>JGI24740J21852_10000140_pt1 | contig 27651 bp, 22 predicted proteins | sample KBSCornC6_FD_21852 | JGI IMG/M metagenome (IMG submission 21852) | reverse complement strand
AGAATTCTACATCCCGTACTCCTCTCATAGTATTCCTGAAGGCTTTTATCTTAGAATTGAATGATTCAGCCGCTGCATTTGTAGCTCTGTTATTGAAGAAGTTCAGGATTCCCAAATAGTGGGTCTGAATAGTCCTTGCAAGGGTTTTAAACGATGTAAGGCCTGCTTCTTCCACATCATTATACCATAACGCCAGTTTCTTGAATGCCTGTTCCTTGCTAGTGCAGGTCCGATAGACTTCTCCCAGTCTCAAGGACAACTGATAGGCTTTCTGAATAATGGGATAACGGTTAAATAATAGCTCACCTCTCTGTTGCTGCTCTCTTGTCCACAGCCTGGGATGTTTGAATAATAAGTACCTGCTACGTGCCAGTAATTGCTTTAATGTGTCTCCATTCGGTAATACTTCAGGATGATAGCTTTGTTGTTGTTTACGGGCCAGCTCATAAGCCTGATTTTCCTGTTCCAGCGCTTCCCACCGGTACTGTATCCTGGTTTCCTGCACAGCATCAAAAGCAAGCTGCTGCACGTGAAAACGGTCTGTGACCCTATGGGCATTAGGGAAGCATCTTTTAACTGCAAGATTCAGGCTCCCGGACATATCTAGGGTGACTTCCTGTACCATCTTACGCAGACGTTTGGGTATTTTTTTTAAAATATCAATAAGATAATCCGCCTGTGTTCCCTTAATCATAGCCACTATGGAGCCTTTGCGTCCTTTTGCCAGTTTATTGGTCACAATAGTATATAACTCTCCACTGGAAAAAGCTGTTTCATCTATGCTTAAATAGGGGCTGATATTCTGTTCAAAGATCATCCAGTGAGCAGCATGCTCTTTTTGTTCCCACTGGTGAAAATCGCTTAAATGGTTCTTGTACTGCTGTTGTAACTGCTTACCATCAACGTGGAAGAAATGACCTAATTGTACAGGACTAATGGGCGTTTCGTCCAAATGTTTCTTTTAAAAAAAGACCAAACTCTTTGGTAATACGAGCTCCGTCACTAACCAGGTTCCAGTCCCTGGTAATAATATCATTGGTATGAACATCTTCCCAACGCCGGCGTTTGATAACCAGTGTTACTTTGTTTTCTCTGATTGGAAAATCCTGTACCCGGACCTCTGGTAGAAAACCTTTTGAATGTAGTTTCCTGTCCTTATATTCTGCAGGAGGCTCGTTTATTTCTTCCAGGTAGATGTGAAGCCCATTGGGCGATTGAGTGGTTTTTATAAGGTCAAAATACGCTAAAAGTCCCTGTGGAAGGAGAAATCCTATTAATTGTCGATAGCTCTGGTCCAAAACTGATGATTCTTATTCAGCGGCAAAACAACAATTTTTTATTCTTTCCCCCAAGATTTTAACTTGATCCTGAACTTCTTGGATTCAACCCTTAGCTTCTTGATGAATCAATTTTGAGAAACCGTTGAATCGGCAATAAATAACCCTTTATACAGCCAGTTACATCGTCGTTAAAAATTGTTCAAAATTTCCTTTGTCAAATTTGTCAATTCCGGTATGGTGGTAATTTTGAAATCAACGATGTTTAATCCCACAATGGCAACCGAATACGAGGTATGATAAGTATCTGTATGGGGTGTTAAAGCCCAAATCAAAGGACTGTATGGGCTTGCGTTCTCATTGAGGAGCTTATTTTGTAGCTGCTCCTGGTAAGATTTGCACTCTTGTAATGAAACATGATCTGATGTAAGTTGTTCTACAAGCTTAAGAGCATCTTTACCCAGGTCATCCAAGTCCTTCTCGACAAGCAAACAAAGCTTATAGCAATTATCCGCTGCTTCCTTTCTACAAGAGGCCGAACTTTAGTCTCAAAGACTTCCCAATATTGGGCTAATTCCTTTTGCTCCATTGAATGAGGGTTGACTTTATGGATTATCGATTGCCACTTGTAACAGCGTTGAAGATACTATTTACTTTTTTTAGAAATAGATTGGCTGGGGTTGTCGTTGGGCAAACTCTGAAAAGCAAGTAAATCTTTGACTAGTTGGTTCAATAACTGTCTAGGAGGGGAAGCTTGGTAAAAACAAAAAAGGCCGCGAAAGCGGCCTTTTTTGTTTTTACCAACAATTTGCCAGCAGGTGGGTGGTGGTGAAAGAACTGATATAGCTAAATTATTAATTTTTTATTCGCATTTGTATTCTGGCTTAGTGTTATATCTTGAATCTGCATTACTTAAAGCATGCTTGAAAAGCAGCCCTAAAAGATTGCCTAATATCCGTATCAAAAAGTTCGGGAACCTCGTAATGTAAGTTCGGCACCGAAGTTCTGTTCAATATGAGTTTCATTGTTTGTCCTTTGTGACGTAACGTGAATCTAGTTACTAGCAGAAGGCCTTCTGTCTTCCGTGTGTGTAAACCATTGTCATTGTCTGTGTCAGTTTGTGCGGTTTCGTATTTTTTATTTACTCAAATAATCAGTTGCTTTTATTGTATTCGTGAATGCTTCGCATTTCAGATGGGGAGTTTCTTTTGATTCAATTTTGCCCGAGTGGGAAAGGTGGTAACTCTTTTGCAAGCTTCGGTCTGTGTCTGAGCTTGTGTAGCTAGCAAATATGCTTACATATGTGTGTTGATTATTCATGCCACTTGTCGTTTAAAATTTTCACATAATGAAAAAAGATAAGCCTCTGAACAATTGTTAATCATATTGTCAATAAATGCTCGGTGAACATATGCTCCGACAGTTGACTTTAATTTAAAGGAGGCCCTCCATATTGTAAACTTATTTCTTAATTCAGCTACATCATTTGCGTGACCGATACCAGATTCATTAATAAACGTTTTATAGTCATTTTCCCAAAGAGGAAAAATAAATTTCCTAAAATAGTCGTTGTATCGTTCTTGTATATTGAATATTAAGTTCCAACTTTCAAATAGCGTCTGTTCATTCACATCTATAGGAGCAATGGTTAAATTCCAGTCGGCATCTGTCAGTGGATCTATCGAAGGTTCGTTATTGTAGGTAAAATTGACTCTGACAGTTTGATGATTTTGGTATGCATAAAATGCAACTACTCTACTACCATGATCATCTATCAGTATATTGGTTGAGCCTTTAGCTGGCCTACCGTTGCACTTGTCCCCTAGAGGAAACAAATTGTCAAAATTCACGGCATTTACAGGATAGATATCCTTGCAGAGCCAATGATCCAAAGCTATTCTACTTTGTCCGGCCAAATTCATATAACCTTCAAGTCCACAAATCGGACAAATCTGCATTCCACAGGCTTGGATAAATCGATCTGTTGCATCCTTAATAGTATCAGCTACATGCGTTGTGAAACCATGATACTCTAAAGCCGTCTCATACAAATATAGAAACGTGTTATCAATTTCATCTCGAATACTTTCATGTAAAAAAACAAGTGGAATACAATTTATCCCTACCTGATTGCGGCAAAGATTTTCTATCTGATTATTGCTTGTAAATGCCTCAATTATTTTTGCTCTTTCAATGGGGTCGACTATCTCCTTGTACTTATTGTAAATCGCTCTAAACTTGTTTTTTATTTGTGTGCCGGCAAATGCAGTATCTATCCAGTGTGGAAATAACGCATCATCAAATGCTACAGCTGCATCCAGATTGGCAAAAAAGGTTGTAGGTATTTCTTGCAACCTTCTTAATTCAGTTTGCAGGGGTTGAAGATTAACCAGCATCGTCTTCTTTTGTTTTTTCGTAAAGCTTTCTAAACAAAAATTGTTTTTCACTTGACTCGCCAAACTCTTCAATTGCATTTCTCAGTTCTTCAATAGTTCCCTCTTCAATAACTTTTTTCAATTTATCAAGAGATGATTTTGAGATTAGATTTGGATTGCCGAAAAAGTTCTTCGTTATATTATCAATACTTGCTCCGTAGGTATTGAATTCAATGTCTTTTGCAGTTTTTACATCTTCATCTTTTTTGAAGAAGAAAACATTATCGGACTTACAATCGGAAATTACAAATGGTGAATGTGAAGTAATAAATACGAGCTGTTCTTTATGTTTGTCCCTCAGTATTTCATTTAGCAAATAAATAAAGCGTGACCTCCATTCAGGATTAAAATGCGTATCAGGTTCGTCAAATATAAAGATAGAATTTCGGGCTTCTAAAAGCATTAGCCCGCTTAATGAATGAAGTAATTGATGCTCTCCGTCTGAAAGATGTTTGTAATAAACCACGTCGCCATCTGTATTCTTAAAGCTAATTTCATCTAGGTAAAAGATTTGATTAATCGGAGTTGCTTTAGGTAGCCAGGAGGAAAGACTTTTGCCGACTTCTATATCTCTCGCCTTTTTGATGAGGGTATCAGGAATGAGAAACGTATTCATCAACCTTAGTTGATACAAATCCCGAAATAGTTCATAGGCAGTTCTCCATTGACTGTAAAATTTATCTCTGGTCTCATCACTTAGCTCAAAAATTAGCTTCTTTTTGAATGCGTTACCTGTTTCTGGTGATTTTGATGCACAAGAATTGAGTTTTTCAATAATAAGTATAATGGAAGAAGGAAAATTGAAGGTTACAAAATTCGGCCGGTTGGTTCTAAGATAAATAGAAAACGAATTAAGGTCTGAAATCTCAAGTTCCGCGTTCAGAATATTGATATTATTGTTTCTGCTATAGATTTGGGAGCAAATAGTGGCTATTTTATTTGCTTCATAATCCAGTAGGAACATTCTATTTAGCTGTGGCCTGTAAGTGTCCTTGCCTCTGGCTTGCTCTCGCAGATTTTCCACATAAAAGAAATCAATTTTATAGAATGGATTGCTGATAAGCTCATTCATACCTGAGCTGTAACCAACAATTCTATTTGGGAGAATGAAATGATCACGATTTTTAATAGTAACAGGCTCAACATTTCCATCCCCATGCAAAATCATCTTTGGTAATCCTTTACACTCCTTAAGGTATTGAATTCGCATATTCCCTATACCAGACCACGTAAAGCCTCTCAATTGATCAAAGGAGATGTTCAAGTCCTGAAAAGTTGGATTGATTTCAAACTCTAGGTCAAAGCCAAAACCTGTCTTGTATTTTCTTAACTGATATTTTGATCGTTCTTCTGAATAAGCTTCCAAATGGAAAAAAGCCTCCGATATTGCTTCCAGCACGTTTGACTTACCGGAACCATTTAATCCGACAAAGCAAATAGGCTCAATTCGTTCTCCGTTCGAGTGATTGTTAAACTCGATCTTATAATCAGCTTTAAGCCCTCGAAATGGAGATAATATTTTAAAGTAATTAATCTTCATTGGCTATTTCGATGTCAATTCTCCTTTAAACACCCTTTGGCTCAAACTGTCATACAAATTCTCTAACCCCTGTAAGCTTTGCTGGTATTGCATTTTGAGGGCTTCCGTTTTTTCTACGATTTGGGCGAATTGGGTTTGGAGTTCGATTGGTGGAATTGGCAATTTCATCTTTTTAAGCTTTTCACCTGTTAAATGTGAAATTGTTGCGGCTCCCATGTATTTATTCAAACCACCGTTCATTGTATAAAGCCAAAACATGTAAACAAAATACTCTGGCAAAGCAATGTTCTTATTCAACCGAATTCTGTGTATTGCTTTTTGAAAGTAGCATTCTTCTAATTCATCCCTCCATATTGCACATCTACCAATTTCACCACCCTCACACATTAGAATATCCCCGTTTCTTAAACTGAACTCAATTCTGTCTTTTTCATCAAAGTCCATTTCTAACAAATCATCAAGCTTGAACCCGAACCAAAGAACATTTGAGTTACGCAAATAGGGTTTCAAATTATTTCCAATTATTTTTTTACCATCAAGCATTTTCCCCAATCTTGACTCTCCGTATTCAGAAACTTGCAACGATTTCCATTTCCTTTTATTCGTAATCGGATCTCCAAATATTTCCCAAAACGTACTTTTCAAAAATTCATCCAGCAGGGCAATGCTTTCTTTGCGTTGGGCGACTAGGTTTTCGGCTTTGCTTAAGATGTTGGAGATATGGAGTTGGTCATCATAGTCAGGAACAGGAACTAATATTTTTTCAATTCCACTGTTGGATATTGCAGATTGAATTGCACCAGTACAAAGTTTGTTTTTTTGTCTATGAAAACTCTCATGCTTTAAAAAGTGAAGAAAGAATTCACCGACCAACTTACCTTCAAGAGGTCTATGAACCGAAAAGCCGGTTGAAACAATAATTCCATCATGTTCTTTATCGATTTGCAAAGCCTTTTTTGTATTTGTCATTTTAGCGAACAAAATATCCCCTTCGCTGACTAAAATGTCTGCTCTTGATGGTTTGGTTTCGTATGTAACATCTTCAAAGCTTAAAATATCACCTTTTAAATCACCAGTTGACATATATCTCTTCACGCCATCAAATGGTTGGACTCTTTTTCCTGAGTATGGTGCAATTTCTGTTAGTTTTAACTGTTTCATTTAGCTAATTCTGTCAATTCATTGATGCCATTATTTATTGATTTTTCAATCTCAGACAACTTTTTCAAAATCACATTTGGCGTTTCATAATTTACATTTTCATATATTTCTTCTTTGTAGGTACTTATGTTCAGATCGTAGTTGTTTTCTACAATGTCCTTTTTTGGCACCATAAAGTATTTCAGCGTTCGGTCGCCGTCTTTCTTGGCGTCTTTGCCTTTGTAGAGTTGCACAATATCGGGCAGGTCGCTTTCGCCAATTTTGTTTCGCTTATCATCCAGGCTATAGCCATCGGCCTGCATATCGTAAAACCAAACATGATTGGTTTCCCCACCTTTCGTAAAGATTAAAATGGCGGTGCTTACCCCTGCATAGGGTTTAAAGGCTCCGCTGGGCACAGCTATCACGGCTTTCAGTTCGGCTTTTTCAACGATCAGTTTCCGCACGGCTTCAAATGCCTTTCCACTGTTTTGCATCACACCGCTTGGCACAATCACTGCAGCTGTTCCACCCATTTTCAGCATGTTAAATATGCGTTCTACAAAAAGCAGTTCGGTTTTAGTGGTGGGCAGTTTCAGCCCTTCGTTAATATCGCCTTTGTCAATATTGCCCGTAAATGGGGGGTTGGCCATAATAATATCGAACTGGCTGTCTTCGTTATAGGTTTTGCTCAGCGTGTCTTTGTAATCAATCTTGGGTTCGTCTATACCATGCATCATCATGTTCATCAAACCTAAACGTACCATGGTATGGTCAATGTCGTAACCAATAAAACTATTGCTAAGTATGTTCTTTACCTCTTGCGTAAGAATAGCACTGATGGCAGCCCGTTCAAAACCGTCTTCATCCTTTTGCAGCTTGGCCGGCTCTTTTTTCCTAACCAAATCGCTTAAGATATATTGATAAGCCCCCAGGAGGAATCCACCTGTACCACAGGCAGGGTCGGCAATACGCTGTCCCAGTTGCGGAGCCACCAGTTCGGCCATAAGTTTAATAATGTGTCGTGGCGTACGGAACTGTCCGTTCTTACCGGCTGTAGCAATTTCACTTAACAGCATTTCGTACACATCGCCTTGTATGTCTTGAAACGATTGCCCACCCTCCACTGCATCTCGTTCTATCTCAGCAAATATCTGCTCTATGATATTAATCGCTTCTACCAGCAAACTGGCTTTGGGCATAATAAATACCGCATTGGCCATGTGTTTGGTAAATGGAGAGGTGTATCCGTTCAGCTCTTTCAAAAATGGAAATACCTTGCTTTGCACATGGAACAGCATTTCATCGGCAGGTTTATGCTTGAAAACGCTCCAGCGGAGTTCCTGTTTGTCAATTTTCTGATCGGTACCGGGAATGGTAAATTTACCGGAGAACCTGGAGGTATATTTTTCACCTGTGAATTCGGCATCCCGTTCACGCTTGGCTTCCAAGCCATCCAAACGTTTAATAAAAATGAGATAGGTAATTTGCTCAATGGCCGTAAGCGGATTGCTGATACCGCCACTCCAGAAGTTATTCCAGAGTTTGTCGATGAGCGATTTTAATTTTGCGTTATTTTGTAACATCTATGCTGCTAATACTTTTTCTGTTAAAATTAAAATTTCATCAATCTCTTTTTGATTGAAGATGCCCCGAATACCTTCGGGATGTATCATAGTAAATGGTGATTCAATAAGGTTACGTTTTTTCACATCGCCTTTTTCTAAAACAAAGTTTTTCAACAGATCCAGAAACTGAAGTTGTCGGCTCGTAAGGTAACTGTGTTTGGAAACAAAGTCCTCAAACGCTTTAGTAACCGTTTCGGTAAAGGTTTGCAGGTACTCAATGCCTAAAATATGTTTAATGAATTGCACCAATTTCGCTTTGCGATGGTTGTAAACCTTTCGAAGCAGTTCAATGGTAATATGAGGATGCTCATTATGTAGTTCTTCGGCCAATTGTTCGGCTTCTTCGGCTGTGATTTCATTTCCTTGCTTCAGTTTCTGTAAAATCGGACTACCTGAAACGAGTTCATTTATCTTTTGCTCCACCAGTTCACGGTATTTGGCTACACTCAACGCTTCGTGTTGCGGGCCAAACTCAACAAATTCCTTCTCGGCAACAATATCCTCCAAATTAAATTTTGCCGGAGCTAAAGGAATCACCGCTTCACGAAATTTCATCAACGGTGATAGTTTCTGAATCAATTCGTCAAACTTGGCTTCTGTAATGGTTGCCCAGTAATGATTGGTCTGAGCCTGCCGGATCAATACTGCTTCCCTTGCAACAATGTTAATGCTTAAAGGTAGTTCTCCGATTTCTTCAATAATGCTATCCTTTAGCGTTTCAAACTTTTCGGTTTCACCTGCCAAATGAGCCAGTGAGACTTCCACAATATCTTTTTCAAAACGCATAGCTTTGAAATCAATATTTGAAACTGTGCGGAACAGAGGTTTTACAACGGCAGCCAAATATTCCGTCTTATCAGCAGTCAGGTTGTTCCAGAAGTTTTCATCTTCAATTCGTTGCAGTTCATTTCGAGCTTCCATGACCACCACCGAATTTTTCGGAAGTGATTCAACCTGCTTTCTGATTTTCTGAACTTCTTTGCTTACAATTTCTGTCTCGCTTTTTGTTTGGGCTTCTTTAATCTTTTCCAATCGAACACCAAATAAACGAACAGGCAAAGGAATTTGTGCTTTTAATTCCTTTCCTCTTGGGCTCAATTTGAAATATTCAAAATTGTCCCAGCAATCGAGAATCAGAAAATTGTCCTTTTGTGTACACCAAGGTTTTATTTTTTCAGGCTCAAGTAGTCGGGTTCCTCTGCCTATCATCTGCCAAAATTTAGTGTAACTGTAAACTGGTTTGGCAAAAACCAAATTCATCAACTCACGAACATCAATACCCGTATCGAGCATATCTACACTAATGGCAATGCGTGGCATGTCGTTACTCACAAACTGGTCAAGCAAACCGCCTTTGCCGTAAACTCGTGGGTCTTCGCTTACCAACACTTTGGCTAATTCACCTTTGTATTCTGGATAAAGAGAATCAAAAATTTCTTCTACTCGTCTTGCATGTGCTTTGCTGATGCAAAAGAAAATCGTTTTCCCGGGCAATACACCATTGGCATCTTTGATACATTCTTCCATGAACTCACGGACGATTAATGCATTTGTACCCCGGTTGATCACCTTTTTTTCAATCTCTGTTCCTTCATAATTGATTTCTTCAATCTCCTTACCTTCCAACATTAGTTTCTGTTGGTCTTCCAAAGAAATTGTCCGTTTATTTATTCCCTCATCCTGAAACTTTGTTTTGATCTTCATTACCTGAAAATTGCTCAGGAATGATGGTATGTGATTTACCGCCTCATCATAAGAATAAGCAAAAGTCGGAACACCATCTTCGCATTCGAACAATTGAAATGTATTATGGTCAATTACATTTGTTGGCGTAGCAGTAAGACCAAGCGTAATAGTATTGAAGTAATCAAGTATTTCCTGGTAGGTGTTGTAAATGCTTCGATGGCTTTCGTCCACCACAATCAGGTCAAAGAAATGCGGATTCAGCGATTTTTCTTCATTACGGATAATGTTCAACATGGTAGGATAAGTTGAAACATAAATCCGTCTGTCAGTAGCAATTTCTTTTTCACCTTGTTTCGGCCAGCGCGGTTCGTTGGGCAGATGCTCTTTGAAGGCTTCTAAAGTCTGATCACGCAAGGCAATTCTGTCTACAAGGAATAAAATCCTTTCAGCCCAACCTGCTCGCATAAGTGCATCAACCAAAGCAATGCAAGTTCTAGTCTTGCCTGTGCCTGTCGCCATCACTAGCAAGAATTTTCGTTTCCGTTTTTCAACGGCTTCCATTACAGCACGGATAGAAGCAATTTGATAATTGCGACCTGCTATTCTGGTGTTAATGAGCTCACCCGCCAAATTTTTCCTGGCTTTGCGGATATAAGCATAACGTTCGAGATCTTCTCTCGTCGGAAATCCATATACTTTTCGAGGTGGATAATTTTCTAAATCCCAGAAATAGATGTCATGCCCATTTGTGTAGAAGCAAAAGGGGAGTTCGCAGTTGTATGTACTCTTAGCATAATAGCAATATTGTTTAGCTTGCTCTCGGCCAATAGCAGCATCAACAAATGACTTCTTTGCTTCTACTACTGCTAGCGGCTTGCCATCTTTGCCTAATAGCACATAATCGCTAAACTGTATTCCATAAGGCACTTCTGGCTCGTTGAGTTCATTGGTATTTACTTTAACGAAAAACTCTTCAACGACCTGGGTCCGGTCAGCCACATTCCAGCCAGCATGCTTAAGCCGTTGGTCAATGATTTGTTTCCTTGTTTGTTTTTCGTTATTCAAAAGATTAATCTGCTTTAAGAGTAAGTTAAACTGTTCTTCAATTTAAGTTCTCCGTACAAGATTCCAAGCAACTCAAGAGGAGTAACATCAATAGCCAACGCAACAAGATAAAGCTTTTCTGCTCTTAAATGGTTACGCACATTTATCGTAAGCTCATTCATTCGTGCCCTTGTTATGATAATTACGACTCCTTTTATAAATACCGCTCTGAATATATGAAAGATTTAGGTGCAACGGTGTTGGACGCGCTGATGTCGAAAAGATTACGTCAGCAACATCGAAATGTGTGATACCGTTATCTTCATTACCGATTCTCTTATTTTTGCAAATACTCATGGATTGGAATTATTTAGGATACTATAATATGAATTTGTAAACATCCAGATTAGATAATTCTATTTATAATACTTGCCCATCTCTTCAAATTTTTCCACCAGCTTTTCCACTAATTCTGATTTTTTGATGAAGTATTTGGCGCCTTTTGATTTCGTGCCTTCTTTTAGCGAGACTGTAAATCGCCTTTTATTTTTCCCTTTTACGGACACAATAGCTGAATATGCTTCGTAGTCTTTAGATGGTATAAATAGCAGCCTATCTTCTAATTCCAATGTGGATGGATTAAAGGCTGCACCTACGATGTAAAAACTGTTATGTATTGAAAAGGTGCTTTCCCCTACATCAATTAATATACTCCCTTTTTTAACTGCATTAAATCTTGATTTTACCTGTATAAAAATGGGATAAAAAAAACCATTTTGCATGATGACTAGATCAATACCCCTATTATCTACTACCGGTTTATAAACATTAAGAAGGCTCTGACCGTATAATAGGATGAGCTCTTTAATCCGGTCTTCCACAATGTTGCCTTTGGCTCCCGAAGAAAGACTGGACAAGTCAATAAATTCCTGTTCAGCATCTTCTTCTCCTGGTATTATTATATGCTGTTTTGTAGTAAAAATTCTTATTTGTAAATGTGTCAATTCAATATTAAGCAACGTACCGGCCTCAATATTTTTTTTCTTATACCATGAGGTTAGGCCAAAAATCCTTTTATGATTCGCATTATAACTCAGTTCATATGCTTTGGAGTCCCCCCCCAGTAATACTGATACTTTTGATGTTTGGGCTGGCATAAATTCCTGACCCTGGGCAGGGATGTATAGGAAACCCAGTTTCTTTTCTACACCTATTATTTTACGCTGATATTTAATGGATTCGCGCATCTTCAAAATGTTCTATTGGCCTTTATAGCCGAATCGGTTGTAACGATAATAAATCTTCTCTCGAAATCGGATTTTTTGACTTGTTTGAGATATAAAGAAGATTCTCATTATTAATTACCTGAGTTTCGTTTTGATCGATAAATCTTTTTATTTCTCCTGTATTGATATAAAGGAAAGGTAAAGACTCATTGTTCAGGTGTTTGAGCTTTGCTTTTGCATAATCGTTTACCTGTGGTTCATAAACGAACATAGGGTAGGCTTCTTTCTGCTTTTTTGCTTCAATTACCTCATTGGAAGCTTCATCAGCAAGTAATACATAGTCTGCAGGTCCAACATCCGTGGAGTATTCTTGAACGGTCACTCCAACCCCGACATAACGATTAAGTTGCCTGAGACCTTGAATATCCCAGCCGAAAGCCAACAATTGGCTATTAATTTGGTCTCTTGCTATTTGTTCACAATTTTGGTTTGTCATTTATAGTTCATTCAATAGGGTTGATACGTAGAATCTCTATGATATGTGGTGCTATTGAGCCCCGCTTGCTACTTTATATATCATATAATTAACCTTTAAACAGGAGTTATTATAAGTTATAAAAATTTATAATTAGTCGTGGCCAATAAATACAAAATAACAGGAAATAAGTAGAAATATCAAAAAGATAGATTTTGTGGCAAATAGAGGGGAATTGCGCGATGCATTTCATTTTACGAAAAGAGTTCTCTTGTACCAAGCCTGCCCGATTAAGATATCATCATCCCACATCTTCTCTCCACCCCTCTTCAACATCTCATACAAACTCCCTACACCCACCAGCAACATCGACGCGACCAAAACAGTACACCACAGCGGATGCTTCTTCCCCTTTGAATAGTCATACTGCGCACAAGATCACTAAGTATAAGAGTTTATACTCATCTAACATAAAAAAAAACAACCCCAACAACTCCCCACCTCCAACCAGTCAAAATCTGAATACCCTTAGTTAAATCCAATGAAATGCTAACCCCTGATCAAGCCTATCTTAGTATTGAATTGAAATCATAATATTCATTAACCCAACTCAAAATGACAAAACCTATCCTCTACCTGACTGTAGCTATCAGCACAATCCTTTTTTCCTGTTCTAAAAAAACCATTCCGGAACCATCTGGTAAATTACAATCCGCTAAAACCCTTGCTGCTGCCAAAAAAGCTTATATCCCGAAAGTCATTTGGAACGTTCCAAATAATAATGACTACAATAATGATGCAAGCCTTTACAGCAATATGCGAAGAGCCGAATCGGACGATTTTGTAGCATTCTGGGCAAAGGACTTTGGCGCTACGCCGGCTACCAACACAGATCCCAATAAAAGATTTGATATCGTCCAGATCCTTAAAGAGTGCGAAAGATTTTTTCAATACTATGCAGACACATTAAAATTCGTTACAAAAGGAAGATCCGTTTCCGACACACTAAAGGCGCTGATATACGTAACCAACTCTACGGATGGTACAGCCTATGGTGGTGGCGCTGAAAATAAGGTAGGCATACTCTGGGTTACTCCTCCCCGTATTAATACGCAGCCTTTTGGTGCGGTGGCTCATGAGCTGGGACATGTATTCCAGTATTATGTTCATGCAGATGGTAGCTGGGGATATACCTCCTCTCCCCAGGGAAGTAATGGCCAAACCATATTTGAAATGACTTCCCAGTATATGCTCTGGCAAGTATATCCTGCCTGGTTAACTTTTGAGAATTACCATTTGCAGGCATTTATGCAGTATACCAATTATGCCTTTTTGCATGAGATCAACCAATACCATTCTCCTTTTGTATTGGAGTATTGGTCCAATAAACGGGGAAAGGATTTCGTTGCAAAGCTTTGGAAAGGCGCTCAGCGTGGCGAAGATGCGGTTGCAACTTATAAGCGGATCACCGGGATAGATCAAAAGACTTTCAATGATGAGATGTTTGATGCTTCCAGGAGATTTGTAACCTGGGACATGCCCAGGATAGAGACGGTGGCAAAACAGTATGCTAACCAGCATATATCTAAACTGAATGTATCTCCTAATAGCGGATGGTATAGGATCAGCCCTGATGTATGTCCTCAAAACTATGGTTACAATGCCATCAGGCTGGATGTGCCAGCTGCCGGCACCAATATCAGGTTACAGTTCAAGGGTATTGCGGGTCAGTCGGGATTCCGGAGCATCAAGGTTGACAAGGCAGGATGGAGATATGGCTTTTTAGCAGTGAAAGCAGACGGTTCCCGTGTGTATGGCGACACCTATAGCAGTGCCAGCGGAGACGTGAGCTTTACTTTGCCGGGAAATATTGCATTTCTGTGGCTGGTAGTTAGTGGCGCGCCCACTGAGCACTGGGAACATTTAAATGATAATAACGACAGCAATGATGAACAATGGCCGTATGAGATCAAACTGGAAGGAACAACTATTAATAAAGCCTTTATAAAATAACATCTATAAATCAGGAGGAGCGACAGAAGGCTTGCATTGGAGCAAGCCTTCTGTAAGCTACACCTACTTCTTCTCCCCACTCATCAATCCCTTCAACCCTCTTTTCAACATACTATACAAACTCCCTGCACCCACCAGCAACATTGGCACGCCTACAAAAGCATACCATCTTGGATGCTTCTTCCCCTTTGAATACTCATACTGCACACAAGGATCATTAGTCAGATAAGAATCCGGGTTAGAAGGATCGTACCAAACATCCACAGTCGGGTTCTTAGGCATGCCATTGGTAGTATAACTTCCGGTACGTGTTTCGCCATCCACCATAAACGTAAAAGTGAATTTGTTCATCTTGGTACCGCTGGAACCCTTAATAATTTTGATAGTTGTTTCTGTATAAGTGGAATCTAAAAACCCGGTCGTTTTCACAGAGCCTTTGCAAAGCTGTTCGTACTTTGCCAGGCTTTCATCAGATGGAGATGAAAGTCCTTTGTCTGTTAATTGCCAGCCGAAAAAGGTAAATACCACGGCAGCTATCAGGGAAAAAATAATTCTTTTCATGAGTAAAGGTTGACTGATTAGTGTATACAGGAGGCTATAAACAGATACTACAAAAAATAAATTGTCCCGGTTTTAACATGACAAATATAGTCATAAATATTATGATTTAAATATATGTTTTTAGCGCTAATAGAAAGGAAAATAGCTGGGATTTTCATATTAGTTCTACTTAGGATGGAACAGTTAAACCAATCTATTATACATGCAGGCACCTGAAGTAAACGGATCACTTAAACAACTATACGATTCCACCAGGTACAAGAATAGAAAAGGCAGCCCTCCGTTCTTTTAAAATCAGATCCGGTGTAAACGCTTAAAAAGAAAAGAGGCCATCCCCTAAACTGAAATGCCCTCAAAAGTTAAACACTTTTGAAGGCACTTCAAACATAGCAAACACTTAAATCTCCGTATACTTCACCGTTACCACCGGCTTGGTCTGCGTCACTTTTTTCAAATGCGGCTGATGCTTAAAAATATCCGCATCATCCTTATACGCAAAATCAAACTCCTGGATATACCCATGCGGAAAATCTCCGCTCCGGTTCAGCAATTCAGCAAATTGCGCTTTGTAAGCTTTGCGCTCCTTTTCCTTCAATACGGTTTTCCAGTATTTCATGGCGTCAAACCTGGACAATCGCCGGCCGGCGCCATGGGAGCAGGAATAAAGCGCCGCTTCCGCTGCGGGCTGTGAAGCGGTTTGCACTAACAAGCTGCCCCTGGACATAGACAATGGTATCACCACTGTTTTACCAGCTTCCAGCTCTGTGCTTCCCTTGCGGTGCAGCACGCCTTTTTCAGTAAACCGCAGGTGGTTATGAATGGAATCTTCCAATACATAAGGCGTACCATTCAATAGTCCCTGGTGTGCGGCATCCTTAAAATTCGTGCGCAGGTAGCCTTTGTCAATAACACCCTTCTCACACACCAGGTAATTGGCCTGCTGTAAAAAGATCAGCGTTTTTATGCAGAAGTTCTTGCGCCGCTCATATCCAAACTGTAAGGCTTGATCATAATAACGCAGGAAATCAGCCTGCAGAAAATCCCGGTGCACATAATCCACGTCCTGCCCGCAGGCGCGGGAATAATCCCGTGTTAGCTGCAGGCACTCCTGGTACAGTGCAATACCCCTGTCGCGGGTACCGGTATGGCAAATAATGTACACCGCTTCGCTGTCTTCCTCAACAGACAAAAAATGATTACCACCACCCAGGCCGTCGTCTGTCATTTGCTGATGCGCAAAATAGAGGGCCTGGAAATGCGCTTTTTTATCAAATGGTTTTAACCAGTGCGCTTTGCTGATCTTCAGGTACATTACGCCGCAGCCAATGTCCTTGCCGGTGATCAGCGGATATACGTGAGCGGTGGTTTGAAACGCTACCCCTACGGGCAACGCTTTTTCAGCACAGTAATGGATATCTGTAAAAGCGGAAATGGCGTTCACAAACGGCCGCTGTGCATACTGCTGTAATTGCGTCATAGCATTTTGCTCAATGCTATTGGCATCGCAATAAAATGCAATAGAAATCATGTTCTTTAATTTGTATAAAAAAGATTAGATCCTGGGGCGTGGTAGGAACATCTGCCCCTTGCAGAGATGTCAGCAGCCGAAATTTTCGGAAGTGCAAAAGTAGGGAAAATTATATAAAAGCAATCATCCCTCCAGGCCACTCTCATCTTCCCTGGCCGGCCTGTATTTCTCCCTCGCCATATCCAGCCGTCTCCGGATCTTCCCGGCCAGCATCTTAGGCGCCAATACTTTTATATACTCTCCAAATCCTAACAGCTCCCGCTCTAGTTCAAAATTCAATACCACATCAATCCTTATAATAATACTCCCATCTGCATCCTCTTTCAGCACCTCCTGGGAATGATGGATCGGTTTTGTCAGTACATAGGGCGCATGGTATTTATCTATATGCAGGATCACTTTGTGAGGGCGGTCTTTCTCCGTTTTGGTCACTCCTAGCAGGTCGTCAAAATACCGGTCAAAGTCAATGCCGTCATAAGCTATAAAGGGCTCTTTAGGCAGCTCCTGGAAGCCTACAATACGGTCCAGCGCCATGGTAAGCAGCAGCTTGCCTTTTTTAGACCGCGCAATCAGGAACCAGCGGTTACGGTATTCTTTCAGTAAATAAGGGAAGTAAATATTTTCCTGCGCAGTAGCTGCCTTAAAAGATTTATACGTGATCAGCAAGGGCCGTTCATGCAAAATGGCCTGGTACAGCGGGTTAATATGTTCCAGACCTTTCAGCAGCCGGTTATTCTCAAACTGTATGCAATTACGCCCTTCGTTCGTACGCCGGTACAGGTTATTTTCCAGCCGCGTGATCATCTCGCTCATTTCTTCAAAATAGCTGAAACCATTAAACTGCTTCAGGATACCTACGATCTCTTTCATCTTCTCCACATCCGCATTATTAATAGGCGCGCTGGTAATGCTGTAGGCGGGATCGCTATACGTGTAATATTTCTTCTCCTGCACAATAATGGGCGCATTATATCCCAGCTTGTCGCTGCGCATGATTTGAATATCAGCCTGTACGGTGCGCCGGCTTACGCCGGATGTAATGCCTTCCTGCTCATATAAGGTGTTCGCTACTTTCTCAATAAGATCTTCCAGCGTCCATTTACGGTAACGGTTACGCAAACATTCATCAATGGTTTTATAGCGCATCAGCGCCAGCTTATTTATGGACATGACGGTTGGGTTATACCGGTTTATTGGTTCAGATTACCGCCTAAAAGTAAGAGAACTCTTTTAATTACGCAATGCATCTGCGCAGTTTAGCCGTAACTGTTGTCCCTAAAACTTATTTCAAGCCCTAATCAGCTATAAACCAACGAAATGAAAAAATCTGCAAAAATATTTTCACCTGCGCAGCTGCACTGCGCACATAGGTGGCCATCTTTGTGTCATCAGGAACGGTCAAGAATGAGTTACTTCAAATTCCTTTAACGAAAAAACTCTTTCAATTATCATCCTGTAAAAAAGAAGCAGTAGCTCAGTTGGTAGAGCAACATCATGAAGTTTTAAAATTATCTTCAGGTCAATTAAAACTTACTCCCACGCTTAATATGTGGGTCGCCGGTTCGAATCCGGCCTGCTTCACGAAACTTAGGTCAATTGTTGCTTACTTCAATTTTTTTGGTAAAGCAGCAGCAAAATTATCTGGTTATAAAAATTAAAACAATGATGAATCAATTATTAACCGTTAGTATCCGCCAGCAAGCCATCTTTATTCCTGATAACGCCCTGTTACAGGAAGGTAAACGGTTAAGAACAGACACCGGTATGCTGCTGGCTAACCTGTCTAAATTAGGTTTCGGGGTTTCTGAAGATCTGTTAAAAGCATTGATCGCAACCGTACCTGCTTACCAGTCCATCATACTGGAATCCTTAAAAGAAGTGCTGGGCTTACATAAGAACTGGACCCCGCTGGTGAAGAACTGGGATATTCCTACCGGAGAATCTGAAGCAGATCATATTGCTACTTTCTTTGCCACTTTGTTGCAGGCAAAAGGGGTGTACTTACCGTGTGAGCATATTATACCGGAAAAGGCGTTCCCCCTGCACCGTTATAACGGCTGTCCTTTCTGTGGTACTCCCTTTGAATTTGGCGCCATTGAAAATTATAAACAGAATCCTGAGTTAAAAGTGCTGGAGTTGTGGAACCTGCAGGATGCTGCTGCTTATTTGCAGGACCTGTTAACATCCAAAACAGCATTGGATGCCACACAGATGAACAGCCTGCAGCTATTACTGGAAGTACTGCCTTTGCCGCAGGTGAAGATCGGTATGAAGGAAACGCTGATGGCCGTTGCAGATATCTTTATAAAACAGGAGCGTCCGGAAAAGGCACAGGTCCTGTGGACCTCTCCAACAGATATCCTGCGCTACCTGTGGTATAAACATACCGGTTATTTACAGCTGGTGGCACCTAAAACTATTATCAAGCGTACCGCGCGTAACAACCGGCACATTGTATGGCAGCTGGATGAAAGTGCGCAGGGACGTGTAAAAAGCAAAGCTGACCTGAAGCTGAAATATACCCGTAAAGAGGGGTTGATGGTAGCTAACTGGTTAAACAATATGAACCTGGAACCGGTACAGATGTGTGAAATGATGCACGCCAAACGTGGTATGTGGGTACGTTTTATCCGCGCCCTGCGCCTGGCAGAATATAGCAAACGTGCCTGCTTTGAAAAGCTGCGTACCCTGATGGATAAATTCTATAAACAGGAATATGATGTATGGCAGTCTTACGTAGAGCATTACCGCCTGCGCTTTGATGCGGAAAGCACCTTTGAGCTGTTGAAAGAACGTCCGGGCTTGTTTGCACGCTCTCTGTTTGCGAACATGTTATGGTTTGGAAGCGAGGTAACCGTAGCCGCTTTTGCAGAAATTGTTGATAAAGTACCGGCCCGCCTGGTATTTACCCTGAGCATGTATGCAGAGATCTATTTTGATGCAGCTAACGAGCGCACGGTAAAACCGCTGGGTGGTGTAAGCAAAAGAGTGCCGGCCAACAAATTGCTGGAGCTGTATACCCCGGAAGAGCTGGCCGCTATGAAAGAAGCCGTGGTGGACCTGTGTGTGCTGGCGGTGAAAAAACGTTTTGCCGCTATTGAAACAACCGCTAAAACCATCTACATAGATGAAAAGCTGTTTAACATACCGTTACCGATCGGTGACCGCGGGGCTACTGTGCAGGACTTACCCTCCGCTTTAATGGGAACCCGTTTTAATGTAGAGGGTAATACCGTACGCCTGTTCATGCAATGGGGTACCGGCCTGCCGGCACAGCATATGGATATGGACCTGAGCTGTATGGTGGCTTATGCTGATAAAGCACAACGTTGCTCTTATAGCTCACTGGTAATAACCGGTTGTAAACATAGCGGTGATATCCGTAGCATACCGAATAAAATAGGAACAGCAGAGTATATAGAAATTGAGCTGGATGCCCTGCAAAAGGCAGGTGCGCAGTATGTTACGTTTACCTGTAATGCCTATAGCAACGGTAGCCTTACGCCTAACCTGGTAGTAGGCTGGATGAACAGCAGCCACCCGATGAAGATCTCCCAGAAAACAGGCGTAGCCTACGATCCGTCCTGTGTACAGCACCAGGTGCGTGTTACCGGCGGACTGGATAAAGGCCTGGTATTTGGAGTGCTGGTAGTAGCCACCAAAGAAATAGTGTGGATGGAATTACCGTTTGATGGCCAGATAGTACAAAACCTGGATACTAAGAACGTAACCAACATGTTAAAACGCCTGAGCAGCAAATTAACCATCGGTCAGCTGCTGCGTATAAAAGCGGAAGCGCAAGGTCTGCAGGAGCTGGCAACAGTGGATGCCGATGAAAGCTACACCCTGGAATGGGCGCGTAACACCGCCGCAGTTACCAAACTGCTGGTGGATTAGTAACCGTTTAAATGAACCAACATGCGTGATACTATAATAAATAAACTAAAACATATAGCACAGGCAAACAGCATACAATTGCTGTTTGCCTGCGAATCCGGCAGCCGCGCCTGGGGTTTTCCATCTCCCGATAGTGATTATGACGTAAGGTTCATCTACATAAGGACTGCCGCAGATTATTTATCTATAGAGAATAGTAAAGACGATCTGAGTTTTCCGATAAACGATGAGCTGGATGTTTACGGCTGGGACCTGCGCAAAGTGCTGCAGCTAATAAAGAAATCCAACACTACCCCTTTTGAATGGCTGCAATCACCTGTAATATATTTGGAGCAGCCAGGTTTCAGGGAAGCATTGTGGAGCTTGTGCCCGCAGTATTTTGGCCGCAGATCAAACATACACCACTACCTGGGTATAGCCAGCAGTGCGCTGGCTACTATGGAAAGTGAGGATGAGATAAAAATAAAAAAGCTCTTTTACGTACTACGCCCCTTGCTGGCAGCCAAATGGAACCTGGAATTAAGCAGCATAGCCCCTATGACAATAGCGCCTTTAATGGAGCTATTGCCTGCAGAGCTGAAAGCGCAGGTACAGGAGCTTATAAACTGGAAAACGGAAGCAGTGGAAGGCCAGCTGATAAAAATACCGGCGGTACTACATAGCTGGATAAAGAATGAATTTGCCCGGATAGAAACATTGTCCGGCAATTTTGAAAAGAATTATTTTGAGGCTGCACCGCTAAACGCTTTTTTCATACAAACCTTGCAGTTATATGACCATAGCAGAAATGAAGGCAAAGGGCTGGCTGCTGTTTGAAGGTATCAGCGGCAGCAAGGCCTATGGACTGGATACCGCCACCTCTGATACCGACCTGAAAGGAGTTTATTATGTGCCGCGGGAACAGTTCTACGGATTGGATTATGAACAGCAGCTAAGCAATGAAACCAATGATGAAGTATATTATGAGCTGGGCCGTTTTGTAGAGCTGTTACTGAAGAACAACCCGAATATACTGGAGCTGCTGGCTACGCCGGATGATTGCGTGCTGTACCGGCACCCTATAATGGAGCAATTGCACATCGGCCTGTTCCTGTCCCGGCTTTGTAAAGATACTTTTGCCGGGTATGCCATCACGCAGATAAAAAAAGCAAGAGGCTACAAAAAGAAGATCGTGAACCCCGTGGAGCCGGAACGTAAAACCGTGCTGGATTTTTGTTTTATCTTAAAAGGAGCCGGTACGGTTCCCCTGCGGGAGTGGCTGCTGGCACAGGGCTACACACAGGAGCGTTGTGGCCTCAGCAGCATCACACACGCAAAAGGATTGTACGCGTTGTTTTATGCTGAAACCGGGTACAGGGGCGTGGTAAGCAGCGATACTGCAAATGATGTGGTATTGTCATCCATCCCCAAAGGTGCTGTTGAAAAAGCATATTTGTATTTTAACGTGGAAAGTTATTCCGCTTACTGCAAAGAATACAGGGAGTATTGGGATTGGGTGGAGTTGCGCAATGAACATCGCTATCAGAACAACATGGAACATGGTAAAGGTTATGATGCCAAGAACATGATGCACACCATCCGCCTGTTGCAGGTAGCCCTGGAAATAGCCACCACCGGCCGTTTGCAGGTAAGGCGTAATAACCGCGAAGAATTGCTGGCCATAAAAGCCGGCAACAGGGAATACGAAGCGCTGCTGCAAATGGCCAACGGGTTAATGGAACAAATAACCGCCGCCTACGATAACAGCAAGCTGCCGGCAGCACCGGACAAAGAAAAAGTAACAGCCATCCTCGTTAACATGCGGGATGCACTGTATCAACAAGTTTAAACCACTAACAATCATGAAAACAATTATAAACGGTAAAGATCTTTTAGCCATTGGTTACCCGGAGGGTCGTGCGCTGGGCGCTGCACTGGAATTGCTGCAGCAGCCTGCCATGGCCGGTATGGAAACGGCAGCTGCGCTGGCCCTGTTAAAAGCAGTGAAAGAACAGCCGGAAAATTACCTGGACCACGAAACGCTGGAAGCATTGGCCACTATTATTATTGAAGATGCCAATGCTGCTGCAGATGGTACTATAGCGCTGAACACCGATGGAAAGCAATATGCTATATACGGCGCTGCACATATTGAAGAAGGCGCCCGTAAGCAAATGGCTACTGCCATGAAGCTGCCGGTAACAGTGGCCGGTGCTTTAATGCCGGATGCGCACCAGGGTTACGGCCTGCCAATAGGCGGTGTGCTGGCTACAAAAAATGCCATCATCCCTTACGGCGTAGGTGTGGATATTGGTTGCCGTATGGCCTTAACCATTTTTGATATACCGGAAACCCATTTCCTGGAAAATACGGCTAAGTATAAACGTGAATTGATTGCCCATACCAAGTTCGGTGCAGGCGCGGGTTTCCATGGCCAGCATAAAGCAGACCATGCGGTGCTGGAACGGGATGAGTTTAACTTAACGCCTTTCATTAAGCAGCTGCATGATAAAGCCTGGACCCAGCTGGGAAGCTCCGGCGGTGGTAACCACTTTGTAGAATTTGGTAAAATTGAATTTGCAGAGCGGGATGAAGCCCTGAACATTGATAAAGGAATTTACCTGGCGTTGTTAACGCACTCCGGTTCCCGTGGCCTGGGCGCTACCATTGCAGGTTATTATACGCGGCTGGCAAAACAGCTGTGTAAGCTGCCGCAGGAAGCCGCTAACCTGGCCTACCTGGATATGGATACCGAAGCGGGGCAGGAATACTGGCTGGCTATGAACCTGGCCGGTGATTATGCAGCGGCCTGCCATGCGGTGATACACCAGAAATTAACGCAGGCTATTGGCGGACAGGTATTAGCTAAAATAGAGAACCATCACAACTTTGCCTGGAAAGAGATCTGGAATGGTGAAGAAGTGATCGTGCACCGGAAAGGCGCTACACCGGCAGGTAAAGGTGTAATGGGTATTATACCGGGCAGCATGACGGCCCCTGGTTTCCTGGTACGTGGTAAGGGTGAGGAGCTGTCTGTAAACTCCGCCTCCCATGGCGCCGGACGGCAAATGAGCCGTACCAAAGCGGTGCAGAACATTTCAAAAGATGACTTTAAAGCAATATTGAAGGCAAACGAGGTAACGTTGATAGGCGCCGGCTTAGATGAAGCGCCGATGGCTTATAAAGATATCAATGTAGTAATGGCTGCCCAGCAGGAGCTGGTGGATGTGGTGGCAAAGTTCACGCCTAAAATGGTGCGGATGGCCGATGATGGCAGCCGGGAAGATTAATAGCTTACGTGTGCCACACCTCAAAGGTGTGGCACACTTTATTTCACTACATCATACTTAGCCCAGATAATACTCTCCTCCAATTGCTCCAGGTGTGTGAGCTTCAAAGCTACCGCCGGTAATCGTTCTGCATCCATATCCGTATCCAGCAGCGTAGGGCTATCCGTTCCATCCGCTATGGGGTAATAAAGAACACTGTACGCATCAATTAACCCTTCAGCATGTAAGGCTCCGTTTATTTTTCCGCCGCCTTCCAATTTTATTTTCTGGATGTTGAACAGCTTGTTCAGCTTTTCCAGTACGGTGCTAAAATTAATGTCCTGCTTGCCGCCAAAAATGTAGGATACACCTTGCTCCTGCAGGTAGGCCAGGTAAGCATCCGGCACCTGTTCGGTAAGTACTGTAATTACGTGATCGCCGTCAATTTCAGGGCTCTCCCATCCCAGCTTACCATGCGCATCTACGGCCACGGCAAAGGAATCTGCTTCTGTAGTTGCCACATAATCTATTCGCTGTACCGTTTTACCACCAGGTGCAAAAACAGGCGCTGCTATGGTAAAATGCTGCTGCATGGTGATGCGTCCGCAAAACCAGGCATCGGCTTTTTCTACCTCGCCCGTTCTTTCGTATTGTGGAAATCCTTTTGCAGCCTGGGGCCAGTATTCCGCTTGTATCCTGCCGTCAATAGAGCAAAGCATGTGGCAAATGATGTATGGTTTCATATAAAATTATTTTTCAGCACTTCAGCATGTACGGCTTTTAAGATCAAACATTGTGCCCTTACATGGCCTGTACCTGCGCCCATATCTCCTCATTCACCAGCACGCCTTCTTTTTCGCTTTGCAGACGCTTGCGTAAAGTATTTTCACCGGGGTAGGATATACGGCCGCCCCGTGTAGCTGGTGTGCTGCCTTTGGTGTATTGTAAAATTTCTTCTATCAAAGCAGCATGCAGGTCTGGTTTATGCAAAGCAATAAAACACTGGGATACGCCAAACTCTTTTTTATCTGCCGTGATCTGCGCGGTAGCCCGGCCGCCGCTAAGGGCCACCAGCAGTACATCCAGCACCATAGCCAGGCCTGAGCCTTTCCAGAAACCAATGGGTAAAGCGCGTTTATTATTGCGGATCACTACCGGGTCAGTGGTTAGCTCCCCGTTATCATCATAACCGCCCACTACCGGCAGGGGCTCCTGTTTTAATTCATGCTCCTGCATTTTGCCGTATGAGAATTGCGACATGGCCATGTCCAGCACAATATGCCCCTCTGCCCGCGGTACTGCTATTACTAAAGGATTATTTCCCAGCACCGGCTCTATGCCGCCCCAGGCAGGCATACCGGCAATAGCATTGGTAAAGCAAATGCCAATACAGCCCGCATTGGCTGCCTGCCAGCCATAGGTGCCGCCCCGCATCCAGTGGTTGGTGTTTTGAATGGCCACGCAGCCAATACCGTTGGCCTGCGCCAGCTCAATAGCGCGCTGCATACAGGCTGTGGCGTTATACATGCCCGCGCCCAGGTTGCCTGTCCAGGTTTCAAGAAAGCCGTTCTTTTCCAGCAACGTGGGTTCTGCATCCGGGTGCACCAGGCCTTCTTTCACATATTGTACAAATACGGGAAAGCGGTTTAACCCGTGGGAGTGTACGCCGTCCCGGCTGTTGCTGGCAAAGATGTGTGCGCATAAGGCCGCTCTTTTTTCAGGGAAATTAAGCTGCAGTAATACTTTTCTGAACGCCTGTTCCAGCTGTGCAAATGGTATCCGTATCATAGCTTTAAATTACAAAATTCAACATTCCCGGTACATTGTAGCTGTTTAAACTACTACTTTTTTCTAGCTTTGCAGGGCCAGAAAATCAGGGAATCCATGCACAGCCAACCTTTACGGAGATCAGATACTTTATTTATGTCCGCCTGCTGCGGGCTGGTGGTGGCCAATATCTATTACTGCCAGCCGCTGATACCGTTGATTGCCAAAGACTTTCATATTCCGGAAAGCCGTGCCGGCCGCATTGCCTGGCTTACGCAAATAGGTTATGCCTGCGGGCTGTTGCTGCTGGTGCCTTTGGGCGATATTATGGAACGCCGCAAGCAGATCCTCATTTGCATGGTGGCTGCCATGTTATCGCTGTCCCTGGCCGCTATGTCGCCTACTTTTTTTGTGCTGCAGATAGCCAGCTTCCTGGTGGGCCTAAGCTCTATTGCTGTTCAGCTCATAATACCGCTGGGTGCGCATCTTGCTTCAGATGAAAAGCGGGGCAGCGTTATAGGCGCCATAATGGGTGGGGTAATTGTGGGTATACTGGCCTCCCGCTCAGTCAGCGGCAGCCTGGGCGCCATTTTCGGATGGCAGGAGATCTATTTTATGGCAGCCGGTATCTGCGCGGTGCTGTTTATACTAATGCGCCTGCGTTTTCCGCAAAGCCATCCTACTTTTAATGGTACTTACCGCCAGCTAATGGCATCGCTGTTATACTATATCAAAACGCAACCGGCACTACGCATGGCGGCTTTCCGCAACTTTATGAGCTTTGCGGCGCTCAGCGGCTTTTGGGTAACAATGGTATTGTTCCTGTCTGCACCGCCGTTTAATTATAAAAGCTCTGTCATTGGCCTGTTTGGGCTGGCAGGAGCTGCAAGTGCCCTTGCATCGCCGCTGGTGGGTAAACGCAGTGATGGCAAGGGCACACAGCTGAATATATGGATAGGACTGCTCATGGAGCTGCTTAGCTTTGTAGCATTCTATTTTACAGGCGGCAGCCTGTACCTGCTTATACTGGGCATTATACTGGTAGATGTGGGACACCAGACCATACAGATCTCTAATCAAACCATCATCTACTCCATAATGCCGGAAGCGCGTAACCGCTTTAACACCGTATTTATGACCAGCACTTTCATTGGCGGCGCCTGCGGGTCGGCCATTGGTATTGGCCTCTGGAACATTGGCCACTGGCCCTTGTTCTGCATTGGCGGCGGATTAATGGTGCTAATAAATATTATTGTTACTGGTACTTTATCCGCAAGATCCGGTTACATGGCCGGAAGTCAAACCTTGTAAAGCTGCCCACAGCCAGCATGGAATGGTCATTCGGCAACTGCAGCACTTTGGCAAAAGCCCCGTTCACATCATTGGTGCCCAGGTTAATACCGCCGTTGGTATTATAGGTAGTATGTACGCTGCCATCCGGGTTTAATACCACAAAGTTATTCCGCACTACCTTATTGAATTCCGTGAAGGCGCCCGTTAAAATGATCTGTCCCTGCGGCATTATGCTGATGTTATAGATCGTACCCTCTGCCCCTGTACCTACCTGTAACGACGGATCCAGGCCGCCATCCGGCATCAGGCGCACTATATAGGGCACGGCCAGGCCGCCATAGGTATTGAATAAACCGGTTACAATAAACTTACCATCCGGCTGCTGCGCTACATCATATATCGGGAAGTTGGCGCCCTCTGTGCTTTTGAATGTGGGGTCCAGACTACCATCTGTATTAATGCGTGCAATGCGCTGCGCGGGCTGTCCGTTATACTTGGTAAACCCGCCTACGATGAGCACTTTGCCATCCGGTAAATAAATGGATTTATTAATGGCGCCGTTCACGCCTTCTTTGCCGCGATGGTTCACCAGGTCGTAGTTGTAAGATGTGTCCAGCGTACCATCCGCATGCAGGCGGGCCATAAAGTTCACCATGGTAGAATCCAGGTGAAGGGAGTCGCCGCCCGTTACGGACACCAGGTTGTAATTAGGCTTTACATAATAACGGAAGTAACCCACTACTATCATCTTCCCATCCTGCTGCAAATGCAAACCGGTTACCACGCCGGATACGCCGCCTTTCAGCGCAGATACCGGCTGTATTTTTCCGGAAGGCCGCGTTATATTTTCTGTTTCCAAACCGCCTGTATTATACAGGCGTGCAATGCTGCTT
>JGI24740J21852_10000138_pt1 | contig 27897 bp, 29 predicted proteins | sample KBSCornC6_FD_21852 | JGI IMG/M metagenome (IMG submission 21852) | reverse complement strand
CAGCAGCAGCCGGTTGTTGCGGCAGTCGTAGGGGGCGAGATGTGCAGGAGGTGCAAGCGTGAGTGGTGCCACGGCGCGCCCCACGATGGCAGTTGTGCCATCGGGCCGCTCGGCCGCAACCATGCCGGGCGCGTGGCTGGCCGCCAAATTGCGACGGATGGTGTCCACGTCATCGCCCAGTGCGTTGACCATGCCCAGCGCATGTAGGTAGGCAGTAAATGCAGTCATGAGGATCGATGTCTTGCCAGTGGCATACCCAGCGGTGCCAATGCCACCGCGATGACGATGCCCAGTGCCAGCGTCATGCCAAAGCTGCGCAGCACCGGCATGGCGCTCGTACTGAGCAGGCCGAACGACAGCAGCGTGGTCGCGGCTGACAACAGCACGCCCACCCATACGCCGCCAATGTCCGCACGTTGGCGCGTACAGCCTTCGCGCAGAAACACAGCGTAGTTGGCCCCCACGCCGAGCACCAGCATCAGGGCCAGCCAATGGAACAGGTTCAGCGGAATGCCCGCATAACCGTACACGGCAAACGTGATGCCGACCGCGCAGATCACCGGCAGCGTCACACGCACGCCGGCCGCCAGCCCATAGCGCACGCAGAACAACGCGAGGATCAGGCTGAGCGCGCCGGCCAGCCACCAGCCGCTGTCGACGCGGTAGGTGGCGAACAGGCGCGCGACGCTGGCCGGCTTGTCGACAAAGCGGATGCCGGCATCGCCCTCCGCAAATGCGGCAAGCGCGGGCAATTGCGCGGCCGTGGCACCCGTTGGAATGACGATGGCCGCATACACGGGTTGTTGCGCGTTGGCGTTCGCAACCTGGCCGAGCCAGAGATGGCGGTAGGGCTGCGACCACGGCATCGCCAGCCATGCGTCGATGGTGAGCGGGGTGCTGCTGCCGGCGCTTGCAAAAGCGTTGATGTAGGTAGCCGCCACGTCGGGGCGGAAGCCGGCGTCGGTCAATGTGGTGCTCAGTGCCTGTGGATCGGCGAACACGCGATTGGCAAGACGAGCGTGGTCTTGCGCTTGCTGATGCGCAGACGGCACGAATTGCGCGACGGATTGCACGCCCTTGAGTTGCGCACCGGCAATGGGTGCCTCCAACTTGCGTTGTAGGGCTTCCGCGCGCTGCAAGACCTGCTCGGCGGGATCGCCCTTCACGACGAAGAACTGCGTGCTGTTCTCCACGCCAATGGCCTCGCGCACCACGGATTCCTGCCGGGCGAGTTCCGGATCGCGTTGGATCAACAGGTGGATGTCGTCATCGCTGGTCAGGCGCAGCCAGCCGGGCACGGCCGCGACAGCGATGAGCGCAAGACACAGCCAGGCGCCTCGGCGCGTGAGTGCGGTCTGCCAGCCGCTAAGCCAGCGTGCGGCTCGGCCATAGGTGCGGCGCGGTTGGCGTGGTGCGTTCACCAGCAGGGCGGGCAGCAGCGAAGCCACCGACAGGAAGGCCGCCCCAATCCCCGCGATGGCAAAGCAGGCAATCTGGCGCAGCGCCGGAAAGGGTACGCCAACCAGAATGGCGTAACCGAGCAGGCTGGTGGCCAGGGCGACCAACAGTGCGGGGCGCACATCGCGCGCGCTGCGTCGTGCGTCTTGCCCGGCCTCGGCCCCAAGGTGGCTGACGAAGTACTGGATGGAGTAATCCACCGCTTCGCCAATCAGGCTGGCGCCGAATACCAGCGTCAGCAGGTGCAGCTTGCCGAACACGAGCAGCGTGGCCGCCAGCGCAAACACAATACCGATGCCGGTCGACACGAACCCCAGCAGCAAATAGCGCGGCGAGCGGAACACCCACAGCATCAGCAGCGCAATGCCGACTGTGGAGACGATGCCGATGCGGTGCAGCTCCTGCTCCGAAGCATTGCGCGCCGCGGCCGCGTAGAACACCGCGCCTGTGCGCACCAGTGTGACGTCGGGAAAGGACCGCGCAAGTGATTGTTCGGCTCCGGCGACCGCGCTGCGCACGTCGGCCTGGGTTTGTCCGTCGTAGGCGGAGGCGGCGAGGGTGGTGGTTACCAGCACGCTGGTGGTGTTGTCGTGCCGGGCGATCAGGAAGTTGTCTTCCAGCTCCAGGCGCGTGGCCGCCAGTGGCAGGTCGGCCAGCCAGTGGCCGAGCCAGCCGAATGGGTCATCGGCCAGCGGCGCGCTCAGCCCGGTTTCAACCGGCGCGTAGAGCCGTTGTGCGAGCAGTGCCGGCAACGCCGTGGACGGATCGTCCAGCGCTGCACGGTCGGCGGCGCTGAGCAGGCCGAAGCGGTAGGGCTGGTAGAAGCGTGTGATCTGGCTGGCGTCGAACGGCGGCAGCGCGGCAATCACGTTGCGGAATGCGGGGCTGCGTTTGAGCTGACCGCCAAGCTGCAATGCGGCGGCCTTGGCGTGCTCGGCATCGCGGCTGCTGACCAGGAAGACGGCGCGGTCGCCCAGCGATGCGGCGAGTGTGTCGACGGCCTTTTCGGCCACCGGGTCGGCCTCGGTCGCGGGCAGCAGGGCCAGCAAGTTGGTCTGCAGCGCCGTGCCATCGTGCAGCCGCACGCCGCAATAGAGCAGCGCGGCCAGCACGAGTGCGAGCCAGCCGAGCCGGATGGCCCAGGTGGCTTGACCGGACTGGCGCAGGGCAAACTCCCGCGCCATCAGGGCGCTCCCAGCAGCGTGCGTTCCGCCGCGTTGGGCGCGTCCACGCGCGTGCTGCCCGTGAACTCGATGCGGGTTTCGTCGCCGTTGGCCGATTGAATGCGGATGCTGCGCAGGTAGGTATCCCCCGTCAGATCCAGGCCACGCAACGCCTGCGCCAATTGCGGCTGCGCCGGAATCAACCGCAGGTGCCAGCGGCTGGCGTTGCCTTGCGCATTGACATTGAACTGCGAATACAGCGCCGACAGATCGCCCGCCAGCATCGCGCGCATCATGCGCGAGACCTGCGCCACGCCTGCGGCATTGCGTGCGCCGCGCGCCATGGGCTTGTCGTTGGCGTCCAGCGTGGTGACGCCGGTGTCGGTCATCACATAGGTCATGCGGGTTGGCTGCTCGATGCGCCAGAGTGCGCCTTGATCGCGCAGGAAGAGCAGGGTGCCGCTGCTCACCAGCGGCTTTTGCATGGCTTGCAGCGATTGTGTTTGCACGAACTGCGCGCGCACGCCTTTGGCCTGTGCCAACTGCGCGGCCACTTGCGAGACAAGCGCATTGTCCTGTGGCGGCTCCGTAGGTGCCGCATTGGCCAGCGGGCAGGCCGCCAGCACCAGCGCCGTTGCCCATGCGCGCACGGTGTGGATTAGGGCAGCCATGCGCGCTCCACACGTTCGATCATCACGGGCGGCGAGACGAACTGGAGTTCACCCGTGCGGGCGCACACCGCCACCTGCGTGGTGTGGCCTTTTGTGAGGCGCGCACCCGATGCGCAATCGACGATTTCGTAGCCGATCTTCAGACGGTTTTGGTATTCCACCAGCGTGGCGCGCACCTCGATCTGCTGGCCATAGGTCGCTGGCTTGATGTACTTGAGGTGAGCTTCCACCACGGGCCACAGAAAGCCCGAATCGCGCATCTCCCGGTAGTCGTAGTCGAAGCGGCGCAGCAGCGCGGCGCGGCCGATCTCGAAATACTTCAGATAGTGGCCATGCCAGCAGACGTCCATGGCGTCGACGTCATGGAAGGGCACTTCCACGCGGGCGCTGGCGGTCAGGGGTGGCAAGGTCGCCGGCAGGTCACGTGCGGTCATATTGCGCTCCTTGTTCATCCGTGAGCGTGCCGCGCTCGATGGCGAGCGTCAGCGTGCGCAGGTCGGCTTCCAGCGGGCGGTCTTCGCTCACGAACGCCGACAGCGTGCTCACGCGGTCGATAAACGCCTGCACCGGTGCCGGTACCTTCGTCGACGGGTCGAGCTGGCAGCGCAGCCGCACCGCCTGCACCGCCGCCAGCGTATGGGCGGCGGCAACCTGTTCGGTCAGCTCAAGCACGCGCAGGCAGTCGCGCGCGGCGATCGTGCCCATGCTGACCTTGTCCTGGTTGTGTGCCTCGGTGGAGCGCGAGAACACGCTCGCCGGCATGGTGTGCTTGAGCGCCTCGGCCGTCCACGCGGACGACGAAATCTGCACCGCCTTGAAGCCGTGGTTGATCGGTGCGCGCTCTGCCGTGGCGCCGGACAGGTTGCGCGGCAGGCCGTTGTTGAACTTGTCGTCCACCAGCAGCGCGACCTGGCGGTCCATCAGGTCGGCCAGGTTGGCGATGGCCGTTTTGAGCGAGTCCATCGCAAACGCAATGTGCCCGCCGTAGAAGTTGCCACCGTGCAGGACTTCCTGCGCATCGGGGTCGATGAGCGGGTTGTCGTTGGCGCTGTTGAGTTCGTTTTCGATGTCGCGGCGGATCCACGACTGCGCGTCGCGCGCGACCCCGATCACGTGCGGCGCGCAGCGGATCGAGTAGCGGTCTTGCACGCGGTGCGCGGAGGTGTCGTCCCAGTCGGCCAAGTCAGCGCGAATCCAGCCCGCCACCTCCGCCTGACCGGCGTGCGGCTTGGCGGCAAAGATGGTGGGGTGGAAGTGCGCGGCGCGGCCATCGAGTGCCACCGTGGCGAGCGCCGTCAATCTGGACGACAGTCGGACCAGTTGCTCGGCCCGTGCATACGCGAGACACGCCAGGCCCGTCATGACGGCCGTGCCGTTCATCAGTGCGAGCCCTTCCTTGGGGGCCAGGGTGAGGGGCGCGTGGCCGATCTGCTGCCATACGCCGGCAGCAGGTTGCAGTGCGTCGTTGAAGAGCACGTCACGCTCGCCGACCAGTGCAGCGGCCACGTACGACAGCGGCGTCAGGTCGCCGCTGGCACCCACCGAGCCCTCGGCCGGAATGCGCGGCAGGATGCGGTGGTTGACGAGATCAGCTAGACGTTGCAGCAGCACGAAGCGCACGCCCGAGTACCCATAGGCCAGCGAGTTCAACCGTGCGGCCACCACGGCCAGCGTTTCCGAGGCCTCCAGGTAGCGGCCCATGCCGCAGCCGTGGTAGCGCGTGAGTTGCAGCGGCAGGGCTTCGACCAGCGCCATCGGCACGCTCACCTGGCAGGCATCGCCGTAGCCGGTGTTGACGCCGTAGATGGTTGCGCCTTGGGCCAGGCGTTCCCGCAGGAACTGCGCGCCGCGCTCGATGCGCAAGCGCCAGGCGGCGTCCGCGTTGAGCGACACCGGCTGCGTGCCGCGCGCGATGGCAACCACGTCTTCGATCGTCAGATGGCGGTTGCCGATGACGATGGGCTTGATGTGGCGCTCTGTGTGCCGCTCTGTGGTCACATTCAGATCGTGTTCAGCCATGGGCGGTATCCATGTTCTTGGCAACGCGCGGACGCGCCCAAAAATCGAAGAAGTTGAACCATTGGAAAGGCGCCTTGCGGCAATAGTGTTCGAGCCGTTCCGCATAGCGTTGCGCGAATCCGCCCAGGTGGCGTGCACGCTCGGCGCGCGGCAGTTCGATGCGTTCGGCAAACGGTTCGAAGTAGAGGGTGTGGTCTCGGCCCGTCTTCAGGCAGAAGAACAGGTAGACGGGGCAGCCCAGGGCGTGCGCCAGCACATACGGCCCTTGCGCGAACTGCGCGGGTGCGCCGAGGAAGCTGGCCTCCACCGTGCGCCCTGACTCATGCGCGGGCACACGGTCGCCCACGATCACCAGCAGTTCGCCGGCGTCGATGCGCTCCTGCATCAGCATGGCGGTGGCGGGGCCGAAGTCGGTCACTTGCATCAGGTGCGAGACGACATCCGGATGCGCCTGTGCCAGCACGTGGTTGAAGCGCTGCGCGTGCTCGGTGTAGACCACCGCCGTCACTTTGGCATGGCCGTTGCGGGCAGCCAGCGCGCGCGTCATCTCCAGGTTGCCCAGGTGCGCGCCGATCACCAGCGCACCGCGCCCGCTGGCGACGAGCGCCTCGAACGCGGTCGGGTCATCAAAGCGCACGCGCTCGTTTTTGACTTGGCCTGACCACGCCGCCAGCTTGTCGAGCCCCGACTGCGCAAACGCGATCATCTGACGGTACGCGCTCAGCCACCCCGGCTGTGGCATGTCAGCCCCGGGTGATGTCGCATGCAGGCGCGCGAAATACTGCCGCGATGCCTCTCGCGCAGCGCGGCCCGTCAGCAGAAAGTACGCAACGATCGGGTACAGCCACAGCGAAGTGAACCGCGTACCGAACAGGCGGCAACTCAGCGCCAGAAACTGCATGCCGAGCTGGCTGCCGCGCTCGGCCATGCGCCACCAGCCGTGAGACTCGCTCTGCGTCTTGTCTGCTGCAGCCGGATGCCGCCAGCGCGGCATGAACTTGCCGGCCAGCAGCAGCGGCAGCCGAAGCAGCATGCCGGCCACCATGCGCGTGTGGCTCTTGCTGATGCGCACGTTGTCCCACAGCACGTCAAAGTGCGAGAGGCCGCCCGGCTCGTACGTCACGCGCGTGGGCAGCGTGACGATGCGCGCGCGGCGCCAGTGCAGGCGTACCAGAATCTCGATGTCGAAATCCATGCGCGTGGGCAGCGCCACATCGTCAATCAGCTTGCACGCCAGCGCCAACGGATAGATGCGGAAGCCGCACATCGAATCCCGAATATCAAACGACAGCGTTTCGATCCACACCCACACGTGCGTGAGGTAGCGGCCGTACAGGCGCGCCTTTGGCACGCTTTCGTCGTAGACCGGGCGGCCGAGGATCACCGCGTCGGGCGAAGCGGCTGCGGCGGCCAGGAAGCGGGGCACGTCGGCGGCATCATGCTGGCCGTCGGCGTCAATCTGCAGGGCATGCGTATAGCCAGCAGCACGCGCGGCGCGCAGGCCCGCCATCACGGCAGCGCCCTTGCCACCGTTCTGCGGCAGACGCAGCAGCGTCACTTGCGATGCGTACTGCTGTGCCAACGCGGCCAGCACGGCTTGCGTGGCCGCATCGCTGCCGTCGTCGACGATAAAGATCGGCAGCCCGTGCACCGCCAGGTGCGCCACCGTATTGCCGATGGCGTCCTTGTGGTTGTAGATCGGGATGACGATGGCGGTGGTGACACCAGTCGGTGGGGTCATGCCGCCTCCTGATGCACCAGCACGCCCGAAGCGCAATCCCGCGCCCCGAGCCGGGCGACAAAGCGCACGCGACAGCGGTCCGGCTCGTGTGCGAGCCGTAGCGAGACCACCGCGCCCGGCGGCACCGGCGCCATGAACTTCAACTGATCCACCGAAGCGATTGCGCGTACGGCGCGATTGCGGGTGGCGGCCAAGCGCACCGCCCAGTCAACGAGCACCACGCCCGGCAGGATTGGCAGACCGGGGAAGTGGCCTGCAAAGTGAACCAGGTCGGGGCTGACGCGCAATTCGTAGTGATCACCCTCGGCATCGCTGACGTGCGCGAGGGTTTCGAAACCTTCCACGCCGGGCCGGAAGGCGGCGGCCACGGCGGCGGCTGGCAGCTTGCCGCGCGCATCTACCGGCATGGCCATGCAGAAGCGCCAGCGACGGGGAATCAACGTGGGCTCGGTGTAAGTGGACAGATGCCGGCGCAGCGTCTTGGCCAGGGCCACGCGGCCCTGCGCACGCAGCGCTTGCACACCGGCGGGCGTGAGCGCCACCAGCGCGCCCAGCCGTTCGCGCGACGCCCCGGGCAACAGCGTCGCCGCCGCCCGCGTGACAAACGGATGCGTGCCCAGCCAGCCCTCGACTTCCGGCAGCGAGACACGCTTGCCGTCCACCTTGACCACGCGATCCAGCCGACCACGCAGGAGGAAGCGGCCGCTGTCGTCAAAGGCGATGGCGTCGTCGGTGCGGTGCCAATCTTGGTGCGGCAGATGCGGCGAGCGCACGGCTAGCGCGCCGTCGTCTTCCTGGCGGATTTCGATACTTGAAAAGGAGCACCAGGCCAGCGTCTGGTCCTGACGGCGCCAGGCGATGCCGCCCGTCTCGGTGCTGCCGAACACTTCAATGGGCGCGCTGCCATGCGCGGCAGCAAATGCCGTGGCGGCAGCCGCATCCAGCGGGCCACCCGAGGAGAACACCACTGGCAACGCCGGCAGCGCGCTGAAGCCGGGCAATTCTGGCCAGCGCGCCAATTGCGCGGGGCTGGAAACAAAGGCCGCTGTTGCATGCTGCGCCAGCGCACCATGCAATGCCGCAGGTTCGGTATGCGTTTGCCGGCTGAATGCACGCCCAGCCGCCAGCGGCCAGAACACGCGGAACAGCAACCCATAGATATGATGATGCGGCACGCTCGCCATCATGGCACCCGTGCCGATCTGCGCGCCCCACTGCTGCTCCAGGGTCACGACTTCGGCATCGAATTGCGCGAGCGTCTTGTGGATGGGTTTGGGCGTGCCGGTACTGCCCGATGTGTACAGCGTGATGGGCGCCTGCGGGTCAATCGCACCAAGGGTTGTTTCCGCTTGCAGATCCATCGCCCCCAGGCTGGCATCGGTGACGAGCGCATCAAAAGCGCCATCCAGCGTGTCTAGATAGGCGGGCGCCGCGCTGGCGGGAATTACCACGTGCTTGCCGCACGTAAACAGCGCGAATAGCGCGCAGGTGAAATCGAACGGGTCGTCCACGCACAGGGCATAGCGCGTCGCCGGTTGCGCTGCGAATGCAGCGGCGTAGGCCGTTACGCGGGTGCTGAAAGCCTCGTATGTGATGGCTGTTGCGCCGTCAACGCAGACTACGGCGTTGTTTGCGCGCGCATTTGACAGCAGGGCATGCAGGGCGATCATGCGGCCTCCGAAGAGGGCGCATGCGGCCGCACGACCCAATGGCGGAACGCCGCCTCGGCCGCAATCAGCACACCGACCAGCCCATAGGCGATCACGCCGTTGTACAGCGCCCAGGCACCGCGCGACCAGTACAGCGCCGCTACCACGGCGGTCAGCCCGTTGAGCGCAAAGAAGCCGCACCAGACCTGCGTCACGCGCCGCGTATAGCGCACGGCGCGGGGTTGCAGATCGGGCAGGCGCATGCGCGCGAATTTTTCGATCATGGAAGGGCCCGAGCGCAGCGTGGCCGCAAAGCTCAGCAGCAGCCCGGCATTGACCAGCGCCGGATACAGGCGCAGCACCAGCTCGTTATCGGTAATGGCCACGGCCGCCGAGGTACACGTGAGCGTGCCGGCGATCAGCCAATCGAGCGGCGTGAGCTGGCGCAGCAGCGTGGATACGCTGCCGGCTCCCACCCACCGCTGCGCCCACAACAGCGCCAGCAGCGCGATGCCGGCGTAGCGCGGCTTGCCGAAATGCCAGGCGCCGATCAATACCAGCGGATAGGCGATTTTCAGCAGCCCCTGCGTGGCGCCGCGCACCCAGCGGGGCAGGGTGGTGGATGGGTGGGTCAAGCGGTCAGATTGCGCGGGCATGCGCGCTTGCATCCGCGCGGGCATCCGGTCACGCCGCCAGCAGCGATTCCACGGCGACGATCACATCGCCCACCGTGCGCACGGTTTTGAATTCTTCCGGCTTGATGCGGCGGCCCGTCATCTCTTGCAGCTTGATGGCCAGGTCCACGGCGTCGATGCTGTCCAAGTCCAGCTCTTCAAACAGATGCGCCTCGCGTGTAACGCGTTCGGGGGCGATATCGAAGTTCTCTTTGAAAATGGCGCGGATGCGTTCGAGGATCTCGGTGTCCGTCATGATGTGGTTTTCTCCCTATTTCTGCCGGTGCGCTGGTGCGCTGGTGCAATTCGCGGCGGCGCGATTATTGTTGGCTCTTGACGAGTGCCGCAAGTGTATTCACGGAGCGGAAATGCTCGCGCGTCTGTTCGTCATTGGCGGCAATCGTCAATTGATAACGCTTGCGCAGCACGATGCCGATTTCCAATGCGTCAATGGAATCCAGGCCGATGCCGTTGGTATCGAATAGCGGGGCGTCGTCGTCGATATCGGCCGGTGTCATGTCTTCCAGATCGAGTGCCTCGATCAGGAGTTGCTTAATTTCGAGCTTCAAGGAATCCATAGTGCAGAAGATGGTCGGTGATATGGGTTTCAATGCCGGTGGTCAGCGCCCGCGCAGCCAAGGCTGACGGCGCACCTTCCGGCACGTATTGGGCAACGCTGACGGGTTCCAGCACCGCCACCTTGATGCAGAATGCGCGCGGCGGCACGTCGTACCAGCGCATGGCCTTGGTGAGGGCGGGCGGGTTGCAATCCATCAGCACGGGCACGATGGGCGCGCCCACGTTGAGCGCCATGTGCGCAAACCCGCGCGAGAACGGATGCAGGCGGTCTTTGGCCGGGCTGCGCGAGCCTTCGGGGAAGATGATCATGGTGTAGCCGGCGGCCAGTTGGCGCGCGCCGGCTTCCACGAGTTCGGTCGGGTCGGCATTACTGATGTATTCCGCCGAACGCACGATGCCCCAGAAGCACGGGTTGCCCCAGTGCGCGTTCTTGACCACGCAGCAGGCACGCGGCGTGAGCGACAGCAGCACCACGACATCCAGATACGTCGGGTGGTTGGCCACCACGATGGCCGGGCCGCCTGCGCGCAGCCGCTCAGCGCCTTGCATGTCCAGCGTCATCACGCCCAGCCATTGCAGTGCCCGCACCAGCGCGCGGAAGAACCAGTGAATGATGAAGGTGACCGTGCGCTGGCGCGAGGCGCGATGCGGCCACAGCCACGCCAGCGGAAACACGATGATGGAAAACAGCACGCCGCAGATGCCGAAGACGACAAAGGCCAGTCCCGTCGCCACCAGGCGCCATGCCTTGTTGATGCGTGTGGTCAGTGTCAATGGATGTGTCATCGCCCCTCGCGCCATTGCCACGTCCAGGTGCCGTCGGCGTGCTGCCACGTGCTGGAGGTGTGCGTTGCCAGGCTGTGCAGTACGGCCTGGCTTTGCGTGGTCATGGGGCAGACGTCCTGCGCAGCCGCACCGGGCGCGCTGTGCGAGCACACCAGCGAAGCCGTTGCCGTGCCATCGAGCAGGATGGCCAGCGCGCGTTCATCCACCTCATCGGTCACGGTGCCAAAACGCGCGTCCGCAGGCTCATCCGCATAGACCAACAGCACCGGCGAGGCCGGGTCTGCCGTGTATTGCGCGTGTGCTTCGAGCAGCGCCAAGCCCAGCGTGGCGGGGCCGGCAGAGACGGCAATGGCGGGCGAGGTGTCGCCGCGCGCGATGCTGAATACGCCGCTCATGGCGTTGAGCACGGACAGGCTGAAGGCGGTGGGGGAGACCGGCTCGGCGTTTTCAATATCGGCCAGGATGCCCGCCGTGCGGCGCAACTCACCATGCCGGGACGCAAACACGATGCGCGCGTGCGGTACGTCTGCTACGCAATCGTGTGCGACTTTCAGCGCGCTTTTAGACAGCGTGCTCAGGCGACGCCGCACCATCGGTTCAATAAAACCGAGGTCAGGCGACGAAACTGAATCGGAACCAAGAGCAGGCCAGCAGGACCAGCGAGCAACCGGGATAGTCCAGTGCAAATCGGGCATATCGGTGTTCGCGTTGGGAGCAGGGCCAGTGCCGCGCGATTGCGTGGCGCCCCGGCACGGGTGCGGCAGTTGCGCAAGCCCGCGCATTTGCCTCCACCCGATCCGCTCTCGTTGTTATCGATTGATCTGGGTGAACGCACGGGCCGTTAATCCCGGCCGATTTTCTCTTTCAATACGCTTGCTATTCCCCAACCCCGGGCCGAATCATACTGAAAAGTTCCCTCCGAAAACAACCACTTGCGTGAATTCGTGTCACATGCGCGACGAAGCCGGAAAAAGTGGAGGGGATATACAAAACGTCCGTGCAAAACCAGAGGGATGACACCCACTTCCCGTGCAGGACGGTGCTCCACTGTGGCGTGAGTAAAACGATTGTTTTAATTCTTTCGGATGAAGTTGGGGCAGGGGCTTAGCGTGCCCCGAGCTGCCCGAATTGTCCAAACGCCCGGCCGCCCAGTTCCAGCGCGTCCATGACGGAGCGCTCCACCACAGGTGCCAGCGAGGTCATCATCACCATGACGAGCATCAGCCCCACCACCAGCGTAGCGGCAATGCCCACGGCAAACGGGTTCAGCGCCTGCGCGGTACGTGAGAGCACCGCAAACGCCAAGTTGACGACCAGCATGATGGCGATGATCGGCAGGGCAATGCGCAGGGCCAGTGCAAAAACGATCGTGCCGCTGCCGGCGAGCGTCTGCCAGCCGGGGTTGGCCAGAGGCGTGGCTGAGACCGGCAGCGCGGTAAAGCTGTCGAACAGCGCGTGCAGCAGCACGAGGTGGCCGTCTCCGGCAATGAACGCGGTGATGGCCGTGAGGCTGATGAAGCGGCCGAGCAGCATGCTGCTTTCGGTCTGTTGCGGGTCCAGCAGCGAGGCGAAACCGAGGCCGATCTGTATCGACATCAGCTCACCTGCGCCGCTGATGGCCGAAAACACGAGCTGCACGCAGAAACCCAGCGTCAGCCCGATCGCCACCTGCAGCAGGGTGATCCACAGCCCTTCGTACGAGCCGACCGACACACTGGCCACATCCGGTGACAGCGTCAGCATGGGGGCCAGCGCTACCGTGACGATCACGCCAAACGCGATCTTGACCGTGTTCGGCACCTCGGTATTGGCAAACGGCGGCGCAATGGCGATGAACGCCAGCACGCGCACCAGCGGCCACCAATACATGGCGATCCAGCCGTTGAGCTGGGTGGCGGTGAACTGGATCATGAGGCGTGGGCTTGGATTTGCGGCGCTACGTTAGTTGACGTAGTTCGGGATGTTGGTCAGCACGCCGCGCGTGTAGTCGACGATGACGCTGACGATCCACGGGCCGGCCAGGACCATGGTGGCGGCCACGGCCACCAGCTTGGGAATGAACGACAGCGATTGCTCGTTCAACTGCGTGGCGGCCTGGAACACCGCCACCAGCAGGCCTACGACGAGCGACACCAACAGCATGGGCGCACCCACCATCATGGCGACCTGCATGGCCTGGCGGGCCATGTCCAATACGTATTCGGGTGTCATGGTGGCTCCTGATTGCGTTATTGCACAAAGCTCTGGGCGAGCGAGCCCAACAGCAGGTGCCAGCCATCCACCAGCACGAACAGCATGATCTTGAACGGCAGCGAGAAGATTGACGGCGTGACCATCATCATCCCCATCGACATCAGCACCGCCGCCACCACGATGTCGATCACCAGGAACGGGATGAAGATGGCAAACCCGATCTGGAATGCGCTTTTCAACTCGCTGGTGACGAAGGCGGGGATGAGCGCACGCATGGGCGTCTGCTCGGGGCTGGCGATGGGCGGCATGTTGCCCATCTTGACGAACAGGGCGAGGTCGGGCTCGCGGGTCTGCTTGAGCATGAACTGGCGCAGCGGCGTGGCGGCGGTGTCCATGGCTTGTTCCACGGTGATCTTGTTGTCGCGCAGCGGCACGTAGGCGTCGGTGTACACCTTGTCGAGCACCGGTGACATGACAAAGAACGTGAGGAATAGCGCCAGCCCGATCAGCACCTGGTTGGGCGGCGTGGTTTGCGTGCCCAGCGCGTGGCGCAGCAGCGACAGCACGATGATAATGCGCGTGAAGCTGCTCATCATCAGCATGATGGCCGGCAGGAAGCCCAGCGACGTGAGGAAGATCAGCGTCTGAACGGGCAGGGAATAGCTCTGGCCACCGGCCGTGCCCGTGAGCAGCGGCAGACCGGGTTGCGCCTGTGCGAAGACGGCCGGGGCGGCGCTCAACAGTGCCAGCACCGCGAGCCAGCGGAAGAGGGGACGGAAGACAACACGCAACTTCATTCCGACTTCCCCGTCAGGTGGCGTTTGATCTGGTGAGAGAGCGCATCGGCAAAGCTGGGCGGCTTGCTCGCGCTGGACGTGTCGTCGGCAGTGCCGGGGCTGTCGTCGCCGCTGGAGGGTTCGGTGGCTTCCTCGATCGGGCGCGGCAGCGTGTGCAGCGTCTGCACGTGCTGTTGCGTGACGCCCAGCACCAGCCACGTGCCTTGCACGTCCACCACAACCACCTTCTCGCGCGCGCCCAGCATCTGCTGGGCGACCACGGTGATGACCTGGCCGCGACGGCGGCCAGCACCCAAGGGGCCCATGCCGCCACGCTGCTGCAGGCGGCGCAACAGCCAGCCTGCCGCCACGATCATGGCCAACACTACAAACAGCCCGCCAAAGGTGCGGGCCCAATCGACTGCTTGGTTCATGTCAACACCTTGCCCGGGGGGAGCAGTAGTTGCTGTCAGGGTGCCGAAAAAACGGCGGATTCTGTGGCTTAACGGTTCAACTTACGGATGCGTTCCGACGGCGTGATGATGTCGGTCAGGCGGATGCCGAACTTCTCGTTCACCACCACCACTTCACCTTGGGCGATCAGGTACCCGTTGACAAGCACATCCATCGGTTCACCCGCCAGTGCGTCCAGCTCCACCACCGAGCCCTGCGCGAGCTGCAGCAGGTTCTTGATGGGCACCTTGGTGCGGCCCAGCTCCACCGTCAGCTGCACGGGGATGTCCAGGATCATGTCGATGTCATTGCGCTGGGCGCTGCCACCGCCCAGGCCATCGGCCGTCAGCGGCTTGAATACCGGGCTGGTTTCGGCAGGGGCCGCGGCTGGCGGGTTTGAGGCGGCACGCTGTGCGGCCTCAAGGGCCATGGCCTCTTCCATCGTCATTTCGACATCGATGTCGTCGGCGTTGGCTTCGGGGTTCATGGTCGGTTCAGTTGTCATCTTCAGACTCCGTGGCAGCCTCGCTGCCGCTCATATTCAGCATGCGGTTGACCCGCAGCGCGTATTGGCCGTTGAACGTGCCGTAGCTGCATTCCATGACGGGCACGCCGTCCACCTTGGCGGTCACGCAATCGTCCAGCTCCACCGGGATCACGTCGCCGGCCTTCATGTTGACGATGTCGGAGAACCGCACCTTGGCCGTGGCCAGGTCGGCGATCAGCTCCACCTCGGCGGTCTGCACCTGCTGTGAGAGCAGGCGCAGCCAGCGCTTGTCCACTTCCAGCGCCTCGCCCTGGATGGCCGAGGTGAGCCGGTCGCGGATCGGCTCGATCATGGTGTACGGCATGCAGATGTGCACGTCGCCGCCGTTGCTGCCCAACTCAATGCTGAAGCTGGTGGTGACCACCACTTCATTGGGCGTGGCCACGTTGGCGAATTCGGTGTGCATTTCCATGCGCAGGAATTCGAAATCGATCGGGTACACCGGCTGCCACGCCTTGGCGTAGTGCTCGAACACGAGCTGCAGCATGCGCTGGATGATCCGCTGCTCCACATCGGTAAAGTCGCGGCCTTCCACGCGCATGTGAAAGCGCCCGTCGCCGCCGAACAGGTTGTCGACCACCAGGAAGATCAGGTTGGGGTCGAACACGAACAGCGCCGTGCCGCGCAGCGGCTTGACGTGCACCAGGTTCAGCGAGGTCGGCACCACCAGGTTGCGGATGAACTCGCTGTACTTCTGCACCTTCACAGGCCCGACGGAGATCTCCGCGTTGCGCCGCATGAAGTTGAACAGCCCGATACGCCAGTTGCGCGCAAAACGCTCGTTGATGATTTCCAGCGTGGGCATGCGCCCACGGACGATGCGCTCCTGCGAGCCCAGGTTGTACGAGCGTATGCCAGCGGGGGCGTCCTCGACAGGTTCATCGTCTGTGTCGTCGGAGACGCCCTTGAGGAGCGCATCGATCTCCTCCTGGGAAAGAAACTCTTCCTTGAGCATGTCACTGGATCACAAAGTTGGTGAACAGGACGTCCGCCACCGGCGATTCCTTGCCGACGGCCTTGAACACCTCCTCACACTGTTCGACGATTTCCTTGGACAGCTTGCCCTTGCCCTCGGCCGAGTACAGCTCGGTGGGTGCCTTGCTGGCTAGCAACGTCAGGACCCGGCTGCGCAGTTCTGGCGTATAGGTCTTGATCTCTTCTTCGGCGTGCTTGTCGAAGCTCTTGAATGTGATGCCGATCTGCAGATAGCGATCGTTGCCTTCTTCGGGTTGCAGATTGACGGTGAGGGTTTCCATGGCCACGAACACCGGCTGTTTCGGCTTGGGCGGAGCGGCGGGGCCGGCTGCGGCGTGATTGCCGCCGCCGAGGAAGAACCAAGCAGCGGCGCCGCCCATGCCGACGAGCACGAGCACGATCAGGATGATCAGCAGCAGCTTGGTGGAGCCGCCCTTTGCTGGGGCGGGGGCAGTGGTAGCGGCAGCAGCTTCGGCCATGGGGATCACTCGGGAACAAAGGGGGGATTGGCTTCCCGGCTCTGGCGCACGTTGCAAGCCATAGAGTCGGGTTCTCGGATGGCATTCTTCCCCAGCTGTGTCCACCTCATTCCGACAAGAAACGCGGTCAATCCGGCCTATCTCGGGGGTTTGCGATGCCGCCGACGTGTTGAAGCGGCCTCAATAAGTGACGTTTGGAGCATATTGATGATGCCTGGGCAAATACAAATGTGTCTTGTCAAGCGCGCGGGCCCGTCTTTTGACGCAAATGTGATGCCGTTCCGAAAGATTTACGGGCGCCTGCCGTTGTAAGTGGACAGAACGCGCCGGCGTGGTCCGGCCCGCACACTTGCCTTGCCGGAAGCCGTCTTGAACCCTCTACCTTTTCCCACGCGTGTTGCCCTGGCAACGGTTGATGCCGACGGCCTGCCCGCCGATTGTCCGGCGCGCGGCGAACTGCCGGGCTTCTGCCCCAAGCTGGATCTGCTGTCGATGGTCAACGCGCTGACCGAGGGCATCCTGGTCTGCGGCGCCGACCGGCGCGTCACCTACGCCAACCCGAGTGCGGCCCGGCTGCTGGGCATGCCGATGGACGCACTGGTCGGGCGGTTGTTGCCCACGGTGGTCAATTCGGCCGTTGACGAGTTCGAAACTTCCATCCACGAAGCCGACTGGCCCGATCGCGACGTACTGGCCGAAGGCCAGCCGCAGTTGAACCAGATCTTCGGGCTGCATTGCCAGGACGGTCGCACCGTGTGGGTGTCGAGCAACTGGACGCCGCTGTATACCCAAGGTGGCCAGTCGATGACCGCCTCGCCGACGGACGCTGTGGAAGGCGCGCCGCCGTATTCGGTGCTGGTGTCACTGGTGGACATTACGCAGATCCGCGAGGCGCAGCAGCGCATCCGGCATCTGGCCACGCACGACACGCTCACCGGGCTGCTGAACCGCTCTGCGCTCGAAGACCGGCTGGAGCACGCGCTGGCGATTGCGCGCCGCAATCATTCGCGGGTCTCGGTCATGTTCCTGGACCTGGATCGTTTCAAGAACGTCAACGACACGCTGGGCCATCAGTTTGGCGACATGCTGCTGCGGGAAGTGGCCGCGCGCCTGCAGGCCTGCGCGCGCGAAGCCGATACCGTCGCCCGGCTGGGCGGTGATGAATTTGTCGTCATGCTTGAGGCGCTCGACAGCATCGGCACGCGCCGTGTGGCCGAGCGCATCCTGTCGGCTCTCAGCGCGCCGTTCTATATAGAGGGGCAGGAGCTGTATCTGGGGGTGTCGATCGGCATTGCCGTGGCACCGCACGACGGCGACGACCCCAACACGCTGCTGCGCAAGGCCGACGCCGCCATGTACCTGGCCAAGGAACGCGGGCGCAACAACTTCCAGACCTTTACGAGCGATCTGGACGACCGTGTCTCGCGCCGTTTCCGCATTGAATCGGGCCTGCGCCGCGCCAGCGACCGCAACGAGTTCTACGCGGATTACCAACCGCGTGTGGACGTGCGCAGCGGCCGCATTGTCGGCGTGGAAGCGCTGATCCGCTGGAACTCGGCCGACTTCGGCCAGATGATGCCCGGCCAGTTCATCCACGATGCCGAAGAGACCGGGTTGATTGTCGAGATCGACCGCTGGATCCTGCGCGCCGCCTGCGACCAACTCGCGCGCTGGCGCCGCATCGGGCTGCCGCACTTACGCATGTCGATCAACCTGTCCGGGCAGGCGTTCAGCTCGGGGCAACTGAGCACCATGGTGCGCCGGGCGCTGTCCACCAGCGGTTTGCCCGGCAATGCGGTTGAGCTGGAGATGACCGAAGGCATTCTGATTCGCGACGATCCGTCATTGCATGCGCTGCTTACCGAGCTGCGGGCGATGGGCGTGTCGCTGGCGCTGGATGACTTCGGCACGGGGTATTCATCGCTGTCGTATCTGCATCGCTTCCCGATCGATACGCTGAAGATCGATCGCTCGTTCGTGCAGGATCTGCCGCACGTGGCGGAGCGCGCAGCCATCACGCGGGCCATCATCATGATGGCGCAGGCCATGGGCATGAAGACCGTGGCCGAAGGGGTGGAGACCACCGGGCAGCTCGAGTTCCTGCGCGAAGTGGGGTGCGATGAGTTTCAGGGCTACCTGCTCGCGCGCCCGCTGGAACCGACCGCAGTGCAAGACCTCGTGCGAGAAAACGCCCGCCGCTATGGAGAGCGCGTCCCACGGTTTCTATAAGTCTTGAGTCAATTTAGGGTGTCCTGGAAAGCGTAGCGAGCGGCCCTAGCTTGGTGGGAGAAGCGCAGCCGTCATGGGTACGGCGAGCATCGCACCGCCAAGATCGGGCCGCGCAGTAGCTTTACGGGGCGCCCTATAGTTGCAGGCCGTTGCTGACCACGTACACCGTCAGCTCGGCGTTGTTGCGCAGCTTCATTTTGGACAGCACGCGGCCACGGTACACGCTGACGGTCTTGGCGCTGATCTGCAGTGCCTCCGCAATTTCACCCAGCGTGCGGCCGGAGCCCAGCATGCGCAGCGTCTGGAATTCGCGGTCGGAGAGGATGTCGTGACGGGGCTTGTCCCAGTCGACATTCAGGTTATCGGCCAGCACCTCCACCAGGTCGGACGGCAGGTACTTCTTCCCCTTGGAGATGGCGTTGACGGCCGCGAGCAACTGCGGCTGGCTGGCGTCCATCGGCAGGTAGCCGGAGGCGCCGGCCTTGAGTGCGCGCACGGCCAGCAACGCTTCAGGATGGCGCCCGAGCGCCAGCACGGCCAGGCGCGCATGTTGCTGGCGCACGGCCTTGATGGTCTGGAATTCGTCGCCAGAGGCCGATTCCACTGAAAACAGCATCACGTCCCACTCGCGCTCGGCGAGCAGGTCGTTGTTGGCGTTGCGCAGGTCCGGCACGGCCTCGATCTGCCGGGCCAGGCGCGAATCCTTGAGGATCTGGCGCAGGCCGACACGGGCAATATCGTGCGGTTCGACGATCAGGACATTGAGCATGATGGGCGTTGCGGTCAAACGGCTCGCGTTGAGCTCTTCTACCCGCCGGAGGGCTACGCGCTGCTGTGCCTTGCCGGAGGGGCTTGCAACTCCCCATCTGTGCGATAGCGCTCTCTATAGATAGGCACGGGGCGCTTTGGGTCTGGTCGGTCGAGTATAGCCGAGGGGCTGCCGCCCAAGAAGCCGGCCCGGTGCCTCTTTTGGAGGGGGCGCCGGTGGGGAGCAACCCGGGGTGCCCGCCAGCCCAAACCGCCGCTCGCGCACAAATTTGTCAAGGCGACCCTAAACTTTCTCTGGAGGCCACCGATAACCTGAGTACAACGCAGACCTGATCCCCTTCAAGTTACAGGTCACGTTGCCCGGCCTAGCCGGAACGAGCAACCAATCGGGCAACAACGCCATCGGGAATCTTAGGAGCCGTCATGTCCCTCAGCCTTAATACCAACATCTCGTCCCTGCAAACGCAACAAGCACTGGGGGCATCGAAAGATGCACTGCAGACCTCGCTGCAACGTTTGTCGACCGGCCTGCGCGTGAACAGCGCAAAGGATGACGCCGCTGCTTACGCTGTGGCCTCCAGCCTGACGACCACGCTGAACTCGCAAACCCAGGGTATCCAGAACGCCAACAACGCACAGTCGTATCTGCAAACGGCCGACTCGTACCTGGGCCAGGTTGAAAACAACCTGCAACGTATGCGCCAACTGGCTGTGGAAGCCAACAACGGCGGTCTGTCGACCACCGACCAGGCCAACCTGGACAAGGAATACCAACAGCTGGCCACGGCCAACAAGAACATCGAGACGAACGCCAACTACAACGGCGCCAAGCTGTTCGACGGCACGGTGACCTCGACCACGTTCCAATACGGTCAGAACGCATCGACCGACGTGGCAACCGTCACCAACGCCAACCTGGCAAGCTTCGGCACGCTGACCGGCACGAGCGTGACGTCGACGGCCAACGCAACGGCAGCCCAGGCGAAGATCGACACCGATCTGGCCAGCCTGAAGGCAGCCCGCGCTGACCTGGGTGCACAGCAAAGCGGTCTGACCTCGACCATCAACACGCTGACCTCGTCGAACACGGCGCTGTCTGCCGCCAAGTCGGTGATGATCGATACGGACTATGCGTCGGAAACGTCGAACATGACTCGCCAGAACATCCTGCAGCAAGCGGGTACGGCGATGCTGGCGCAAGCCAACTCGGCACCGAACAGCATCCTGAGCCTGCTGAAGGGTTAATCGGTAAGCTGAATGCCACCCAGCCGCCTGGCGGCTGGGCCAAGGGCCGGCGCTCCTCGGGGTGTCGGCCTTTTTTCTTTTGTCGGATACCCCTCCTTTTCGTGGGTGGCGCCTGCATAACCTGCCCTAAAGAAGCTGCGGCCCGTGCCGTTGTGTAGAGAGACTTCCGCCGGCGCAGACGCTTATCAGACCCGATCATGGCGACTACCACTACCACCTCCTCGACCAGCACCTACGTTCCGCCGATCTCGATTCCCGGCATTGGGACTAGCATCGACGTCAACTCGCTGGTGTCCAGCCTCATGAAGGTGGAAAGCCTGCCACTGACGCAGCTGCAGACGCAGCAAAGCTCGTACCAGACGCAGTTGTCGGCTGTGGGGTCGCTCAAGAGTGCGCTGTCGACCTTCCAGACCACGCTGTCGAACCTGACAAGCGCGTCGAACTACAGCGCGATGAAGGCCAGCGGCTACGACACCTCGATGCTGAGTGCGTCGGTGACGGGTTCGGCGCCTGCAGGTTCCTACGCTGTTAATGTCTCGCAGCTTGCGCAATCGCAGGTGCTGGCGGCGCAGGGGCAAACGTCCACCACGACCGCCATCGGCAGCGGCGCGTCGACCACGATTTCGTTTTCGTTCGGCTCGGTGTCGGGCGGCTCGCTTTCGGGCGGCAAGTACACCGGTTCGACGTTCACGCAGAACGGCAACCTGGCGGGCGGCTCGATCACGATCGACTCGTCCAACAACACGCTCGCGGGCATCCGTGATGCGATCAACTCGGCCAACGTGGGTGTCTCGGCCAGCATCGTGAACGACGGCAGCGGCAGCCCGTACCGTCTGGTGCTGACATCGACCGCGGGCGGTTCCAGCTCGGAGATGAAGATTTCAGTGTCGGGCGACTCGACGCTGCAATCGCTGCTCTCGCAAGACCCGGCCGGCACGCAGAACATGACCGAGGTGACCACGGGCCAGAACGCCCTGGCCACCATCAACGGCATTGCCGTGCAGAGCCCGACCAACACGTTGTCGAACGTGGTGGATGGCACGTCGTTCACGCTGTCCAAGACGGGCAGCACCAACGTGACGGTCGCCAACGACCCGACCGCCACCACCACCGCCGTCACCAACTTCGTGAACGGCTACAACGCGCTGCGTACGCAACTGAACGCGCTCACCAACATCGACACCACCAACAAGGCTAACAACGGCCCGCTGGCTGGCGACGTGAGTACCAAGACGCTCATCAACCAGATTACCGACGTGCTGGGCCAGGCGGTGGGCAACGGCAATTACCAGTCGCTGGGCAGTGTGGGCGTAACGATGAATTCCGACGGCACGCTGTCGGTGGACAACACCAAGCTGTCGGCTGCCATTGCAAAGTCGCCCAGCCAGGTTGCCGGTTTGTTTGCCGGTACCGGCACGGCCACCGATTCGCTCGTCAGCGTGCCGACGTTCTCCGATTCCACGCAGGCCGGCAGCTACGCCGTTAACGTGACGCAGTTGGCCTCGCAGGGCACGCTCACGGGTTCGGCCGCTGCCAACACGACCATCACGGCGGGTGTGAACGACACGCTCGCGTTCAACATCAGCGGGATGTCCGTCAACGTGACGTTGGCGGCCGGCAGCTACACCGCGGCGACGCTGGCTGCGCAAATCCAGAGCCAGATCAACGCATCGACCACGCTGCAGAACGCCAAGGTCAACGCATCTGTGTCGGCCAATGCCAGTGGTGTGCTGAGCATCACCGATAGCCAGTTCGGCTCGGTGTCGGCGGTGTCGGTGTCGGGCAATGGGGCTTCGTCGCTCTTCGGCGGGAGCCCGACGGCTAGCAACGGTGTGGATGTGCAGGGCACGATCAACGGCGTTGCAGCAACCGGTTCGGGGCAGAACCTGTTTGGGATCAGCGGTTCATCCACCGACGGCTTGACCGTGCAGATTGCCGGTGGTCCGCTGGGCGCCCGTGGCACGGTCACGGTGCAGCGCGGTTACGCTGCCCAGCTCAACACGGTGATGACCAACCTGCTGTCGTCCAGCGGCATGGTGCAGAACGAGACGGACTCGATCAACAGTTCGCTCACCTCGCTTGCCAGCCAGATCACCGCCATGCAGACGCGGCTGGATAACAAGCAGGCGCTGTACTACACGCAGTTCAACGCGTTGTCGGCAGCGGTGGCGAGCATGACGAACACAAGCAATTACCTGACGACGCAGCTCGCGGCCATTACAAAGCAGACTTCGAGCAGCAACTAAGCCAGGTTCAGGTTTAGAGCACAACCCAAAACAAAACAGACTACAGCGAGGACCTTTTCCATGTACGCTGCACGCCGTGCCATCGGTGCCTATGCGCAAGTCGGCATCGAGACGTCCGTGGTAGACGCAAATCCGCACCGCCTGATCGCCATGTTGTTTGAAGGCGCGCGCGCCGCCATCAACCTGGCCAGCGCCGCCATCCAGCGTGGCGACGTGCTGGCCAAGGTGCGGGCGTTTGACAAGGCCATCTCGATCATCGGCCAGGGCCTGCAGGCCAGCCTTGATCACCAGCGCGGTGGCGACATCGCCGTGCAACTGAACAATCTGTACGACTACATGCTGCGCCGCCTGCTGGTGGCCCACGGCAACAACGATCTGACGATCCTCGCCGAAGTGGACGCGTTGCTTGTCCCGCTGCAGGATGCGTGGCTTGCCATTGGCCAGATGGGCCAGCCTGGCACCGCCGTGGCGAACAGCCACCTGAGCGTTGTGAGCTGATTGCCGGTCGTTTGTAGTAAGCGACCTTTGACTGAATTCGGCCCAACTGGAGCCAATATGCAACGCAACATCCCGATCAAGGACAGCGAAAGTCTGTTCACCTGCTACGAAGCCATCGCACGCCTGACCGCCGAAATGGTGAGCGCGGCCGAAGTGGGTAACTGGGAAGTCGTCAGTACGCTTGAACGCGAGAGCGCCGCTTATGTGGATGCACTGCGCCGTTCCGAGCCGCATCCGCAACTCTCGCGCGCAGACGTGGAGCGCAAGCGCACGTTGCTCGTACGTATTCTGGAAGATGACGCCCGCGTGCGCGCCATGGTGTATCCGCGCCTGGACCGCCTGCAAAAGCGTATCGACACGGCGCGCCGCGCCACTACCGCAAGCAACGCTTACGGCAGCATGGCGCGTTACTGAGACGAAGCGTCCTGCAGTTGTTTTGACAGCGTCAGATAGTGCTCGGACTTGCGTGCGAGCGCGTGGCTCTGCATCTGGTACACGATGGCCAGTTGCTGGGCAGCGAGGAAGCTGCCCCGACCGACGACGCTGCCGTCCATCTCCGGCTGATCACCGATCTCAAGGCAGCGGTTGAAGACCTGTTCTGCCAGCGGTAGCCACCGGCTGGCCGCCTCATCAGGGTGCTTGGCGGCCGCATCCAGCAAGACCAATCCCAACGCAAAGCAAAGGTCCGGAAAATCTGGCCACGTCTGGATGGCGACATCGCCTTGCGCCAGTGCTTCTTCAATGCGGTCGGCCTTGCCCAGGCTGTACACATAGCGCAGCGTCAGGTTGCGGCGGTACGGCGCATCAGGCGGTGCAAGGCTGAAGGCGCGTGCATAGTAATTCACGGCCTTTGCGTAGTCTTCGTGATGCAGCTCGGTCTCCTTGCCGAGCTGATACAGCACATACGGGTCATCCGGCCTCTGGGTGAGTTCATCGAGCAGCAGTTGCGTGTTGCGCTCGCCTTTTATCTGCATCCTGACCGCGGTATAGCCGTCATGGCGCACCACGATTGGCACGCGCGCCGCAGGCAATGACGACACGGGCTGCTCATGAATGCGCCCGGTGTAGTGCACGCCGCGCGGCAGCACACGCGGGATCCACGCAATCAGTTGGCTGGCGGATTCGACCGCGTCGGTATCGTTCTTGACGCACACCACGCCCACTACCGGTTCTGCATCGCAGAGTGTGCGCAGATGGTCGCCGCCGCTTTCCAGCCATTCGTCAGCGTCGAGGATGAGGTTCCAGTCGGCGTTGGCTGCCTGCAGCGCCGTGTTGCGCGCGGCTGAGAAATCGTTCGTCCAGGCCATGTGGCTGACAAGTGCGCCGCACGACTGCGCAATGGCCACGGTGTCATCCGTGGAGCCCGTATCCAACACCACCATGCGATCGACAAACGGCTTCGCGCTGAGCAGGCAGCGCGCAATGCTGGCGGCTTCATTGCGGGCGATGACGACCAACGCCACATCGGCGGAAGCGGAGGGGGCGCTCATTCGCGGTCCTCCGCCGTGGCGAGGGCGTCGAGCAGCTTGCGCAGCACGTTGCGCGTGGCGCCAATTTCATCGCGTTCCAGCGGAATCTTGCACGCAAGCGCTTCGGGCACCTTGGCGGCGCGTTCGCGTAGCGTGCGGCCGGCATCGGTCAACTCAATGACGACGCGGCGCTGGTCATCGGGATCGCGCGTGCGGGTGACCAGGCCTTGTTCTTCCAGGCGCTTGAGCAACGGCGTAAGCGTGCCCGTATCGAGGTACAGCGTGCGCCCGAGATCACCCACAGCACACGGCGCCTGCTGCCAGCACGCCAGCATCACCAGGTATTGCGGATAGGTCAGGCCCAGTTCATCCAGCAGCGGGCGGTAGAGGCGCGTCAGCAGATGGCCGGCGGCATACAAAGGAAAGCAGAGCTGCTGATCGAGCGCCAGCACGTCGTTCACGGAAAACTCCCGGGGGGGACGGTCTGGCGCCCGAGCGGCGAGTGCCGCATCGGCCCTAAAAGGGCTAGCAAGGCTCAGCGCGTGACCGTGTTCAATTGGACGTCAATATTGCCACGGACGGCATGCGAATAGGGGCATACACCGTGTGCGGCAGTCACAAGCGCCTCCGCCGTCGCCTGATCCACGCCGCCCAGGGTGGCAGCCAGCGACACTGTCAACGCAAACCCGCCATCTTCGCGCGGGCCAATGCCCACCGTGGCCGTCACCGATGTCGACGCCAGCTTGATTTGCTTGCCACGTGCAACATGCAGCACAGCGTTTTCAAAGCAGGCGGCATAACCGGCGGCAAACAGTTGCTCCGGGTTCGTGGCGGCACCGCCTGCGCCGCCGAGTTCGCGCGGCAGCGAGAGCGGCAGATCCAGCGTGCCATCGGCGCTGCGAACATGGCCGGCACGGCCGCCTTCAGCGGTGACTTGGGTCTGGTAGAGCGTCTTCATGGTCGGGTCCTCTTATTTGGGAAGCCCGGTCGGCGACATGTCGGCCGGGAGATCGATTTTGAAATCGATGACACAATTATATTGCACGCAATATAAATAGCAAGGACGACCAGAAAGCCTTTTCCGGAACATGGAAAAGGGCGGGGCAGCGTGATCTCAGATCGACATGCTCATGATGCTTTGGTATGCCGAGACCAGCTTGTTGCGCACCTGCACGGCAGTCTGCATGTCGATGTTGGCTTTCTGCAGCGAGAGCATCACGTCGTGCAGGTCGACGTCGTTGTTGCCCATTTCGAAGCTGCGCGAAACGGATTCAGCCTTCTGCTGTGAAGCGTCGACACGGTCCAGCGACGACTTGAGCACGGAGCCGAAGTCGACACTGGGTTTGCCGGCATCGCCGCTGGCGGTGCTGCCGCCGACGGCGCTTGACGGTGCCAGCACGCTGTTCATCAGCGAGACCACGGAATTGGCGTTGGAGAGGTCCATGTTGGCGTGACCAGTGACTCAGGGGAATTTGGCGAGCGTTTCAAGTTCCGATACGAAGCGGACTTCGCGGCCGGCCGGCACCGCAATGTCCATCGGAATTGGCGTCACGACGATGGTGTGATGCGGAATGGCGGCATCGTCGTCGAGCACCAGAAACTCGGTTTCGGCAAAGCCGTGCGCATGGTGAAAGACCTGAAGCGGCGCGCGGCGCAGGGTGGCGTACTTGGGCGGCTCGGGCTTGAACGGGTCGAGCTTGGTCAGGTATTCGAACGCAGCATTGACGCGGTACAGGTCATACGGCGCGGGCAGATCGGACACTTCGCCCAGCGCGCGGATGCGGTTGGCGATGTAATAGTTGTCGATCCAGTTGCCGCCTTCATGCGTGCGCAGACGCAGCGCGACCTTCATGCGCGCCAGCACGAACTGGTTGATGGCGTTCAGCCACTCCGGGCGCTCGGCTGCCGGCAGCGTGTGCGAAAACTTGCCGAACAGGTATTCCAGGCCGCCGCGATAGCGGTCCCATGCATATTTCACTTCTTCGTTGCCGGCCTGGGCGCGGGTCTCGTCGGCAAAGTAGCGCGAGACCGAGCGATAGAACGGCGTCTTGCTGAAGTACACCGCGCTGGAGCCGATCATTTCCGCCGCGTGCACGAAGGCGTAGAACGCAGGTTCGGGCGCGCTGAAATAGATGCGGTCCATCACCTCGCGGCGTGCCAGGTAGATCTCCGGAAACAGGTGGTGCGACAAGACCAGCGCCAGCAGCTTGGCGTAGTCGTGCTGCTCGATCAGGTAGTTGTCGTCCTGGCGATAGAACGCGGTGACATCCTGCCGCGTCGGCAAGTCGTGAATGAACCACGGCGCAAAGATGACATCCACGCCCGGGTTGCGCTCGAAGATGTCGATGTTGTTGTTGATCTCGGCCAGGATCGGCAGGTCATCATCGGCGTGGTACAGCACGTACTTGCCCTGCGCGCTGCGATAAAGCTGGTTCAGGTTTTCTGCCGAGCCCAGATTGGATGGGCGGCGGAAATACCGTATGTTCAGCTTGTCCTGATAGCGGCCGACGACTTCTTCGGTGGCGTCGGTCGAGCAGTTGTCGCCGATCAGCAGTTCGTAGCTGAACTTCAGTTCGCCAATCTGCGAGACCAGTTCTGCGAGCAGGTTGTCGAGATAGCGGGCGCGGTTGTAGGTCGGGATGCAGACGCTCAGCGCAACCTGCTGGATGGCCTCCGCCTGCTTCACGGGCGCCACGTCTCGCAGCGCTTCGGTTTGGATTGCTTCGATTTCACTCATTGGATGAACTCGCGCCAGTGGAGGGTCTGAGGGCACATGTACTGCTTGCCGGCCGGGCCATGATTGGCAATCAGGTCCAGGCTGCTGACAAACGGGGTGAACGCGCCATGCAACTGCGGATACGGCCGCATGGCGTAATTCATGTATTCGACGGCAACGCCTTGCTGCTCGAACTCGGCGTGGGCCAGGTAGTTTTTGGCGCCGTGTCCGGTGATGTAGGTGTCGCCTTGCAGCTTCTTCACGATGGCGAGCACACGGTCGGTATTGCGGCCGGGAATGTCCAGTTCAGGCGAATCGACAAACTTGCGGTCCAGCTCGATACCCAGGTAGNGGCACACCGCNCGCATGGATGCCAGTGCCAGTTCGCCCATGTTGGCGTAGTCGGCTTCGTACACGGAGCGCACCAGCGTCAGCATGTCGNTTGCATGCGGCGCGGCCTCNTAGGCCTGCTCCAGCATGCGCAGATGCTGTGCTCGCCAGTCAACGTTGGTGGCGGGTTTGACTTCGTCGATGCGTGCGCCGAGGTGGAACTTCTCCAGCGG
>JGI24740J21852_10000137_pt1 | contig 27998 bp, 24 predicted proteins | sample KBSCornC6_FD_21852 | JGI IMG/M metagenome (IMG submission 21852) | reverse complement strand
CCCCTCCCTACCCTCCCCCTCCTCCCTACCCTGTCCCCACCTCCCCTCCCACCCGAAAAGTGACTAGGTAGAGCGAACTAAACCATGCCATCGAAAGTGGCCGAGGCGACATTAGAGATGGCATGGCACAAAGAAAGATCAACACTGGACTACAGTCCCACCGCTGACTTCATTGGATTTTTTCCATTCCCGGAGCGCACATAGAGTCCCCGGTTAAAAACGCTTTCTTATCATGCCCCGGCGCGAACTGCGCTGGAGTCGGGTAGCCGAGCGAGCCTTGAGGCCGCTCGGTGTTGTACTCGATGCGCCATTCCTCAATCAGCTGCTTGGCGTGGCGCATTGAGACGAACCAGTGCTCGCTTAGGTATTCATCGCGGAACTATCCATTTAGGCTCTTGATGTAGGCGCTCTCTACTGGCTGCCAAGCCGGATGAACGATAGCGTGACGCCCCGCCTCGTAGGCCCATGCGTCCAGCGTGTTGATTTGCACGGAATCCTGACCCATGGGAGGTGCGGACAAAACCTTGGACCTAGAGGTAGTTCATGTGTCAGTTGGGGTACCCTACCTAGGCGAGATCAGCTCGGCGCCAAATAACCTCATCAACCGTGACTTCTGGGCCGCGGCGCCCAATGAGAATTGGTTCACGGATGTCACCGAGTTCCAGATCCCAGCTGGCAAGGTATATCTCTCCCCATGATCGACTGCTTCGATGGCATGGTCGTCAGTTGGTCGATTAGCACGCGTCCAGACGCTGAGTTGGTCAACTCCATGTCCGACCGTGGCGCCCACTGTCGCTGGCCAGGCTGGTTGACGCGCATTGCCGAGGCGAAGTTGGTGCGCTCGATGTTGCGCAAGGGGTATTTGCCGCGACAACGCGGCATGCGAAGGCGTCTGCGGCCGGCTCAAAACTGAGTTGCTCTATCCTCGGAACTGGCAGGCCACAAGCCTCAGGGGCAGTGACGACGGCCGCCGACCACGTTCGACGATCACGCGAGATCAGACGGGCATAACGAATCCAGGTTTAGATAGCGACGTGGTAAGTTGGCAGAGTGGCATCGCAATATTTCAAGTCTCGCTCCGACGTAGACCAGACGATTTTTTTTTGCACTATAGAGCCACCGGAGTCGCCAAGGTGTCGTCACCATTTACTACAGCGGATGCCACGAGATATGCGCTTAAAAGCATGAGCTCGGAGGTTGCATACCCTAATTTTTGGGCAGCCCGCTCGACATTTTCGTAGTCGCCGGGATGCATATCCAGCACAACTACCTTGCTTTCACGCCGATCATCGCACACCAAAGATCCCCTTTCGCCGTTAGTTGCTAAGAGTCGCAATCCCGACCTTCACGATTAGATTTGCATTTAATGGTACCGGCCACGACCAGCGGGGGTCGATAAGAAATGTCGCAAAAAAAATGCGGCTTCTCTCATAGAGTTACAAGAGGGGCGGTGTCACGTTAGCTGTGAGCCAGCGCAAGGATGGCCGATGCAGACTCACTGTTCTGAGTGCACAGTTTTTCTACCGTGCGGTGTCGTACGCTGGTACCGCCGTGAGTAGTTCGGCCCGCACGACATGGAAGGGGGCTCTTTCAGTACAGCTTGGGAAGGCCGCGAGTCAACGCCCGCCGGATCGATAAGGAGGCCTGCTCGTGACCATGCCAAGGCCGTGCGCTAACCAGTTAGCCGCACTTGGTGCTTGGAAGAGATGCAGCCCTCCCTGCAGAGCCGGACTTACCGCTCAGGAAAACGAAGCACGCTGCGCCAACCACGACTCCACCGCACCGATAAAGGCCTCACAATCTGCCTCCACAACGCATTCCGACTGCGCTATCGTCGCAGTCCAGCCCTCTAGCTGACGAAGCAGATAGCCGCCATCAAGAATCATGAGCGCCCCTTGGATCCTGTGAAGCAGTTTCAGCACCTGCGTCGCGCTCCCCGTCTGCACCGCAAGTCGAAGCTCTTCCTTATCGCCAATCCACGATTCGCTAAACACATCTAGCAGCCTGTCACGGCCAGGTGCGGCGGGTGTCACTTGTTGAGCGTTGCCCCATCCGAGCACGGTACCCAGCGCCTGCGAAAGATCGTCCAACGACGATGGTTTGATAATGAGTGCATCGAACGAGGTACTTGTCGCCGCGGAAACTGTTGCGTCAGCTGTGCACAAGATGACAGGCCACGTTATCCCCTGCGCCCGTAAGTACGCCAGTAGCTCCGCGCCGCTCTTATCCGGCAGATTGGAATCTGTAATGACGAGGTCGTAGGTTCGAGCTAAGCAGCGTCGAATGCCATCGTCCGCTGTAGAGACAACATCCACCTGCGCGATACCGAGCATCCGCAGCTGATCGCTCATCAACAAAGCACTCACTCTGTCGTCCTCGACAACCAGAATGCTTGCGTGCCGCCACCGACTAGCGGTGACTGCCTCGGGACGTGCGGCGCCAATTCGGTCGTCGTTGCGCACGTTGGACGTCGATATCTCAATTGCATCGCGAAGTAGCTGACCACTATAAGCACTGATGACAATGGTGTTGCCGTTCACAACCGGATCGAGTGGCCCATCCAGGGCGAGCGTAATGCGCCGGCAGGGTTCGATTGGCTCGACCGAACTATCGATTTCGAGCCAGTCTCGCGCGTGGATGAATATCGTCGAAGTACCCGTTCCGACCCCGCTCCGTTCCTCGGCATCGCTGACGCGAGACTCGGGATACCACGCACGCAGCTGTGCTACAAGTTGATCGCGCCAACTCGGAATATCGCAATTCACCACGAAATCGAAGCGCCCGGCCTTACTGTTGACGAATTCTGCTGCATCGCGGCGGAGTGGCAGCGCAACGGTAAAGATCGATCCGACGCCAACCTCGCTTTCTACGACGATGCTACCTCCCATTGCGCCAGCGATTTTTTGACACAACGCCAGGCCGAGTCCGGTACCAGGACGCGAACTTCTCGGGCCAACCGAACCTTGGACGTAAGGGACAAAAATCTTCTCGAGCTCGTCCTCGGGAATTCCTCTACCTGAGTCAGCGACGCGCAACCGAACATGGCCGTCCTGGGTGGAGCTGAGTGAAACTGTTATTGCCCCGCGCGAAGTGAACTTGACAGCGTTTCCAATTAGGTTGGTGGCAATTTGCATGAACCGGGAGGCATCGCAAATCCACGTACCGCGCATCTCCGGACCGATCAAACATCGAAGCCGCAGCCCCTTCTTCTGCGCTTCTACCGCGAACGTCCGAATTGCCTGCTCGACGAGTTGATCGATGTGTGCGGACTGTTCGTGGAGAAAGAGCTCGCCTGCCTCGATTTTGGACAGATCTAGCACGCCGTTGATCAACGAAAGGAGAGAACCGAACGAATCCTGCGCAATGAGCAAGCGAGAGCGTTGCTCTTGAGTCAACCCCATCTGGGACAGCAACTCGAGGTTACCTAATGCGCCATGCAATGGCGTCCTAATTTCATGGCTCATCGTCGCCAAGAACATTCCCTTCTCATGGCTCTCAGCCTCGGCGCGCGCTCGAGACTCTCGCAACCGTCGCTCGATCTCTTTCCTTTTCGCCAAATCGACCATCCCGATCACGAATACCTCGTCCCCGCGATACTTTGCCTGTGCATAAGCAATCTCGAGAGCTGGCTCCATCTCGAATCGCTGCAGCATAGAGCCTGCCGCGATCTCCGCGTGATGCCTAACCAACGCGCCTGCACGTGCAAGGATGTTGTCCGTGCTGGAGTCAATTTCCGCATTGCCCGCAAATGCCGCCTGAAGGCTCTGAGCTTCGCCGTTCTGCAAGAGGATTGCCCCATTGCTTCTGGCAACGACAATCAAGCTCACAGGAGCCACCTGGATGATGGACCGACTAAACGCTTCGCTCTCCAAAAGGCTGTGCAATCGCTCCTTGGATGGCCGAATCACCTCACGGTTGAACCAAAACGCGCCACTAATGGCTAGACCGCATCCGCCAACCGTCACAAGAAAAACACATAGCAGCGGCAAGGCAATTGCGTCTAAAAGATCCTTCCAGGTGTACGCATACACCGCCACCCACCGCGGGCCCGGCACGCGCTGAAAAATGAAGAAGCTTCCCTCAAGCAAGAAGCGTTGAGGCCGCTCATTTGCCACCTGATACACCCAAGGGGCTCTTAGTATGATCTGTGCCCAATGCATTTCCTGGGCGCTCGCTTCATTGATGCCCAAGAGTCGCTGGGACTCGCACGAGACGGCGAAAAAATGCGGATCACCATCGTTGTGTAGAAAATATTGGTTGAAGCGATTACAGGGAATCGACAAGACGATCGCCGCCCTCCGCTGTTCGTCGTCGTAGATGGACGTTGCCAGATACGTCGTGGTCATGGAGGTGAGCGGATCCGTCAATCCGTTCACCCACAAGACCTTATTCGGAGCGCCGCCGGCGGCTTGGCGCTCGACTTCCTTCTCGACAACAGCTACCCGGTTGCCAATGAAGTCCTCCGTAGCTCTAGGGGAATTCAGTGCAGCAACTTGGTCCTGTGAGAGTGGTGGAAACGTGGCCAGAAAGCGCTTGTCTGGCGTATAGATAAATCCTTGCGACAGCGCCGGAGAATGATCGTGCTGGGAAAGCGCAAATGTCGATGCGTATCTTGCAAGCTCGATTAACTTAGTCAAGCGAACGGAGTCGACGGGGGAAGTCAGTGTCGATACGACCGAAAATTGCGGAGTCACCTTTGACCCGGGCACCGTCTGGACCAGCTTGCCTTTGTCGCGCGCTTGACTGATCGGCGCTCGTGCATCAGCTAAATCCAGGTATTCCTTCGCAATTTGGAACGTCACCGCCAACTGACGAATGCGGGCCTCGTGCCGGTCGATTTCCTCCTTGACAGCCTCTCTACGCGCAGAGAACCGCTGGGCAAATTCTTCGTGTTGGCGGGATATCAGGAGTTCCGTTACGCCCACGGCGCATGCCACGAGCAGAGACGTCAGTGCTATGGTTACCGCCACCAGCTGACGCCTTGAAAACGTCATCCTGAGCGGAGTCTTAGGATGACCGCCCGTAGGCGGTACCTCACGGGAAATATCGGGACCTTCGTCGGCACCATTGCTAGGCTGCTCGATCAACCGAAATGCTCCGTATAGACGCGGTAAAGATCCGCATCCGACCTAAGTCCAAGCTTGTGCATCGCTTTCATCTTTTGGTGACTTATCGTCTTGATGCTGCGATTCGTATGCATTGCGATTTCCGTGACAGACATTCCGCGCCCGAGCATTCGAACGACTTCAAGCTCACGCTCGCTGAGCGATTCGATCGAAGTTTGCGTCGTCTTACCGATCTCAAGCAGTTCTGCCGCCACGGTCGGATCGACGAACGTATCCCCCCCATGTACGCTACGGACTATCGCAGGCAGGCGTTCAAAATCGGGGCTGGATTTCCTCAGGAAGCCTGCAACCCCCGTGTCCAAGATGCGCGACACAAACATGGCGATATCCTGATGCGCCGTCAGCACAATGATGGAAATATCCGGATGGCTTCGCCTTAACCGTTTGAAGAGGGCTATCCCGTCTGGCAACTGATCACTGTTGAATGAATAGTCACAGATCAGGACATCGCAAGGCTGCTGCTGCAGTAGCTGCAGCAAAGCCGAAATCGTCGGCGCGACACCAACCACATTGATATCTATCTCGGCCGACAGGACCGAGCTCACGCCGGCAGAAACGACCGGATGGTCGTCGGCCACGACAACGTTGATGGGACTGTGGGGCGAGCTACTTCCAATGAATGCATTCATCACCATTTTCTCAAAAACAGTGGTTTGCCCGGGCCCGAAGATTGGAACCCACAGCAACGACGAGAATATTGTCCCATCGGTCAGGTTGAAATGTCGCGCCGTCGGAACGCAGACGCTCCCATTATGTCCGTGCCAACGGTATGGCGTGTAAACACGTGGCTTTATGTTGCGCGTTTGTCACGGGTGCGGCAGGAGAAGACCGCCGTACGCTGACATTCTCCTGCCACGCACTCCGCTCCACGGGCCCCGACACAGAACTTGGAGAGAGAACGTCTCACCTCGTCTCTACGCAAAATCTCATGCTGCAACGCAGCAATTCTCCATGCAACAAAAGATGTATCCGAGCGAACAGTACGTGCATCATGCCGCTAGCCTGGTGCCGCACGAACGATCACTGGTGCCGGCCCATGCCTGGGCTCCAGCTTCCATCAATCGCCCGGTGTATCAAGTGCTCAAGTATTGCGCAAGCGATCGAGCAACTCATAACTGACCGGATCACTGGCGCACTCACCGCCACCGCATTCGAGCACCGTCGATACGAGATTCGCCATAGCGGTGAACGCAAAGATCGCTATCGCAATTCGACCGAAGATACTCATTGACACCGGTCGAGCCCTCTCATTGGCACGGTCTACGATAAGAAGTAGCGCCACGAACAAAACGATCAATACCGACACGATCAAGCTCCATGTGTAGAAATGGAGCCCCCAGAGCGCAGATCCGTAAGCACCAGCATCTGGCGAAATGTGCAGCAATATTTGCCGTACCGCGATCACTGCCGTCGCTACCGCACTTATTAGCACGCAGCCATAATGCAAGCCGCGCACACCGAATCGCAAATTCATTGCAAATCCAATGCCAATAAGGATAAACCCGGCACGCTGTAAGAGACACAGCGGACAGGGCAGCTCGTCGAACGAAAGCTGATAGTAGAAGGCGACAAGCAGAATTGCGCCGATCCCAGACAACGCTACCGCATTTAGTGACAGGCTCGTAAGAACGGCGAAACCGTCATTGTCTCGGCGAGTTTCTATATTCATCGTCGGCACGTTCTTCAGAACGAGAGGTTAAGCGAGTCTGTCGCGTGATAGGAAAATGAGGCAAGCGTCGCGATTAACGCGGCGACAAACAACCACGTTGCCAAATGTGGACGTCTGCCGCACATTATTGCGACGATCGATGCCAGTGACAGGAGGAACGGAAGGAACATGAACATGTCGAGTTCTTCGGAGGAATGACTCCGCAAAGATGGTATGAACGTACGTGGTGCAATGCCGTCGACGGCCAATCCGCTGCAGCACACACCATCGCGTTGAACCCGCCCAGCCGTATGTCACCACGGATGGCCCGCAGCGGCAGCGACGGGCCTGAAAAGTCCGAGCGCGTATTGCTCGGTTCTCGAACACTGCCAGCTAGGGCATGCAGCGACCAATCGCCAAGTCAGGAGCCGCCGAAACAGACCGAGCGACGCGACGTGTACGAGGTCTATCGCGGGCTACTGGTGCAACATCCGGGAGATCTGACACCAGGTTGAGCTAAAAACCGGCTAGTTCCGAACGATCGACGACTCGCCCACTGGCTTAGGCAGCGGTCTCCACGCTCCACCTTAATTACGATCCCGGTGCAGCATGGCCAGCTTCGACATGCATCTTCGTGCGCTTTTCGCCTTCCCGAAGCTCGAATTCACAACGCGAGCCACGTTCACACGGAAGCTCCTTCGACTTCCCCGGGCGAACGTAATAAGCCGTCGGCTCGCCACACGTGCCAGTGTTTCCCTTGCACACGCGGTACCCCTCAAGCGTCACCATGGAGCTCCCCTTGTTCTCAACGGTGCTCTTCCCATCCTTCGCGCCGAACTCTGTTTGATAGTGCTCGTCGCTCGGTCGCACAATGACCATGCCACCATATCCAGTGAGTACGTTGATGCCAGCGGAGAGCGATTCCTTGTATTGCTCGATTTCTTCGTTGCTGAGGACAAAATCGTCTTTCGATTTAGGCACGACGGGAACGAAGCGCACGCGGTAGTAGCGCTCCGCATCTCGCTTACCCCGGTACAGCAGTCGAACGGACTGGCTACCGTCCGCAGGCACGATCAAGCGGGATGGACTCGCGATCAACCCTTGGCCGTCGGGCTTGGTCAACAGCGCGGAATCGAGAGGGACCTCCTCCTGCTTGCCGTCTTCCTTGAATACCACCTCGCACACCTCGACTCGCACAAACGCGGTCGCGTCGCCTTTATTACGGATGCGCTTCAGGATCGAAGACTGCTTCCCGCCCATGTACTCGAACATGGGCCCAATGTTGATCGAGGGTGCGGCCGCATTGGCCGCAAGCGCGGACGTTGCCAATAGGCCCACACACAAAAGCTTCACAAATTTGCCTTGCATTGCATACTCCATTGTTGGCACCGTACGCGACCGCTCCCGTTGCCACCGGAGTGCAATTTTTCGCCCATTGAATGTGTGCCAGATAAAAAAATCTGCAGCGATCACATGTGGATCGGCTGCACATCAGAACGTCAATTTTCGTGACTTCACGATGCGGCGGATATCAGAACAATCTGGTTTGGGCGCCAGACAATTCTGGGCATGCGCGTCTGGCTTGAGGGAATAAGGCAGGCTCCCCGCTCTGCAGACGCACCCTCGAACGTCACTCGGAAATCGCATCGAAAACGATCGACACTCTGCCCGAGTAGGTTGTGCCGGGGTTCTTCCCCATCTCCGACACCCCCTTATCGTCGACCGCGACGTGCGCAATGGCGCGTGCATTGTCGAGATACCGATCGACATCGAGCGAGGCAGGTGTGCGCGTGGTCAGAGGAATCCTAGAAAACGCCGATTTGTTTTCAGTGCTTGCTCCGGTCACGGTCAATGACAGGTCGACCGGCACTACCGAGTCTCGCGGGTTCTTTATCAAGCAGCGCCCCGCTGAATCATCACCATCCTCGCACCGCAGGCTCACCCTCAATGGTTCGCCCGTAGACAGGGCGAACGTGACATCACGATCGATTTTGGCGGCTGGCTTTCCTTCGGAAAACCAGTTCAACCAGCCCTGGGCAGGGGCGAGTTTGACGTCGCTACCGGCCCCCGAATCCGTGACCATGAATTGGTGGCGTACCTTAAGGACGAATTCGACGTCAAAGGTCGATCGTGCAACGTGCGCATGATTTCCGAAATCGAAGTCCTTGCCGGGGCCAACGGTGAATGTCTGCACGCCCCGGTACACGCCGTTGGGCAGCGTCACCGGATCCGGTGTTGCCAACTCATAGGCAACGGCGAGCGACCTTCCTTCGAGGACGATTGCTCCTGCGGGGACCGGCTGACGAGGAACCTTGGAACAACTCCCACCCGAGTCACGGGGCAAACGCCAGCCAAACCGGTAGGCATTCGCCGTAACCATCGGTTGAACCGATAGTGCGGTACATCCTGCTGGCGGTTGTTGCCAGCTCCCTCCGGCCCACAGGGCAGCATGTGCCGCCTCAGCGTTTCCGACCGGGTTACCCGTCAACTGGTACACGTCGGGGCGCACAGAATACTGGCCGACGATGCCAGTGATCCGAAACGTCGCCGCCGTAGCGCGGTTCGTCCGCTCGTCTCGGAGTTCGATACGAATCGGGCTACCGGGCCCCCGGAAATAGACTGCGTTTTGCCCACCGGCATCAGCCGCTAACGCGTCATAGCTCACATCCCCAACCGGGAGGTCGATGGTCGTCACACCTGCGCAACCACCAGAGTCCGCGGCGCAAAAATTTGCTGGTTTTGTGACGTTGCGGAAACCACTCTCAGACTGAGACTGCATTCCCGGCGTGTATTCAGCAATGATCGACACATCTGCGGCAGATGCAACAGTCGCACAGAGAAGCGTTAAAAGCGCCAGCAGAGGGGCTGCTATACGCGCGGCGTATTCACGCGCAACATGCTTACGCCTGTTCTTTTTACTATCCGTTTTCATTGCGGCGCTCCCCTGTTTCGACATTGACCGGTTCCCCTTCACACTCCAACTCACCGACAATCAGCGAGTCCCCCTCCATCTGATGTTCCTGTAGGTTCAAACGAAGCGTGCTCAAGTGCTTGCCGCCCTTCTCAACCTTGATGGTCGGATTGGCGCGACTGACTTCAAGCGCAAAAAATCCATCCGTTTCGGTCACCGATCGGCCCGCAGGACTAGATAGATGTGCCGCCCGCACCGGCGAGCGCGCGTGGTCGACCAGTCGACCGACGACTGTCATCGTCTTCATGACGTGTACCTTTTCATAGCCGACACCACCCTTGTTGAGGTGGTAGTTACTCGCGGACGGCTGCAGAGTTGCGGCGGGTGCTTGCGACCGGTCAAAGAAGTACTGCAACCGACCCGAGCGATAGGCCGAGACGGGCACGAGATTACGGCCCGGCCGCAATTCCATGCTGCCGCCCTGCGAATCTTGCGCACGCACCTTGACGTCCTTGAAGTCCGATTCCAGATCGACGATTACGGCAGAGCTGCCGTTGAACACATTGCTTTTGCCCGAGACCGCAGCCGACTTGCCGTTCGTGCCGACGGTACTAAAGAGATTTATCCCTCCGGCAATTCCGCCCTCCTTGGACGAACTCTGGACAAACGTATCGCCGCGAACTGCCGGATGCTCGAACTGCGTGTTGGCGCCTACGCTCAACCCATATCGATCGACAGTAGCGCTAGCCCCGACGGAAGTGATAAAGCTGTTCTGAAGCTCCTGCCGAACCCCCAGCGATGCGTATTGATCCCGTCGGCCATCCGAGCCAGTTCGCGTTCCGACGTTCACGCTGTAATTGCGCTTTTCCTTGCCGAGCGCAACGCTCAGACCGACTTCGACACCTCGATTGCGGGTCCTCGCAAGAGTGCCGGTGGGCCGGTCGAACGCGGCTACCCGCCAAGTAAGGTCGGTACCGCGCACCCTATGCTGGTGCGACACGGACAGATCCATACCCAGGCCCTTCGTCGCACCGCTGGCGTATGAGGCGCGCGCCATCATGCTGGTCTTCGGAGTGAAACGATGACTCCAGGTAATGGCCGAGTCGTGCACTTTGCCGCGCCGCACGCTGCTGTGCATATTCCGATACGCTCGATCACCACGTTGCCAACTCTGGCTATGACTGAGTGACACACTCCCATCCCGATAGGGCACAAGAATCTGCAGATCGGCTCCAACCCCATGCCGCGAGGAGTGGTAGACGTTCCCATAGGCGCGGGCAAAATCCGAGAATTGCCAATCGATGGACGTGCCAAATACGCTCGCTTCGGCCGCACGCTGCGCCGACGCGCCTAGCACGACTCGCGGATTAGCGAGGTAGTTGATCGCAGCGCCTGCGGTGAACGCATGTGGGCGATCCTGACCAAGAAGGTTGCGTTCCTGCCCGGCAAAAGCCGCGTATTTCAGCCGTTGATCGGGATTGCTCCAGGCCGATGGCTTGGAAATGAGCTCATTCCGGGTAGAGGTAACCCGACCGTCCTCAATCAGCCTGACCTCAACTTCATAGATGCCGCTGGGCAACGGGCGCGTATCGACAACCTGCAACCCCGGTTGCACTTGCTGACTGTGAAGCAATGCGCCATTGCGATAGATTTCCACCATCCCCTGGCGGTTGGCGGTGACATAGACGGGATAAAGACTCGGGCGCGCGCCATCGACCTCTCGTGCCTCCGAGGTACCTACCATTACTCCAAGCGCCGTTGGCGCTCCGCCGCCTGGCATGCGCGGGGGGCGAACTCCCGTGGCCATGTCCGGCGTAAAAAAGCCCGCCCTTAGGAATTGCCCCTCGAACTCGCGCTGCGCATACAGGTTTGGCACGGAGTATTGGATCTCCGCGGCTCGTCGCATGCCACGGTTCTGTGTTGCCTGAAATCCGCTATTGATGGACCAATTGCCCACGCTGCCGACAGCATCAAACGAGTACCGCCCGGTGACTTCACGGCCTTGTCCGCCAGTGAGGTTCAGGTAGTTGTACGTGATCAGGCCGTGGCTTCCACTTGCCGGAAGCGCGTGATATTTCTTCTGCTCTGCGCCCTGTTCCGCCCGGCCTGTGACGATGGACAGCACCGAATCCTGAAGGTTGTAGTGAAGTGCGAGCACACCCTCGCAGTTGTTCTCGCAAGTGCCGAGTGGACGGGGTTCACGCAGAAATTTCTCGATCAGTTCACGATCGCCTTGCGCGATATTCCCGCGTTGCTCATCCGAGAGCGTAACCAACTGGATTTTTCCATCGCGACTCAAGGTGACCGTGGCGTCGCCAACTGATCGGCCATCAAAATCGACACGCACGACCAGCGGGGAATCGAATAGCTGCTCAACGAAATCCGCGGGAAGCCGCTCGGCTTGCTCGAACAAAGCGGGGCCACGTGCAGCAACATTCGGATGCGCGGCCGCAGCGTGTCTGCACATTATGCCAATGGCGAGAAAAACGGCACTGCTGATCTTGCTCATCCTCGGCATAACAGAAAAAATCCTTTCAAATTTAGCTACACGGTTAAGCGGAAATAATTTTCATCAACCGCGAATAAAGATTTATATTTATTCTTAAGGCTATCTTCGACGATTAATAATTAAAATATTCCAGGAGAGTGGATATGCTATTCAACCAGAAAAACCGAAAATGCCAGCCTCAAAAAAAAGAACCAACCCGAGCTCGCCATTTTGCGAACTGCAAAGATGCAATTCCACTAGGCAGGAAAAACCAAGCCAACTCCACGCTCGGAATTAGATGAAACAAAAAAATACCCGGCGCCAGTAAATTATCGCCGGGTCCAATTTCACTGCGCACCCTTATAACATGAGCAAAAAAAAGCTTACCCCTCGAACCCTGTCTCAAAAACCGCGGTTACCGTTGTCGCGTAGGCGTGGCCAGGACGGATGTTTTCTTTCTTGGCTTGCCATATGCCCACCTTCAAGTCCGCCTTAACTTCTTTTCCTGCAGCAGCTTCTTCAGCCTGCGCAATCACGATGGGCTCACCCACATTCGATCCCTTGCTAAAGCCATTGAAGTGTGGAAAATACCTCATAGCGTGTGATTGTTCGTCGGTGATATTTGGCATTTTCCCGTAACCCCCTTGGCCCGCGTGTTCAGGCTTGAATGTCACTCGAACAGCTCCATACGAGCTCTTCACGTCCCAGGCGACACTACCCATGGTAGTGTCGTGACCATTCCAATCGTCGGGAGGGGTCAGCTTAATTTCTTCACTAGAATTCCAGCCTTTCGATGTGACTTCAAAAACATCCTGCGAGGGCACTTTTCCCTCGAGCTGGACGTTGAAATCAATTGGCTTCGGGTCTCCAGCATGTGCCGAGATTGCGCACACACCCGTAGCAATAGCCAAAATAAACTTCTTCATCTTTCCCCTCGTTAATCAACATTGGCTTCAAAAACGAGCGGCAGCGTGCCCGTGTACTTACCTGCCAGCGGTGCACCGGAGATTTTTTCGCTCGCATTGCCTGGCGTGACTAGCAGCGCAACCTGCTTACCATCCTTGGCTTCGTCCTTCGTGAGCACGGAGACCTTCTCAGTACCGACATCTTTGTCGCCGACCTTTGCGCTCAGCGCGTAGTAGGCGTCCGCGTCGCTTTCATGCGAGAGTTTTTGCAAGTCCGCGTTCGCAAACTTGACGTGCACGTCGCCCACGCCACTCTTCAGATTCACCTGCAATGTCAAGGGCTTGAACTGCTTTCCCTCGGCGTCCCACTCGATTACCTGTGGCTCCGAAAGATTCCAGCCCACCGCATTAACCTCAAAGGCACTGACAACCGGCACTTCGGCGTGCAACTTGATCTGGAACTCCTTCGATTCCGGCGCCGCGTTCGCCACGCCCGCAGCTGCAACTACGCCCAGCAGGCAGGCGCGAATGATGGATTGATGCATGCATATTCCCCAAAAATAGATGACTACGAATGCAGCGCACTCGAGCGCTGCCGACACAATTTTCAACAAATCAACACCGGGGGCATATCAGAGGATTCTCGTTTTTGCTTGGCGCTCACCGGATCGGCCATGCCCGTGTCGCGATAGCGGCATGGCGGAGTGCACGAACAGGCACTCTCACAGAATGAAGATGGGACAGCGCAGGGATCGTGCAGACGTAGCGCGCAACAAACGACGACCGCGACCGGCTATTTCCCAGATATCAGTGAGATCTGATCGGGCGGGACAGAGACGCAGGAGCAACGCCTGAGGCAGACTCGAACTTCCCCTGTTCAAGGGAGCGCCAGAGTTACTGACGAGTGTGTCCACTCCTCCGGTAGAGAGCGCATCCGGATGCATGACATGCAGCGCAAAACGGAGAACGCCCGAGCCGACGGTTGATGGGCCACGCCGTAACGAACGCTCATAAGTTCTGGCCTAGAAGGGACCCAGTGAAGTCCTTGGCTGTATTCGCGCTGGCCTATGCTGCTGCGCTACCCCCTCGACGCACAAGGCGGTGGCATCGCGGCGCATGTCGAAGTGCATGCGATTCCGTCATACAGGCTGTCGGACAGCCTGGTCCTGACCGGCAGCAAAGATGGAAAGCCAGGGATGGTAAGCGGCACGCTCCGCCTCGCTCAGGCGAGTGGCCGTCAACCGGAGGGGGTGCTCATTCACGGTTGCCCCAAAGGCTGTTAGGCGTCGGCTTGATTTGCGGAGTGAAATGCAACATCCGCAGCGAACCGTTAAGGCGGAAACACTGGCTGTCGGCACTCATTTCGGCCAATTTTTGCAATGGTGGAGATGGCTTGCGCGCTAGCATCCAGAACGCAACGGCCTGTCGGCATGGTGGACGGCCTGAGAAATCACGCTCTCACAACCGATGTGGCGCCGAACAGTTGATGATCTTCATGCTGCCGATTTGTTCGTAGACAGCGTCGCAAAGTTTGCCTAATCCGGCGTAGATTCGCCAGGCCCGAATGGGGCCGTTTCCGGTTATACAGTTCGATGGAGTCGCCGATGGAACGCCGGCATGGCTGACCGATTCATACGCTTTCACGTAGACCTCTTCGTATTTGATGCTGGGACAGACCCACTCGACGAATACGTTGTCACGCCAGGCCCCCTTGTTGCCCACCGACAGTCGCACGCCACAACCCAGCACTGCCTCGGTGGCACTTCCATTCCGTGAATTCGACCGGCGTCCGCTCGCCCTCGACGGCGGCCAGCACCACCTTCGCTTTGAACGCCGCTGAGTGCGTCCGTCGGGTTCTCTTCGTCATTTCTCGGTTCCTCTGCCAGCATTATTTCTGGGGCAGACCGCAGAAGTTCCACTTATCCGGTTGTCCGATTTTGCGCGGCCGCTTCTGGCGCCCTTGTACTCCTGCATTCTGGTGGGATGCGCACAGTTGACGACTATGGACTCCAAGCATGCACACAATTACCGCACACGCCCCTCAAGCCACTCGGCACAATATCCTCTCACGCAGTAGTGTCCCTCCGACTCGTGTGGAAGAGGAAATCAGCGCGTTACGAAAATCCCTTCCTGTTCATGGGGCGGTATGTCTTGAGGACGTGCGCAAAGCCGCCGCTGGCGTCTTCGACGCGTCCAGTTTTGACGTAAAACCAGCGGTGAGCAATTTGGTAGGGACGAAGTGTTTCATCATCACATCTCAAGGCGAGCCCAGGCACGTTGTAGCAATGCAGGCTAATGGGCATGACGCACATGTATTGAGTGGTGAGGAGCGTATCGCTGCGCTTTCTAAGCACACTGATTCTCACGGCAAAACTGCCGTCGATACCGTCCTCACTGCAGCCCGCGATTTTGTGGCCCCAATCGACACTGGAGCCTCCCCTCGGATGGATTACGAAGAGGCGTGCTCAAAAACGTTAGAGCGAATGGCTCTCGGCGCAGCAAAAATTGAGCAAGTTTTGACTGATCGGGTAAAAGTGTCTGGTCGAACGAATGAAAATATTCTATTTGTTGGCTGCGAAGATTTCTATGGAGGCGCAGATATAGCATTGAATCATTGCGCGCCCGTCGAGGCGGCGTACCAAGCCATCAGCGATTATCTTATACCGTTGAGCCAACGCCACCCAAACGTGACTATTGCAGCCGGCTCAATCTACATTTCAAGTGCGCTTTCTGAAGAGCACCGCTCCACCTGCGAAAACTTAACCCTTCTTCAAGATGGGCAAAAGAGCAAAGTGAATATGCTGGTGAACTTTACGGCCAATGTCATGCCAGTGCTCAGGGACGGAAGATTATTGGCGTTGGTGCGCAAGGGAAATCACTTGATGTTCCGACCTGACGGTGATGGCAAGCGTACGCTCACCCAGCCCTATGTTCTGAATAGAATCGACCGCAAGCTTCCTTCTTCGGGGAAACTGCTGGTCTCGAATTATCGGGAGGACAGCCTGGATGATGATCTACGGGACGGCAAATATCAGGGAACCTGCTTTCTAGGGAAGACGCTCTTGCCCGGCGAGCCCGAGTGTATAGAAGCGCACCTCCTAAAGCACTTCGATCCGATCGCCACGGCGCTCACACCGGAGCTTGAAAGCCAACTTTTCTCTCACGAGTTCGTGGTGGGCGGCGAGAAGTTCCTTGCGATAATTTGTGGTGAATTTCGCGATACCGGTAGTGACCGACCGAGCGAGGCAAGGCTCACGGCCTTGCCTACCGGAGAAGACCTTGATAATGCAGTGCGGTATGACTGGATTGTTCACCCGTCAGTCGGTGGCGACGTTGATGACACACTGCTCAACACGGCATTTCACTATGTGCACTCTGACTTTGGCGGCATGAACAAGGCACTGTCGCATGCTGAAGGCGTCGTTGGCAGACAACACCAATATCCCCCATCGGATGACCTTGTTAGCTTCACATACGAAGGATTCTCGCGGTGATATGTTGATTTGCACCGAATCCTGACCCACCCGAGGTAGGTTTTTGCATCGGATGTTGGCGCACGTATAGAACACTGTCCCGCTCGGCAACGAGTGGGAGCTCGGAGTGATCGACGTGGCCATACTGAGCATCATTCGATGCTGGCATCTTCGCGACCAGATCCCGCTGCGCGAGATTACCAGGCGCCTGGACATCTCCAGGAACACGGTCAGGCGCTATCTGTGTAATGACCCAGTGAAAACCTGCTCACGTCACAATAGGAGAAATAACGACGAGCACGAAGATGGAAGAAGACATCAAGCGCTGGACAGCCAAGCGCAAGAGCGCGCTGGTGCTGGACATCATCGAGGGCAAGACAACGGTAGCGGAGGCCAGCCGAGATCTACGATCTGTCGCTCTCCGAGGTTGAGGGCTGGGTGGACGACGGCAAGCGCGGCTTGGAGAACGCACTGCGCGCCAACCCGCTGGACGTGAAGGAGCAGTACGAGCGGCAGACCAAGGGGCTGGGGTTCAACGAGAACACGGTTAAACGGATCTTTCAGCTCATGGGTTGGCAGGTTCGCAAACGAACGATTGGCTTCCGTCCACACGTTCAAGCTCTGCCGTCGGGGGCCACCGCACCGAACGAGCGCTGGCCGACCGACATGTCCCGCGTCTGGGCTGGCCGTGACGGTTGGGCAACGCTGGCGCTGGTGATTGGCTGCCACACACGGGAGCTGCTGGGCTGGGATCTATCACGCAGCGGCCGCACCAGCACGGCGTCGAGCGCGTTGCTGCATGCGCTGATCGCTCGGTTCGGCACGCTCGGACGCGCACCTAAGCCGTTCCTACTGCGAAGTGACAACGGCCTCGTCTTTACCAGTCGCGACTACACAGCCTTGGTGCGCAGTTATGGCCTGCGTCAGGAGTTCATTACGCCGCACTGCCCACAGCAGAACGGCATGGTTGAGCGTGATCCGCACGCTCAAGGAGCAATGCGTGCACCGCCATTGCTTCGAAACCCTGCAGTATGCCGGCCGTGCCATTGCCGATTGGATTCAGTTCTACAACCATCGACGGTCACACCAAGCGCTGAAGATGAAAAACCGGCAGAGGCGTTTGCTTTAGCCGCTTAACCTGCGCAGGGTTCGCCGGGTCATTACGTGCGTTCGTCGGTCTCGGCGATGCACGCAAGCGAATCGACGCCTGGCGTACTGACTACAACTCGGTGCGCCCGCATGGCCCCTTAGGGCAACTGGCGCCGGACCGATTCCGGCAATTGCATCAACCGAAAGCCGGCCAGCCCACTAACTTACGAATGGTGTACTCGAAGGGGTAAGGTCAAACAGTCCGCAATGCTATTCTCGATATTTTTGAGCAGCGATTCTTTGCAGGATCATCTGGTGCCCCATCGCTCGTGAATCGCCTGCCCCTCCTGATAGGCACTCAAAATGTGGAGATGCGCTTCCAGAGCATCTACTCTTCCCTCTAGAATAGATTTCGCTTTGGCGACGGAAATGCTGTTTCCAGATGCCCCTAAATTGCTAGCCGCCTCTTTGCGCTCCTGATTGTATCGACGTTGAAGTGCTAGATTCCTTACCACTCCACTTCCCCCCTTGAATACTCCATTTTTCAATCTAACACGAGTGCCTGGATCACTCTTTTTAAGTATCGTTTTAATTTCATATAGGCTGGACTTTGCTCTATCCAAGTCTGCTTCTGTCTCTTGAATGTCCTTGGATAAATCGGCGAACTTTCTTTCCGCGCTTTTCACGCTATCTAAATTGGCCATCAACCCAGGGCGATATTGGCTTGGTGATGCCGTCGTGATTCGTAGATTGTCGAGGACCCCATAGGGAAGTGTGCCGATCGAATCTAGCGACATGAATACTCCTAAATCTAAGATTAATGGTGGAAGGTACTGCGTTTGCCGAAACACTTTCGGAAACGCAACCCGGAAGAATTGCCCCGATCAAGGCAAGAAAGCTGCAAGGCAGCATTGGCTTTGAGCGATTGACAGCAATCTCCATGGCGAACGCATATCCCCCTCAAGTCCGATAGACAGCCCCACACCTATCGGCGAATACGCGGGCGCGCCCAAAATTCCCCGCCATATGGCTATCACCTTCAGTTCACATTGATGCACCAAATTACCGATGACTGCGAGCAAACGGCAAGTGCTCACTGAAACCTACAAGAGCCGTCCTGGATACCACAAAGGGCATCTCAATTCTCCGCCATTCCTATAAATAAATGCTAGGTGCATTAGACATTAGACTTGAAGCGAAGACCTGCTGAATTTGCTCATCGTTGATGAGCGATGCCGCATAGATCGAGCGTTCCAAAGTCAGTCGTTTGATGGCAGAGCTTGGACTGATCAGCAAACAACCGGGCGGCCATGTAATGACCCAGCGAAACCTACACAGGTTAAGCGGCTAAAGCAAATGCCTCTGCCGGCGTTTTCATCTTCAGCGCTTGGTTGGCCGTCGATGGTTGTAGAACTGAATCCAATCGGCAATCGCATGCCCCCCCCCCGAGGAAGCGCGAACAAGGCGCAAGGCAATACTATGGGCTTGCCGTTGGCGAAGTGCTCAACCAGCGTGCGCGTTCGATCCCTTCCGACAGTCAGAGCGCAGTCGCTTTTCAATTATCAAAGCAAAGTGCAACAGCGGCGTTGGATTATGGTCGCTTCCTCTAGCGCCATCTTCACGATCATCTTGTCCGTCGTCTCGGTCGAATCGACCGTTGCGTACATAGCTCTTCCAATCTGGGCCGCGTTAGATTGGAACTCCGCAGGAGATGACACCGTGTCCCGAAAATTGCTCGCTGAGAAATTGTACCGAACGGTGACTTCGCCGCCTTCTGAACTGCAGATGCTAACGTCCCTCGGCCGTCCCACAGAGACGGACGTCGCAGCACTCACTGCGCGATCTGTCTCGCTTGAGAATGTTTCCTGCCAGCCCCTCATGGTTGGCTGCCAGTACGCATCGACATAATTTATCGCAGACCAGTCCAACGTCATTTGTCATTCTCCTGGTTTAGCCGGGACCTCAGTGACTACGTGCGATCCCTGAGGCCTTTTCGTATCATGGTTGTGTTGCCCTTCTTCTTGCGTCGATCAGTGCTACGTACGGCTCTCTGCGCCGCACTCTCCCGTGCGGAGGTCATTGCGGCATAGCTAGCCCAAACCTTTGTTGCATACGAGTGCCGAGCCGCCCCACGCGTCGCGCTACTGCCAGCGTTGTACGCGCCGACGGCAGCCCACGTGTAACCATGCCGGCTTATCAGTTCCGCCAAGATGGATGCCCCCACATGGACGGCGACACATGGCTCATCGAGCAATCGACGCTCGTCAATGCCGACGGACTTCAACTTTGACAGATGCAAACTATTGATTTGCATCACGCCGTAGTCAACGCTTCCATTTCGGTTTCGATTTATCGCGGAGGGGACAAGATTAGATTCAACCTCCGCTATCGCGTATAGGAGCATCGGATCTATGCGATAACGTTGCCCTGCAGCGACGAAGCACTGCAAGGGCAACTCACTCGCGCTGGCGGCCGGCGCTTTTGGCGTTGCGAGCACTGCTTCGGCACCGGCGAGCATCGCCAAAAGCAGTGCTACGCGAAGTCGGCGAATCATAGGGAGCCCTTTTCCCCCTGATCTGCCAACGCCGCTGCGACTAATCTTGCCAGGTCGCCCACCGTGTATGGCAACCGCAACATCTCACCGCTCAAATTGACCTGAAATTGGTCGCATAACACCATTCCAAAGTCCACGAGATCAAGAGAATCGAGGGCCAGATCCTCGTCTAGCCTCGTCGAAAACGAAATCGGCTTGCCGGTCAGTCCAAAGTGAACGACCAGCAATTCCCTCACGCGATCAAACACGGGCAGCCCGGCGATTGCGTTCTGCGCGGACGCCCCGTAACGCGAGTCGTGTTCCCCGATCATGTCTCTTGCTGCCTTTGCGCGGCTTGACGCAAATTCGGTTCCGTCATGGCAGTCGCCGGCTCTCGGTTATCGGGCTTATCGGGCTTATCGGATTTATTAAGCGAGTCGGCACGAAGCGACTCGAGTTCACTCTGAAAGTCGTCAACGACGTATTGCGCCGTAACGAATTTATTCGTGTCCCACCAAAGCCCCTTCTGAGTAGAAGACTGCGTGGGCTCTTTCGGGAACAAGTGGACATTAAGTTCGCTCTCCTGAGCCGTCAGCTTCTTGGGAATGTTCGCCCCGCTTGATCTCGACAGCATCATAGCCATGCGTCTCCAATTCTCCGGCCCCTTCGCTTCGTTGGCCACCTTATTGCGCACGCTACCGCTCGCGTCAGAACGCTGCGTGGCCGATTGCGATGACACGAATGTTCTTCCGCGCAGCGCCGACGCTACCTTAGGCTCATCTTTCACCGCCCCCGTCGTTTGCGGCGAAGTTTCGCGCGCAATACGTCCGGATGAGCGATTCATGTTCGCCCCCCCAACCAAAGGTCCTGCATCAGAGCCATGACGGTTAACCACCGTCGCTGCCGACTTTCGCGTTGCGCTCGCCAACTCACCGCCGGCGCCGCTGGCCAGACCAGCGTCATACCCATTCGGCATCCGCGGCGGTGCAACCTCGCTACCCGAGCTCATCGGACGCTTTCCACCGACGTCGACCTCATCCATCGAACGCATTTCAGCGACGTCCACCACGTCCTCACCTTTCGGAGCGGAGGAGATTGCGTGGGGAATATGGCGAATGGGAGTACCGAGACTACGGTCAGCACGCCAATCCATACGACGAGGGTAGCCCTCGGAAACTAGAGGCTTGCCAGGAGAGTGACGCAGCGATCCCCCAACGCGGCTGTCCACGGAACGATGTCCGAGACTCAATAAATCCTCACTGCCGTTCCTATTCTGGGTCTTAGGGTCGGCCCCACCACGAATCGTCTGACTCGCGGGGCGAATGAAATCGCTTGCATCATATAAAGGCGGGGCAACAGTAGCCGTCTCGGACAACTTCCCAGCGGTTTGCTTACTACTCTGTGTCGCCGCCCGTTTCGACGCAGCCTGCGGAGTCGATGTTTTCGCGGTGAATGTTCCCTGCCTCGGCTCAGACAGCGAAATAGTAGCGGGGGCGTTACGAGGGGGGCGCTCGACGCGGCCTGCACCTCCCCCCGCGCCAGCGATACCTATTTCAGCACTTCGAGGGCGTGTGCCAGCGCTCTCGGCAAGATTGGAAGCTGCCGTGCGGCTCGTCGCATCGCTTTGGGCGACGTGTTGTCGCACCTTCGGCGGCGCGATGCTGTCCGACGACGTACCGCGGGTATTCGCCGAAATTTCGCTATCGGACGTTGAGCGCTCACCACCCTGTTCCACCTGCGCGTGAGCGTTGGTCGAGCTAGCAGGCTCCCCGGTTTTTTTCGAAGGCACAGCACGAGCGTTCACTGCTGATGGCGAAGGCAAGCTCGCCGCATTGCTTGGGTTCGCGCGCGGTGACACCGTGGGCGGTGCGATGCTGTCCGACGACGTTCCGTTGGTGTTCCCGGAAATGTGGCTATCGGACGTTGAGCGCTCACCATCTTGCTCCATCTGCGTGTTGGTGCTGGCGGGGCATGCGGGCTCCCCCGCTTTTTCCGCAGGCGCCGCACTTGCGTTCACGGCGGAAGGCGAAGGCGAGCTTGCCGCATTGCTGTGGTTCGCGCTGGGTGACACCGTCGGCGTTGTCGAAGCGTCGAAACTCGACTGTTTCGCAGCGGCGTGTCGTTGATTCCACTCAGACGGCGAAATCACTTCGGCATTTGGTGCCGACACGCCGGTTTCGGTCGAGTCACGGGTTACGCTGGCTTCAGACCAAGCGAGATCCGTTGCACGAAACGGAAAAGCGGCCCCAGCGTTTGCCGCTGGCGTCGTGAATCCTAACGAAATGTTGTACGTCGTATTGTTATTAGTGCAGTGCCTGGAGTTATCAGTAACGACGCTAAGCGTGCCAATCAGCGGCGTGCGTGGCGTTTGTGCGGCGTCCGCAGTCGGGCCGACAAATGTCTCGCCTACGCCGGGACCAAACGTTCCGTCGATGTCGTCGGTAGGGCGCCCAGCATCCTCAGGTGTGGAATTCCCATTCGCGCCCGGCCGAGGCCCAAGCCCAGGTGTAGCGGCTTGGCCAGCGTCTTGCCCCGGAGATCCGCCCAGAAATGACGTCGCCTGTTCATCCTCCGGAACGGTCGACGGAAGGGCTTCTCCCGCAGGCAGGAACAGTTCAAATACCTGCCCAACGATAAAGCCAAAATCCGTGAGCGGCGCGTCGGATGCTGGGTCGAACTGCTCAAATTTAGCCCTGCATGCCTCCAAACTCTGCGCGATGATGCATTTGAATGCGTCGCCCTCCGCGATGTTCATCTCCTTAGCGATAGCCGGTGCCAAAACGTGGTTGACCATCATGTCGGACAGATTCCGCTTCCAGCTCCCGCTTTCTCCTGCTTTAGCCGAGATATCTTTGACGAGGCTTTCAAGGCCTGACAAGAACTTCCGAGAGGCCTTTTCATAAGCCTGCGCGGCTTTAGGCTTTTTCGACGTGAGCGATGCCTCAAGATACACCGGCGGCAACTTAGCCCCCCCGTGCGGCTTGGCTTGCATCATTTTCCGAACACTGGCCAGCTCTTCGAACAAAGTGCCTTTAAGCGTGTCGATTTGAGCCAATGTCTTACCGTCCCCAGCCATACCCGCTTTGTCCGCAGCGATGCGAACGGCCAAAACAGCTGCCTCGCAAAGACGCACCCTCTTGTCAAGGGCGGAAATGTTCTCGTTCAACACGCCTTGCGTCGATTTGGTCTGGGACCGAAGCTGCTCATACACGTCTGCTCCGTCTCGATCGGCGGGTGTATCCGTGTCTAGCGCTTTGCTTAGCAATTCTTCGCGATACAACGCACCGACCCTCTTCTGATCATTCCAGGACATCGACGTCGACTTCGCCATAGCTTTACGACCGACACTCGAGCCGCTAGGGGCGCCTCTCGAGGCGCTCACCGCCTTCGCAAATCCGACGCTGCTGTGTTGAGTATTGGGGCTGCCTGCAGTCTGCGCCACGCGTGGCGCGACCGTCCCTCGAATGTGATTGAATACAGCGGAAGGTGTGAGACGCATACTGGTTTAGGCGATGAAAGCTACGGGATCGTTGCGGGCGAGCGATTGGAGACTGAAGTGGCGGACAACGCGAGGATGCTCAGTTCGCTCGGGCGATGTGCTGCGCTGCGTTGTCTTGAGCCTGTGCCACCGCATCTCGCACTGCGAGAAGGCGATTCTGCAACTCGTCCATCGAACTGCTGTCCTTGAAAGATGCATCCGTCGTTCGCGCGGCAATAGACGCCTCGCCTTGCACGACGGATTGCTCCGCCCGATGCCCACTAACAGCCACGCTCTGACCTCCTTCCGCCACCTTCGTAGCGGCCGCGCCGACCCCCTTAATGGCCTCCGATTGAGTGTGCATTTTCGAAGCCTTAAAGTTCCCTTCGTGGTATCGGGACATAAGGTCGCCCTGATATTTTGCAAAATCGCCTTTTGCGGCTGCCAAGACATTTGGCGATGCCGCAGAAACACCCGCGCGGCCAGCCATCGGCATATTCACCTTCGCTGCGTGAAGCTGAAGGGTGGTCGCCTTAAAAGCCCTTTGGGCGGACATTCCCGCACTGCCTACCATGATCGAGGACTGCGACATTGCACCGGACATCTCCGCAAGACCAGCGCTGCGCTGCGTCTTTGCAAGACTATGCGAATGGGTGGTTTCCAACTTTGAATTCGCGCCAATCTGCTCCCGCGCATTGGACTGCAATTTAAGGTTCACGGCGAGCAGTGTCCGAATAATGTCCTCAACATCGCGCCCGCCACCAGTCGCCTGACGCTCCACATGCGGCTCGCGCAACTCCGGGACACCGAGCGCTTTCGCCTTACCTTCGTCGAACCGCGCGAATTCCGCCGCACCACGAAGCGGCGGCGCCTTTCGCACCTCGCTATCTCCCATGGTCGACGCCGAAATACCGATGGCTGCCAGTGAAGCACCTGCATTTTGCGTAATGGTCGTCATGTTCTATTCCAATAAAGTGATCAAGGTAGAAAAACGGAAATCAAAGCCCGCGTGCTGTCTTACGCGCATTGGCCAAGATGCGAAGACTGACTTCCTGTTCAGATTGGATCCTGTCTGTGAGCTGGTTCGTGATGTTGCCCAGCATCTGCATCGTCGCCTGCCAGTGCTCAACCGACGTTTCAAGCATCCGGTTCATAATTGGACTCTGAGCCAGCACTAGCGTCATCTCCGCCTCGATTTGCGCGTTTTGATAGTTCGTCAGGCCAACCCATCCGGTGACGCCCGCCTGGCCCACAGCCTCTACGCCTCCCGCAACAACGGCGAATCGCGAGGCTTGCAAAGCCGCTACTTTTGCGTTCGTAATACCCACTTTTCCGCTCAGTTTCGTCGCGGCTTGCGAGACTGAGCTGCTCACCTTGCCAGCGCCGCTCGCAAATGCGCTGCTCAATTTACTGCCGGCCCCCGAAATCAGTTTTGGCATCATCTTGCCCATCGACTTCATGAGCGGCCGAAACATCGATTGCATCGCCTTTCCAATAGGAAGCGACTTCGCAACGACAGCGGCGGCAACGATCGCGATGGCCGCAGCCACCGCCCCCGCGATGGCGCCAATGGTGTCGGTCAAATCCGAGTCCACGCCGATTTTTTTCAGTACATCGGCAATCGCGTTACCGATTAACTTCGCCATCGGCGAGAAGACTTTTTCCATGATCGGATTGAGGAGGCGCCCCGTCAGCGACTCGCCGGTCACCTCCTCCGTGATCGCATCTGCCGCCATCACGCCGAGCGCAATGCCTGCCAGTACCAAACTCGCGCCCCCGGTGATCAACGCCGAGCCGATAGAAATAGCCGCAATTGCGCCGCCGATGATCTTGCCGAGGCAACCCATCACCTCTTGTGCTTTACGCGCAGCCGCTTCTTTCGCCTGCAGCTCTTCCGACTTCTTCTGCAGGAATTTTTGCTCCGACTGTTTCGTCTCCGTGAATCGCTTCGTTTCCGATTTCAATTCGTCTGCGGCTGCCTCGCCCAACTTCTCGTCAAGAAGGTTCATCAACAAGCGCCAGCGCACCGATCCCGTCAGGGTCTTATCGATGGCGCCAGCATTGCCAAAGGGCATCCCATCGATGGACGCAGGGCCACTACGTGGCGCGCCCGACTTGTCCTCATAGGACATTGCCTGCTTCATCGCCTCAAGTGTCGGCGGGGTAAGTTCAGGCCGCTCCCCTTGCATGACAGACGCCCACGGCCCTGTCGGTCGACTGTTTCGGGCAGCTTGCAACTCGGCCGCCACCTGCGCCAACAAAGGCTTGCGCATCTGTTGAGGTTCACTCTTTGCATCGACCGCATTGCCTTGGTCGCGATCCGGCTCGCTCAGAACCAACGAATCGCCACGAAGCCCCACACTCTGCGCTACCACGATTTATTCACTCCAGATTCTCGTCAATCACACCCGCCGTTACTCCCGCCCGCCAACGCATCCAGATAAGCTTGCGCCTTGGCCGCGAACCGCGAATCACCGGCATCTTCGAGTACGGTCTCAAAACAGCGACGGGCTTTGCCCAGCCTGCGAAGAAGCAAATTGCACTCGCCCGCATAGAACATGGCCCGCTCATCGCGACCGCCGCCGATCGTGTATGCCATTGCATAAACATCTAGCGCCTTGTCGTAGCGCTCTTTCAATTGAAAGACGGCCGCCAGCCCCAACGCGTAGTCGGCGTTATGGAAGTCGTAGACACACAGAAAGCGAAACAATGATTCCGCCTCATCCAGGCGACCCTGCCGGTAGAAGCCATACGCTTGCGCGTAGATTTCCTCCATCGTCTCACTGGAAATGCCATACATATCCTTGAAGGTAGCCCCTTCCTGAACACCCTCGAGAACTCGATCAAATAACGTCTCAAGCTGCTCCTCGCTCATGGAAGGAAACGGCTCAACGGCACTTGGCTGGTTGTCCATTGATTCTGACTGATTCATACCGATTACTCCTTGCTTAGCTGCGAAAGATACATGGCAGCACGAAATTTAAGTTACAAAAATTGACCGCCATCAGGTCCCACTCTATGGCAAAAAAATATGACGGTGACCGGGTCACTTTTTGCAAACATGCACACCAGAAACGCGTCATCCTAAAACTACTTTATTAATATGCGTTAATCATGGTAAAAGCCATTTCACTTCTCCCCTCCGACTTAGTTTTTTCGTCCAAGTACGCGCCCCTTAACCCCACGTACGACGACACGGAACCACTCAAAAACAGCGAGACAAATGAGTTTGAAGACTTTAAATCTGCAATGCTTTTTGGAGAAATTACTTCCAATTCAATCGAATTCGATCAAAACCGGCCTTACGAGAATTCAAACCCAAACCGCGACTTGATGGAAAGCACCGTAGCGCTGATTGGCGCGCGCGCAAAGGTGATACAAAAACTAAACACTCACCTCCCTCCTCTCGTCGAACACATCGAGAATTCCCCCCCCAAAGAAACGGCTCACCGCGACGCGTTCGACAAAGTCCTCGAATGGGCGAGAACCCGCATGGCGGGAAGCAAGTTGGACTTGGTGGAGAGCTACACCAGGTACATCGTGTCGCTTAGCGACCTGGTCACGACGATCAATAGCCTCGTCAAGTCCGAGGCCGATGGAAAACACCACCTTCACGGCGTGGAAATCCTGAAGGAACTGGAAGCGCACTGCAATAAATGGAGCGGTAGCCGCGGTGTTATCGCGTCGTTCGACACGAAGGAAGAAGCCGATAAGGTCGCAGGACGATTCAGCGGAGGAACGGTTCGGGTCGTTAAATCTTCGGATCAGGAGGGCGGTCGATTTGAAGTTCGAGTTTCATTTTCCAAACTCATCCCGATCGCACGAGCTGTCAATGCACCGGACACCGTTATTAGAGCTTTGGAGAACAACACTCCGCTCTTTGAAGGTGGCGCGAATATGAAGAACGTCCTCGGCAGCAAATGCAACTCCTACCAGTGGCAGAACTTGCAGCTGGCCTATCAGGAAGTTCAGAAAATTCATCAGACCGACGTCGAAGTGCTCAATCACGAAATGGATCGAGCATTCAAGTACCTGGAAACCCTGAGGACAACGGGTTCGACCTATTGGTCGGCACTAAAAGACCTGCTGCTTTCATTTCTATAAGACCATGACGGCGGCCACCGCCCTCGCTTGTGGCGAGAACGGCGCCGTCACTCTTGCGGCGCGCCTAGTGATTTTGGAAAAACCGCTCGGCAGCGTCGATCCATGCCGCCCGACAGGCTTCCCGGACCTCAGAAACGTCAGGCACGGCGATGTTCTGCAGAGATTGACTCAGAACAAGCGCCTTAACGTCCGCGAAATGCGCCTTCCATACGTGCCCCCCCCACTCCACCGAAAAGGTTCCCG
>JGI24740J21852_10000136_pt1 | contig 28016 bp, 23 predicted proteins | sample KBSCornC6_FD_21852 | JGI IMG/M metagenome (IMG submission 21852) | reverse complement strand
TGTTCAAAACGCGTATATTGTTTCAGTGAATTGGAAACGACAATGACCCAGCCTATCTCGCCCCTGCTTCCGATCTCCTATTCGAAGGAAGTCGCTGCCGCAAAGCTCCGCGGTGCGCCGATCGTTGCGCTGGAATCGACGATCATCACCCACGGCATGCCCTATCCTGGCAATATCGAGATGGCTCGTAGTGTCGAGGAGATCATCCGGCAGGAAGGCGCTGTTCCGGCGACTATCGCCGTCATTCACGGCACGCTGCATATCGGCCTTGAGCCGGAAGAACTGGAAGCCCTTGCCAAAACGGAAGGCGCGATGAAGGTTTCGCGCGCCGACATCGCCTTTGCGATCGCCGAGCGCCGCACAGGCGCGACCACCGTTGCCGCCACGATGATCGCGGCCGCCCGCGCCGGCATCAAGGTTTTCGCCACCGGCGGCATCGGCGGCGTCCATCGCGGCGCCGAAGAAAGTTTCGATATTTCGGCCGATCTTGAAGAGCTGTCCCGCACCGGCGTCATCGTTGTCTGCGCCGGCGCCAAGGCGATCCTCGATATTCCGAAGACGCTCGAAGTGCTCGAAACCCGTGGTGTTCCGGTCGTCACCTACGACAGCACCGAGTTCCCGGCCTTCTGGTCGCGCTCCTCCGGCCTGACGAGCCCGCTGACGCTGAACAGCCCGGCTGCGATCGCCAACTTCCAGACGACCCGCGAGCAGCTCGGCATCGATGGCGGCATGCTGATCGCCAATCCGGTTCCAGAAGCCGACGAGATCCCCCGCGAGGAGATGGAAATCTATATCGAGCGCGCCCTCGACAGCGCCGAGCGCGACGAGATCACCGGCAAGGCGGTTACGCCTTATCTGCTGAGCACGATCTTCGACATCACCGAAGGCCGCAGCCTCAAGACCAATATCGCGCTTGTCGAAAACAATGCGCGTTTGGCCGCGGAAATCGCCGTAGCTCTGGCGGACTAATCAAGACCCTCGTCACAGGAACGGCCGGGTGTGCGAGCGCCCGGCCGTTCTCTTTCTTTCAAGTGAGAGAGAACAGACCCAGAGCAGACCTTAATTCGGCAAGCGTCGCCTCTGTCCGCTCCCTCGCCTTTCGCGTCCCCTCCCGCAAGACTTCCATCACATAGTCCGGTTCAGCGGCATAAAGCGCGCGGCGTTCGCGGATCGGCGCGAGCAGCGCCTGCAGGACATCCTCGAGATGTCTCTTCAAGGTGACGTCTCCAAGTCCGCCGCGGCGATAATGCTCTTTCATCTCTTCGACGAATTGCCGATCCTCGCAAAAGGCATCGAAATAGGTGAAGACGATGTTTCCCTCGACCTTGCCGGGATCGCTGACGCGCAGGTGATCCGGATCGGTATACATGCGCCGCACCGCATCCCTGATCTCATCGGACGATGCCGAAAGCGGGATCGCATTCCCCTGCGATTTGCTCATCTTCGCCTTGCCGTCGACGCCGGGCAGACGCCCGACAGCCGGCACCATCGCTGTAGCCTCCACCAGAACGTCTCGCCCGATCTGCCGGTTGAGACGGCGAACGATCTCATTGGTCAGCTCGATCAACGGCGCCTGATCCTCGCCGACGGGAACGACGGTCGCCTTGAAGGCGGTGATATCGGCGGCTTGCGCGACCGGATAGCAGAGAAAGCCGGCCGGCACATCGCGTTCGAAACCGCGCAGCTGGATCTCCGTCTTGATCGTCGGATTGCGCTCCAGGCGACTGACCGTAACGAAATTCAGATAGAGTAGTGTCAATTCCGCCAACGCGGGTAAAGCGGATTGAACGCAGATCGTTGTCAGCGCCGGATCGATGCCGACTGCAAGATAGTCCGTGGCGACTTCAAGGACGTTGCGCTGCACTTTCTGGGGATCATGCGCATTGTCCGTCAGTGCCTGCGTATCCGCCAAGAGCAGGAATTGCTCATGGCTGTGCTGAAGTGCAACGCGGCTTTTCAGCGACCCGGTATAATGGCCGAGATGGAGTGGACCCGTGGTCCGGTCGCCCGTCAGGATGACGGGACGATTATCGGTAGGGAAAAACATTTCATTGCTCCGCAAAAGGAGCCGCCGCAATCGGGAAGGGAAAAACGGAAATGGACCATGCCTGCCGGATTACGGCGGCAGGGTCGATTTCAAGACATGACGACTGCCGCTCCTAGAAGGAGCGCCACCACATTTGGAAAACGGGCTTGGCGAGGTCGATCATGGGCGGTTGATTACACCGTTGCGCGTCAATCGGCAACATTGAGAGGCGCAAAAACGCCCCTCACTTAATTCTTGTCCAGGGTCTCGCGTACGACGACGGCAAGCTGTTTCAGCGAGAATGGCTTCGGCAGGAAGCCGAATTGCGCGTCCGCTGGCAGGTTGCGGGCAAATGCGTCCTCGGCATACCCCGAAACGAAGATGAACTTCAGATCCGGATATTTCTTGCGCAATTCGCGCAGCAGCGTCGGCCCGTCCATCTCGGGCATGACGACGTCGGAGACGACGACATCGACCTGTCCGTCGAGCTCCTCCATGATGTCGAGCGCCTCAACGCCGGAGCCGGCCTCGTGGACGGTATAACCCCGCGTCTCAAGCATGCGCTTGCCACCGCGGCGTACCGCCTCTTCGTCCTCGACAAGCAGCACGACAGCGGACTTGCCAGTAAGATCGGCCGGTTCTTCCGGAGAAGCGGCGACACCCGCACCCTGATCCATGGCCGTAATATCGCGGCTTTCCGACACTTTCGCTTCCGTTACCGAAGGCATTTCCACGATGTGCCGCGGCAGGAAAATGCGGAAGGTCGTTCCCTTGCCAACTTCCGATTCCGGCTGGATGTAGCCGCCGGATTGCTTGATGATGCCGTAAACCATGGCAAGGCCGAGGCCGGTGCCCTTGCCCACTTCCTTGGTCGTGAAGAAGGGCTCGAAAATCTTGTCCATGATCTCAGGCGCGATACCGGTTCCGGTATCGCTGACCTCGACGAGCACCATGTCCTCATGCGGAAGGTAGGGATAGTTGAAGGCGCTGACATCGGCCGCGCGCAGATTGCGGGTGCGCAGCGTCAGCGTACCGCCGCCCGGCATGGCATCGCGGGCATTGACGCAGAGGTTGATCAGCACCTGCTCGAACTGTGAGAGATCGGTTTTCACGGGCCATAGATCGCGCCCGTAATCGACGTCGAGTTTGACATGCGTGCCCGATAGCAGCCGGTCCACCAGCATGCGCAGATCGCCGATCACGTCCGTCAGGTTCAGGATCGTCGGCCGCATGGTCTGCTTGCGCGAGAAGGCAAGCAACTGCCGCACCAACACGGCCGCACGATTGGCATTGCGCTTGATTTCCATCAGATCCGCAAAGCTGGCATCGGAAGGCCGCGCCTGCAGCAGGAGATGGTCGGAAGACAGAAGGATTCGCGGTCAGAACGTTGTTGAAGTCATGCGCGATGCCGCCAGCAAGCGTCCCGACCGCATTGAGCTTCTGCGTCTGCGCCATCTGGGTCTCGAGCGCCTTCTGCTCGGTCACCTCGACCGCATAGACGATGGCAGCCTCTTCCGGCGCCTCGTCGGTCTGGTCGATGACGGCATTGACGTAGAAGCGGAAATGCCGCGTTTCGTCTTTCGGATTGCGGGAATCGATCGGTGGAATATCGCCCTGCCGGTCCTTGGCGGCCGCCAGCGCTTGCTGCAGCTGCGGCCGGTCGCTGTCGTTGACGACGCTCTCCAGGGCAGCACCGCGCTCGATATCGTCGCGCGAGACCAGATCCGAGAAAAGCTTCAGGAAAGGCGCGTTCGTCCGCAGAATGCGGCCGTTGCCGTCAACGGACGCGATTGCCATAGGCGTATTGTTGAAGAAGCGGCTGAAGCGCATCGCGGCGGCGGAGGCAGATTGCTCGGTATCCGCACCGTTCCGGCGGGTCAGGACGATGGTGCGGCTCTCGCCGGGAGCGCCGTCGCGCATCGACGTGACGCTGTGGACGATCTGCACTGGCAGGCTCTGGCCATTGGAGCGGCGCAGATCGAGATCGAGCGTCACCGTCTTCTTGAGACCCGGTTCCGCCTGTACCGATTGGATTAGCGCCAGCCCCTCGCCGGCCACAAGATCGCCTATGGTCATCGAGCCCGGCACGAATTTCGTCAGATCGAAGCCCAGCCATTCGGCGAGCGTTGCGTTGAGATAGAAGATCTCACCTTTGCGCCCCGCAGAAAAAAGCCGGCCGGCGCGTGGTCCAGATAGTCTATTGCGTTCTGCAATTCCTTGAAGAAACGTTCCTGGTCGTCACGCTCGGAGGTGATGTCGGTAATCTGCCAGATATGCAGTGCCTTGTTGGCGCCTTGCTCGGCCGGCAGCACGCGCGCCTTCAGCCGGTACCAATGCGCCCCATTGCCGCTTCCATCCACGGGCCCGAGCGGCTTCAGCAGGCGGAACTCCTCCGATCCTTCCTTGCCATCGCGCAGGCCATTGGCGAGACGATAGAGAGCCTCGTTGGATTCGCGATTTCGCGACAGCAGCATCTCCAGCGACTGCACTTCCGTCGCCTTCGTCGCCCCGGTCAGCCGGCCATAGGCGGCATTCGCATAGACGATGCGCCCCTTCTCGTCTGTGATCAGCGTTCCGTCCGGATGACTGTTGATGAAGGACCGGGCCAGACTGTCGGACTGAGGCTGCGGCATGACCTCGACAAAGCCGATGATCGAGGAAACCAGGAAGAAGATGCCGACCATGGCGAGAATGCCGAGGCCACCGAGAACCGCTTCGTTGTCCAGCTGGTTCTTGAAGACAACGAAAGCCGCGGCCGCGGCCACGAGAACGAGCGCAAGCAGGATGATGCGCAGCACGGTTCCCGAACGAACCCCGCGATCCACCAGCGGCACGCTATACTCGTCGGACGGACGCTGCTTCGTCATGAACCCCTCGTATCGGCCGTTCTCCTCGCGACATGTCATACACGTTTAGGGGTCGCCGGAGTCGGACCTTTCGAATCTTCTTTATCAAGTTGCGTCATCGGCAAAAAGCTTTGCCGGGCCAGAAAGGCTTGAATTCACAGGCAATAGAAGACAACAGCCTGCAATCGCATCTTGTCTCCGGCGCAATCCTGTTCATATGATCGCCGTATAGAAGGGTCACGGTCAAAGCATTACCCGCGGCAGTTGCGTCTACTGCATAATTCCTTAAACAGGATTCAATTTAAGGATAAAATTATGCAGTGGATTTAAAGTACTACAACGACCTTTGCACGTCACATGTGACGCGCGGCGCTGTAAACCGCAACATCGGGGACAATTACGGAGTATCTCGACATGTTGGACGATATCGCCGGAGCCTATGGCAGCCGTTTTTTTCTCGCAGCCGGTGGAGTTGGCATTGCCCTGCTCGTGCTCATCGGCATTCTGTGGATCATGCGCAACCGAGCGCCTTCTCCCTTCGTGCGCGGCGGCAAGAACCGTCAGCCTCGCTTGCAGGTGTTGGATGCCGCCGCCGTCGATGCTCGCCGCCGTCTCGTGCTCGTGCGACGCGATGGGATCGAGCATCTGATCATGATCGGCGGCCCGACGGACATTGTCATCGAATCGGGCATTTCCGATGCCACACGCGCTGGAACCTCCGCAACGCCGGTCGATATCCCCATGGCATTTGAAGAGAGGCAGTCGCAGCAGCAGAAGGCGGCTGCGGTGGAAGCTCCTCCCGCAACGCTTCCGCAGCGCCAGCAAACCGCTGAGGATAAGATCGAAGCCTATCTGCGCAACGAGCCGCGCCTTGAGCCTACGGCGCAACCAACTCCAGTACCGCAGGTGGCCGACCCCCGCAACCCGCTGCCGTCAAGCCGCAGCAACCGGCGCCCCAGCCTGTGCCGACTATCAGCGAGACGGAAGCCGCCGACATACTGGACGCTGCCCGACATGTCGTCCTGCCTCAGCAACAACCGGCTCCCGCACTCCCGGCAACAGCCGAGCCTACCCCCGCACCAACGCCATCGGTCGAACCCGGCAATGATTTCCAGCGTATTCTGGAAGCGGAAATGTCGAAGAACCTGACCGCCGAACGGATCATTCCGAACGCGCCGGCACCGCGACAGGTGCAGCAGCAACCGAATGCTGAACCATCCACGATCCCAAGCCCGGCAAAACGCGTCGAACCGGAGCTCGCTCCGCTGACCGGAGCGGACAGCGCTCTTCAGAAGGAAGTCGCTCGCATCTTTGGGGAAATGAGCGTCAGCCGCGACAAATAAGGTGCGGCCTCTCAGAAACGCCGGAATTGAAAAAGGCACGACGGAGATTTCCATCGTGCCTTTGTTTTATTTAAGCCGGTCGAAACCGATGCTGTCATTACTCGTCGCGGTAAACCTTTTCGCGGCGCTCGTGACGCTCCTGCGCCTCAATCGACAAGGTTGCGATCGGGCGAGCGTCAAGACGCTTCAGGCCGATCGGCTCGCCGGTTTCTTCACAATAGCCGTACGTGCCATCCTCAATGCGCTGCAATGCGGCATCGATTTTGGAAATGAGTTTACGTTGGCGGTCGCGAGCCCGAAGCTCGATGGCTCTATCTGTTTCAGAAGAGGCACGATCGGCCAGGTCAGGATGATTTGCGCTTTCTTCCGCCAGATGATCCAGGGTTTCGCGCGCTTCTCTAAGGATGTCGTTTTTCCATGCAACCAGCTTCGCTCGAAAATAAGCTCGCTGATTCAGATTCATGAACTCCTCGTCTTCCGAGGGCACATAATTGCTAAGATCGATCTTCTCACTCAACGCGATTCTCCTGAAGAACATCTCATATGGCTGGGCTGTATATCCCAACCGATAGTGCCGATTCAAGCCAAATAGATGCTGTCAACTGATTTTTAAATTTGTCATAAAATTCAGCTAAGGGTCTATTTTTTCATCACTTCTTCTCATCGAGCCAGATTCGCGTCTTTCGTAACCTTCCCGTGATGATGGAGCATTTCGCCTTCTGACAGATCGCGCAGCAGTTGACGGCACCAATGAAGAGACGTTACCTCATGAGTGAAATCGAGCCTCGAGATCTTGCCATGATCAGCATTTCGCCGCCGCCCTCCCGGATCTATCTCCTACGCCACGCCGAGGCCATGCAGGCTGCACCCGGCCAAAAAGATTTCGACCGTCCTTTGAGCGACAACGGCTACGCCGCGGCCGAGATTGTCGCCGACGAGGCGGCTGATAAAGGCTACAAGCCCGACCTTGTCATTTCCTCCACCGCTCTGCGCTGCCGCCAGACCGCCGAGGCTATACGCCGCGTCGTCACGCCGTCGACGGAGTTCCGCTTTGTCGACGAACTCTATAACGGCTCACCGGATGTCTATCTGTCACTCATCGCTGCGCAGACCGATCAGGAGTCGGTCATGCTGGTCGCGCATAACCCAGTCATCGAACTGACGCTTGCGGCCTTGATTGGACGCGATGCTCTGGCCAGCGCTCTTCCACGCGGATTTCCGACAGCCGGTCTTGCCGTTGTCGATTCGACGCCATCGGGCTGGGTACTGCTCGACTTTGTCACCGAATAGAGACTTCGGCGATATGGGTCGCAACGGCGGCGCCGCTGATTGCAGACACATATCCGCTCATCTTTTCGGCGCAAGTTTCCATCCCTATATTCACGGTCACGCTGTCATCCAGGGATCCCGTCTTGCCCCCAAGCCTGACCTCTTTTACCGACGACGCCCTCATCGCCTTCGACAATCTGGCCGATCGAGCCGCCGGTCTCGTCAATCCGACAATTCGTCTGGGCGTCACGGGCCTCTCCCGTTCGGGCAAGACCGTCTTCATCTCCTCGCTGGTACATAATCTGCTGAATGGCGGACGCCTGCCGTTGTTCGAGCCGGTGCAGTCCGGCCGTGTCTCCGCCGTTCGTCTCGAACCGCAGCCCGATGACGCCGTGCCGCGCTTTCAGTATGAGGATCATATCCGCGCGCTCGTGAAAGACCGCGTCTGGCCGGATTCGACACGGGCGATTTCCGAGCTGCGCCTCACGCTGGATTACCAAAGCGCCAGCGGCTGGAACCGCCTGTTCTCGCCCGGCCGCCTCTCGATCGATATCGTCGATTATCCGGGTGAATGGCTGCTGGACCTGCCATTGCTCGCCAAGGATTTCCGTACCTTCAGCGAGGAGACGCTGGCGCTGGCGAAGACCGGCATTCGTGCCGAACTGTCACGTCATTGGCTTGGCATGACGGAAGCGGCAGATATCGCTGAACCCGCGGATGAAATGAAGGCGCGCGATCTGGCCACGGCTTTCGCCGACTACCTGAAAGCCTGCAAATCCGACGAACGTTCGCTTTCCACATTGCCCCCCGGCCGTTTCCTTCTGCCCGGCGATCTCGACGGTTCGCCTGCCCTCACCTTCGCACCGCTGAAGCTGCCTTCCGAGGGCAATGCGCCGAAGGGATCGCTATGGGCGATGATGGAGAGGCGCTACGAGTCCTACAAGGCCGTTGTCGTCAAACCCTTCTTCCGCGAACATTTCGCCCGGCTTGACCGCCAAATCGTTCTGGTCGACGCCCTGCAGGCCATCAACCGCGGCCCGGAAGCGGTGCAGGATCTCGAACGGGCCCTGACGGATGTGCTCGCCTGCTTCCGTCCGGGCACCAACTCCCTCCTGTCCTCGTTGCTCGGCCGGCGCATCGACCGTGTGCTGGTGGCCGCGACCAAGGCCGACCATCTCCATCATGAAAGTCATGATCGGCTGGAGGCGTTGACGCGCCGTCTCGTCGACCGCGCCATTGAGCGCATCGGCATGGCCGGGGCCGGCATCGATGTGATGGCCATAGCTTCGGTGCGGGCGACCCGCGAGGCAACCGTGACCCGCGATGGGCAAACGCTTCCCGTCATCGTCGGCACGCCGATGGACGGCGAAACCATCGCCGGCGAGACCTTCGACGGCAATCGCAAGACGGCGGTCTTCCCCGGCGATCTCCCGGAAAATCCCCGCTGGCTGTTCGAAGCCCTTGAAGCCAATGGGGCAAAGGTCCATCTGCCCGAAGTGAATGTCGTACGGTTTCGCCCTCCGGAGCTGGAAAAAACCGGGGAAGGCATCAAGCTTTCGGTGCCGCATATCCGCCTCGACCGCGCCATGCAGTTCCTGTTCGGAGACCGCCTCGCATGACGAAATCGACCGAAAACGAGCCGAACGGTAATCGTCGTCCCGGCGCCTTCGCGGTGGAACCGGAAACCTCCAAAAAAGAAGCAACTGCGCCAGCGGTTCGCAAGCCGCAGACCTTCGATACCGATATCGTGCTGACGCCCGATGCGGAAGATCCGTTCATCAATCCGGCCCTCGGTGCCGATGCGGATGCAACTGCCATTGCAAAGCCACGCCGCAAAGGATTTTCCTTCGGCAAGGTGGCACTCAGCGCGCTCGGCATTCTGGTATCGCTCGCTTTCGGCCTCTGGACGGATCAGCTCATCCGCGACCTGTTCAGCCGGGCCGATTGGCTCGGCTATACTGCCCTTGCAGTTGTGGCCGTCGGCATCCTGGCCGTGTTTGCCATCGTCATTCGCGAGACGGCCGGAATGATGCGGCTCGCTGCTGTGCAGAGCATCAAGGCAGAGGCGGACGCCGCCATCGTCGAAACCCGGCCGGCGCGCGCCAAAGCGTTGGTCAAGCGACTCTGCGCCATTCTGGAAGCCAATCCGGACACGGCAAGAGGCCGCGCGACCCTGAAGGCGGCAGAAGACGATATCATCGATGCGCCGCAACTGATCGACCTCGCCGAACGCGAGCTGCTCGGCCCGCTCGACCGCCGCGCCCGCGCGCTGATTCTCGGTGCCTCGAAACGGGTATCGGTGGTAACCGCCGTCAGTCCCCGTGCCCTCGTCGATATTCTCTACGTTCTCTACGAAGCGGCGAGACTCGTCCGCGCCATGGCCGAGCTTTATGGCGGTAGACCCGGAACGCTCGGCATGGTCAGGCTGATGCGCGATGTGATCGCCCACCTGGCCGTCACCGGCTCCATCGCAGTCGGCGACAGCATCGTCCAGCAACTGATCGGCCACGGCCTGGCGTCGAAACTGTCGGCGCGTCTTGGCGAGGGCGTCGTCAACGGCATGATGACCGCAAGAATCGGCATCGCCGCCATGGACCTCTGCCGGCCGCTCCCCTTCAAGGCGCTCAAGCGTCCCGGCATTGCCGATTTTGCCGGCGACCTCACGCCGAGCGTAGGCGGCCGCAATCCTGCATGAGGACCTGAAAATCAGGCGCTTTGGCATTCAGGAAACCAAGCATTAACCATTCTGCGGCAAAAGTGACAATCAGTTTCACGGTTCCGCCTCGCTAGGGAATGTCCATGTTTTCGCGTCGATTTCTTCTTGTAAGCAGCCTTGCAGCCGCAGCCATCTCCACCGGCGCCTGGGTGCAGTCGGCCGACGCGGCGCCCCGCGACAAGGCCTTCTTCCAGTCGATCTCCGGTACCTGGAGCGGCCCCGGCGAAATCGTCGCCGGCAAGTACAAGGGCACGAAGTTCACCTGCAATCTCACGGGCAAGCCATCCGATGGCGGCAGCGCCGGCGTCAAGCTCGACGGCACCTGCCGCGTCGGCGTCTTCCAGCAGCCGATGTCGGCCGAGATCACGCAGAACGGCGGTTCCTACAGCGGAAAGTTCCTGGATGGCGCAGCCGGCAAGGGCCTCGACGTGACATCAGGCGCGGTCAACGATAACACCGTCGTTCTCGGATTGATCCGCCAGAAGCTCAACGGCGCCATGATCGCCCGCGTTGCGGACAACAAGTCGATGAATGTCACAATCTCGGTGAAGGTCGGCGATCAGATGGTCCCGGTTATCGGCGTCACGCTGAAGCGTGCAGACGTCGACCAAATGGCGGTCGGGTCGATCCAATAGCGTTGAACGAGAATTCATAAAGACAAAGGCCGGCAATTTGCCGGCCTTTGTCTTTATATATCCATGGGGTCCAGTTCAGGCTGTCCGCCACCAATCACCACTTTCGTCCGCGACCTCGATACCTTCGATATCAACATCCTGCAGCCAGGCGGTGATCGTGCGGCCCTTCACCACGAGATCGGCGGCAAAATCAGCAAGCGGCATCAGCACGAAACCACGCTCGACCATTCGCGGATGTGGAATGGTGAGCAACGGCTCGGCCTTTTCCAAATCTCCATAGGTCAGCACGTCGATATCGATCGTGCGTGGTCCCCAGCGCTCGATCCGCACCCGCTTCATCTGCCGCTCTATGTCCAGGCAGACGTCGAGCAGAGCTTCCGGCGAAAGTGTCGTATCGACGGCAGCACAGGAATTGTAGAAAAAGGATTGGTCCGTCTTGCCCCAGGGCGGCGTTCGGTAAAGCCGCGACACCGAAACCACCCGGCAATCGGCGCGCGCGTCCAACGTCCGCAGGGCGAGCGCCATGGCGTGGACGGGGTTATCCAGATTGCCGCCCAAACCGAGCGTCGTCCGCGCGGCTGCACCCTCAGGCAAAATGCTCAATGCTCACCTGTACATAATCGAGAACGCCCGGAACCGGGGCATTGGGCTTGCGTACCGTGATTTTGGCCCGGCGGATACTCGGAAAACGACGGCATAGCTCCTTCGCCACATCGAGCGCCAGCGCCTCGATCAGATAACGCCGGCGACCTGTCACGATTTCCTCGATGACGCTGAAGGCGACGCCGTAATTGACGGTATCGTCGATCGAATCGCGCTCCAGCGCGTCGCCGGCTTCGACATCGAGCTCGGCATCGACAAAGAAGCGCTGGCCGAGGAATTCCTCCTCGTCATGGACGCCGTGCCGGGCAAAGAAGGCGCAATTCTGCAGAGTAATGGTGTATGTCACAGCGTTCATGGCGTATCTCCGTTTCGAACAGGCGCGATCGCGTCCGAAAACCGCTCCTTGGATCCGAGCATCATGTTTTAAGTCTCGCCCGCGTCGCGAGAATAGCATCCGCAATGGCCAACGCGTCCCTATTGATTGCGACATTGTGTACGCGGAATATGGCAGCTCCCTGCAATCGCAAGATTGCGCTGGTTGCAGCGGTGCCGACATCGCGATCAGCTGCTTCACGACCCGTTATAGTGCCGACGAACCGCTTTCGCGAGGTGCCGACCAACAGGGGCAGTTCAAAGCGCAGCAGAGCGTTGAAACGCGCCATGAGCTCCAGATTTTCCTCGGCATTTTCCTTGGCGAAGCCGAAACCAGGATCGAGCACGATCGTCCGTCTGTCTACGCCTGCGGCGGCTGCGATCTCCAGCGAGCGATTGAGAAAGAAAAGCTGGTCATCGATGACATCAGGCAGCTTCTGCCGGTTGCGGCCCGTGTGCATGATGCAGAGACCGGCGCCCGTTTGTGCGGCCACAGCGGCGATGTCAGGCTCGCGCTGCAGGCCGAAGATATCATTGACGATATGGGCACCCGCTCCGATCGCCAGCCGCGCCGTATCGGCGCGGTAGGTATCAACCGAAATCAGGGCATCGGTCCTCCCGCGCAGGGCTTCGATGACAGGCAGTACCCGTCCCTGCTCCTCGGTGGCATTGACGGCGACAGCACCCGGCTTGGTCGATTCGCCGCCGATATCGATGATGGCGGCCCCGTCCTCGACGCAAGCCAGCGCATGGGCAACGGCCGCATCGACGGCCTCATAATGACCACCGTCGGAAAAGGAATCCGGCGTCACATTGACGATAGCCATGATGACGCTCTGCCCGCCGACATCGATGCTGCGGCCATGCGCGACATGCCAGCTTTGGCTGTGAAGCTCCGTCACGAACTGTCCATCCCATTGAAAAGGAAAAAACCTTGCGCTTGATATTGCGCTCACAGTGGCTATGCCGCAAGGTTCACAGAAGTTCAACATGGTAGCGACACGAATGCCGCTTGCATCCCATAAGTTCAGTCTTTCGTGTGCATTGCTGCTCGCGGTCTGCATACCCGGTGTGGCCGGTGCGGAAGTCATCGCCCGCAAGTCAACTTCCTATTTCGACATCAAGGGAAGCACCGCCGACGAGCTCGATGCAGCCTTGAATCAGCGCGGGCCATTGGCGATAGGCTCAAGCAGCCACCATCCCGGCGCAACCAAGATCCGCTTCGGCGGTAGTGCGACCTACAGCGAGTCAAACGGCCGCTGCCATATCTCCAGCGTCAGGGTAACGGTCAATACGGAAATCATCCTGCCACGCTGGCGGGACCGGCGGGGCGCCAGCAAGCAGCTTTCCGTGATCTGGGATACCCTGGCCGGCGATATCCGGCGCCACGAAGACCGGCATGTCGAAATCGCCCGCCAGCATGCGCGGCAAATGGAAAAGCAGATCCTGGCTCTGCCATCCGCCAGCAATTGCGATACGCTGCAGGAACGCGCAAACGCTGTGACGTCGCGCGAAACCGAGCGGCACGACGCCGATCAGGCACGCTTCGACCGCATAGAAGCGCTCAATTTTTCGAGCCGCATGCAGAGGCTGCTCTACTATCGCAGCCGACAAGGCAATTCGCAGTAGTCCGAAGAGCTGCTCTCAGCGCAAAAAGCGATCGAGTAACGACGGCTGTGGGAAATAGGTCACTATATCCTGTGAATCGTACGATCTCGCTGCTCTTTGAACTTTACGAGAATCTGAAATAGGTTTTTCCTATCAATTACAGAGACAAACGCACTGGTTGATTCGAAAAAGGCCGGGCGGTTGTCTCGTAAGGATCGATTTCGAGTGCCTGCGTCGGCGGGTCTATTCGCTCTTCGGCGCAGTCGGGATTTGTTTTTCAAAGCATGCGCTAAGTGTTCTCCTGGCGCGTCCTGAAGCCGCAGGTGTTTCCTCCCTTGCCTGTGGTGATGCGCCCGCCTCGCCTCGCTCGCTGCACCGGCTGAGCGGGGCATCTTTTTGCGTGACGAGCGCCTACAGGAGATCTGGCCGAGGAATCGCGCAAGGCGCGTTGGAGCGCTGCCTCAGGCCTGGCGCTCCGGCACATGCACCACAAGCCCGTCAAGCGCGCTCTTCATCTTGATCTGACAGGAAAGCCGCGAGTTCGGACGGACGTCGAATGCAAAATCGAGCATGTCTTCTTCCATGGCTTCCGGGCCGCCGACCTTTTCGGTCCATTCCTCATCGACATAGACATGACAGGTGGCACAGGCACAGGCGCCGCCGCATTCCGCTTCAATACCCGGAACGGAGTTGCGCACTGCATTTTCCATCACGGTGGAGCCCTCGTCGACATTGAGGTCAAAGCGCGTGCCGTCGAAGGCGACGATGGTCAATTTGGTCATGTGGGTGAATTCCGAATTGCTTGAATGAAGGACGATCGGAATTTTACTTCCAACAATTCGCTGGAGCAGTCAACATTTGCGCCGCCGAAACGGATTATCCCGTCTGGCGGCGCAAGAATGCATGAGATTTGCTGTTCGAACGCTCGGCCTAGCGCGAGAGCTTCAAAATGAAGTTCTCGGCCTCGATAACGCTGGCTGTAACCGCTGCCATACGAGCAGCGTCGCCGACGTTGCTTTCGAGCGCTCCGGCCGCATCCGCCACGCGAAAGGCGCCAATGGAGCTGGCAGCCCCCTTCAGCTTGTGCGATGCAGCTTCCATGCGTTTCAAATCGCCGCTGCCAATCTCCTGCAGGCAGGAACGAGCCTGCCTTGCGAACATCTGGAGCACCTCGACTTCCAGCGCCTTATCACCCATCGTCTGCTTTCCGAGATGGACAAGATCGATCGCCCGCTCCCGCGACGGAGCCGCGCCCCGCGAATTGTCCGGAGATTCAAATGCGATGTTCAAAGCTGCCATGTGCCAATGCTCCAGTCTTTTATCTGTGCCTGTTTTATAGACCTGCCGCATAGTTGCGGCCCGGACATGGCCATCGAGTTAAATTTTGGCACATTAAGGGCTGAAAACTCGGGACATGGTTAACGTGCGTTAAACATGCTCAAAATCTTGGGTTTTCATCGCATTGAACAGTCAAACAGGGTTAATGGCCCCTTAATGATCCACTGGCTTTAAGGTGGAATTAATTGTCATGACTGGGGGAATGTGTCACTACGATACTGGTAAATTGGGTGGATGGCACATGCCTTTGCCCCGGAAGTGGATGATGGTAATGTTTTCATAACATCCGTTTGAAAAACCAGTTATCCACTCTGAATGTAATGGGAAATCCAAGCTCGGTGTTGATCGAAGGCGGAAGACCCCACGGGAGGCAGGGTTCGTCTTTTCCGGACGCGGCGGAATTACCGGAAAAGGCACGGCAAGCCCGAGTGAGTTGTAACGAGGCGTAACCGCATGGCGAACAAAAAGTACTTCGAGTCGGTCGAGGACAAGGCCTTTCAGGCATTGGACGAAGCTTTGCAGATCGATTTCAGTGACGAGAGCTTGGAGTCTCGCAGCGGAACTACGCCCGATATCCCGGAGCAAAATGTGTCTGAGCCGCCGAAACAGCCGATAAAGCAGACCAAGGATGATGCCGCCCGCAAGAATGGCGGAGCGCGCAGCACCGCAGCCCCTGCCACTCCGCCCCGCCCTGCCGAGGCGCCGAAGAATCCGAACCTCGCTGCTGCCAATGACGGCAACAGGGCAAGTTCCGCAAGCATATTGAGGGCGCTCGACGGAGCCTCGCAGAGCCGTGCAGTGCGAAACGCCACGATCTTCTCGCTGTTCTGGATCATCGGCGGCGCCGGCCTCGCGTTCATGCTTTACGGCACCCAGATCAGGAACATTCATTCCATCGCGGATCTTGCCGCCCTTCCGGGCGTCATCGCCTGCATCGTCGGCATTATCGTTCCGGTGCTGCTCTTCTATGCTTTCGGCATGATGATCTCGCGTGCGCACGACATGCGCAATGCAGCGCGCTCCATGGCGGAAGTCGCCCTGCGCCTCGTCGAGCCGGAAACCATCGCTTCCGAGCGCATCATGACGGTCGGTCAGGCCGTTCGCCGTGAAGTCTCGGCGATGAACGAAGGCATCGAGCGCACCATTGCACGCGCAACGGAACTCGAAACCCTCGTCCATTCCGAGGTCAACGCACTGGAACGCAGCTACGCCGACAATGAATTGCGCGTGCGCGGCTTGGTCCACGAACTCGGCGCAGAACGCGATGCCATCGTCAATCACGCCGAGCGTATCCGCTCCTCGATCTCGGGCGTGCACGATCAGATCAAGGAAGACCTGTCGCTGGCGACCGAAGAAATCGCCGTGCGGCTCTCTACTTCTGGCGAAGCTTTCGCATCGATGATCGATACGCGAGCAGCCGCCCTGATGGAGAAGTCGGATTCCGCGGTCCAGGCCCTCGGCACCCTGCTTTCCGCCAAGACCGACAGCCTGCTGCAGAACCTCAACGCTTCAGGCCTCGCTCTCAGCCACGAGTTCGATACCCGTCTTGAATCTCTGTCGTCGACTCTTGCCGACCGCGGCAAGGACCTGCTTGGCCAGTTCGAAACGCGCGCCTCGACGCTCGATGCAAACACCGAAAAGCTGAATTCCGCATTGAACGAACGTGCACGCCAGCTCAACGAAACGCTGGTTGCCCGCACGAAGGAGATCAGCGAAAGCCTCAGCGGCGGCGAGCGGTCCATCACGGGCACGCTGGACAATGTTCTGTCCCGCCTCAACACGGCACTCGACGAAAAAGGCGCGAGCTTCCGTCAAAGCCTACAGTCGACAGCCGATGACACCATCATGGATCTCGACCTGCGCTCCGGCTTCTTCGAAGAGCGCTTCCAGTCGACGATCGCCCAGCTTTCGACGACCTTCGATGACCGCGTGTCGGAATTCACCTCCGCCTTCGACAAGCGCGCCGGCTCCCTGGACACCAAGCTTTCGGAAAGCCTTGCCCGCATCAATCAGTCGCTCGGCAGCAATTCGGATGCGNTGGAAGGCATCCTNACCTCCAGCATCGAGCGCCTGGGTTCGCATCTCACCGACCAGTCCTTCGCTCTCGCAACGACGCTTGCAACCGGCCAGGAAGTNTTGGAAAGCGCNATCGGCTCGAAGGCGAACGAGATCACCTCCGCGCTGCAGAACGCCACGACAGGCATTTCTTCCGCCCTGACCTCGGGCACGAGCGAACTCAATACCACGCTCGCCTCGCATGCCGGTGCCTTCACATCCGCCGTGCAGGGTGTCACGCGCGATGTCTCCGCCGCGCTGCAAAGCGGCACGGAAGAACTCACCTCGGCCTTCACCGGCCGGGCCAACGACATCAACAACACCCTCTCTGCTCGCACCAACGAGATCACGCAGGCTTTGAGCTCTGCCCATGAACGGGTCGATGCCGTCATGGCGGCCCGCAGCAACGCCTTGTTCGGCGCACTGGCCGATAACCAGTCCCGTTTCGAGCAGACCCTTGCCGAGCGTTCGGAAGCAATTGCCAGCGCCGTCAGCGGTTCCCACGAACATTTGACCGCCGCCCTGGACGAACGCACTTCGATGCTGGCCATTTCGCTGGCCGAAAGCCAGCTGCGCCTCGAAAACACGCTTGCGAGCCGCGCCGACGCGATCACCGGCGTCATGGCCGATACTCACAGCAAGCTGGCCGACACGCTCGACGACAAGACGATGGCGCTTGCTATCGCGCTCTCCGAAAGCCAAGCCCGGCTGGAAGACACGGTTTCCGGCCATGCCGAACACGTCGCCGGCACGCTGGACGCCAAGACGACGGAACTTGCACGCGCGCTGGCCGAGGGTCAGGCTCGTCTCGAAAGCACGGTCTCNGGTCACGCCGAAAGCGTCACCAATGCCCTCGACGACAGGACGATGGCGCTCGCCATCGCACTTTCNGANAGCCAGGCTCGGCTGGAGGAAACCGTCTCCGGTCACGCAGACCGTGTCGCTGACACGTTCGAAGGCAAGGCCAGCGCCCTCGCCGCCGCGCTGACCTCCGGACAGACTCGTCTTGAAGAAACTCTCGCGAACCGCGCCGAGGCCATCATCAAGGCATTTGCGGGCAATCATAACGCCTTGGCCGAAGCACTGGACGACAGAGCTATGGCGCTCGCCATCGCTTTATCGGAAGCCCAGGCCCGCCTGGAAGATACCGTCTCCGGCCATGCCGATCGCGTTGCCGACACGCTGGACGGCAAGACACGGGCGCTTTCCGATGCGCTGACTTCAGGCCAGTCGCGTCTTGAAGCGACGCTTGCCAATCGCGCCGAGGCGATCACGAATGCGTTCACCAGCAACCACAATGCGCTGGCCGACGCACTGGACGACAAGGCGATGGCTCTTGCCATTTCGCTTTCGGACACCCAGTCACGCCTCGAGGATGCAGTATCCAGCCGTCTCGACACCCTCTCCGAAACTGTCGCCGGCACTCACGACAAGATCGTCAACAGCCTAGACGACCGGACGATGGCGCTCGCCGTTGCTCTTTCGGAAGGCCATGCGAAGCTGGAAGACACTCTTTCTCACAGCGCCAAGGCCATTGCCCATACCGTCACCAGCGGCCACGAGGCGCTCACCAACACGCTCGACGACAAGAGCATGGCCTTCGCGATCTCGCTTGCAGAAAACCAGAACCGCTTCGAAAGCGCTCTGGAGGAACGCGCCAACGCACTTCTCGACAGCGTCTCCGGTGCAGAGTCCCGCGTTGCCGGAGCCTTTGGCGACAAGGCGGAAGCCATCCGTGCTGCCTATAGCGAAAACCAGGAACGCCTCGACCGCTCGCTCACCGCCCATACGGACACTCTCTCCGAAATGCTGGGCGCCAACAGCGACCGCGTCGAAACCGTTCTCGGCACGACGACCCGCCAGCTGGAGAACACGCTCGGCGCCGGTCTGTCGCAGATGGATCAGAACCTCGCCTCGGCTTATGAGCGTATGCGTTCCACGCTGGAAGACCGCAGCAATGCGATCAACCTTGCCCTGCGCGACGCCCATACTCAGATCGACAACACGCTGATGGAACAGACGACCGCCATCGGCACCTCGATTGCCACCAGCGCCAGCATGCTGGAAATGTCGCTCGAGGACCGTGAGGCTTCGCTGCGCCAGACCATCGACGCCAGCGCGAGGACGCTGGAAGAGCGCCTGAACAGCGGTGCGGGCGATATTGCCGGCCGTATCCAGCAGGCGGCCGGCGACATTGCACGCTCAGCCGAAACCTTCTCATCCAACCTCAACCAGTCGATCGACGGCATGACGAACCGCTTTGCCGAGACCGGTTCGCGCGTCGAAGCGAGCCTTTCCGCGCTCGAAAATCGCATCAATGAAGGCGTCACCGGCGTTGCCGCCCAGGTCGATATCGCCGGCAACCGCCTCTCCGATACGCTGGCGAGTGGCGCGGCAAAAATCGACGACAGCGGCAGCCAGGCAGCTGCTCGCATCGAAGAGCGCCTTTCGACCATGGATCGCGCGCTCAATCTCGGCCTCGAAGCGGTCAACCGCACGATCGAAGGCAAGGCTGCCAATCTTGCAACGACGCTGCGTACGGCCGTCGCCGACGCTGCGCAGGGCATGGACACGGAAGCAACCCGCACGGCCGAATTGCTCGCCAATACCGGCCAGCAATTCGCCGAGAACCTCGGCAGCCATAGCGATGCCTTTACGCGTGCCATGAGCGAGCGCTCCGATGAGCTCGTCAACCGCGTCTCGGAAACGCAGAACCGGCTGGCAAGCCAGGCTGCGGCCGTCGCCCAGACCTTCTCGGAAGCAGGCAACGCGATCGTCAACAAGGTTGCCGAAGCCGAAGGCCTCGTCAGCAACCAGGTCAATACGATCTCGCAGGCGCTCTCTTCGGCCGAACAGTCGCTGGAAGCCCGCGGCGCGGCCATCCGCAACACGCTTACCGGCGGCAGCGAGCAAATCGCCTCCACCATGGCGCAGGTCGAGCGCGCGCTTGACGAGCGCAGCACGGCGATCCGCAGCTCTCTGGAGGAACGCGCCCGCGAAATCGACACCACGCTTGCCGATGTCGACAAGGCCTTGGAAGCCCGTGGCTCCTCCATCCGCACTTCGCTCGACGAGCGCACGCGCGAGCTGAATTCGATGCTGGCTGGCCGCTCCACCGAACTTTCGCGCCTCATCGACGAAAAGGCTCGCCCGATCGTCGATCGCTATGCGGCAACGGGTCAGGAGGCGGCCGCTCTCATCACGGCGGCAGCTCAGGAAAGCACGGAACGCCTGCGGGCTGAAAATGCCGCACTCATCAATGCGATCTCGTCGCGCACGGAACATGCCGTCAACACGGTCAGCACACTCGAAAACAACCTGCTTGCGAGCGTCAACGGCATCATCGCCCGNCTGGCGGACAACAACTCGGCGATCGCCGGNCTGCTGTCCAATGCCGCAAGCGAATTCGCAAACGTCGATGACCGCCTCATGGCAACCTCGTCACGCTTCGCCGAATCCGCCGCGAAGGCCGGCGAGATGGTNTCGGCCTCCAGNCGTCTTCTCGAAGGCAAGGTCGACAAGCTGTCTGAGATTACCGGCCAGACCTTGTCGCAGGTNGGCAGCATCGTCGGTCGTTTCGACGATCACTCCAAGGTGCTGACGCAAGCATCCCAGCTCCTTGGCGCTGCCCAGTCGAACCTCGTATCGACGCTGGAAGAGCGCGAAACGGCACTGCAGAACTTGGCCGTCGGTCTCGTTCAGCGCTCGGAAGAGATCGAGAACACCATGCGCGCCCTCGGCTCGATGGTGGAAACGGCCTTCGACCGGGCGGAACAGCGGTCGAACCAGGTGACCGGCAATCTCCGCCAGAGCGTGCAGTCTTCCTTCGGCGATATCGGCCGCGTTCTCTCCGATGCCGAGAAGCGCGCCGAAGATGCGGCGGAAAACATGCGCACCGCCTTGCAGAAGGCCGGAGAGGAAGCGAGCCAGGCTGTCGAAAACACATTCGCCAATGCCGAGCGCCGCTCCAGCGATCTCACCAATCGACTGCGCGGCGGCCTCACAGCCTCGCTGTCCGAGGTCGAGCAGATGCTCGCCGACGCCGGCAAGACCTCCGATACGGCTGCCCTGCAGCTGCGTGAAACCCTGCGCGTTGCGGTCGATGACGCGATCGGCCGCTTCGCCGGCGCGACGGACGAAATCCGCCGCTCCGCCGGCGATATCCGCCGCGAGCTTGACCTCACCCGCAACGAACTGAAGCGCGGTGCCTTCGATCTTCCGGAAGAAGCAAAGGAGAGCGCTGCAGCTATGCGTCGCGCCGTTGCCGAACAGATCAAGGCCCTGCAGGACATCTCGCAGATTGTCGGCCGCTCGACGCAGCAGCTGGAGATTTCCGAGCCGACAGCTCGCGCGCTGGCCGAAGCACAGCCTGCTCCACGGCCGCAGCCCGCCGCACCTGCCCCGGCGGCCGCCGCCCCGCGGCCGCAACAACCTGCTCCGCAGCAACCGGCGCCACAGCCGCCGGTCGCCCAGCAGCCCGTACAGCGCCCGGCACCACAGCCGCAGCAGCCTTCGATCGAGTCCCTCGGCTTGCGTGGATCACTCCCTGCCGAGCGACCGGTAGCGCAGCCGCAGCGTCCGGCGGAAACAGCAGCCCCTGCTCGCCAGGAAGCGGCCGGTGGCGGCTGGATCAGCGATCTGCTGCGTGGCGCGTCGCGCGATGAAAATGCCGGTCTGCAGCCGGCCCGCCAACCGGCGGCGAAAGCACCTCCGGAACAGGCTCCTGCTCCCGCCGCACGCAACCCACGCCATGTCGTGGAGTCGCTGAACTCGCTTTCGGTCGATATCGCCCGCGCCATCGATCATGACGCTTCGGTCGATCTCTGGCGCCGTTACCAGCGCGGCGAACGTGACGTGTTCACCCGCCGGCTCTATACGCTCAAGGGTCAGCAGACTTTCGACGAGATCAAGCGCAAATACGACCGTGAGCCGGAATTCCGCACCGCAGTCGATCGCTACATCGCCGATTTCGAAAAGCTGCTCGCCGATGTCGCGCGCACCGATCGCGATCGCACCGTCACACAATCCTATCTCACCTCCGATACCGGCAAGGTCTACACCATGCTGGCCCACGCAGCCGGCCGCCTGAACTGAGATTGATAGATAAGAGACGAACGCTCGATCCCCGGCAGAGATGCCGGGGATTTTTGATTCAAGCTGCTCCATAAGTTTTGGGCACGAAAAGGGCGGCTCTCGACCGCCCTTGGTTTGCTTGGTGGTAGCTCCATCCGGCCTACCTGGCTTCATGCACCTTCGAAATCAAACCGCTGGTAATGCCGACGAGGAGAAAGCTGTTCTTGAGGCGAACCCAGTGATAGCCGCGCGGAGGCGTGGATAGCTGAAAGGCGCGATAGTCGATTTCCGTGGCGCGGCGGCGGTCGGAGGCCGACAGGCGGCGCCCCTTGACCCATCCGCCCTTGCGGATAACGACCTTCTTCTTCACCGCCTCTTTTTGAACAACGGCCTGCTTGCCGGCGGGAGCCGGCTTGACCTGCGCTGTCGCAACCAGCGGCATACCGAGGACGGATGCAGCAAGAAGGACAGTGAAGATTTTTCTCATTGGTTGTTTCCTCATTTCAGAATCTGCACGCGAACTTACCGTGACAGACATGAAACGCATCTGACAGTCGAATTACAATTCCGTAATAGAGTGAGAACAGCGGCCGGCTTTACAGCCCATCGCCGGAAGTCATCACCCCTCACAGTTCATCGTAGTTGAACCAGTCGAAATCCGCTGTCTTTGCCCGGCCTGAGAGGTCGAAGGCAAACATGCCCACGAAGGCACCGGTGAAGGAACCGTGCTCGCCGCGCCCGCCCTCATCCGAGATGACGCCGGCATCGAGTACTGGCCCAATCGCCTGCCATGCGCCCATGCCTTCCGCTTGCCAGAAGAACTGCAGGTCGTTGTTCCGCACCTCCATGGCAAGCTGGATCCGCCCGTCCGGCACTGCGACGCCGCCCTCGATCGGAAAACTCAGGCGGCCATTCGGATAATCGCCCGGGCAGGTCATGATAGTGACGCAGCGGCCGAGCTTCTCGTGCAGGGTCACGGCAATAGCATGCAGTTTGAAGCGATTGTAGTAGTGCGTCAGGCCCGCAACCTGCTGATAGGTGTCGGGCTCGAAATCGACGACCGTTTCAGCGCGGAAACTGTGATGTTCCTGGCGGCGGGCAACGAGCGATTGCTCGAACCAGGAACCGATGCTCTCGCGGGCGATAAGCCGCAAATGGCCGGGTCGCTCCATCACGCTGAAGATGCGTTCCGGTTGCGGCGTCCGCAGCCACTGAAAATCCATCGGCAGTCTGCCTTCGTCGAAATTATAACCGCTACGGCGCGGCTTATCCACCGGTACGGCACCGTTCAAGCCTACGACATTGACATCGGGAACACTGGTGCCGTTTTCGAGATAGAGCCAGCCATCCTCTTTCCAAACACATTTCTGCAGGGCCGTTTCCCGACCGAGCGTACAGCGACGATGCGGAGGCAAAGGCCGCCCACAAAGATGCGTATGGTAGAACTGGCCATCATGCGTCTCGACATACTGGCCATGGCCCGCACGTTGCAGCGCCGCTTCCGGATGATCCTTCGAGCTGATCAGATGCTTGTTCGGATGCAGTTCGTACGGCCCAGCAATGTCGCGGGATCGCGCCATAGTCACGGCATGATCGTAACCCGTGCCGCCTTCAGCCGTGGTCAGATAGTACCAACCGTTCCGCTTGAAGAGATGCGGCCCTTCGACCAGCCCCAGCTCGGTGCCGGCAAAGATGTTCCTGATCGGCCCCTTCAACGATTTCGTCGCTGGATCCCATTCCTGCAGCAGGATACCGTCGAAAGCCGGCGTCTTCGGCGAACCGCCATAGCTCTCGGTGCGATGGTTCCATTGCATGTTGACGAACCACTTGCGGCCGTCATCGTCGTGGAACAGGGATGGATCGAAACCGGAGGAATTGACATAGGCCGGCTCGGACCATTCGCCTTCGATGGTTGGCGAGGTCACGATGTAGTTATGGGCGTCCTTGAAGTTGCCGTCATAGCGCTTAACGTCGGTATAGACGAGCCAGAACAGCCCATCCGCATAGGAGAGGCAAGGCGCCCAGATGCCACAGCTGTCGGGCTCGCCGCGCATGTCGAGCTGTGAAGCCCGCTCCAGCGGCCGTCGGACCAAGGTCCAGTTCACGAGATCGCGCGAATGATGGATCTGCACGCCCGGATACCATTCGAATGTCGAGGTGGCGATATAGTAGTCTTCGCCCACGCGGCAGATGGATGGATCGGGATTGAACCCCGGCAGAATCGGATTGCGGATCATGAACTCTCTCCTCCGGAACCATGGCAAGCGGCAATAAGGTAAAANGCCCGGAAACCAGTTCCAGGCGTTTTAGGATGATCAATCGCGTTCGGCCGACTTTGCCCAGAGATTGATATCAGCCTCCTTGGCATAGACATCGATCTGCTTCAGCTCTTCGGCGGTGAAGTCGAGATTATCGAGCGCCTTGACGCAATCGACGATCTGCGACGAACGGCTGGCGCCGATCAGGGCGGACGTGATGCGGCCGCCGCGCAGAACCCAGGCGATCGCCATTTGCGCCAGCGTCTGGCCGCGCTTTTCGGCGATCTCGTTCAGCTTTCTGATGTTGTCGATGATCGACGGGCGGATGAAGTCGCGCTTCAGGAAGTGGTTCTGTGCGGCACGGCTGTCTTCCGGAATACCGCCGAGATACTTGGTCGAGAGCATGCCCTGAGCGAGCGGCGAGAAGACGATTGATCCGATGCCGAGGTCTTCGAGCGTATCNACCAGACCGTCATCCTCGACCCAGCGGTTGAGCATGGAATAGCTCGGCTGATGGATCAGGCATGGCGTGCCGAGGTCCTTGAGGATAGNCGCAGCCTCGCGCGTGCGCTGCGCGTTGTATGAGGAAATACCGACATAAAGTGCCCTGCCCGAGCGGACGATATGATCGAGCGCGCCGCAGGTTTCCTCCAGCGGCGTATCCGGGTCGAAGCGGTGGGAATAGAAGATGTCGACATAGTCGAGGCCCATGCGCTTCAGGCTCTGGTCGCAAGAAGCGATCAGATATTTGCGGCTGCCCCACTCGCCATAGGGACCCGGCCACATATCGTAGCCGGCCTTGGAGGAGATGATAAGCTCGTCGCGCAAGCCGGCAAAATCGGTGCGCAGGATCTCGCCGAACGCGGTCTCGGCGCTGCCCGGAGGCGGTCCGTAATTGTTGGCGAGGTCGAAATGGGTGATACCGAGGTCGAAGGCCGTGCGGCACATGTCGACCTTGCGGTCATGCGGCGTGTCGCCGCCGAAATTGTGCCAAAGCCCCAGCGAGACCGCCGGCAGCTTCAGACCGGAACGGCCGGTCCTGTTGTATTTCATTTTTGAATAGCGATCGGATGCCGGTTGCCAGGCCATAGTGGAATTCCTTCGAGATGAAAAAGCGCGCGGGTTGGTTACCCGCGCGCAAACTAGCTCTTCCTNCGCCTACTTCAANAGCGCCTGAGCCTCTTCGATGCCAAGCGCCGCGGGCTGCGTGCAGGTCGTGCTGAGATCGATGAAACGGCCTTCTTCACCGGATTTCAGGATCGAGGTCATGACATCGACGCCATGCAAGGTGCGGTCGAGCGAGCAACGGGCATCGCGGCCGTCGATCAGCGAGGCCGCCATGTCGGCAAGCCCGGCCGTGCGATAGTTGGCGCGGGCACCGTTCGGGCTTTCCTGATTGACGATACCGAAAGGATGCGCCCAGTTTTCCAACGGCTTGATGTCCTTGTCGCGGCCGCTCGCCTCGACGGTTCCGCCGAAGAAGTTCGGATCGGGCACGTAGAGCGAGCCTTCGGTGCCGTAGAGCTCCATATTGGCATGGCGGTGCGACCACACATCCCAGCTCGCCGTCAGCGTGATCCGGGCGCCGCTGACGAATTCCAGCAGCGCCTGGATCGTCGTCGGGGTCTTCACCGGAATGATATCGCCATTGCGCGGCTGGCTGGTGATGGTGCGGGTCGGCGATGCCATGGAGGTCATCGCGCCAACACGCTTCACCGGACCGATCAGGTTGATCAGATTGGCGATATAATAAGGGCCAAGATCGAGGATCGGGCCGCCGCCAGGCAGGAAGAAGAAGTCCGGGTTCGGATGCCACATTTCCATGCCCGGGCTCATCACATAGCATGCGCCCGAGGTGACGCGCCCGATACCGCCGTCATCGATGAATTTGCGGGCGAGCTGATGCGCACCACCGAGGAAGGTGTCCGGAGCGCAGCCGACCGCCAGCCCCTTTTCCTTGGCGATGCGACGGAGCTCCTCACCCTGCTCCAGCGTCAGCACGAGCGGCTTTTCGGAGTAGACGTGCTTGCCGGCTTCGAGGATGCGCTTGGAAACCGGGAAATGCGCGTCCGGGATGGTCAGGTTGACGATGACATCGAGCTCGTCATTGGCGAGCAGTTCGTCGATCGTCTGGGCCCTGACCTTGTATTCTTCGGCGCGCACACGCGCCGCTTCCATGTTGATATCCGCGCAGGCCAGCACCTTCAGGCCCTTGAAGAGCGGTGCGAGCGAGAAATAGGTGGTTGAGATGTTGCCGCATCCGATGATGCCGACGCCAAGTTCCTTAGCCATGTGGAAGTGCCTCAAAAGCTCTTGAAGGATGCGATGGAACGCGTGATCAGGCGATCGACGTCGCTCGGATTGTCATGTTCGACGACGAAGTGCTTGACCTTGGTACCGGCGAGCGCCTTGAGCAGCTTTGCCCACGGAACGGTGCCGTGCCCGACATCGGCCCAGCCGTCTTCATTCTTGTTCTCGCCGGCCGGCGCAATGTCCTTGACGTGAACGGCCGTGATGCGCGGACCGAACTTTTCGATCCAGGCGAAAGGATCGCCGCCGCCGCGGATGACCCAGGCGATATCGGCTTCCCAGGAAATATCCGGAGCGCCTTCGAAAATCTGCTCGATCGGCAGCGAGCCATCAGCCTGCTTGACGAATTCGAAATCATGGTTGTGCCAGCCGAATTCGAAGCCTGCATCCTTGTAAGGCTTGCTCATTTCATGCAGGCGCTTGCCGAAGGCGAGCCAGCCGGCGGCATCCTTCGGGCGCTGATCGGCGCCGATATGCGGCGCATAGATCGAATCCATGCCCAGGGTCTTGGCGATCGCGAGCGACTTCTGCACCTCGCCGTCGAGGAAATCCGGGCTGAAATGGCCGCTTGCCATCCGCAGGCCGTTCTTGTCGAGTTCGGCGCGCAGGTTCTTGAGGCCGGTCTCATCAAGATCGGCATAGATACCGCCGAAGCCTTCGACTTCGGCATAGCCGGCCTTGCCGAGCTTTACGAATATCTCCGAATAGGGCTGGAAATTGCGGGCGCTATAAAGCTGAAATCCAAGTTTCGTCATCAATAGTCCTCCAATGGCCTTCGGGCCGTCTGTTTTGGGGCTTGGGGCCCCGAAAGCGCCACCACTGCGGCGCAATAGCTCAATCCATCAGCCGGCCGTTCGCCGCTTAGCTGTCCACCGACTGGCTGGATTGCAGATCGTAGATGCGGAATTCGGGCACGCCGCTTGCGAGCGGTTTGGTGGGCGTGAACACGACGCGGCGGCTTTCGCCGGCGGCAAGATCGAAGGCGTTGTCGGAATAACGCCCTTCCGCCTCGCTCTCGATCATCACGAACAGCGCAAGTCCCCTTGCGGTGACGGTGAGTTCCACGGTCCCATTTTCCTCTTTCTCCTCCCGCAGCACCGTCAGGCCGGCGGGCTGAAGCTCAAGCGCCTTGTAGGTGCCGTGAACATAATGCCCCTCGCCGCCCATGCCGTTCGATGCGGTGAAGCGCCACGCCAGCAGACAATCGGTGGGAACCTGATCCGCATCGATCGACAACGCCGTGACGGCGGCATCCGGCGTGCAGACGGCGTGCGCCGTCGTCAGCGGCACGCGCTCACCGTCAAGCTTGAGCAGCGATACGGAAATATCGACCACCACATCGGCATTGGTGTCGTTGACCAGAGAGAAGCGGATCGTCTTATTGTCGTCCGAAGGAATTGCCGCAACGGATACAGGCTGAAAGAAGCGCCGGACCAGATAATGCATCACCTTCCATCGGCCGCCGTAATCCAGGCTCGACCAGGAGGCCACCGGCCAGGTGTCGTTGAGCTGCCAGTAGATGGTGCCCATGCAATGCGGCTTCAGCGATCGCCAATATTCCACT
>JGI24740J21852_10000134_pt1 | contig 28200 bp, 25 predicted proteins | sample KBSCornC6_FD_21852 | JGI IMG/M metagenome (IMG submission 21852) | reverse complement strand
AGGAAACTCCCGCTGGCGACAACCGTCGATGACTACGCCGCGCTCTTGCCGTGGGCCATGGCTGCGACACGCTGAGAGGCGTCGTTTAAAGACTGCTTACAAACGTTCTCGCAAGCGCTTCTGAAGGGCAGCCGAAGAGGCTCAGCAAACGCGGTCCGACGTCGTGCCGCGCGCGCGGTGGGGTTAGTGCCTGACGCCGGCGAATATCTCTTTGCAACCGCAGTGGCCTTCGGTTTCCTACGGCTAGACCGCAATGTTCTGTTTGACCCGGAAAGGCCCATCGTCTTCGCGGGGAGGAGCGGCGGTGCAAAGCGGAGAACACCCGCTACACCGACGGAAATGCTGAGGAGTTGGGCATGGATTTGACCGTAGAGGCACCCCAGCCAGTGCATGCTACAGCGCCCTGGAGCGATATTTTGCCCGTGGCCCCACAAAAGGCCGACCACGAACTCGCTGTGTGGCTCCGAGAGGTCCATGCCTCAACGTGGCCAGGAGGGCTATATCGATTTGCGTCCTTCTCCAGGCGTCGTGACGGACAGGAAAAGCGGTACCGAGCTGTAGCCTGGAACCCTGCGACGCGCGAACTGTTCGTTCTGGAGCTAAGCGACGCAGTGTCGCTGAATGGCCCCGGCCGTTGGCATACGTGGTCGCTCGAGAAGGAGCCGGGAGCGCTGGATGATGTTGAGTTCACGACCTTCAAAAGCCCAGTGCAGAAGAAGAGTGAGTCGGCCAACGCCAATTTTTCAAGGAACAAGGCCCTTGTGCGGGCAATGCTGCGAGTGTCACATGACATTGCCGAGTGGACGGACAGCGAACCTATCAACGATGCGGTCCTCATGAGCAAGGAGGCGCTTCAGCAGTCGGTGCGACGCATTTGTTACGCGCTCGGAAGGGGCCGGAGCTATCAGAAGAAGTTGAAGCTCCTGCTGCATCGGTACTTCCACTTCGGTGGAGAGGACGATGCATACCTTGATTTGACCGACTTGCGGGGCGGGCGTGGGAAAACGCGAGTTGGCAAGAATCGGCGGAAACCAGGGAGGAAAAACGTTACCGAGCGGCAAAGCAGAAACAGGGCTGCAGTTGAGCAAGACCGTGTGGCTCAGCAGCAGGCACCCGTACGCGAGATTGACGTGCGCAAGATGCTGTTTGCACTCAAGCGTTGGTACGCCGGTCAGAAGCTGGACATCGCATTTACATACCAGCATATGTGCGCCGAGTTGTACTCAAAGGTGAGCAAATTCCTGACCCCCACGGTCTACAGCTTCAGATACCACGCGAGAAGGCTGATTGCTGAACATGACCTAAAGAGGAAACGCAATGGTCAACGGCTGCACGAGATGTACGACGCAGCCAGAATAGGCAGGGCAACAGACCCTACGGGCGGTGCCATCGAGATATTGGACGTCGACGGCTTCCAGGCGAAAGTCTTCATCAGACATCCCAATGGGAGGCGAAAAACGCCATTCCAGATTTGGGTCATCTTCGCGGTGTCTCGACTCTCATCGGCGGTGGTTGGGTATGCGCTGTCTCTGACCAGAGAGAACGCGCGTGCTTACAAGGAGTGCCTGGCTTCGGTTCACATGCCGAAGTCTGGTCGTGAGTCGAGAGCGGCTGCGCTGGGCTTGGGAAAGCTGAATGGGCTCCTGCATGGCAACTACGATGAGATATACGTCGACCATGGTCCGGGAGCGTCTGAATCTGTCTTGAGTGCCATTGTCGATAGGTTGAGGCTGGCCAGAAGCATTCCGCCGCCACGACGCCCAGAGTTGAGGGCAATCGGTGAATCGCTCAACAACCTCATCTTGCAGTTCTACCAAAACGCGGATGCGGGCTACAGTCGGGCGCGTGACCCCCTCTCCCAGGAGAAGCGGCGAGCAGCGAAGAAAGCCGCGCCAGTATCGGTTGCCGAGTTCGAGCGTTTGTTATTACTCGCCATCAACCACATCAATCTGTACTACGCGAAGCGCCGCAAGCTACCCGCTGCGCTGCGAAGGAAGGGAGTCGACAGCACGCCGGCACGCCTGTTCACGGCTTACCAGAAGGCCCGCGAAGGAAATGCGAAACGGAAGCTGTCGCCAGCAGAGGTCTGGGAGAAATACAGCGATTGGGAGCCGCGTTCGTGTCAGCGGGGCAAAGTGGTGTGGGACGACCTGACGTATTCATCCGAGGAGCTGAGGCAATACTATGACCACCAGATTCGGTGGGAAGACGGGAAGTCCATACCCATCCAGGTGCAGCCGACTCGGGACCCACACTTGATGTATTGGCGTAAGGCTGACGGCTCCGTAAGCCTGCTGAAGGTCAACAAAGAGGATGCTCGTCGCCTGGAAGACAGAATGAGCTGGTTCGAGTGGGAGCTGTTTCTGGAAGCCGACAGTACGTCAGAAGCGAAGACCGCACGCAAGGCCGGTGACAACCGTGTTGCAGTCCACAAGGCAATACAGGAAACATCAGAGGATGCCGTCACGCCGCGGAAGAGGAAGTCCTCTGCCGGCGAGGTCATGGTGTCGCAGCAACGCATGCTTGATACTGCCCTGGCTAACCGGTCATTTATGGATGACCTGCTGGAAAGCGCAATACCGGCGCCGGCCAAGGACGCGGCCGGACCCGCTAAAACGAAACCCAGTGTCGCTCGCTCTGACGGGGCGCTCGATGCTCCAGAGCCGCAGCAGTCCACCCCTGACTCGGACTGGATAGCCGACTTCGACGCCGATATGGAGGAGAGTCTTGCGGACCTGATGTGACGGCGCCGACTACTGTGTCTTCAAAGCGCTAGGTGTCGCGTCTCGCACGGGCGCGACACTTCCCGCGCAGCCCCACTGCAGGGGCGCCCCGCAATGGAGCAACCTGGTGGGGAGACCTCTCAATCGCGTTCATCAAAGTGTAAGCCGCTCCACGAGCGGCTCTTTTTTCGCCCGTTCTTCCTGCGCCGTATGTTTGTCCCGTGTCAGGAATTCACAACAGCGGTCCCTCGTTGCGCACCCTGCTTAAGGGGTAACTCCGCAGAGTGGTTTCATCTGAAATCGCCATCCGTCAAGCATCGGGCGTGCGCGCTCATTGCGCTTAGAACTGCTGTGAACAACATTGAATTGCGGACAGGACTGTTCGGGCTTCACATTTGCGCCGCCGTTCATTGGGGGGCGGCCAGGCAGGTAGGGCTGGTTTCCGGGCGAGTCGATTGAGATGCCGGGAGCGATACGCCTGCTTGCTAACAAGCAAACACAATCAGCAACATGCACCGCAATCGAAATAATCCGACGCCCGAACGTCGCGCACAACTGTATCGAGCTCATCTTCCGGCGAAACCTGAGACCTGGTCCACGATGACCTCCCGAGTGAGCTTCGTGAAGGACAGCATCGACGTCATCCTGAAGCTATTCATCCTTTCGCTCTTTCTGTCAGCCATGCTGCTTTGGGGCTACCTGCACAGCATCAACGCGAAAGGCCTCTTCCTGGATGCCATCTCGTCGAAAGAAGGCCTCGCGGCAGTGCTCTTTGTCGCAGTGCTGATGTTGGTGGCGTTCTTTTTGCAGATGTGGATGCCATCGCTCGTCGTCGTAGCAGCGTCGTCCATGGCAAATGGGAAGCTGGATGAAGCGACAGACCATCCTGCTCGCTACTTCATCTACGTGTTCATCATCTGGCTAGCCCTGCTGATGGGGTTGTCAATGAGCTTCGACGGCGGATGGGTCATCTTCGCCGTCTTGGGCGCGACATACGCCGCGGCAACACTGCTGTTTCTACTTCGCCAACGCAAAAAGGGGCAACGCTGGAACATGTTTTCCATCGGGATGCCGGCAGCAGCGACATTCGCAGCAATGGTGACCGCGCTGCCGATGAGTATGTTCGGCAACGTTCTCGGGCCGAACGCTCACACCAGTGACACCGTCATCGCGTTTGTCTTCACTATCGTTGTGTCGTTCTGCGGTTACTGGCCCAGTCTGTTTTATCTCAACGCGCGTCGTTGGGCGAAAAAGGCTCATCAGCCAGCGCTGTATGGCCTGCTCGGAGCGGCTATGTCCATCATCATCTTGGTGATGTATCTCGCCATCATTCCCCGAGGTTTTTCTACGCTGGTCATGGAAATCATGGGCGTCCGCTCCAACGAGGCCAGTACGTTCGAACTCACTCGACCCGAGCTTGCCGATGCTGCTCAACTGGCCGGCATCCCTGTGAAACGAGGTGAAGGCACAGCGATGTCCATCAAGGCATATCCTCGCTTTGTGTTCGGCGATGTGAGGCTGCTCTGTCGGGACCCTTACGACCCAAGTGTCATTGGTGACCACGCAAAGGGCTTCTTCTCAGACGACACCGAACGCAAACAGGTCAACGAGGCCCGCAAACATGCGAGCGTGGCGTGCGTGGTCTATCGAAAGGACGATATTCGTCCGTTCAATCTGTAACCACCACACATACCGGCCTGCCGCGGGGTCTTGCGATGTTGGAGGCCGCCGTCCCCGGCCGGGTGCCGCTTCATTGGCCATCGATAACTGCTCGGCAAACTATCTATTCCAGCATGGAAACACTTAGCCTCGTCCCCCTTTTTTCACTCGTTGTATCCCTGATTTCCGCCCTAATCGCATCGGTCGCGTTGTATTTCACATTTAAGAAGGACGCTCATCGGCTGCGCCTATATTGGACGAACGTGCTCAACGGATGGCATGACGTTCTTTCCATCAACAACGACAGTTCGTTTTCCGTACAGGTGTCTGCCATCGGCTACCTGGCAATGGATGGCCAGGTACATTGGCTTCCCTCGGTAGGAGACTACGGAGCCAACCAACATGTGGACTATCCAATTTCCATATCAGGCCGCAGCACCTATCACGTGACTGTCATGCATCGGTATCTTCCTTGGAGCAATCGGCGTACTCCCCGTGGCTACTGTGTTCAGCTTGATTGCGGACGAACGTTCGTCATCGCATCCACGCTGGGACGAAGGACAGCAGCCGCATTCGAGCTGAAATCGCTGACCTCCAGGCTTTGGCCCGGCAAGGCCGGGTTTCCGCGCAGTGAGTTGTATCTACGTCCAGACTAATAGAAGAGCAATATGCAGCGAGATGGGAGCCACTGGCATATGGTGCGGGCGCCCCTCATTGGCTAATAGCTGAAATCGGCAAGTTGTTGGCGGCCAAGGCGGCAAGCGCTCAAGCTATCGGTTAAGCACAGTTCGGCTACCATGCTCAAAACGACTCACGCGCCCGGTTCGACACCGGCGTCAGTAGAAGAACTAAGTAAATGCTTGGCCAGGGGGAGGCGCGACATTGCGGCCTTCAGAAAGTGACAAGAGATGCGCGCTCAGCGTGTCGTGTTCTGAGGAACCACCATGCCGATGGACTATGCACAGTATCAGCAAGAAGTTAGGGCAGACATCGCGAACGTGTTGAAGCTTGCCGGCTGCCAACCGATTCTGTTTGTCGGGTCGGGGTTCTCACGACGTTACGCCGACGCGCCGAATTGGGACGAACTCTTGAAGAAGTTGGCCGAGAACTGCCCAAGAGTCGACCATCCTTACGCGTACTACAAACAGAAGTTCCAGGACCAGCCTCGTATCGCGAGCATGTTCGCGGAGGCTTACCGGGACTGGGCGTGGGACGAGGGGCGTGCGAACTTTCCGCCGAACTATTTCGACGAGGCGTTTCCGACGGAGGTGTTCCTGAAGCATGCGACGGCTGCGATGCTTCACAACCTCAAACCGGTGCACGCAGGATTGAAGGCCGAACTTAAGGCGCTGCAGTCGATTAATCCGCACGCTATCGTAACGACGAACTACGATGAATTGTTGGAGCCGCTTTTCCCACAGTACGAGACAGTCGTCGGCCAGACCATTCTGAAGCAACCTTACCTCTCCATCGGCGAAATCTTCAAGATTCATGGCTCTGTTGCAGACCCACTTTCGCTCGTGCTGACGCAAGGCGATTACGAAGCCTTCGAAACGGACAAGAAGTACCTGAGCGCGAAGCTACTGACCTACTTTGCCGAGCATCCTCTGCTGTTCATTGGCTACGGCGCCAACGACCCTAACATTCGCAGCGTGCTCTACGACGTTGACCGGATGATTCGCGCCAATTTCGCGCTCATTCCAAACATCTATATTTTGGAGTGGGACCCCGCAATTGAGGAGACCTCATACCCCGCGCGAGACAGGGTGCTCGCCGTCGGTGAGAACCGAGAGATTCGGATTAAGAGTATCTCGGCGTCGTCGTTCGAATGGGTCTACGAGGCGTTCAGCAGCGGTGGCGCACTTGAGAAGGTGAACATGAAGCTACTGCGGTCACTGCTCGCGCGTACGGTTGACCTAGTCCGCAAGGACGTGCCGACCAAGAAAGTGGAAATTGACTTCCAAACGCTCGAACACAAGCTACAGGAGGGCGATGGCGTCGCAACGTTGCTTGGCATCACGGCAATCGGGGACCCGGCGAAGGTCAACCTGCACTTCCCGTTCACTCTGACCGAGGTCGCGGAGCAGCTTGGCCATAAGGGCTGGAATGCTGCGCATCGGCTTATTGAGCTGGTGGAGGAGCAGACGGGATTCGACCTGAAGTCGTCCGACAACACGTACCACATCACTATGCGAACGGGGAAATCCAGCAGCACAAACAAGTATTCGCAGGCATGTGTCGACTTGTTGAGAGCAGTGCAAACAGGCGAGCCGTATAAGCTGGCAGAGGATTGTGCCGTGGGCGCACTGAAGGCGGCATAGACGGCTGCGTGTACGCAAAAGGATATGAGGCCACTGATGTCAGGCAATCCGGATGCTACGCTCGAGTTGCAGCGCACCGTGCAGCGCAAGCTCGGGCGCTGCCTGCTTCGCCTCCAGCAGTATGAAGCGCTCCTCAAGTCGCTGGTCGCTCATCACGACATAGGCGGGCCACCTGCCAAACTGCAGACAATCCGTGAGGCGAAGGTGGCGTGCGTTCAGAAGCAGACCTTGGGGACTCTGGTTCGCATGCTTACTGACAACTATCTGACTCCAAGCCAGGACGACGATGCGGCTGGCGAAGACGAGTCTGGCGGTGGCGGCCTTTGGGTCCGATTCCGTTCGCAGATTGAGTTGGAGACTGAACGGTACGAGGCTATCAGGGCAGCACTGCAGGAACTGGTGGCCCTACGCAATGAGCTTGTCCATCATTTTCTGCAACGTTTCAACATCTGGGAAGTGGGTGGCTGCACTGCCGCTGACGTTCACCTCGATGCCTGCTACGAAACCATTGACGGCCACTTCCTCACTCTGCGTGGTTGGGCGGAGTCCATGCAGCAGGCTTGGTCGCATATGGCTTCGTTTATGGCGACCTCGGCTTATCAAGACTTTGTGGTGAATGGAGTCTCGCCAGATGGAACAGTGAGTTGGCCAACAAGTGGGGTGGTCACCTGTCTTCGGGAAGCGGAGTCCAGGTTGGGCACAAATGGTTGGACGAGGCTAAATGCCGCCACGGCATGGATACGCGAGGAGCATCCGGACCAGCAACCGTTACGGTATGGCTGCGGTAGCTGGCGGCAGGTTATTCACGAGTCGCGTCAGTTCGAGGTTCGCAAGCAGGCGAACAACAGCAGCAGCGGCAATGAAGTCTGGTATCGCAGCAGGTCAGCGGGCGAGAGTGTCGGCTGAGTAGCGGTGCTGAGGTGCATGGGGTTCGACCGCGTTGCTCGCACTTCTCCTATATTGCGCAGGATGCTCCTCGGTACTGGCCTTGGCTGTGACGAGCAACTGGCGCTGGATGTAGCAACAATTAATGCGAATTCAGGTATCGGCGATGGGACCGTCCGGATTCCGGACATTCTCGGCCGCGTGTCGTTAGCCGTCTTTCTCGAAAGCAGCGCCGGAACTGGGTTTCCAGCCACCGGCGCAACAACTAAGTGCGAGCGGCGCAACAACTATTTCAAACCGCTACAGCACGCGTCCATCCCGGCCAATGATGCCGATATCAACGTAGCGCGAGCCTTCGTACTGCGACGGCCCGTAATGTAAATCGAAGTCCCCCAGATCGAACGGTCCGCGCGTCTGCAGGGCCGTTCGAATGGCTTCTCCCGTCACGGGGCCGTTGACCTTGCGCAGCGCCTCCACGAACAGCCTGGCCGACGCATAACCCTCCAGCGCAGTCGTCGATTTGGCCAGAGCCGGCCGGCCGGCAGCCGTCATGTCGGCGATGAAGGCGCGTGCCAGCTTGGTATTGCGCTTGGCGAGTGCCGGCATCACCTCTGCGATGCAAACACCCCGTGCCAGATCCGGGCTCGACGCGTGCACCAGCTCGTCGGCTGATGGGGTGGAATCGGTCGTCACCACCGCATTGCCGCCGCGCTCGCGGTAGGCCCGCAGGAAGCCGCCGATGTTCACGCTGTCAGAGAACATCAACACCACATCGGCCTCAGCTTTCAGCACGGTTTCTGCGAGCTTGTTCAGCGCAGCTGCATCCATTGTCTTGGTCGGCAGGGGCACCGTCAGCACAGGCTTGAGCCCCAGGGATTGCATGGCGGCCGTGCTCTTGTTCAGCCCATCCTCGCCAAAGGCATCCCCCTGGTGCAACACGGCAATACGCTTGCCACCCAGCACAACGCTCTGCCGCACCATCTGCTCGGCTTCCGCCTTGAGGCCCGCGCGTACATAGAAGACCCACTTGTTGTCTGCGCTCTGGCGCACCTGCGTGGACGATACGATGGCGCCGAGCACCGGTGTCCGGCTGGTCTCCAGGATGCCGCTCTTGATCAGCGTGGCGGTGCGCGCAGACCCGTAGTAGTTCAGCAGGGCAGCCGGATGATGCTGGCGGATCACGTCGCCCGTGCGTTGCGCCGCAGTGTCCAAGTTGCTCGAGCCGTTGATCGTGACCACCTTGATGGTGTGCCCATTCACGCCGCCCGCCTCGTTGACCTTGCGCAGGTACAACTCCGCTGCTTCCGCGGTGGCGCGCGTCGACGGCTCCACGGACCCCTCCAGCGGCAGCACCTGGGCCACTGTCACAACTTCGGCGACGGCCTGGGCCGACAGGAATACGGTTGCCACAGCCCCCAGCATGGCAAAGCGCTTCATCTTCATTCTTGTTATCACCTAAAAAGAACCGGCTCACGCCGGCAAGAGCGGGAATGCGTGCCGCCGTGTCTCAAATGGCGGTCACGATTTGGACCCTGTCGACGACGTCCGCCCAGCCTCGATGATTTCTAGTGTGGCTAGGGTCTGTTTACATATGAAACGCACGCACGTTGGCCCCCTCGGGCCAACCCTTCGGGCGAGAGGCAGATGGGCCGCATGGCGTCGTTGCGGCCGGCTTGCTTAGCTGGCTAAGCGGCACCGTCCACGCCTAGCCCTACGGCCCATCTTCCCCTCGCGTGCACGCGTTTCATATGTAAACAGACCCTGGTGCGTCCGTCCGTATTTGCCCAGCGTTCGTCGCGAACGCGTACCCATTGGGTACCCCGATGGTGGCGACATCGGATTGCTCCGCGTCGTGGTGGTCGGCGCGTGCTCATGCGCACGCCGGCAATGACGACAGGGCCGGGGATATTGGCGGGGTTTGCGTGAGCAGTTCAATGCACCAAAATGTTGATTGGCAGGCGGGTTTCACTTGCTGTTGCGCTCTTGCTTTCGGGGGCGTCGATATAAAGTCGAGGGGGCGGTCTACCCCCGCGTTTGAAGCGGATGCGGCCTGGGCGCTGGAAGGTATGCTTGTGCGCGCATTGATGATCGACGTTTCTGGAGCCCGTGGCATGTTCAACTTTCTCAGCAAGATCGTCCTGCTCGTCGTCTATGGCGTGGCATTGGCCAGCTACCTGACAGCGCTGCCACTGTTGCCAAATGCCATCGATTGGGTGCGCATCATCGCCGGGGCGCTGCTGGCCGTGCACCTGCTGGAAGTGGTCTTCTGCTTCAAGAAGGTGGCGCTGTACAAGGGGCCGCTGCTGGGCAGCGTGCTGCTGACCTTGCTGTTCGGCTTCCTGCACTGGAAGCCCATGGCCGATGCGGCGCGTGGGGCCGTGCGCTCCTAGCCACGGTCGCCGCAGAGTCCTACTCTAATTCCAGCCAACGTTGGCGGACTCTTGTGCTGCGGCACAGCATTGTTGATGGATAGGGCGGAGAAAACGGCGTTCGTTTTTGCTGGCGGCGGCAGCCTCGGCGCCATCGAGGCCGGCATGCTGCGCGAGCTGGTGGCCTGGGGCGTGGTGCCAGACATGGTGATCGGCGCCTCTGCCGGGGCCATCAATGCGGCGTTTTTTGCATGCAACCCACACGTGGCCGGCATCACACAGCTTGAGGCGCTATGGCGCAGCGTTCGGCGTGCCGACGTGATGCCGTGGTCGTGGCGCGCGATGCTGGGCATGCTGGGCGGCAAGCGCGCCCACTTGGTGGAGGCGTCAGGCCTGCAGCGACTGCTCACGCGGCATTTTGCGCAGGCGCTGCTCGAGGCGGCCGCGCTGCCGCTGCATGTCATCGCTACCGACATGCATACCGGCGCTGAAGTGGTGCTGTCCTCCGGCCAGATCGTGCAGGCGGTGCTGGCCAGCGCAGCCATCCCTGGTGTGTTTCCACCGGTGCGCATTGGCGAGCGACTTCTCATCGATGGCGGTGTCGCCAACAACACGCCGATCTCCGCCGCCATCCGGCTTGGTGCGACGCGCGTGGTGGTGTTGCCGGCGGGTTTTGCCTGCGCAGACCGGCGCACCCCGCGCAGCGCTATCGAGCACGCGCTCAATGCGCTCTCGCTATTGGTGGCTCGCCAGCTCGTGCAAGACCTGGAGCGCTGGGCGGGGCAAGTACCCATCACCGTGGTGCCGCCGTTGTGCCCGCTCGACATCTCGCCGTATGACTACACCCGCTGCGCGGAGCTGATCGACCGCGCTGCCAGTGCTACTGCAGCATGGTTGGCCGCTGGTGGTCTGGCCGGCACGGGTGTCCCAGGCGCCTTGCGCGAACACCATCACGATGCCAGCCATCCGAGTTGCACGGCAGATGTGTTGTCTGCTGACTAGCCCTCAGCTCGCACGGTCGCCCAATCCAACCCAAAGCGCGCGAGATACTTGCGCAGCCGATCCGCGTCATTCACCTTCGCCTTCTCCGTACGCGACACGTCGAAGAGCCGCCGCCCCGCGTCCGACAACGATGTCGACGTGCGACACACGGCAACCACGTTTTCCAGTTGCATGCGGTCGAACAGGTCGATCGCGGCGGCGTCATCACCCAGCAAATCGGCGAGGCTGCCTGCTTCGCGTGCCGAATCGGGCGCGGCCCACGTGCACTGCAGGCGCGCGATTTCGTCCGCCACGTCCGCTTCAGTGATGCGTCCACCTTCGGCCAGCGTCGCCAGCCGCGTAACGGAGGCCGACAGCTCGCGGAAGTTGCCCGTCCAGCGTGCCTGCGGCGAGGTGACGAACTTCAGGTAGATGCGCCGCGCTTCGGTGTGGAAGCGCACCTGCTCGCCGTGCTCACGTGCAAAACGCGCGAGCTCGAAGTCGAGGTTCGGCTCCAGGTCTTCCGGGCGATCAGCCAGGCCGGGCAGGTCGAACGTCCACAGGTTGATCCGCGCGTATAAGTCTTCGCGAAAGCGGCCTTCTGCCACCCACTGCCGCAGGTCGCGCACCGTGCCGGCGATGAGCTGGAAATCGCTCTCCACTTCGCGGTCGCTGCCGAAGGGCAGGAAGCGCTTCTCTTCGATGGCTTTGAGCAGCATGGCTTGCTCATCCAGGCCCAGTTCGCCGATTTCGTCGAGGAACAGCAGGCCGCCATCCGCGCTGCGCAGCAGGCCGGCACGCTCGGTCTGCGCGCCGGTAAAGGCGCCCTTCACGTGGCCGAAGAGCGCGGACATCGCGCTGTCGCCGCGCAGCGTGGCGCAGTTCACCTCGACAAAGCGGCCGGCGAGTTGATGGCGCGCCTTCTTCATCTCATACACGCGACGTGCGAGGAACGACTTGCCGGCACCCGTCGGCCCAAACAGCAGCATCGGCGCCTTGGAGCGCGACGCCACCCGCTCGATCTGCTCGATCATCCGGTTGAACGCCGGGTTGCGCGTGGCGATGCCCGACTTCAGCAGCGAGACCGTGTCTTCCCGCTCGCGCGCAAAACGCGTGGCGATCTTGTCGTAGCGCGAGAGGTCCAGGTCGATGACGCTGTAGCTGCCGGTGATGTTGCCGAGTTCCTTCTTGCGCGGTGGCGCCGTCTGGATGAGCTGCGCCGGCAGGTAGCGCGCCTCGGCTAGCAGGAACCAGCAGATCTGCGCGACGTGCGTGCCCGTGGTGATGTGGATGAGGTAGTCCTCGGCCTCGGTGTCGAAGGCGTAGCCGCGCGTGAAGTCGTGCAGCGTGCTGTAGACCTCTTCGAAATCCCACGGGTCGCGCAGCGTGACTTCGACGCTGCGCACCTCGGTTTCGGGCGACACAGCGGCGATGTCATCGCGCAGGCGCTCGAACAGGCTGCGGCTGCGCGCGTCGTGCAGCAGCTCCAGCCGGTGAATAACCAAGTCGTCTTGCTGGCACAGGCCAACGGTGGGCCGCCAGCGCTCCCAACGCTGGGCACCCTTGCCCACGTAGTCGAGCGTGGTGCCCACGAAGCCGATGGCGACGGTTTTGCGCATGCTGAGGTGTTATCTAAAAAAATAAATCAATATATCAATGGATCGTATTTTCAGGAAGTCTGGCGTGCCTACATCTGCGTTATTGCTCGGTAAGTTCAATAAAATCAATGGGATAGGTCGATGTGCGGCTGGTATGAAGTGACCTGGCATACCCATTGCACTAGAGAAGGCATCAACAACACAACGCGAGATGCCAAATGGCTAACCAGCAACTGTTCCAGACCTTGCTCGCGAAGACGGTCCAAGCGAATGCGACCGACGCGATCAACCAGGCAGGCGCCCCGGCGTATGCGATGTCGCCCCAGCACCAGTTGGCGCAACTCGCGATGACGGGCTGCCTGAACCACACCTTCTACGCATCGGCCGAGACGCAACTGGCCGACGTGCTGCAACTGGCGCTGCAAGTGGACGATGCCTTCATCGCCAAGACCGCGGTGTACAGCCGCGAGCGCGGTCTGATGAAGGACATGCCGGCCCTGGTGACCGCCGTGCTGGCGGCCAAGGGCAGCGCGCTGCTGCCGGCGGTGTTCGGCCGCACGATCGACACCGGCAAGATGCTGCGCAACTTCGTACAGATCGTGCGCAGTGGCGCAACGGGCCGCAAGTCGCTCGGCAGCCGCCCGAAGAAGCTGGTGCAGGCATGGCTGAACACCGCCACGGAAGTGCAGCTGCTGCAGGCGGCCGTGGGCAATGCGCCGTCGCTGGCGGATGTCGTGAAGATGGTGCACCCGAAGCCGGCAGAAGCTTGGCGTGCCGCGTTCTTTGCGTGGCTGATCGGCAAGCCGCATGACGCCGCACAACTGCCGCCGCTGACGCGTGAGCTGTGTGCGTTCCGCGCCGGCGAGTCGAAGGCGTTGCCGGACGTGCCGTTCCAACTGCTGACCAATGCGCCGCTGAACGCCGCGCAATGGGCGGTGCTGTCGGAGCGCATGGGTTGGCACGCGCTGCGTATGAACCTGAATACGCTGGGCCGCCAAGGTGCGTTCAGCCTGCCGGGTGTGACCAAGCGTGTGGCGGCCCGTCTGGCCGATGCGGCGCAGGTACGCAAGGCGCGCGTGTATCCGTACCAACTGCTGGCGGCGTACCGCTCGGCGGTCGATCCGGTGCCGCTGGCTGTGCGCGAAGCGCTGCAGGATGCGCTCGATGTGTCGCTGGCCAACGTGCCGAAGCTTGAAGGCAACGTGGTCGTGTGTCCGGACGTGTCCGGCTCGATGGGCAGCCCGGTGACGGGTTGGCGTCAGGGCGCGACCTCGGTCGTGCGCTGTATCGACGTGGCTGCGCTGGTATCGGCTGCCATCCTGCGCTCGCATCCGAAGGCACGTGTGTTGCCGTTCGAGCAGCGTGTGGTGGATGTGCAGCTGAACGCCCGCGATTCGGTCATGACCAATGCCGACAAGCTGGCGGCCATCGGTGGCGGCGGTACCAACTGCTCGGCGCCGCTGGCCAAGCTGGTGGCCGAGCGCGCCAAGGTCGATGTGGTGATCCTGGTGTCGGACAACGAGTCGTGGGTCGATGCCACGCGTCACGGGGCAACGCAAACGATGCTGCAGTGGGACTTGCTGAAGCTGCGTAACCCGCAAGCCAAGCTGGTCTGCATCGATCTGCAGCCGTACGGCACCACGCAGGCGATGGAGCGTGAGGACATCCTCAACGTCGGCGGTTTCGGCGATGCGGTGTTCGACGTGATCGCGCAGTTTGCGTCTGGCAGTTTTGGCGCTGGCCACTGGGTCGAGGCCATCGAGGCGACGGTGTTGTAGGCCGTCATGTGATGAACAACAACGTTTTACCGGCGCGTCACGAATGCTGAAGAGCTTGTCCTGACGCGCCAGGTGCGAATGCCTGCGGGTGTACATCGGTATCTAGTCGGTTCGAACCCGACCCGCGCGAAAGCGTGAGACCACTCGCTCCCCTAGTCGCACCACCTTTTTTCCGGCGAATGCCGGCGGAACTACATCCTGTCACGATCGAGGTCGCGGGTTCGAATCCCGCCGGTCCCAAATCAGGGGGACCGTAGCTCAGTGGATAGAGCGCGAGTTTCGCCAACTTTAGTCGCCGACCCCAATGCAACGCCCGATGTCACTACCAATGCGACATCGGGTCCCATAATGAAAAGAACGGATGCAACGAAAGATCATGAGCAAGTACAACACCCTCCACGTCGACAACGGCGCCGACATCAAGCTGTGGACCAACGGCGTGCCGGTCGAAGACGACGCCCGCAAGCAACTGATGAACACGGCCAAGATGCCGTTCATCTTCAAGCACCTGGCGGTGATGCCGGACGTGCACCTGGGTAAGGGTTCGACCATCGGCAGCGTGATCCCGACCGAGGGCGCGATCATCCCGGCGGCCGTGGGCGTGGATATCGGCTGCGGAATGATGGCCGCGCGCACGACGCTGACGGCCGCAGACTTGCCGGACAACCTGCATGGCCTGCGCAGCGCCATTGAAGCGGCGGTGCCGCACGGCCGTACGCCGGGTCCGCGCGATAAGGGCGCCTGGAACACGCCGCCGGAAACGGTCGATGCCATGTGGGGTGAACTGGTCGACGGCTTCAAGCGCATCACCGACAAGTACCCGAAGCTGAACAAGACCAACAACCACAAGCACCTGGGAACGCTGGGGACCGGTAACCACTTCATCGAGGTCTGCCTGGATGAAGAGCAGCGCGTCTGGTTCATGCTGCACTCGGGTTCGCGCGGGGTGGGGAACGCCATTGGCAACCTGTTCATTGAACTGGCACAGGCCGATATGCGCCAGCACATCGCCAACCTGCCGGACCGCGACCTGGCGTACTTTGAAGAAGGTAGCCAGCACTTTGGCGATTACGTTGAAGCCGTCGGCTGGGCGCAAGACTACGCACGCCGCAACCGCGCCACGATGATGCAGAACGTGATCGCGGCCGCGCGCAAAGTCATCACCAAGCCGTTCGCGGCGGACGTGGAAGCGGTGAACTGTCACCACAACTACGTGCAGCGCGAAACCCACTTCGGGCGCGATGTGCTGGTGACGCGTAAGGGCGCGGTGTCGGCGCAGAAGGGGCAGCTCGGGATCATTCCGGGTTCGATGGGGGCGAAGAGCTTCATCGTGCGCGGGCTGGGTAACGAAGAGGCCTTCTGCTCGTGCAGCCACGGTGCGGGCCGTACGATGAGCCGCACGCAGGCCAAGAAGCGTTTCACAGTCGATGACCAGATTCGTGCCACGGCCCACGTGGAATGCCGCAAGGACGCTGACGTGATCGACGAGATCCCGATGGCGTACAAGGACATCGACCACGTGATGGCCGCGCAGGCGGATCTGGTGGAGATCGTGCACACGCTGCGCCAGGTGGTGTGTGTGAAGGGATAAGCTCGCGCTTCGTTTTTTGCGTGTCGCGGGCACGGTGGTTTTCCGCCGTGCCCGACTGCGTTTCGTGCAACAAGAACAACAAGTGAACACCATGACGTTTCTGTATTCCCACCCCGTCTCCGACGCCATCCGCGAGCGTGTGCTGGCGGAGCTCAGCAGCATCGAGCAGCAGCACGACGTTCGTGTTCTGTTTGCATGCGAATCCGGCAGCCGCGGCTGGGGCTTTGCCTCGCCCGACAGCGACTACGACGTGCGCTTCGTCTACGTGCATGAGCCCGAGTGGTATCTGCGCGTTGAGCCACAGCGCGATGTGATCGAACTGCCGATCAGCGATGAGTTGGACATCTCCGGTTGGGAATTGCGCAAGGCGCTGCAGCTCATGCATCGCTCCAACCCGACGTTGCTGGAGTGGCTCGCGTCGCCCGTGGTGTATCGCCAGGACGCGGCATTGGCCGAACGCATGCGCACGCTCGCGCCAACGTTCTTCTCCGAGCGCAAGGGGCGCTGGCACTACGTATCGATGGCGGCGAAGAACTTTCGCGGCTATCTGCAGGGCGAGACCGTGCGCATGAAGAAGTACCTGTACGTGCTGCGCCCGTTGTTGGCCGCACAGTGGATCGACGAAGGACGCGGCATCCCACCGATGCGTTTTGCCGATCTGGCCGACGTGATGGTGAGAGACACCGCCCTGCGCGACGAGATCAACCAGTTGCTGGCGATCAAGATGGAATCCGGCGAGGCCGAATACGGTGCACGCTTCCCGCGCATTCACGCCTTTATCGAGCAGGCGCTGGCGCAGGAAGACGTGCCGGCAGATTTCCGTCAGGCGACAGGCAACCCAGCAGCATTGGATGCGTTCCTCTACGACACCGTGCTGGCGCGATCACCCTGTACAAGCTAACGCGCACCTCACTGACGGGTGCGCAGACCAACAAGAAGAACAAACCATGAACACCCAACTACAACAAGAACAACGATCAGCACAACCCGCCGCATGCATCGAACTCGACGGCGCCCAAGGCGAGGGTGGCGGCCAGATCCTGCGCACTGCGCTCACGCTGTCCATGTTGACGGGCACGCCGTTCCAGATCGAGAACATCCGCGCCAAACGTTCCAAGCCGGGTTTGCTGCGCCAGCATCTGACCGCCGTGCAGGCGGCGGTGGAGATCAGCGGCGCCACGGTGGAAGGCGCAGAAGCGGGCTCGCAGACGCTGCGTTTCATACCTGGCGCCATCCGTGGCGGCGATTACCGCTTCGCCATCGGCACGGCTGGCAGCTGCACGCTGGTGCTGCAGACGATCCTGCCCGCACTATGGTTTGCCGATGCGTCGAGCACCGTGTCGGTGAGCGGCGGCACGCACAACCGTGCAGCGCCGCCAGTCGACTTCCTCATCCGCGCATGGTTGCCGCTGATGGCGCGCATGGGCGTGACGCAGACGCTCACGCTCAAGCGCCACGGCTTCTACCCGGCGGGCGGTGGTGAGGTGGTGGCGGCGGTCACGCCGTGTGCGGGTGCGTTGCATGCGCTGCATCTGACGGAGCGCGGCGCACAGCAAGCGCTGCGTGCCGAAGGCATCGTTGCCGGCGTACGCGGCGGCGTGGCGCGGCGCGAGCTGGATACGCTCGGCCGCTTGGTCCCCGGCATCGAAGGCACGGTGCGTGACCTCGGCAACGCAGAAGGCCCCGGCAATGCGCTGGTGCTGGACATCGTGCACGAGCACGTCACCGAAGTCTTCACCGGCTTTGGTGAACGTGGTGTGACGGCAGAAACGATCGGCCAGCAAGTCGCGCACGCGGCGCAGCGCTATCTGCAGAGCACGGCGGCGGTCGACGAGTACCTTGCCGATCAGCTCGTGTTGCCAATGGCGCTGGCCGGTGCCGGAAGCTTGACGGTGGTGGAGGCCTCGTCGCATCTGCTCACCAATATCGGCGTGATCGAGAAATTCCTGCCGGTGGAAGTGGACGTGCGCCCGCTGGAGTCCGGCGCCGTCCACGTCGAGGTGTGTTGAGCGCCCTGCGTTTCCGGTTCACTCCTTGTCTTTGTGCACCGGAAACAGCGCCGACAACACTTGCCGTGCCGTTCCGCGCAGCACGCCGCTCGCGTCCGGGTCGCCATACGCCAGCGCCGTCGCAAAGTTGCGCGCCTGCTGCAGCGTGACGTGTGGCGGCAGCGGCGGCACGTCGGGGTCGGTCTTTACCTCCAGCACAACGGGGCACTCCGCAGCGAGTGCTTCATCCCACGCGCCGGCCACTTGGTCCGGGTTGTCGACATACAGCCCCTTCAAGCCGATCAACTCCGCAAAGCGGTGATACGGCACGTCGGGGATGTCCTGTGACGCCGGAAACTTCGGGTCGCCTTCCATCACGCGCTGCTCCCAGGTGACTTCATTCAAGTCTTGGTTGTTGAGGACCATGCAGATCCACTTGGGCGATTTCCAGCGCTTCCAATACTTCGCCACGGTGATCAGCTCGGCCATGTTGTTCATCTGCATCGCGCCGTCACCCACCAGGGCGATGACGGGGCGATCGGGGTGCGCAAACTTGGCGGCAATCGCATACGGCACCGCCGCGCCCATCGACGCCAACCCGCCCGAGAGCGAGCCCATCATGCCGGGCTTGAACTTGAGGTCGCGCGCATACCAATTGGCGCAGGTGCCGGAATCACTCGTGACGATCACGTTGGCGGGCAGCCGGGAAGACAGCTCCCAGAACACACGCTGCGGATTGACGGGGTAGGCGGGCTGCAACGCGCGCTGCTCTAGGGTCTTCCACCAATCGGCATTCCAGCGGGCAATGCGCTCGGGCCAGTACGTGTCGGTCTTGCGCTGCAGTAGCGGCAGTAGCGCGCGCAGCGTCTGCGCACTGTCGCCGACGAGGTTCACTTCCATCGGGTAGCGCAGCCCGAGCATGCCGGGGTCCAGGTCGATCTGCACGCCGCGCGCCTGGCCTTCCTTGGGCAGAAATTCCGCATACGGAAAGCCCGAGCCGACCATCAGCAGGGTGTCGCAGTGGTTCATCAGCTCCCAACTGGGTTCGGTGCCTAGCAGGCCGATTGCGCCCGTTACGTTGGGCGCGTCGTCGGGCAGCACGGCCTTGCCGAGCAGCGCCTTGGCGACACCTGCGCCCAGGGTGTCCGCCACGGCCGCCACTTCCGCGCTGGCACCGAGCGCGCCTGCACCCACCAGCATGGCGACGCGGCGGCCCCCGTTGAGCACGTCGGCTGCACGCTCCAGATCCACGGCCTGCGGCACCACCGTCGGCGCGCTGTAGCCCACACCCGAGTGCACGGTGCCATGGGCATGCGGCGGTGCGGTGTAGGGCATTTCCTGCAGATCGTTCGGCAACACGAGTGCCGTCACGCGGCGTTGCCCGATGGCGATGCGCACGGCACGGTCGAGCAGATGCCGCACCTGCGCCGGCACGCTGGCCTGGTGCACGAACGCGCCCGCCACGTCGCGGAACATCGCCACGAGGTCGACCTCCTGCTGGTAGTGCCCGCCGACGGCGGTGCGCGCCTGCTGCCCGGTAATCGCCAGCACGGGCATGTGGTCCAACCGCGCATCGTACAGGCCCGTGACGAGGTGCGCGGCACCCGGCCCGGAGGTGGCCATGCACACGCCCAGCTCACCCGTGAACTTGGCATGCGCCGAGGCCATGAACGCGGCCATCTCTTCGTGCCGCGCCTGCACGAATTCGATCTTGCCGCCCGCGCGCTGCAAGGCACCGAACATGCCGTTGATGCCGTCGCCGGGGTAGCCATAGATGCGGCGCACACCCCATTCGTACAGGCGTGCGACAAGAAAGTCGCTCACGGTGGGTTGCATGATGGGCGTCCTGTTGTCGGGTATCAGGCGGCGTGCTCGGCCAGCAGCGCTTCCTTGCGCGCGGTCATGGGTTCCTGCAACGGTGCCAGGTCGACGTGCTGATGGATCAGCTTGGGAAACAGCTCCGTCTCCTCTTCCTCCATGTGGTGCGAGACGTACTCGGCCAGCACGGTGAATTTCGCGGCAAACAGATCGTCGCCCGGTTGCATGCCGGCGAGTTGCTGGATCAGCGCCTTGGCGGTGGCGTGCTCGACCACGGCTTCGTCGAGGAGATCCTTGAACGCTTCGCCGCCGTTGTCGCGCACGAATGGGTAGAACAGTTCTTCTTCCAGCTGCGTGTGCACGGTCAACTTTTCACACGCTTCGCGCACGATCTGCTCAGACGCGCCTTTGTCCTTCTCTTGCTGGAATGTCTTGAACAGCTTTTTCACCTCTCGATGATCGTCCAGCAGCATCGCCAGCACGGCGCGTTGCGCCACGGGGATTTCGGCTTTGTTCATGGGGCTCTCCGGTGTGGGGTGGGTGTGGATCGACGCCGTACCGTCGAGCAAGCGCCATGCCGTGCACGGCTGTGGAGTGGTTCGCGTCGGCAGGCAGGTTTTGTGCTGAGGGCAGTGGTTGCTCACGGGCTCGTACATGACTTGTGCGAGCGCCGCGCATTGTTCTTCACCTCAACTGATGGGAGGTATTGCCATGGCTATGGACTACACAACATCCGCAACCGGCCTGGGCGCAGGCACGAGCAGCACGGCCGGTGTGCGCATGCGCATCATCGGGCGCGCTGATCCAACATCGGCCGGCCCTGGGCCGGAACTCATGGCCGCCGACACGCTGGAGGGCAACCGCGTCGTCAACCTCACCGGCGACGACCTCGGCAAGATCACCGACGTGATGCTCGACGTGCAACGCGGGCGCATCGCCTATGCGGTGATGTCGGTGGGCGGTTTTCTTGGCATTGGCGACAAGCTCTTTGCCGTGCCGTGGAGCGCCATGTCGCTCGATGTGGATCGCAAGTGCTTTGTGCTCGATGCCAACAAGGAGCGTCTGGACGCGGCCCCCGGCTTCGACAAGGACCATTGGCCCACGATGGCCGACCCGACCTGGGCCGAGTCCGTGCACGAGTACTACGGCTCACGCCCGTACTGGGAGGAATACTGAGCGGCAGGCACGTTGTTCGCGTGCGTGTGATCAACCCGGCTTAAGACAGGAGGCCATTATGGAAAAGGGTAAGAAGGAAAAGAACCCGACTGCACACAAGCGCGAAGACCTCGTTGAAAAGGCCGTGGAAGACACCTTCCCGGCCAGCGACCCGCCTTCTACAGGGGGCATCACGCGCGTGGTGGATAAGGACAAGGACACTGACGCGCACAACGACAAGCGCAACCGCAACAGCAACCATCGCTAAGCTCCACGCCCGCATCGCCCGAATCTCCGGGGCATGCGGGCGGTTTTCAGTCTCTGGACACCCCTCTTGCGCCGTGACGGCCACATGCGCATGCGGCATGCGCGCGCGGCGCACATCACGTAAAGTGGCGGGCACTCGAACCCTATAGAGACACGCACGCCATGGATTTCCTGCAATCGCTGCTGGCCCCGCGCCTGCAAAACGTTGAAACCTCCGCCATCCGCGAACTCTTCAAGGTGCTCGGCAAGCCGGGCCTGATTTCGTTTGCCGGCGGCTTTCCCGATTCCGCCCTGTTCGACGTCGAAGGCCTGAAGGCCGCCGCCGACAGCGCACTCGCCAACGACGCCGCCCGCGCGCTGCAATACGGCGCCACTGAGGGGTTCGAACCGCTGCGCGAGGCCATTGTCGATCTGATGAAGGTGCGCGGCGCCGCCATCGCCAACACCGACATCCTCGTCACCACCGGTTCGCAGCAAGGGCTCGACCTGCTGGGCAAGGTGCTGATCGGCGAAGGCGACACCGTGCTGACCGAAGCGCCCACCTTCCTCGCCGCCATCCAGGCCTTCAAGCTGTACGGCGCCAAGGTGGCCGGCGTGCCGACCGATGCAGACGGTCTGGACATCGATGCGTTGGAGAAGACGCTCGCCACCGCGCGTCCCAAGTTCCTCTACGTCATCCCCAACTTCGGCAACCCGAGCGGCGCGCTGATGAGCCTGGAGCGCCGCAAGCGCCTGCTGGACGTGGCCGTGCGCCACAACCTGCTGCTGGTGGAGGACGACCCCTACGGCGAGCTGTATTTCGACGCGCCCCCGCCGCCGTCGCTGTACGCGCTTTCGCAACAGACCGACGGCGCACAGGGCCGTGTGATCTATCTGGGCAGCCTGTCGAAGGTGCTGGCGCCGGGCCTGCGCGTGGGCTGGATGATCGCGTCGCAGCCGGTGCTGGGCAACGCCGTCATGGTCAAGCAGTTTGCCGACGCGCACACCTCCACGTTTGCACAGGCCACGGCCGCGGCCTACCTGCGCAGCAACCGCTTGGACACCGTGCTGCCGCGCACGCGTGCGGCCTACGCCGAACGCGCCCACGCCATGGCCAACGGCCTGCGTGCACTGCTGCCCGAGAGCGAACTGACCTTCAACCGCCCGCGCGGCGGCATGTTCCTGTGGGGCGCGCTGCCAGGCCGCAATGCCGCAGACGTCGCCAAGGTGGCCATCGAGCGTGGCGTGGCCTTCGTGCCGGGCGCGGCGTTCTACCCGGTGGATCCGGACCGCTCGACGCTGCGCCTGTCGTACGCCACCTCGTCGCTCGCGCAGGTGGAGGAGGGCGTGCGCAAGCTGGCCGGCGCCATTGGCGAGTTCAAGCTCGGCTGATCGCGGCCGCAGGCGGCGGTGGCCAAGATGCCCGCTGACGCGCAGCAAGACCCGGCACTGCTGCGCCGCCTGCTGCGCGCCAAAGACCGCATGGACGCCGCCTCGCACGAGGCCTGGCCCGTCAAGCGACTGGCCGAGGTGAGCGGCGTGTCGGAGGCGCATTTCGCGCGCTCGTTCAAGCAGGCCTTCGGCATTCCGCCGCACCGCTACCTGCTCACGCGCCGCATCGAGCAGGCCGCCACCCTCCTGCGCGACACCGACCTCCCCATCATCGAAATCGCCTACGCCACCGGCTGGGAAAGCCTCGGCACCTTCGGCCGCATCTTTCGGGACATCACCGGCCAGAGCCCCAGCGCCCTGCGCCGCGAGGCCCAGGCCACCGCACCGCAGCAACAACTCGACCGCGTGCCCGCCTGTGTCTTGAAGGCGGCGCAGCGGCCCGACCTCATCACAGCAGTTTCGGAGAAGCGCCGGCAGTTGGCCGAGGGTACAAATCCGTCACCCATCAACAACAAGGAGCGGTGATGAGCCAAGGGATCAACGTCGTCGGGCTGTACGTGGACGATCAGGATGCAGCGCTGGCGTTCTATGTCGACAAGCTGGGCTTTCGCGTCCATACGGACGTCCGCAACGGCCCGTATCGATGGCTGACGGTGCAGCATCCGGAGCAGCCGTCATTCCAGCTCGGCCTGTTCCAGCCGGGGCCACCCATCCATGACGAAGCCACCGCGCAGACGCTGCGCGCCATGGTCGCCAAGGGCGCGATGCCGCCGCTGGTGCTGACCGTGGCCGACTGCCGCGCCAGCTACGCGCAACTGCGCGGGCGCGGCGTGGAGTTCACGCAGGAACCGGTTGAGCGCTTCGGCAGCGTCGATGCCGGTTTCCGCGACCCGGCCGGCAACGGCTGGAAGATGATCCAGGCCGCCGGAGGTGCAAAGTGAGCGCCCGCAACGGAATCCGCCAGTTTCACCGCTGGGTGTCGATGGCCTTCACGCTCACGGTCATCGCCAACTTTGTCGCGATGACGCGGGGTACGCCGCCTGCATGGATCACCTATGCGCCGCTGCTGCCGCTGGCGCTGTTGCTGATCACGGGGCTGGTCATGTTTGTGCTGCCGTACTTGGACCGGCGCAACGCACGGCGTGCCGCTTCGAGCCCCAACGCCATCTCAAACACGGCCGTCTGAGCACTGACCGCCGAGCTTCGGGCTCGGAACGTCAGGCATTTTTCTCGGAATGTCGAACTCAGAGCTCAGAGCGTCGAGCTTTTTTCTCCACACGCCGAGTTCAGAACTCGGAGCGCCGAGCTTTTTTCTCGACACGTCGAGCTCAGAACTCGGAGCGCCGATCTCTTTTCTCGACACGTCGAGCTCGGAACTCGGAGCGTTGAGCTTTTTTCTCGACATGTCGAGCTCAGAACTCGGAGCGTCGAGCTTTTTTCTCGGCTGGTCGAGCTTGGAACTCCGAACGTGGAGTTTTTTTTCTCCACACGCCGAGTTCAGAACCCGAAACACGAGGCCGATCCCGCCGGCTCTCAATGCGCGACGGACGTGGCCGGCTGTTCAGTGGCCTGCGCAGGCTCATGCCGCCCACCCCGCCGCCACAGCACCACCGCCACCACATGGCACCCCGCCGCCGCCCACCCCAGCATGCCCGGGCCGCCGTGGGCCAGTGCCAGCGCGCCCACGCTCGACCCCAGCGCGATCCCCGCATAGACCGCTGACGCATGCAGCGACAGCGTGATCGGCGACACATCGGGCGCCAGGCGGATCAGCCGCGTGGCCTGGGCCGGGCCAAATCCCCAGCCCGCCATGCCCCACAACACGACCGCGCCGATGGCGATGGCGCCTGCTGTGGCCCCGTGCAGCACCTGCGCTGACAGCGAGAGCACCGAGAACGCCAGCACGATGCCTGCGCTGCTCACGGCCAGCACGCGTGCCACGCCTGCGCGGTCCGTCATGTGGCCGCCCAGCCCAGTGCCCAGCGCGGCAAAGCTGCCGACCAGGAACAGCACGATGCCCACGTGCTGCGGTGCAAAGCCCAGCCCCTGCACAAAGAACGGTGCGACATACGTGTAGAACGTGAAGCCGCCCGCCGCCCACAGCGCCGATACCGCCAGCGCGCCCAGCATGCCGGGCCGGCGCGCCACGCTCAGGCGTTGTGCCAGCGTGGTCACGCTGTGCGGCAGGGCGCGCGGCAGACCGAAGGCGAGGCCCGCCGTGGCCAGTGCCGACAACACACCGCACGCCATGAACGTCGAACGCCAGTCGCCCTGCGCGGCAATCCACGCGCCAAGCGGCACGCCCAGCGCCACCGCCACCGTGCCACCGCCCGTGATGATGGCCAGCGCCGAGCCGCTGCGCGCCGCCGGCACCAGCGAGGTCGCCACCGCATTCGCTGTCGGCAGGAACACGCCGGCCGCCAGCGCTAGCAGCACCCGTGCCGCCATCAACTGCCCGAAGCCGTGCGCACCGGCCGCCAGCAGGTTGCCCGCCGCAAAGATCGCCAGCGCGCCGATCAGCACGCGGCGCCGGTCGACGTTGCCGAGCAGCGTCGCCATCACCGGCGAGCCCACGGCATACGTCACGGCAAACACGGTGACGAGCTGCCCGGCCGCGGGCACGCTCACGCCCAGGTCGGCGGCGAGCACCGGCAACAGGCCGGCAATCATGAATCCTTCGGTGCCGATGGCGAACGCGCCCAGGCACAACCACCACAGCGATGCCGGCATGGTCGGCTCCTGTCAGAAGAGAAAGCGGAAGAAGGGGCGGAGCGTGGGGCTCCGCAGGGATCAGCGCGCGGCGGTATCGGCGGTCTGGCCGAACAGTACGCTGCGCTCGTCGTCGGAGATGTCTTCGCGGCGGCGCGAGTAGGCACGCTCGACACCGGCGTAGGCACGTTCCGTCGCCGGGCGGGCGCCGACGGCTTCGAACCAGCGCTGCAGGTGCGGGAAGTCGTTCAGATCCTGCCCGTGCCCGGCGTGCGGCACGATCCACGGGTAGGCCGCGATGTCGGCGATGGTGTAGTCGTTGCCGGCAATGTACGGGCGATCGGCCAGGCGGCGGTCGAGCACGCCGTACAGGCGGTTGGTCTCTTTGGTGTAGCGGTCGATGGCGTAGGGCACGCGCTCGGGGGCGTACACGTTGAAGTGGCCGATCTGCCCGGCCATCGGGCCCAGGCCGCCCACCTGCCAGAACAGCCACTTGAGCACTTCCATGCGGCCGTGCAGGTCGGTGGGCAGTAGTTGGCCGGTCTTCTCGGCCAGATAGAGCAGCATGGCGCCCGATTCGAACAGCACCACAGGCTCGGTACCCTCGGCCGGGTCATGGTCGACCAGGGCCGGGATCTTGTTGTTGGGCGAAATGGCCAGGAACGCGGGCTTGAACTGGTCCCCCCGGCTGATATCGACGGGGATGACGCGGTGCGGTAAGCCGGTTTCGGCAAAGAACAGCGCCATCTTCAGGCCGTTGGGCGTGGCGCAGTAGTAGAGGTCGATCATGGCGGGGCCCTCGTGTTCTGTCATGTTGGTTGACAGATTATGCGTGCGAGTGGCCTTTGGTAATCGCCAAAAATGGGAAATTTCAGGTGGCCACTTGGCGGCCCAAGGTGACCACTCAGTGCTGCTCAGTGTCCGCGCGCCTGCGCGGGCTCCGGGGTTTCGCACGAGCGTGCGTACCACTCCCAGGCGGCAGTGCCGCACAGCACGCCCGTCGCCAGGGCGGACATCACCAGCGCAGGCAGATCGCCCGCCAGCAGCCAGGCGCCGGCCAGTACCACCAGCCCCACCGCGTGCGCCGGACGCGGGCGCCCGAAGATCGCCCACTTGAAGAGCAGGTTGCCGAGCAGATACAGCATCGCGCTGCCCATCACGGCCAGCGCGGTCCCCGCATGGGCGTGGCCCACGGGGTGCGCCAGCACAAACTCATCGGCCACCGCGCCAACGATGATGCCCGCCACCAGCACCACGTGGATGTAGGTGTAGGCCAGGCGCGCCAGCCGGCCTGGGTCAGCCGAGTGCGAGATGGTCTGCGCACCGCGCTCGGCAATCGTGTCGAAGTACAGCCACCACATCGCCAGGCTGCCGATGAACGACATCGCCATCGCGGCAATGTTGGCGGCGTTCCATTCGAGCCCGGCAAACGTCGAGCCCGTTACCAGCACCGATTCACCCAGCGCGATGATGATGAACAGCGAACAGCGTTCGGCCATGTGGCCGCCTTCCACGTTCCAGTCGTCGGTGGTGGAGCGGCCGATGCCGGGCGTGTAGAAGCCCGTGGAGGGGCCGAGCCACTCGATGGCCAGCGCGGTGGTCCAGCACACCCAGCGCACGGGTACGTCCGACAGCCCGCCCACCAGCCACAGCACCGCCGAGACGCCGAGCCACACGCCGATGCGCTGGAAGTTGCGCCGCATGGCCAGCGATTCGCCGCGCACGGCCCACAGGAAGAACAGCGTGCGCCCGAACTGCATGAAGACGTAGGCCAGCGCAAACGCCAGTCCGCGCGAGCCAAACGCCTGCGGCAGCGACGCCGAGAGCAGCAGCCCCGCCGTCATCAGCACGAGCATCAGCATGCGGATGGCGAGCTTCTCGGGGTCGAGCCAGTTGGTCACCCACGAGGTGAAGATCCACACCCACCACACCGCCAGCATCAGCAGCAGCGCCTGCGCGCCGCCCTCAAGCGTGAAGTTGCCGATCAGCAGGTGCGAGAGCTGCGTCACCGCGAACACGAACACGAGGTCGAAGAACAGCTCGATGTTCGTGACGCGGTGGTGGCCGTGCGCGCCAGCCGTGGTGGTTGGTGCGGGACGGAGGTAGCTGCGGGGCATGGGAAGGGGAAAAGCGGAGGGGCCGTGATCAGGCTTGCATGCCCAGCGTGAGCGTGCCGGCACCCACCATGACCGCACCGCCGGTGTAGCCGAAGCGGCGTTGCGCGGCCACGCTGGTCAGGCGCTTGGCGAGCAGTTTGGCGGCCAGCGCGTACATGGATGCGTTGGCGGCTGCCAAGATCACGAAGGTCGGCAGCAGGATTGCGCTCTGCGACAGGAAGGTCTGCTCGGCCGACATGAACTGCGGCACGAAGGCGACGAAGAAGACGATGCTCTTGGGGTTGAGCGCGGTGACCGTCCAGGCGGACAGGAAGCGCCGGCCAGCGGACTTTTGCTGCACGGGGATCGTGCTCTCAGGCGCATCGTCGCGCAGGCGGCGGGCAGAGAGGATGGACTTGATGCCCAGGTAGACGAGATACGAGCCGCCGATGAGCTTGAGCGCCGTGAAGGCCGTGGCCGATGCGGCAAGCAGGGCGCCCGCACCCGCCAGCGACACGGCCATCGCCGTAGTGTCGCCAGCGGCCACGCCCGCTACCGTGCTCCACGCCGAGCGGCCCCGGTTGGCCAGCGAATCACCGATTACCAGCAGGATGGTCGGGCCGGGAATCAGCAGGATGATGATGCTGGCGCCGATGAAGGCCAGCCAGGTTTGGAGGGTCATGGTGGGCTCTGTCTTTGTTGGAAATGGGCTGACAGTTATCCACGAAAAATTTGTGGCGTCAAACGGAGTGGTCTGATTTTCTTCGGGTTTGGTTTTGAGGTTGGGGGTTGCGTCCCTGGTTTCATCCCCTGCCGGGGCTGACTCACTTTCTTTGTCTTGCCAAAGAAAGTAAGCAAAGAAAGGCGCGCCCGAGATGGCGACTTCCCCTT
>JGI24740J21852_10000132_pt1 | contig 28311 bp, 28 predicted proteins | sample KBSCornC6_FD_21852 | JGI IMG/M metagenome (IMG submission 21852) | reverse complement strand
CGCATCGACGATCACTTCCGCGCCTTCGTCGAAATAGCCGAAACGCTTGCGGTGAAGCTCGGTAAAATCCGTGCGCATCCGCTCTGCTGGACCGACTGGAATTTCCAGCGTCGTGTCGCTTCCGGCGGCCCGCAGCCGGGCGCGCTGGTTGAGCTCTATGCGCGCACGGTGAATGCCCTGTTCGATCAAGGCGTCCCGCGCCCGCTGTTCCAACTCCGCAAGTGCTTCCGAAAAATCCTCGCCCAGCGGCTTCAGGACGCTCGCGTCGCGGATCGCCTTCACATCGGCGATTCCGATCCCGTAGGCGGACAGCACGCCCGCCAGCGGATGGATCAGAATCCGCTCCATCCCGAGCGCGTCGGCGACACGGCACGCATGCTGCCCGCCGGCGCCGCCGAAGCAGGCGAGCGTGTAGCGCGTGACGTCATGGCCTCGCGCGATCGAGATTTTGCGGATCGCGGCAGCCATGTTGTCGACGGCGATGTCGAGGAAACCTTCGGCGATCTCTTCGAGACCCTTCGCGCCGCCAAGCTCGTCTGCGACCTCCTGAAGGCGGGCTCGTGACGGTTCAGGATCGAGCGGCTGGTCGCCATTGGGCCCGAACACCGCGGGGAACTGCGCCGGATCGATGCGGCCAAGGAACAGGTTGCAGTCGGTGACGGTCAGCGGACCGCCATTGCGGTAGCAGGCCGGCCCAGGGCTGGCGCCTGCGCTCTCCGGACCCACCCGAAAACGCATCCCGTCGAAGCGGCAGATCGACCCGCCGCCTGCGGCCACGGTGTGGATCTGCATCATCGGCGCGCGAATGCGCACGCCTGCGACCACGCTCTCGTCCGCCAGCTCGAACGCGCCCGCGTAATGCGAGACGTCGGTCGAGGTCCCGCCCATGTCGAAGCCGATCAGCCGCTCCCCACCGTGCGGGGCGCTCGCCGCGACCATCCCGACAACGCCTCCCGCGGGGCCGGACAGGACCGCATCCTTGCCGCGGAACGCCCGCGCTTCGGCGAGACCCCCGTTCGATTGCATGAAGTGAAGGTCGGTGCCGTCCGGAAGTCCCGCCGCCACACGGTCCACATAGCGGCGCAGCACGGGGGAAAGATACGCGTCGACCACCGTCGTGTCCCCGCGTCCGATCAGCTTGATCAGCGGCGCGACCTCGTGGCTGACTGAGACTTGCGTGAAGCCCAGCTCGCGGGAGATGTCGGCCAGCCGTGTCTCGTGCTCGCTATGCCTCCACCCGTGCATCAGGACGATCGCCAGCGCGTCGATCCCAGCGTCGCGCAATTCCTGGAGTGCCGCCCGCGCCGAAACTTCGTCCAGCGGCGTCAACACCTCGCCATCGACGGCCATCCGCTCGTCGATCTCGACGACACGCTCGTAGAGCATCGCCGGAAGCACGATGTGCCGCGCGAAAATCTCCGGCCGCGCCTGGTAGCCGATCCTGAGCGCATCCCCGAAGCCGCGGGTAATCGCCAGCGCGACCCGCTCGCCCTTGCGCTCGAGCAGCGCGTTGGTCGCGACGGTGGTGCCCATCCGCACCTCTTCGACGCTGCCGCCTTCTTCGGCGAGCACGCGCCGGATCGCCTCCAGCGCGGCGTCCTCATACTGGCCGGGATTTTCGGACAACAGCTTTTCGACCCGAAGCGCGCCGCCCGGCGAGCGCGCCACCACGTCGGTGAACGTCCCGCCGCGGTCGATCGCGAAAGTCCAGCTGCGCTCCACCCGCCGCGTCTAGCTACTTTCGGAGCGCCGCTGCACCCCCTAAGGAACGGCCATGGCTGTTCTCGTCACCGGGGCTGCGGGGTTCATCGGCGCGGCGACCGCGCGCGCCTTGCTCGAGCGCGGAAACGAGGTCGTCGGGATCGACAATCTCAACGACTATTACGACCCGTCGCTGAAGAAGGCGCGGCTCGACAGTCTCGCCCGGCGGTTCGACAACCGCTTTCGTTTCGAACGGGTCGACTTCGCCGACGCGCGGCAGCTGCAGCAGCTCGCCGACAGCATGGAGATCGACTCCATCGTTCACCTCGGCGCCCAGGCCGGCGTCCGATACAGCCTCGAGAATCCCGGCGCCTACGTCCAGTCCAACCTGGTCGGGCACGCCAACATGCTTGAGCTGGCGCGCCATCGCCGGCCGCGCAACATGGTCTACGCCTCGTCCTCGTCCGTCTATGGCGGCAACAAGAGCCTGCCCTTCCGCGTCGAGGACCGGGTCGACCATCCGCTCTCGCTCTACGCGGCGACGAAGAAGGCCGACGAGCTTCTCAGCGAAAGCTACGCCAGCCTCTACCGGATCCCGCTGACGGGCCTCCGCTTCTTCACCGTCTACGGCCCGTGGGGCCGGCCCGACATGGCGATGTGGATCTTCACCAAGGCGCTCTATGCCGGCGAGCCGCTGCCCCTGTTCAACCGCGGCGAGATGCGGCGCGACTTCACCTACATCGACGACATCGTCAGAGGCGTGATCGCCTGCCTCGACCAGCCGCCCGCCGACGACGGCGAGGAGAAGGCCGGCGGGAGCACGAGCCCGCACGCGCTCTACAATATCGGCAACAGCCGCAGCGAAGACCTCATGCGCGTCGTCGAGCTGCTCGAGCAGGAAACCGGACGGACGGCGATCGGCGATCCGCTCCCGATGCAGATCGGCGACGTGAAGGAGACCTTCGCCGACATCAGCGCGATCGAACGCGACCACGGTTTCGAGCCGACCACCACCATCGACGAGGGCGTTCCGAAGTTCGTCGCCTGGTACCGGGAGTATCACGGCCTTTGAGCCTGCCGCAGATTCTGCGGACGCTGCGCATCCCGGTCATCGGCGCGCCGATGTTCATTGTCTCCAACCCGAAGCTGGTGATCGCGCAGTGCACGAGCGGCATCGTCGGCAGCTTCCCCGCGCTCAATGCCCGGCCGGAATCGCTACTCGACGAGTGGCTGCACGAGATCGGCGAAGCGCTCGCGGCATGGGACCGCGATCACCCCGAGCGGCCCGCGGCGCCCTTCGCGGTCAACCAGATCGTCCACCGCTCCAACGACCGGCTCGATCATGACATGGCGGTGTGCGCAAAGTGGAAGGTGCCGATCGTGATAAGCTCGCTCGGCGCGAGGCCGGAGATCAACGAGGCGGTTCATGGCTGGGGCGGGATCACGCTCCACGACGTCATCGACGACCGCTTCGCGCGCAAGGCGGTGGAGAAAGGCGCGGACGGCGTGATTGCGGTCGCCGCCGGCGCGGGCGGGCACGCCGGACGGTGGTCGCCATTCGCGCTGCTCCAGGAAATCAGGGCCTGGTTCGACGGCCCGCTCATCCTGTCGGGCGCGATCGCCAACGGCGGGGCGGTGCTCGCGGCTCAGGCCGCTGGCGCGGACCTTGCCTACGTCGGTTCCCCGTTCATCGCCACGGACGAAGCCAACGCGCCGGATGGCTACAAGCAGGCGATCGTCGACAGCGGCGCCGCGGACGTGGTTTACACCGATCTCTTCACCGGCGTTCACGGCAATTATCTGCGCTCGTCGATCGCCAATGCGGGACTCGATCCCGACAATCTCGTGGGAATCGACCCGACGGCGATGAAGTTCGGCTCGGATGGTCCGGCGAAGGCCAGGGCGTGGCGCGACATCTGGGGCTCGGGCCAGGGCATCGGCGCGGTCGACCGGGTTCGCCCCGCCGCCGAATTGGTCGATTGTCTTGCCGAACAATATGCCGCCGCCAAAGCGCGGCTCTGTGCAAGCTAGAGCGAGCCGCTCCCGCTCAGGCCCCGTTCGAGCCGCCCCATGAGCGCCCGCGCCGGGCTCTGCGGAACCTCGGTGTCGACGGTGCCTTCGTCGAGCCGCTGGACGCGCGCGTAAAGCTCGGCGCTGGAATTGATCAGCCGCTGCGCCGACTCCGGCAGCTGCACGACGACCGCCTGGTCGCTCTCCTGCGCATGGCCGAGCCGCCGCTCGGGCCGGTGGCCGCCGCGGTTCGGGATCTCGCCCGATTCGAGCGCCCGCTGGGTCAGGAGCCAGGCGACGATGTGCATGATCCGCGTCGTCACCTTGAGCGACTCGCAGGCGAAGCCGACGCGCGCGAACGGCTCGAGCGTCGCGCGGTCGTCGCGGCCGGCGTCGTCGAAATAGGACCGCGCCTCGTCGGCCAGCAGCATCGCCTCGGTATAAAGCGAGTCGATCAGGCGCGAGGTGATCCGCACTTGCGGGCCGGGCAGGTCCGATTCGTCCATGGGCTCATAGATTGCCATTGTTCTGCGCTTCCGAAAACGCCTGACTCGCCGCCCTGCCCGCATTTCGCGCCGACTGTCCCCGCGCGGGACATGGTTCGTCAGGCGATGATGTCCGGCGTGTTGGAATCGAGGATCCGCTGAATCCTGTCCTTGAGCAGCAGCTTCTGGCGCTTGAGCCTGGCGATCTCCAGCTGGTCGCCGGTCGGCTCCGACATCAGCACGCGGATGCGCTCGTCGAGCTCGCGGTGCTCGGCCCTCAGCGCCTCGAGATTGGTGGCGGGATTGTCGTTGATCATCCCGGCTTGGTCCTTACCGCATCTCAAGGTTCGCGACCACTCGCGCGCGAACGGGGACCAGCGGTTCGAAGGGTCAAGACAAAACTCACTTTTCGTGGTTTATTGCGTACCCGTCACTGGCTTGGCTGAAAGGATAGGCACCAATGGACAAGGCATCGGTCGAGGCTCTCGAGTCGAAGCACGCCGCGCTCCACGCGCTGATCGACGAGGAAGAGCATCGAACCCACCCCGACGAAGACCTTCTCCACCGCCTCAAGAAAGAAAAGCTCAAACTGAAGGATGAAATGGCGGGCCACTTCACACACTGAAGCGGCCTTTTTTGTGCGTGGCGGCCCAGGACCGCCACGCCAAAACCTTCCTAATCGTCGCGCGAAACGCGCTCGACCCGCTCGTGCTGCTCCTGTGCCTCGAGCGTCATGGTCGCGATCGGCCGCGCCTCGAGACGGCCTAGCGAGATCGGCTCGCCGGTCACTTCGCAATAGCCGTATTCGCCTTCGTAGAGGCGGCGGATCGCGCAATCGATCTTGGCGATGAGCTTGCGCTGCCGGTCACGGGTGCGCAGCTCGATCCCCCAATCGGTCTCGCTCGAGGCGCGGTCGGCGAGGTCGGGCTCGCGGAGCGAATCCACCTGGAGCTGCGCCATCGTCGCGCGCGACTCCTCGATGATCGCCTCTTTCCAGGCCTTGAGCTTCCGGAGGAAATAAGCGCGGTGCTTGCCGCACATGAACTCTTCCTTCTCCGACGGCCGGTAGGCCTCGGTCAGGATGATCCGATCGAATGGTTCGAAGTCGTCGCCGCCATAAAGATCGACTAGAGCGGTCGCCATATTTTCCCTCCCCCGCACCGGGTTCCCGAGCCCCCTCGGAAAATCCCAAACGCCGCCGCCTGGCTGCGGCCGGCCCACCGGTGCAGCCGGAGGCAAATATTGCAGACTTTCCCGGGACTTACCGAGGGAAGCCTGCATCCCCATCCGGCGCTATAGTTAGGCCGCTAACGCTTAACAAGCATAGACGCAGGGCCAGTGAAGAAATCGCCAAGCTGTTGCTATTATGGCGCATTTCCCTCCCCCGCGGCTCCCTCCTGCGCCCCCGAGGAGGTCCGGAGGGAAAGGTTGCGGCATTGCGGACCCTCCCGCATAGGCTTGGCCGATGCGGATCCTTCTGACCAATGACGACGGCGTGAACGCGCGCGGCCTGAAGCTGCTCGAATCGGTGGCGCGCAAGTTCAGCGACGACATCTGGATCGTCGCTCCGACCGAGGAGCAATCGGGCGCGGGCCATTCGCTGACGCTGACGACGCCGGTGCGCCTGCGACGCCACGACGAGCGCCGTTTCTCGGCCACCGGAACACCGACCGACGCGGTGATGCTGGCGCTCGCGCACATCATGAAGGACTCGCCGCCCGACGTGATCCTGTCGGGAATCAACCGCGGCGCCAACCTCGCCGAGGACGTGACCTACTCGGGCACCGTGTCTGCGGCGATGGAGGGTGCGCTTGCCGGAGTCCCCTCGATCGCGCTCAGCCAGGCCTATTCGCGAGAGGGAATGGGCGACACGGTGCCTTTCGCCGCCGCCGAGGTCTGGGCGGAGCGCGTGCTCGGGCCGCTGCTCGATTTCCCGATGGAGCCGGGCACGCTCGTCAACGTCAACTTCCCGGCCGTGCCGCCGGACGAGGTGAAGGGAATCCGCGCCTGCCGCCAGGGGCTTCGCGACTATGGCCGCTTGCGCATCGTCCAGCGGACCGATCCGCGCGGCTATGACTATTTCTGGTTTGGCCTAGGCCCGATGGTCCAGACCCCGGGTCACTCGACCGACCTCGAAGCGATCGCCGATGATTATGTCTCGGTGAGCCCGCTCCACCTCGACCTCACGCACGAACCGTCGCTCGGCGCCCTGCACGAACGATTTGCGGCCGCGCCCTAAGGGGCACGGCCGCAATCCANGTTCCGATTGTGCGGCGCGGAAGGCCTAGCGGCCGCGCTCTCCCCTCTCGCCCTGCGCCGGCGGAGGCGCGTTGGTCGACTCGGCGAGCCAGGTTTCGCTGGCTCCGCACGAGCTGGTCATGGTCAGCGGCTGGCCGGCCTGGAACGGGCTCGCGTAAGGGACGCATTCCTGTCCGCCGCCGACAGCGAGGCACAGCTGGCCGTTGGCCGCCGTCCAATTGCCCGCGACTGTGTTGCCGCCGGGAGTCAGGACCCGCAGCTGTCCGCCGGGATCGAGATAAACGGTATTGGTGACGCCGTTGGTGGTGACCTGGATCGGCTGTCCGATGACCTCCGCGCCGGGCGCCCAGGGCTGGGCCATCGCCGCGGCAGGGAGCATGGCGCCAGCGGCCAGTCCAATCGAAGCGCGTCGTAAAAAGCTGCTCTTCATGATCCCTCTTCCCTTCTCGATCGGACCTGGACCGCGAAGCATCTCATCAAGTGGGGCTGTTGCCGTTGCCGTTGTGGTGAAGCACCAGATAGAGGCCGATCCCGGCGGCGATCGCGGCGAGCGCCAGCAGCAGCGGGCTGATTCCGAGGCCCGCACCGGCAACCTCTGCCGGCGGGACAGGAATGGGCTGCGGCGGCGGATTCTGGGCGACTGGCGGCGGAACGTCGACCTGCGGAAGAACGCAGCCGTTGGCCGGCTGGGCCGCGGCTGCTGCGGCAGCAGCGGCCCCGCAAACGGCGACCGCCGAAGCGCCGCCGTTCATGACGCTGAGCACCGCCCAGGGATCGGGCTGGTACGCCGGTGCAGAGGCCGTAGCGGCGACCGCNCCGGTCGAGCTGAACAGCATTGAGCCTGCAATCAGAACTCCGATTGCTCCGCGACTCCGCGACATAGCCATCTGCTTACTCCTGGCGCTGCGAGATTCCTGCCTCGCAGAAGAAGGTGAAACGCCTTAGTCCAAAATGGAGTTGCGTTCTACCGATCTGAACGAAAATTTTTAACCTGCTGTTACATTTGCGCATCTCGGAGCGAGCGCCGGACGGCTTGGCGGTGGCGGATTGGCCTGTTAGCCGCGCCACCATGGAAGCCTGCGCCATACCGCCGCTCCCCGAGTGGGCGCCGCACGACTCGGTGTGGATCGGGTTTCCGAGCGATCCGGAATTGTGGCTTGGCGACCTCAAGCCGGCGGAGCGCGAGGTTGCCGCCTTTGCCGGGGCCGTGCACGCCGGTGGCCGCGGCGAAAAGGTCCAACTTATCGCCGCCCACGACGGTGCCGCCGAAACTGCTCGAAAGCTCGCCCCGTTCGCCGACGTGATCGTCGAGCCGTTCGGCGACATCTGGCTGCGCGACACCGGCCCGATCGTGCTGGGCAGCGGAGCGGGGCGGCGGGCGCAGGGGTTCGGCTTCAACGGCTGGGGCGGCAAGTACGAGCTCGAGGGCGACGAGGATATCGGCGAACGCCTGGCGCGCGCCGCCGGCCTGCCGTTCGCCAGGGCCGGCTGGATCCTGGAAGGCGGCGCCATCGACGGCGACGGCTCGGGCACCGTCGTGACGACCGAGCAATGTCTCCTCAATCCCAATCGAAACACGCTCACCAAGGGCGAGGTTGAGGAGCGGCTCGAACGCGATCTCGGCTTCGAGCGCGTGGTCTGGCTCGGTTCGGGCCTGCTCAACGACCATACCGACGGGCATGTCGACAATCTCGCCCGGTTCGTAGCGCCCGGCCGGATCGCGATCCCGACCCCCGCGAAGGACGATCCGAACGAGGCGGTTTACCGCGACGCCGCGCGCCGGCTTCGCTCGACGAAGCTCGACGTCGTGACCCTTCCTTCCCCCGGCCGGGTCCTCGACGAAGACGGCGACGTCATTCCGGCGAGCTACATGAACTTCTACGTCGGCAATGCGGCCGTGGTCGTCCCGCAATACGGCGCGCCGAACGACCGCGCGGCAGTCGACGTCGTCCAGGCGCTTTTCCCCGGGCGCGTTGCAATCGGTCTTCGCGCCGACCACATCCTGACCGGAGGCGGAAGCTTCCACTGCATCTCGCAACAGGTGCCTGCTTAGCAGGCATCCCGGCGCAGGCCGGGATCCAGCCCATGTTCTGGACTCCGGCCTTCGCCGGAGTACGGGAGACCGAATGACCAAGCTCACCGTCGCAGCGCTCCAGCTCGCCTTCACCGACGACACGGCCCTGAACATCCGCGCGGTGGCCGAGCTCGTGCGCGAGGCCGCGGGCAAGGGGGCCGAGGTGGTGCTTCCCCCCGAGCTGTTCGAAGGCCCCTATTTCTGCCGGACCGAGGACGAGAGCCTGTTCGCCGCGGCCCGCGCCACCAACGAGCACCCCTCGGTGCTGGCGATGCAGGAGCTCGCGGCCGAGCTGAAGATCTGGATTCCGACGAGCTTCTTCGAAGCCGACGGCCCGCACCATTACAACAGCCTGGCGATGGTCGGCCCGGACGGGAAGGTCGCCGGCGTCTATCGCAAGAGCCACATTCCGGACGGACCGGGCTACGAGGAGAAATTCTACTTCCGCCCCGGCAACACCGGATTCAAGGTCTGGGACGGCCCGCACAAGGCGACGCTCGGCGTCGGGGTCTGCTGGGACCAATGGTACCCGGAGACGGCGCGGGCGATGATGCTGATGGGCGCGGACATATTGTTCTACCCGACCGCGATCGGCACCGAGCCGCACGATCCCGACCTCGACACCTCGCGGCTATGGCGACGAGCGATGATCGGCCACGCCGTGTCCAACGTCGTGCCGGTCGTCGCCGCCAACCGCATCGGCACCGAGCACGGCCAGCGCTTCTACGGCCACAGCTTCATCTGCGACGAGCGCGGCGACATCCTGGCTGAGTTCGGAGCCGGGGACACCGGCGTTCTCGTCGCGACGCTCGACCTCACGGCGGCGAAAAAGCATCGCGCCGCCTTCGGCTTCTTCCGCGACCGCCGGCCGGAGCTTTACGGGCGGCTCACCGAGGACGTCTGAGCTACAGCTCCAGCCGGTAATAGACGCTGTCGCAGAGCTCGTCGCCGACTTGCCACGTACCGGCCGCGCGGCCTGTCTCGACGAAACCATGGCGCTCGAGCAGCCGGACCGATCTCAGGTTCCGGGGATCCACGTCCGCCGTCAGCTCGCCCGCGCCCGAGTTGCGGCGATGGTCGATGAATGCGGCCAGGGCCTCGCTCGCATACCCCTTCCCCCAATGGGCCGGCTCGATCAGGAAACCGAACTCCGGCAATTTCCAGGCTCCGAATTTCCCGATCAGCCGACCCTCGAGCGTAACGATGAAGTCGTCGCTGCCTGACCGGTCCGCTTCGACCATGGAAGCGATCCACTGCACCGTCTCGCCAAGTTCCGCGTGCGGCGGGCTCGACCAGTATCGCATCGCCAGCGGGTCGCTCATGATTCGGTGCATGGCCTCCGCGTCGTCGTAGCGCGCGCGCCGAAGAAGCAGCCGCTCGGTGCGGATTGCATCAANCATCCCGACGCGCCACCGCGCGTTCGAACACGTCTTCGAACATGTCGCGCGTCAGCCTCCCNGTGTTGGTGTTCTGCCGCGAGCAATGGTAGGTCGCNAGGAGCATTCGGCCGTCAGGCGCTGCATCTTCNGCGCCATGCGCGAACTTCGATTTGATCCCGAGCGTCNTCGCCGTCGACGCATGCGCGATCTGCCCGAGCGCGATGATGACCCTGACCTTCGGCAGCGCGGCAAGCGCNGCTTCGAGATAATTGCGGCAGTTCGCGATCTCCGCGGGCACCGGCCGATTGCCCGGCGGCAAGCATTTGACCGCGTTGAGCACGATCGTCCCGACGAGCGCCAGTCCGTCGTCCGCCTCGCCGCGATATGTGCCCTCGGCGAGCCCGAACTTGAGCAAAGTCGAGTAGAAGATTTCGCCCGAATAGTCGCCGGTGAACGGTCGCCCGGTGCGGTTCGCCCCTCTCCTTCCCGGGGCGAGCCCGACGATCGCCAGCCATGCGTCGGGATCGCCGAACGCAGGCACGGGCGCGTTCCACCAGTCCGGCTGCTCGCCGCGAAGCTCGTCGCGCAAGGCCACGAGCCGCGGACACAATGGGCAATCGCGCGGCGCTTCGGCCTGCGGGATCGGGGAGAGGTCGGCGGGTTGGGCCACGTCAACACCAATTACCGATTGTCCTGAGCTTGTCGAAGGACTGTCCTTGTTCTTAGGGCGATAGAGGAAAGGCAGCCCTTCGACAGGCTCAGGGCAACGGTGGTTGTTTGGCTCAGCACCTCTACGCCATCGCGATCGGGTCCAACCGTCCGCACGGACGGCACGGGCGGCCGCCCCAGGTGGTCGAAGCCGCGATCGCCCGGCTCGACGCGGACTTCGGCCTGTTCGATGCGTCGCCGATCCTCTTGAACCCGGCGCACGGACCCGGAGGGCGCGATTATGCCAATGCCGTTGCCCTGGTCGAAAGCGGGCTCGAGCCGCCGGAAATGCTCGGCCGGCTAAAGGCGATCGAGCGCGACTTCGGCCGCCGCCGCGGGCGCCGCTGGGGCAGCCGCGTGCTCGATCTCGACATCGCGCTGTGGAGTGGCGGGAAATTCCGCTCGCGCCGCCTGACGATCCCGCATCCCGGTCTCGCCCGTCGAAGCTTCGTTCTCCAGCCGCTCGCCGCCATCGCTCCGGACTGGAGCCTCGGCCCGCTCTCGGTCCGCCATCTCGCCGCGCGCCTTGCCCGCCGCGCCCCGCGGGGCTAGGCGCGCGCACAAGGTGGGCCCATAGCTCAGTCGGTAGAGCAACTGACTTTTAATCAGTAGGCCGCTGGTTCGAATCCAGCTGGGCTCACCAGCGCGGCGCGCAGCCTGTCCGGGGGACAGGCGAGCACCGCGCTCCCGAAGCGAAGCTGAGGGGCCGAAGCGCGCCCTTCATTTATTTGAATTCCACGTGCCGGCGCTTCCTGAGCGCCTTGTTTTCCTTGGGCGGCGCCGAGCGGCTGTCGGCGAGCAGCGCCAGGCACATTCCGAAGCACGCGCCGATCGCTGCGGTGCGGAGCGGAAAATCGGCGAGGCTGTGGACGAGGACGGCGGCCGACGCCACCGCGGCCGCCCGCGCGAACGGCCCCGCCTCAGCGGTTCGCCAGGCGCGCCACACGCTGGCCGCCCACCAGGCGAGGAACGCCAGCATCAGGACGATCCCGGCAAGGCCGAGCTCGAGCGCAATCTCCGCATAATCGTTGTGCGCGTGCACGACATATTCGGTCGTCACCTGCTCCGGCCGTTCGTATAGCTGGTAGACGCTTCGGAACGACCCCAGGCCCGATCCGAAGGGCATGAAATCCGCGGCGGCGCGCGATGTCGTCGCGAAAATGTCGGCGCGCGACTGGGCCGAGGTCGCCGCATGCTCGCCGATCCTGTTCGACCCGATCGAGGTCGTCTCGATCGCCGCGACCGATCCCACGGCCAGCAGGACGGCGAGGCCGACGACCCACAAGCGCAGGCGGCTGTTCGGCGGGAGGACGATGAGCGCACTCGCCGCGACGACCGGAAACGCAAGCCCGTAGCCGGCGAGCGACCCGTTGAGCGCAATTCCGACCACGACGACGATTCCGAGCCCGGCGGCGATCGCGACGACGGCGGAATAACGCTGCATGCTCGCCGTCCGTGCCGCCGCGACGATCGCGGAGAGGAAGGGCACGGTCATGATCAGCAGCGTCGCCATGTGATCGGCGTTTGCAAAGAAGCCGACCCCGCGCCCGGGACTGGTTTCCTCGTACAAATAGCCGGCGGAGCTGGCGACCTGCATCGCGCCGAGCGAAATCCCGGCGAGCGTCCCCGCGATCAGCGCGAAGGCCAGCCAGCGCGGCCGGTACGCCTTCAGTCGGACCATCGCGCAGAAGATCGCAACCGCCGGAATGATTCGAAGGAAGGTATCGAGTCCCAATGCGGGCGTCAGGGAAAGCGGCTCCGGCGGGAGTTGGATCCCGAGCGCCCGCAACCCTTCCGCGACTTTGGCGCGTGGGCCGAGACGGGCCCAGATGTCCGGCGAGAGCGGTATCAGCTGGACCGCGACGATGACGAGGGCGAGGACCGCAAGCCACAGCAACTGCCTCGCCGCCGGTGCGACGCGCTCCTCGCTCCGGTCCATCGCCGCCCAGGCAATGATCGCGATGCCCGCCAGCTGCAGGATCATGTTCGCCCAGATGCCCTGCGCGCTGCCGCCGAGGATCAGACAGGCGAACAGATAGGCGGGAGCGACGGCGGTCCGGGCGCGGCTAAGCATTGGGGCCCGCTCGGACCAGGCGGAGGCCGGTGATCGTCGCCTCGGATTGCTGGGCGATGTCTCCCGACCGCCCCGAAAGCTCCAGCCGCTGCGCCGGACAGCTGGCCGGGACCTGGAAGGTCCACCCGCTCCTCGCGACCTGGTCGAGCCCGGCGATGGCGATCGGCTGGTCCTTGCCGTCGCAGCGGATCGACCAGCGCAAGGTCTCGGGGTGCAGTGGAGAGCCCACGAGCTGCATCTGCAGCCGGTAGCTTCCCGCGGGGAGCAGAAGAAGCTGGCCGGCAAGCACCCCGTCCTCATTGCCGTAGAAGATGACGTGTAGGCGTCCGCCGGATTCGCGCTCCGCCAGCCCGACTGTGGATGAGGCGAGCGACCAGTTGAACGGCGGCGGCGGGTCGGGCTGGGCGAAGCCCGGGTCGAAGATCAGCGAATCGCCGATTTGGCCGCCGCCGATCGAAGACCAGATCGCCCGTGCCCGCGCATAGTCGCCGCTCGCGACCAGGCTCGACAGCAGCGGCCGGACCCAGCCGCTGCCGGGCTTGCGGTGGTTCGCGTCGGCCAGCGCGAGGATGGCGTCGGCATTGCCGGCATCTCCCGCGAGCTGTGTGAGAACGCCTTCTTCCAGCCAATCCTGCGAGCGGAACAGCTCGCGCATCAGCGGCCAGTTGGAGCGATCCTTGGCATAAGCGGCGATGAACGGCGCGGCGGCCCCCGCCCTCGGCGACAGCCGCGCGAGCACGACCGTTTCCTGCAGGCCCTCGAGGGTCTTTCCCGACCGGAAATAATAGGTCGCCAGGAAATAGGCTGCGGGCATCGAGCGCGGGTCGCGCCATTGCGCGGCGAGGAACGCGCGCCGCGCCGCCTCCATGTCACCCGCGATCTGTGCCTGGACTCCGCGCACAAGGAACGGCTCGGACGACAGCGGCGCCTTCATTGCCGCGTCGTCGATCATCGAGAAAACGCCCTTCGGGATCGGCTTCCGCTCCGCCGACGCCCGTCCGATCGAGGCAAGCCCGAGCGAAATCTCCACGGAAGGGTGGCCGGCCCAGACCTTTGCGGCCGACTCGGGCCGGAGCGTCGCCAGCGCATCGACTGCTGCGCTCCGGACGACCTGGACAGCCAGGAGCAGCGCAGCCGCAACCACGATCAGGCGCCGAACGATCAAGGCGCCGTTCCCCCGCCGCAGCTCAGGCTTCGGATTCTTCGGCCGGAGCGGAATCGTTCGGCTCGTCTTCGCCGCTCGGGATCATCAGAATCTCGTTCCGCTTCACCTTGCCCTTGCCGTAGCCGTACTGGCCGTATCCGTAGCCATAGCCGTAACCGTAGCCATAGCCGTAACCGTAGCGGCCGTAGCCGTAGCTTCCGCCGGTATCCGTCGCCTTGGTCAGCACGGCCCCGAGGATATGTGTGCCGGTGGCTTCGAGCCGGTTCAAGGCCTCGACCGCCGCGCGGGTCCGGGTCTTGGCGCTCTCGATCACGAACAGGACCTCGCCGGCGGCCGCGGCAAGCAGCGGCGCGTCGGCCAGGCCGAGCGTCGGCGGCCCGTCGATGACGATCAGCTCGAAGCGTTCGTTGGCCTCGGTGATGATCTTTCGGATGCGGCCGGTCGAAAGAAGGTCGGCCGGGCTCGGCGGAACCGGACCGCTCGGCAGCAGCCACAGGTTGGCGTGCTGGGTCTCGACGACATGGTCCTCGACCTTGTCGTCGGTTGTCAGCAGCTTGCTGAGGCCGACATTGTCGCTCGCCGCCTTGAAGGCGGGCTTGCGCAGGTCGCCGTCGATCAGAAGCACCGATTTGCCGCGCCGGGCGAAATTCTGCGCGAGCGCGAGGGCGGACGAGGACTTGCCTTCCGCCGAGCGGGTGCTGGTGAGCAGCAGGACTTTCGGCATTCCGCTCTCGGTGCTGAATCGAAGCGCCGCGACGATGGCCGAATAGGCTTCCGAAATGACCGACGTCGGATCCTTGAGATCCTCGACGAAAGCGTCCTTTGCGGGCGTGCGGGGAACCGCGCCCAGGCAGGGCAGCGCCAGCTTCTTCCGCACGTCCTCACGGCTCTTGATCGTGTCGTTGATGAACTCGAGTCCGATGGCGCCCGCCATTCCCGCGACCAGGCCGAGGCCGAGGCCGAGGAGGAGGTTGAGGAACAAATCGGGCTTGAACGGAAGCCGCGGCGTGTCCGCGCGGTCGACGACCGAAACGGGCGAGATCCCGACTCCTCCCGCGACTCCGATCTCCTTGTAGCGCTGCAGGAGCGCGTCATAGAGCGCGCGATTGGTATCCACCTCACGCTGCAGGATCGTATATTTGATGTTGCGCCCGCGCAGACCGAGCACCTGGCCCTTGAGCTGGGCAACCTGCGATTTGAGCTGCTGCTCGGCCGACAAGGCTGCCTGATAGGCTGAACGCAGGGTGTTGGAGCGCGCGCTCGTGATTCGGCCGGCTTCGGCGGAAATCTGCCTGCGAAGCTCATCGATTTGCGAGCGCAGGCTGACCATTTCGGGATGGTCGGGCTTCATGAAGGTGCGCTTCTGCTGGTAGTCGGCCTCGAGCTGCGCGAGATTGCGCTGCAGCTGTTCGGTGTTTTCGGTTACGTCGGTGGTCAGCCCGGAGGACAGGGACTGGCGGTATGCCCCCTCCGCCGCGATCCGCCGGGCGGTCGCTTCGGCAAGGGCGCTGTTCAGCTTCACCATGGTTTCGCCCTGGAGCGAATTGGTGTCGCCTCCCTTCTCGATGGCGTCCTCGCCTCCGGTGTTCACGATCCCCTGCTCTTGCGCATAAGCGACCAGCGCGCGTTCGGAATTTTCGAGATCGCCGCGGGTCTTGTTGATCTGCCGCTCGAGGAAATTGCGGGCGTAGGCCGAGGATTCGTAGCGCCTCTGGATCGCAGTGTTGATGAAACCGTCGGCGACCGCATTGGCGACCGATGCCGCGAGCTGCGGCGAAGTCGAATCGAAGCTGAACTTGATGAGCTCGCCCACCTGGGGCGGGGAGACGTTGAGATTCGCCGCCACCAGCGACGTCGCCGCGCGCAGCCGCTTCGATGCGTCGAGCTCCTGCGGAACCACGTCGGGATTGTTTGCGAGGTTGAGCTCCTGCGCCGCGCGCTCGGCGACGCTCCGGCTCTGGAGCAGGCCGACCTGGGTCGAAACGAAGCTCGCGGAGTCGCCGCCGCTGACGACCTGTTCGTCCTTCGACTGGCTGGTGACTTCGAACTGCGGCGGGTTCGCCTGCAGTGTCACCCACGCACGATAGACCGGCCGGGTCAGCAAGGTCGCGAGGATCGCCCCGGCGAGCCCGAGCGCGACGGCCCCCAGCACCAGCCAGCGCCAGTGATGGACGATGCGCATGAGCGCCGCGAAATCGAGGATGGTCGCCGCCGAATAATTACGCTGGCCGGGGCCAAGCTGCTGGTCGCCCGCATATGGGCCGATCGTCCATTGACCTTCGTTCGGTACGGGCAGCGTCGTATTCACTGGATCTCGCCTCGCCTGTCTGTTGCGCCGCCGCTCACCTAGTAAATCACCGGCCTGAAGAGTCCGAGCAGCGGCACGGTCGACAGCATCTGCTTCTCGATCTCCTTGATCCTCGATCCGTCGACGATGATGATGTCGCCGGCATAGACCGCCGGGTCCTTCGCCTCGCCGCGCCGGATCGACGTTAGGTCGAAGGCGGCAGCCTGGCGCTGGCCTCCGATCGTGCGGAACACCGCCACCCGGCGTGAATTGGCGTCGTCGGCGGTGCCCCGGGCGATGGCCACGGCCTGCATCAGCGACATCGGCCCGGCGATCGGATACTGGCCCGGCTGCCGGACCGCGCCGTCGAGCGTGACGACATGCGCCGTCGAATCCTTGATTGCGACGCTGACGTCGGGATGCTCGAAATATTTCTGGCCGAGCAAGCTCGTCAGCTTGCTGTCCAGCTCCGCCGTCGTCAGGTTCGCCGCGTCCACCTCGCCGACCAGAGGAAGCGAAATGTGGCCCGCGAGGTCGACCGCATAATCGCCCGACAGCTCATCGGCCTTGAAGACCTTGATCGTGAGCTTGTCCATCGGCGCGATCTTGTAGTTGGAATCGAGATACTGGATCTTGGGCGGATCGGGCGTTCCGAGATCGAGCCCGTACGGGATTTTCCCTCCCCGGGTGTCCGCGCAACCCGCTGCCAGGATGGCAAGGGCGATAGGCAGAGCTACGGCAACAGGACGTGGGGCAAGATCAGCGAACACGATCATTCCTCCGAAGACGTCGGCGCCCCCTATTCCAAAATCGCCCGAATGTAGAGCGACTAATCTCCAAAATGGACCAGGTTAGCATGGAACCGCCTCCTGCTCGGCGGACCGCGTGTCGAGGAGCCAGTTGTCCGAGCCTTCGATTGCGAGCGCTGTGAGCACGCCGGTGCGATAGGCGCCGGTGTCGATCCCGATGCGATTGGGCCGGATTTCGACTTCGGGCCGGATGGTGTGGCCGTGCACCACCACGAAGCCGTGGTCGGTGTCGTCGAACAGGAACGGCTCGCGGATCCAGCGCAGATCCGACTGGCGCTGCTGATCGATCTCGACTCCTGGCCGGATGCCGGCGTGGACGAAGAGGTAATCCCCGAAGCGGCAGCTGTCGTCGAAGGTCTCGAGGAACTCGACATGCTCCCTCGGGATCGCGCCACGGATCAGCGCGAGCGAATCCTCGTCGCTCATCCCGGTCAGCCTCGAAGCGTCGACGCCGTAGCTGGCGAGGCATTCGGTCCCGCCGAACCAGCGCCATTTCGTGATCAGGTCCGACTCTCCGCGCAGAATCCGGAGCAGGACTTCCTCGTGATTGCCGAGGAGGAAGACCGGCCGCGTGCGCGGGTGCTTGTAGGTGCGCAGGCGCTCGACGACCTGTGCCGAATTGGGACCGCGATCGATCAGATCGCCGACGAAAACGATGAGGATCTTGCGCGCCGGGCGGCCCGCGATCTCGTCGTGGATCTTGTCGAGCAGGCTCTCGAGCAGGTCGAGTCGCCCGTGAATGTCGCCGACCGCATAGGCGCGCCACCCGCGCGCGCCGGCGGGGCCGCTGTCGCGTCGAGGAGCGAAATTGAACATCGTGCCCCTTAAGCCCGAATCCTCGGCGTCCTGGCAAGAACCTCCGGAACGGCCCAATAACCATCCAGAGCCTAAACCGCTCCTGAATTTGGAAAAAAAGGCCGGGTCAGGTGCTCAGCAGGTCGAACCGCGGGATTTCGACATCGAAGGCCGCGCCATTCTCGTCGACCATCCGGTAGCTCCCGCTCATTGCTCCGCTGCCGGTGTCGAGCGGACAGCCGGAGACATAGTCGAAGCTCGCGCCCGGAGCGATCAGCGGCATTTCCCCGACCACGCCTTCGCCGACGACTTCGTGGACCGTCCCGCGCCCGTCGACGATCAGCCAGCTTCGCGACAGCAGCTGGACCGCGACCTCGGACCCGTTCTCGATCCGCACATGATAAGACCAGAACCAGCGGTTGGTGGAAGGGTCCGATTGCTCTGCGAGGAAGCTCACCGCCACCCGCACGGCGATGCCGCGCGTGACCGCGACGTTCGGGAACAGCATTGCGAGCGCGTCGATGGTCACGGCGTCACCTTAGCGGGCGCTATTGCGCAGACAACTAGGCAAGGCCGCCTGCGCGACGAAGCCGTTCGACGAGGCGCGCGCGCGCATCAGCGAGCGGCCGCGAGCGCTCGGTGATCAGGTCTCGGCCGAGGAAATGGCCGGTAAGCGAAAGCCCCTGGTCGATCTCGCTCCACGAGGCCGGGCCGCCCTCGCGAACGAAGCGTGGGAGCGGAAGCAGCTTCCCGGGATAAGGCTCGGCCTCGGCCGCGCTTACGGCCCGTCCCGACCTCGGGCTGACGGCCACCAGCCCGTCGTTCGCGCCCGTGACCGCGCAGCGCTCGAGGTCCAGCCCGAAGCCGAGCTCGGCGAGCAGCAGAAGCTCGTAGCGCACGAGCGCATTGCCCCACCCGTTGGCCGAGGGCGCCGCCTCGATCGCATCGAGCAGCCCCTCGAGCGCCTGGTAGAGCCGCGGATACGCTTGTCCCTCCGGTAGGACCGTCGCGGTGAGAACGGTCGCCCATTCGATCGCGGCGGCGGGCAGCGGCTCCGACAGCAGCGGACCGCGACTGTGGACCAGTTCCACCGCCGCCTGCGGCAACTGCGTTTCGGTTCGGGCCGACAGCTGCGCCTGGACGACATTCCCGGCTATCAGCACCGGCCGCATCCGGCGTCCCCGGGCGCCGCGGACATAGGCCGCCTCCAACCCATGGTCTGGGGTCATCAGCCGGACGATCGCGCCATGCTCGCCGTGACTCCTCAGCGCGCAGACGATGGCGGTGGTTTCGCGGCGCATCAGCCGGCCGGATGGAAGTAATCATAGACCTGCCGCGCGGTTGCCCGGCTGATCCCCGGCGCCTTTTCCAGGTCCTCGAGCGCCGCGCCCTTGACCGCTCGCGCAGTGCCGAAGTGCATCAGAAGCGCACGCTTCCGCGTCGGCCCGATGCCCGGCACATCGTCGAGCGTCGAGGTCGTCAGGCTCTTGGCGCGCTTCGCCCGGTGGGTGCCGATCGCAAACCTGTGCGCCTCGTCGCGCAAGCGCTGGAGATAGAACAATGTCGCGGAGTTCGGCGGCAGCGTGATCTCGCGCCCGCCCGGCAGGTGGAAGATTTCGCGGCCCTCGCGTCCGTGGTGCGGGCCCTTCGCCACGCCGACGACGGGCACGTCGTGGACCCCCATGTCCTCCATCACCTCGCACACCGCCGACAGCTGCCCCTTGCCGCCGTCGATCAGCAGCAGGTCCGGCCATTCGCCGCTCTGCCGGTCCGGGTCCTCCTTTTCCAGCCGCGCGAAGCGCCGTTCGAGCACCTCGCGCATCATCGCGAAATCGTCGCCCGGCTGCGTCTCCGGGCGCTTGATGTTGAACTTGCGGTAGCTGTTCTTGCGGAAACCCTCGGGCCCGGCGACGACCATCGCGCCGGTCGCGTTCGTGCCCATGATGTGGCTGTTGTCGTAAACCTCGATCCGCTTGGGCACGTCGGCGAGCTCGAACGTGTCGGCAAGCTCGCGCAGGATCTTGCCCTGGGTCGTCGTCTCCGCGAGGCGGCGGTCGAGCGCCTCCTCGGCGTTGCGGGTCGCCTGCTCCACCAGCTTGCGCCGCGATCCACGTTGCGGGATTTCGATCCCGACCTTGTGGCCCGAGCGCTCGCACAGCGCCTCCTCGATCAATGCCTGATCGGTGAGCTGACGATCGACCAGGATTCGCCGCGGCGGGGGCATGTCCTCGTAGAACTGGACGAGAAAGCTCGACAGAACCTCGGCTTCCGGAACGTCGTTCACATGCACCGGGAAGAAGGCGCGATGCCCCCAATTCTGACCTCCGCGAATGAAGAAGGCCTGGATCGACACGGTCCCGCCCTTGCACGCGAGCGCGAAGACGTCGGCATCGCCGAGCCCTTCGGCGTGCACCGTCTGGCTGCCCTGGATGTAGGTCAGCGCGCGCAGCCGGTCGCGATAGACGGCTGCCAGCTCGAAGTCCTGCCGCTCGGCGGCCTCCGCCATCGACTTGCTCAGCCGGGTTTGAACGCCCGTCGACCGGCCCGCGAGGAACTCCTTCGCCTCCCCGACCAGCTCGTCATAGGCCTCGGCACCGATGCGCCCGACGCAGGGCGCCGAGCAGCGCTTGATCTGGTAGAGCAGGCACGGCCTCGACCGGTTCTCGAAATAGCTGTCGGAACAGCTCCTTAGAAGGAACAGCTTCTGAAGCGCGTTAAGAGTTCGAGTGACCGATCCGGCGCTCGCGAACGGCCCGTAATATTGCCCCTTGATGCGCCGCGCGCCGCGGTGCTTCTGGATTCGCGGAAAGGCATGATCCTCGCGCAGGAGGATGAAGGGGAAGCTTTTGTCGTCCCGCAAAAGCACGTTGTAGGGCGGACGGAAGCGCTTGATCAGCTGCGCTTCCAATAGCAGCGCTTCGGCTTCGGTGCGGGTGGTGACGATGGTCATCGAGCGCGTCTGCGAAACCATCCGCTGCAGCCGCTTGGGCAGCTTGGCGACCTGCGTGTAGCTGGTCACGCGGTTCCTCAGCACCCGGGCCTTGCCGACGTAGAGCACGTCGCCGCGCGCATCCTGCATCCGATAGACGCCGGGCCGCCGCGGAAGCGTCTTCAGCACCTCNCGGATCGCGGCGACGCCNGCTTCGAGGTCGGGCTGCTCCGAGCCGCGCACGGCATAGGTCGCCTGATCCTCGTTGAAGCGCTCCGAAGATCGCGGATGGTCGGGGCGGTCGGCCTTGCTCACACAAGGGAAATAGGGCCGATGCCCATAATCGTCACCCCGGCCTTGGTGACGGTGCCGTTCCGTCACGGGCCTGCCTTCCTTGCGAGGGCGCGAAGATCAGGCGGGTCCCGGGTCAAGCCCGGGATGACGGTTTAGGCCGCCGCCCTCGCCTCTTCCTCGTCGGCGAGCATCCAGTCGACGGCGGCGCGGGCGTGGATGGCCGTCGTGTCGTAGACGGGGATGACGTTGGCGCGGCAGTCGACGGCGAACACCAGCTCGGTGCAGGCGAGGAGAACCGCCTGGGTCTTCCGCTTGGCGAGCTCGGTGATGAGTGTCTTGAGGCTGCGCTGGCTGTCCCGGACGACGCGTCCGGCGGCGAGCTCGTCGAAGATGATCCGGTCGACCTCGCGGATCCAGGTCTCCTCGATGGGTACGAGGGTGATCCCGCGCGCTTCGATCCGCCCGCGGATGAAGTCCTCGGTCATGGTGAAGCGCGTTCCGAGCACGGCGACGTTTGTCCGGCGTTCGGCGACGAGCCGGTCGGCTGCGGCATCGGCGATGTGCAGCAGCGGAACGTCGATCGCGGCCGCGACAATGTCGTAAAACTTGTGGCTGGTGTTGCAGGCCATCAGCACGCCTTCCGCGCCGCCCGCGACGAGGCGCTTCGCGGCGTCGACGTTCATCTGCGCCGCCGCATCCCACTTCCCCTCCTGCTCGAGCGCGGCATATTCGCCGAAGTCGAGGCTTTCCATCGCGAGCCGCGCGCTATGCAGCCCGCCGAGCCGCTGGCCGATTCCGCGATTGATATGCTCGTAATAGAGCGCGGTCGACGTCCAGCCCGTGCCCCCGATGATGCCCAGCTTGCGCAAGTTCGCGCCCCCTTCCGGTGAATCGCCCCGCGCGAGATTGTCCGCCAACTTGCCCCTGCGGACAAGGCGTAAACATCTGATTTAGCGCAAAATTAATGCTGTTGCGACCAAACCGTGCCAGCCTGGCTCACCCGAGCGCTTTGACGATCTCTTCCGTCATCTTCTTGGCGTCGCCCAGAAGCATCATCGTGTTGTCCTTGTAGAACAATTCGTTGTCGATGCCGGCATAGCCGACGCCGCCCATCGAGCGTTTCACGAAAAGGCAGGTGCGCGCCTTTTCCACGTCGAGCACCGGCATTCCGTAGATCGGGGAGGTCTTGTCGTTCTTCGCCGCCGGGTTCGTCACGTCGTTAGCGCCGATCACATAGGCAACGTCGGTTTGGGCGAACTCGCTGTTGATGTCCTCGAGCTCGAACACCTCGTCATAGGGGACGTTGGCCTCGGCGAGCAGTACGTTCATGTGGCCCGGCATACGCCCCGCCACCGGGTGGATCGCATATTTGACCGTGACGCCCTTGGCTTTCAGCAGGTCCGCCATCTCGCGCACCGCGTGCTGCGCCTGCGCGACCGCCATCCCGTAGCCCGGGACGATGATCACCTGCTCCGCCTGACCCATCAGGAAGGCCGCGTCCTCGGCCGAGCCGCGCTTGTACGGCCGGTCGATCGCCGCCGCCTCGCCGCCGCTCGCGACCGCCCCGAATCCGCCGGCAATCACCGAGATGAAGCTTCGGTTCATGGCGCGGCACATGATGTAGGAAAGAATGGCGCCCGAGCTTCCGACCAGCGCTCCGGTGATGATCATCGCCGTATTGTGGAGCGTGAAGCCCATCGCCGCCGCGGCCCAGCCCGAATAACTGTTCAGCATCGAGATCACGACCGGCATGTCGGCGCCGCCGATCGGGATGATCAGCAGGAACCCGATGGCGAAGCTGAGCCCCATGACGGTGAAGAAGACCCAGGGCGCCTGGTCCTGGGTGAAGTAGGCGATCAGGACGAGGATGGCGACCAAGGTGCCGAGATTGATCACATGCCGCAGCGGCAGCAGGATCGGCTTGCCCGACATGTTGCCGTTGAGCTTGAGGAAGGCGATCACCGAGCCGGAGAAGGTGATCGCGCCGATNGCCACGCCGAGGCCCATCTCAATCCTGCTGACGGGCAGGATGTTGACGACCGACGGCCCGTAGATGGGCGTGATCCGGACCGCGATTCCGAACGCCTCGGGATTGAGGTAGGCCGCCGCCCCGACCAGCACCGCCGCCATCCCGACGAGGCTGTGGAAGGCTGCGACCAGCTGCGGCATCGCCGTCATCTGGATCTTGCGCGCGGTGACCAGCCCGATGCCCCCGCCGATCACCATCGCGCCGATGATCTCCGGAAGCGACGCGAGTTGGTGCGTGGCGAGCGTGGTGGCGACGGCGATCGCCATGCCGACCATGCCGGTGATGTTTCCGCGGCGACTGCTCTCCGGGTTCGACAGGCCCCTCAGCGCAAGGATGAAGCAGACGCCGGCCACGAGATAGGCGAGCAGCACCCAGGAGGGCACGGCGACGATCAGGTCGGTGTGCATCGCCCTAGCGGTCCCTCTTCTTGTACATCGAGAGCATGCGCTGGGTGACGGCGAAGCCGCCGAAGATGTTCACGCTCGCGAGCGCGACTGCGGCCAGGCCGAGCCATTTGGAGCTCGGGCTCCCCGAGGCCGCGGCGGCGATCAGCGCACCGACCACGATCACCGAGGAAATGGCGTTGGTCACGCTCATCAGCGGCGTGTGGAGCGCCGGGGTCACCGACCAGACCACGTAATAGCCGACGAAACAGGCGAGCACGAAAATCGACAGGATCGAGATGAAGTCCATGAGCCCTCCCACGAGCTGCGCTTTTGTGGCGGCTCGCTTTCCGGCTGTCGAGTGGCCGAGCCGTTAATTCTGTCTCGGTTAGCGCTTTCCTAACCTTTTCGCGCGCATGCGTGTGAGGCCAATTGGGAAGGAAAGAGCGCTCAAGTGTCGAAGCGCGGGAAGACGATCGCCGAACCGCCGCCGTGGAAGCTGCTTCTGTGGACGGCGGTGGCTGGCCTGGTGTTCGGCCTGATCGGCTTCGGCGAGATCGCCGAGGACTGGCTCCGCGTCGCCCGCAACCGCCTCCACTGGCACAATGCGAGCGGCGACATCGTCCTGGTCAAGATCGACGACAGCTCCCTGCGGGAAGTGGGCCGCTGGCCCTGGCCGAGGCGCGAGCTCGCACGCTCTATCGACCAGCTGACGGACGCAGGCGCCAAGCGCATCTTCCTCGATTTCACTTTCTACGATCCGACAAACGGCCAGGACGACCGCATCTTCGCCGACGCCCTTCGCCGATCGAAGGAGGTCTATCTCGCGGCCAGGACCCGCTCCGGAACGGACCGCGATTTTGCCGTCGGATCGAGTACCCAGGCCGAATTCGCGAAGTACGCGAAGCTCGGAAACATCAGCGCGCATTACAATTATCAAAACGCCATCTGGCAACTGCCCTATGCGCTCGAGACCAATGGCACGGCCCTGCCGTCGTTCGCGACCCTCCTCGCGAACCGCGCCGGCACGCCGGGAACGACCTTCCCGGTGGATTATTCGGTCGACCCGGCATCGATCCCGACCTTGTCCGCCGCCGATTTGCTGCGCGGCGACTTCGATCCGAAAGCCGTCCGCGGAAAAGACGTCGTGATCGGCTGGAGCAGCGAAACGCTCGGCGATCAATATTTCCTGCCGGGCACGGGAAAGATGGGCGGCGCTTACGTCCAGATCATCGGCGCTGAAACGCTCAAGGCCGGCACTCCGATTTCCCTTGGATGGGTTCCGCTGTTTGTGCTCGCTCTGGGCGTGGTCGCGCTTGCGGTCCGCCGCCGCAGCACGGCTCAACAGGCCATGCTTCTGGTCGGTTGCACGGGTCTTCTTTTGCTCGGGCCGGTTGCGCTCGAAGCGCACCTCATTTTCCTCGACCTTACGCCTGCGCTATTCGTTGTCCTGATCGTCAGCACCGTATTGTTCTGGCGCCGGTTCCGCAGCCGGGGCCTCGTCAACCCGGTCTCGAACCTTCCCAACCTCAATGCGCTCCGGCTCAACCGCGAAGGGCGCAACCAGGCGCTCGTCGCCGCCCGGATCCTCAATTACGAGGAGATCGCGGCAACCCTGCCTCCGAGCGACGAAGCGCAGCTGATCGAGCAAATTGTCGCACGCCTCAAAATCGGCTCCCCGCGGCGCGCACTGTACCAGGGCGACGGCGGAGTCTTCGCCTGGTTCGAGGAGGCCAAGCAGCCCGTCGGGAACCACCTCGAAGCGCTCTACTCGCTGTTCCGCAATCCGGCGCGCGTCGCCGGCCTCTCGATCGACCTCTCGATCGCCTTCGGGGTGGAGGTCGGAAGCGGCCGCTCGCTTGCCAACCGGCTTGCCAGTGCGCTCGTCGCCGCGGAGGATGCGGCGCACGACGGGCTCAAGTGGAAATATCACGACCCGGAATCGCTCGAGGACGCGTCGTGGAAGCTGTCGATGCTGAGCCAGCTCGACGAAGCCATCGACCGCGGCGAGGTGTGGGTCGCCTATCAGCCCAAGCTCGACATCGCGACCCGGCGGATCATCGGCGCCGAAGCCCTCGCCCGCTGGACGCACCCGGAAAAGGGTCCGATCGCGGCATCCGAGTTCGTCGCCGCGGCCGAACAGCATAACCGCATCGGCAAGCTGACCGACTTCGTGCTCGAGAAAGCCGTCTCCGCGGCNGCGCAGATCAACAAGCGCGGCGGNGANTTCAACGTCGCGGTGAACCTGTCCGCGCGCCTCCTCAGCGACAAGGGCTTCACCTTGCGCCTGTCCGCGCTCCTCGCGCGCCACGGCCTTGCGCCCAATTACCTGACGCTCGAGCTGACCGAGACCGCCGCGCTCGTCGACAGCGGAAAGGGGCTCGACATGATCGGGCGCCTTCGCGATCTCGGCATCAACATCGCGATCGACGACTACGGCACCGGCCAGTCGACGCTCGACTATCTCAAGAAGATCCCGGCCAACGAAATCAAGATCGACCAGAGCTTCGTTAAGGGAATCGTCGACAACCGCAGCGACCGGCTGATGGTCCAGTCGACGATCGGCCTCGCCCATTCCCTCGGACGCAAGGTCGTCGCCGAGGGTGTCGAGCACCGCGACATCCTCGACGTGCTGGTCGAGCTCGATTGCGACATCGCCCAGGGCTTCGCNNTNGGCCGNCCGATGAGCCTCGACAGCCTCGCCAAGCGNGTGGCGTCGGCGCGCCGCCGAAGCGCCGCCTAAAACTCCGCCCAAGTAAAGCGGCGCAACAACTCGCGCCGAATCCCCAAGAAACATCCAAGTTGAACGAGATCGGGCCGATTCTTGGTGAATCGTTTGCTAACCATATCGATTAAGGTTAATGTCCTCGTAGCTGCCGAATCGCAGTTGGAACAACGGGGACTTGCAATGAAGAAGACCAAAGCGACCCGCGGCTTCTGGACCTGGCTGATGGGCGGGGGCTGGAGCGGCACGGGCGGCGGCGCTTAAGCCATCTGCCCGGCTCGATTTCGAGCCATGAATTCAAAGAGTTAGAAAGCGCTCGCCGCTCGGCGGGCGCTTTTACTTTGTACGCGGTCCAGGTTCATTTGGCAGCGGTGGCGCACGGCCGTGCACTGCGCTAGCGGCCGGCCATGCTTCGCCAGTGCAGCACCCTAGTGCCGATTCGCGCGCCCGGCCCGGGGCTTCACGAAATCACCGATTCCGTCGCCGAATTCGTTAACGAAAGCGGCATTCGCGAGGGGCTTCTGACGCTGTTTTGCAGGCATACCTCCGCATCGCTGCTGATCCAGGAGAATGCCGCGCCCGCGGCGCGGCGCGATCTCGAGCGCTATTTCGAGCGGATCGCGCCCGAAGCCGCGGGATACGAGCATGACGACGAAGGCCCCGACGACATGCCTTCGCACCTCCGATCGGCCCTCACGGCCACCCAGCTCTCGATCCCGGTGAAGGAAGGCGCGCTCGTGCTCGGCACATGGCAGGGCATTTTCCTGTTCGAGCACCGCCGGCACCCCCATGAGCGCGAGATCGCGCTGCACCTCATCGGCGAATGAGCCTCGAATCCGTCAAGGCCTGGCTGGCCGCGAACGCGCCGGAGCTTCGCCTGATCGAGGTCGAAGGAACAACCGCCACCGTGGAGACGGCCGCGAAGGCGCTAGGGGTCGAGCCCGGCCGCATCGCCAAGACGCTCGCGGTGCGCGCGGGCGAGCATCTCTTCCTCCTCTGCACGCGCGGCGACGCCCGGCTCGACAACCGCAAGTGCAAGGACGCGCTCGGCGCCCGCCCGCGCATGCTGGGAGCAGAGGAGACGCTTGAAGTCACCGGCCATCCGGTCGGCGGCGTCTGTCCCTTCGGCCTCAAGCAGCCCCTGCCCGTCTATCTCGACGTGTCGCTGAAGGCGTTCGAAACGGTCTATCCGGCGGGTGGCTCGCTCAACACGTCGGTGGAGGTCGGCACGCAGCGGCTGTTCGAGCTGGTCGCGGAGCGCTGGGTCGACCTATGCCGGCTGCCGGACGAAGCGGTCGGGTCCTAGCTCCTCGCGCGCGACGTCGGCGAGCGGCCATTCCGTCCCGGCAATGAGCGACTCCACGGTCGCGGCGATCGCCGGAGAGGTCTGCAGCCCGAACCCGCCCTTGCCCCGCCAGCCAGAAGAATCCCTCCGCATCGGGCGCGAAGCCGACAGCGGGATGCTTGTCCGGCGTGAAGGTCCGAAGCCCCGCCCATTTGCTGTGGATCTGCCGAACCTCGACCGTCGTGCGCTCCTCCATCCTGTAGGCGGCGAGCGCGACCTCATATTCGTCGGGCTGAGCGTCGCACGGCTCGCTCGGCACCTCGTCCATCGGCGAGGCGAACAGCCGCCCGCTCTCCGCACCGAAATAGAGCTCGTCGCCGATGGTCTTGGTGAAAGGAAGATGCTCGAGGTCGGTTCCGGCCGGCGCGTCGAAGGTGATGATCGTTCGCCGCTTGGGCTCCAATCCCAGCGGCCGGACTCCGGCGAGACTGGCGAGCTGGTCCGCCCAGGAGCCGGCGGCGTTGACGAGGATTGGCGCCGAAAAGCGCTCGCCCTTTTCACTGGTCGCGGTCCAGAGGCCGCCGTCGCGCGCGATCGACGCGACCCTGGCGCCGCTGCGCAGCTCACCGCCAGATGTGCGCAGCTGCCTCAAATTCCCCTGCAGCAGCGCGTTCGGGTCGAGCCGCATCGCGCCGAGGTCGGCGATTCCGTGTTGCGCATCCTCCTTCAGCAGCGGGCAAAGCGCGTGGACGCCCGCGGAATCGAGCCGCTCGAGCCGGGCGAACAGCGAAATCTCCGCATCGAGCGCGTCCAGCGCCTCGCGCTCGTCGTCGCGAGCGTGGACGAGCACCGGCACGCGATGGCCAAGCGGCACATCGGTAAAGCCCTTAGGAGGATCGTCGAAGAAGGGCCGGCTCGCG
>JGI24740J21852_10000131_pt1 | contig 28558 bp, 30 predicted proteins | sample KBSCornC6_FD_21852 | JGI IMG/M metagenome (IMG submission 21852) | reverse complement strand
GCGGCACTCGGCACCACCGGCCCCGCCTATACGGTGTCCACGGCCTGCACGTCGAGCGCCAAGGCATTCGCATCCGCCCGCCGGTTGCTCGGCCTGAACCTGTGCGACGCCGTGGTCGTGGGCGGTGTGGATTCGCTGTGCGAGCTGACGCTGCAGGGCTTTGCCTCATTGGAATCGACCAGCCCCGTGCGCACCAACCCGATGAGCCGCAATCGTGCCGGCATCAACATCGGTGAAGGCGCCGCGGTGTTTCTCATGACGCGCGAGCCCGGGCCGGTACGCCTGGCCGGTGCGGGCGAATCGAGTGATGCCCACCATATCTCCGCGCCCGACCCCACCGGCGCCGGCGCGGAACGCGCGTTGCGTGCCGCGCTGGCCGATGCGGGCATCGACGCCAACGCCATCGGCTACGTCAACCTGCATGCCACGGCCACGCGCAAGAACGACGAGATGGAAGCACACCTCATGGCGCGCGTCTTCCCACTCGGCGTGCCGACCAGTGGCACCAAACCGCTGACCGGCCACACACTGGGCGCGGCGGGTGCGACCGAACTCGGCTTTGCGTGGCTCGCGCTTGCACACGAAGGCACGCCCTTGCCACGCCACCTGTGGGATGGCGAATCGGACCCCGCGCTACCTACGCTGGATTTGATCGAAGACGACCGCCGCCTGGGCGCCGGCCAGTACGTGATGAGCAACTCGTTTGCGTTCGGCGGCAGCAACGCCAGCCTGATCCTGGGCCAGGGATGAGCATGAGCGCCGACTTTCCCATCTTGCCCATCGAATCCATCCTGCCGCATCGAGGCACCATGTTGCTGCTCGCAGGCGTGGAGGCGTGGGATGAAGAATCCCTGACCGCTACCGCCGACGTCGACCCCACTGCGTGGTATGCCGACGCCGCGGGCAACATGCCGGCGTGGATCGGCATCGAACTGATGGCCCAGGCGATTGCCGCGCATGTCGGCCTGCTCTCAACACGCGAGGGCAAACCCGCGCGGCCCGGCGTGTTGCTGGGCTCGCGCAAGTACGAGGCCAGCGTGCCGGCCTTCACGTCAGCTCACTCGCTGCGCATTGAAGCACGCGAGTTGCTGCGCGGCGCAGAGGGTCATGGCGCGTACGAGTGCACAATCAGCACCTGCGGCCAGACGCTGGCCAAGGCCATCATCAAGGTCTACCAGCCGACCGATTTTCAAGCATTCATCGAAGGGAGTTTCACAGCATGAGCCGCCGTGTTCTTGTGACGGGCGCCAGCCGCGGCATCGGCCGGGCCATCGCCTACCAGTTGGCGTCGGACGGGTTCGACGTTTCCGTGCATTGCCGCAGCGGCCGCAACGAGGCCGAGGCCGTGGTGGCCGGTATTCAGGCGCAAGGCGGCACGGCACGCGTGCTGCAATTTGACGTGCGCGACCGCAACGCCTGCCGCACGCAGCTCGAAGCCGACGTGGAAGCGCACGGCGCCTACTACGGCATCGTCCTGTGCGCAGGCGTCACGCGCGACGCCGCCTTTCCCGCTCTGACGGACGAAGACTGGGACATCGTGCTGGAGACCGGCCTGGACGGCTTCTACAACGTGGTGCACCCGCTCACCATGCCGATGGTGCGCGCACGCAGGGGCGGCCGCATCGTCACCATTGCATCGGTGTCTGGCGTCATGGGCAACCGTGGGCAGGTGAACTACAGCGCAGCCAAGGCTGGGTTGATCGGCGCGACCAAGGCGCTGGCAGTGGAACTGGCCTCGCGCAACATCACCGTGAACTGCGTGGCGCCGGGGTTGATCGAGACCGAGATGCTCTCGCATGTCGAGCACCTCGACCACGCCCTGAAAACGGTGCCAATGAATCGCGTGGGCCAGCCGGCCGAGGTCGCTGCGGTGGTCGGCTTTCTGATGTCGGATGCGGCGTCGTACGTCACGCGGCAAGTGATTGGCGTCAACGGCGGGATCGTCTGATGAAGCGCGTTGTTGTGACGGGCATGGGCGGCGTGACCGCCCTGGGCTCCGAGTGGAGCGAAATCCAATCCGCCATCGAGCAAGGCCGCAACGCCGTGCGCCGCATGCCGGAGTGGGATTACTTCGACACCTTGCATGCGCGCCTGGCCGCCCCGCTGCCTTCCTTCACCACGCCAGCGGACTACCCGCGCAAGAAGACGCGCTCGATGGGGCCGGTGTCGGTGTACGCCGTGCGCGCAAGCGAGATGGCGTTGGCCGATGCCGGGCTTACGGGCGACACCTCCATCGCCGATGGCCGCATGGGTGTGGCGTACGGTTCGTCGTCTGGCTCCGTGCAGCCGATCCGCGCGTTTGGCAGCATGCTCGATACGGGCTCGATGCAAGGCGTGACCTCCAACAGCTACGTGCAGATGATGCCGCACACCACGGCCGTGAACGTGGCGCTGTTCTGGGACTTGAAGGGCCGCATCATCCCCACGTCGTGCGCGTGTGCCTCGGGCAGCCAGGCGATCGGTTATGCCTACGAAGCCATCGCCACCGGCAAGCAGACGATGATGCTGGCCGGCGGCGCGGAAGAGCTTTCCGCGCCGGCCGTGGCGGTGTTCGACACGCTCTATGCCACCAGCACGCGCAATGACGAGCCACACCTCACACCCCGCCCGTTCGACAAGGCGCGCGACGGCCTGGTGGTAGGCGAAGGCGCCGCCACGCTGGTGCTGGAAGACTACGACCACGCCCGCGCACGCAGCGCACGCATCCATGCGGAGGTGGTCGGCTTCGGCTGCAACTCCGACGGCGCGCACATGACGCAGCCCACCGCCACCACGATGAGCCATGCGATGCGGCTTGCACTGCAAGACGCCGGCCTCTCGCAAGACGCCATCGGTTACGTCAACGCGCATGGCACCTCCACCGACCTGGGCGACGTGGCCGAAAGCCGGGCCACCGCTGAAGTGTTCCGCCCGTCGATACCGATCAGCTCGCTCAAGAGCTACATCGGCCATACGCTGGGCGCGTGCGGCGCCATCGAAGCGTGGTGGACCATCGAGATGATGAAGCGCAACTGGTTCGCGCCCACGCTCAACCTCGAACACGTCGACCCGGCCTGCGCGCCGCTCGACTACATCGCCGACAGCGCCCGCGAACTGCATGTCGACTACGTGATGAGCAACAACTTTGCGTTCGGCGGCATCAACACGTCGCTGATCTTCAAGCGCGCCGACTGATGCAAGCTGGTATGACGCGCACTTCCTGGGCACCCGAACGCGTGGTCGTCACGGGCCTGGGCATTGTGAGCTGCCTGGGGAATACGCTTGATGCGGTTTCCGCCGCGCTGCGCGACGGGCGCTCGGGGCTGGTGCACATGCCGGCTTGGCAAGCGATGGGACTGTCATGCCAGGTAGCGGGTTTGGCCTCCGTGCAGGACGAACCGCCGTTTGCGCGCAAGTTCGAGCGCTTCATGGGCGAGACCGCGCGCATGGCGTGTCACGCCGCGCGCAAGGCGGTTGAGGACGCCGGGCTCGACATGGCCGCGCTGCAATCACCGCGCGCTGGCCTGGTGGCAGGTTCGGGCAGCGGCGCATTGGCCGCCTACGACACCGCACTGGACGCCGTACGCGCGCGCGGCGTCGAACGCGCCTCGCCCTACATCGTGCCGCAGGTGATGAGCAGCACAGTGTCAGCCAACCTCGCGCAGGTGTTCGGGCTGGGCGGCATCAGCTATTCGCCTTCATCTGCGTGCACCACGTCAGCCTTGGCCATCGGGCAGGCTGCGCATTGGATTCGTTCCGGCCAGCAGGACATCATGCTCGCCGGTGGCGCGGAAGAACTACACGACAGCTACGCATTGTTCTTCGACGCCATGGGCGCGCTCTCGCGGGCGCCGGGTGACATGCCCGCACGCGCATCGCGCCCTTACGATATGGCGCGCGACGGCTTCGTACTGGGCGCGGGCGCGGGGATGCTGGTACTGGAATCGCTCACGCATGCGCGGGCACGTGGCGCCCGAATCTATGCCGAGCTGACCGGCTTCGGGCAGAGCACCGATGTGGGCTCGATGGTGTCGCCCCGCGCGCCAGGCATCGCGCGCGCCATCCAGAGTGCCATAGACGAAGCAGGCGCGCCGCCCGATTACATCAACACGCACGGCCCCTCCACGCCATCGGGCGACGTGGAAGAAATCCTGGCCCTGCAGACAGTATTCGGCGCCGAGGTGCCGGCGTTCTCGTCCACCAAGGGGCTCACCGGGCATCCACCGGGCGCGGCAGGCGCGCACGAAGCCATCTATACCTTGCTGATGATGCGCGACGGCTTTGTCGCGGGCTCGGTCGGCATTGAAACGCCCGACCCGGCGGTGGCAGGCCTGCCGCTGGTACGCGAGACGCGCCCAGCGCAAATCGGGCGCGCGCTGTCGATTTCCTTCGGCTTTGGCGGCAGTTGCGCCGGGCTGATGTTTGATGCCAGAGATGGCGATTTCTCACCCCAACAACAAGAACAGGAATGCTCTCGATGAAGACCCAACTGCTACTGGCTGCCAGCGCACTGGCCATGCTCACCCAGGCGGCCCACGCTGGCACCCAGGTGATGACGTTCCCGATTCAGCCGGTGCTGCAATCGCAGCAGTTCGCGCCCGGCGTCGGCTTGTACTTTGGTGATCAGCCGCACCCGGCCGTGGTGACGAAGCTGGGCGAAGTCACCAAGTCGTCGCACCCGGCGCGCAAGACCGCCACCGAGGTCGAAATCTGCAACGCCACGCTGGCGGACGCGCTGGGCCAACTCGCCAACGCCGCGCACGACCGCGGAGCTAACGCCGTCATCAACATCAAGACGTGGTTCCACTCCACCGTGAGCAATGACGCCAACAACTACACCTGCGGCGTCAGCGGCGTGTCGGCCGGGCTGCACGTAAGCGGCGAGCTGGTCAACGTCGAACCTGCCAAGTAATCCGTGATTGCAGTCCCTTTCCACAACCCGCAATACAACAACAAGGAGTCTGGAATGAAACGTCACCTGATGCTGGCCGCCCTGTGCGTCGCCACGATGAGCACCACCGCCTTCGCCCGCAACGATGTCGAGACCTACTCGATCGAGGCCGCACTCAAGAGCCCCGGCTCTGAGAAGGTCGGCAGCGATATCGCACTGAGCTTTGCGGGCCAGAAGCACACGGCCGTGGTGAAGTCGATGGGCGAGATCGCCACCAACAAGAAGACCAACGGTGTTGGCCGCAGCGATGAAGCCGCTTGCCAGTACGTCTTCCTGTCAGCCGTGCTGGCGCTACAGGAACGTGCCCGCGAAATGGGCGGCAACGCGGTCATCAACATCAAGAGCAACTACAAGAACAACCTGACTGCCAGCGCGACGGACTTCACGTGCGGCTCGGGCGCGCTCATGTCGGGCGTGGCCCTGAAGGGTGAGGTTGTGACGCTGAAGAAGTAACGCGCTGACGTGTAACGGGTGCCACCGGCCGGAATGTTCGGCCGGCACACTCGCTACAACCGATCAGGCAGCGGGCTTGGTAGCGGCGACGTTGACGAGCGTCTCGCGCCGCTTGCCCGGCTTGGGATGATGCAGGCCCAGACGCTCGAACAGGCCGAAGTCCGTTGCGCGGCTCCACCATAGATACGGCAGCGAAACGTTTCGCTGATCAAACTCAAAACCACCGGCACGCAGCATCTGCAGATAGCCATCCGCGCTCTTTTGCACTTCCATGGGATGCCGGAACAGCAAGCGGATCACCCACGACTTGATATACGCGTCGGTCGACTCCGCAAACAGCAGCACGCCACCCGGCTTCAAGATGCGCCGGAATTCCGCCAGCGCGCGCTCCTGCTCGACAAGGTGATGAAACGTCTGATGGCAGAACACGATGTCTGCACAAGCGTCGGGCAGCGGCAGCGCCGCGCAATCCCCTTGCATCACCTCGACTGGCGTGCCGATGGCACTCCCGGCCTTGCGCGCCGCGTCCAGCGAGGGTTCATGGCAATCCACACCAACGATACGTTGCGGAGCAAACGCTTGCTCCAGCAGCCGGAATGAAATGCCTTGTCCGCACCCGACGTCCACCAGCACGGGGGCGTCGGGTAATGGGGTGGTGATCCGCTGCTTGAGATCGTTGATAGCGACGCGCAGCACATGGTGTTCCCACGTATACGTGCGCAGGAACCAGACACCAAATGCGGTTTCGGGCACGAAGGAACCGACGTGCGCGGGCGTTGAGGTGGTTTGCATGGGGAGGCGGTGGTGGTCTGAAAACGGCAGCGCGGGCATGGACAGCCCGCACATGATTCAGGAGCCGCGACTATAACGCACCGCCGCATGCGGTAGGCGCATTCGATACCGAACCCTATACTGATTCGACGGCACAAGGAGACACGACGATGGAACTGCTCGTGGAACCCGTAGAAGTGTGGGCGGCAGGCATTCCGGACCAGCCTGGCGGGCTGGCCGCCGTGTTGACGACCCTGCGCGATGCCGGCGCCGATCTGCAATTGATCATCGCCCGGCGCAGCCTCGAGCGGCCCGGCGAAGGCGTTGTCTTCGTCACGCCGCTGCAAGGCGATCATGAAATGCGCGCCGCGGCAGTGGCAGGCTTCAACATCACGCAACGGCAGCACTGCGTGCGCGTGACGGGCCCCAATCAACCAGGCATTGCCGCCGCTCTGGCGGAGGACCTTGCCGAGGCCGGGATCAACCTGCGGGGCTTCTCTGCGTCGGTGATCGGTGCGCAGTTCGTCGCCTACGTCGCGGTCGACTCGCAGGCCGAGGCTGAGAAGGCGGCATCGGTACTCAAGGCTGTTTGAACCCGTGTTGCGGCCGGTTCTAGCGTCGAGTGTCTAGAGCGCCGCGAAACGCGAGACCCAGCGTAGTGCCGCAATCGCGGCCAGCAGCCAGATCCCGGCGATCACCAGCGCTGCTGCCCGGCTGACAGACGGGTGCTCAATGCACTTGGCGGCCGCGCGATGTTGCTCCATCACCTCAACAGGAATCAGCCGGATAGCGAGCAGCAGGCCCAGCGGGACCAGCACCACGTCGTCCAGATAACCCAGCACCGGAATGAAATCCGGAATGAGGTCGATGGGAGACAGCGCGTAAGCGGCGACCACGCCAGCAAGCGCCTTCGCATACCAGGGCGTGCGCGGGTCGCGCGCGGCCAGCCAGACCGCATGGGCATCGGCCTTGATCCCGCGCGCCCATTGACGCGCGCGCCCTGTCAGGCGGGCAAACACATCACGGCGCCAGACGCGCAGCCGCACATCGTCAAGCACCGGAATCGCCGCCAGCATGACCAGCAGCATCGCCAGCGGAAGCGTGACACTGAACCCCACGGACTTGAACCCCACCGCGCCCACCACGCCGCCCAGAAAGAAGAGGCCGATCAACGTGGTCAGCACGCGCAGCTTGTGGCGGTTAGCCAGCACCAACGGCTTGGTGGTATCGGCCTTCTCGAGGTTCCAGTAGAACAGCTTGCCGAGTTCGATACCGATGTCGGTCACCATGCCCGTCACATGCGTGGTGCGGATTTCCGACTTGGAAACCTTCGTCACCATCGCGTTCTGCAAGCCCATGATGAAGCACAGCACCATCACGGTTGCCGGCACGAACAGCCATTCGTGGTGCTCAAGATTGCCGCCCAGCACGCCGAAGCACACCAGCAACCCAGCCTCCACCATCAGCGGCAACGCGTATTCGCTCTGCAGGTGTTCGCGCCGGCCCCAATTGATCAAGACGGAAGAGCACGCTGCCCCCGCCAAGAAGGACAGCAACGCCCCCAGGCCGCCAAGCAACAACCCGACATCGCCCAGCGCCAGGTCGTCCGCCATGGCCGAGACAATGCCCGACATATGGGATGTGTATTGCTTCACAGCGAGAAAGCCGCCCGCATTGGTTGCCCCGGCGATGAAGGCGAGGTAGCAGGCGAGTTGCCGATTGCCTTCAGGACTGCGTTCCTTCCCCGTCAACTGGCGCAGGTATGAAATGGGCATGGTTGCGTGCGAGGTGCGTTCCGGCCGGGGCGATGTTGTCTGCGCGTCAGTTGGCCTGTTCTGACCAGGACGGCCGACTGGGCGCGGGCCGTTTGCGCTGTCTCAGACGCCGCGCCGCCGAGCCCAAGTCCAGCGCGTGCGTGGCTTCCAGGCTGGTTGCGCGCGCCAGCAAGGTGTCTTGCGGCGGAAGCTTGCCTTTCCAGGCCAGCAGCGTGTAGTTGCCACCGTCCTCGGACAACCACATGGAAAACGATTCGCCAAACGCCGTGCGCACTTCGTCCAGATAGAAGCCGATATCGGGATCACTCTCCAGGAAGTTGGCCACCAGCACGCCGTTGTCAGCGAGGCGTGCGCGGCAATCCGCGTAGAACTCCGCCGTGCCGAGTTGCGCCGGCATGCCGCACGCTAGGAAGCCATCCACCAGAATGACGTCCGGCCGCGCATCCTGATTTTTGACGTATTCCACGCCATCCGCGCAGACCACTTCAAAGCGATCGTCGTCGGGCGGAATCTGAAACGCGTCGCGCAAAGCGATCACGGCGGGATCGATCTCGATGGCCACCACCTTGGTGTCCGGCAGATGGTGATAGCAATACTTGGCCAGCGAGCCGCCACCCAGACCGATCATGGAGATCCGCGCCGGTGCCGGCTGCAGCAGCAGGAAGCTCATCATCGTCCGCGTATAGCCCAGCACGAGCTTGTAAGGCGCGCGCCGCGACATCAGGCTCTGTATCGCGTGTTCGTCGAATTGCAGCGACACCAGTTGCTCCGTTTCCAGAACGAGCGGCATCCCGTCGCCTGAGGCCTCGGCAGTGAACTGCAGATCGGCACCCAGGGAGGCATCGTAGAAATCGGTCTCCATCAGCGGGCCTCGGTCAACCAAGCAGCGCAGCGAGCGTCTTCGCCGCAGCACCCTGGTCCGGGCCAACCGCCTTGATCTTGATCTCGGTGCCGGCGCGGACGGGAAGCGCCATCACGTCCATGACGTTCTTGGCGTTCGCCTGGCGCGCGTTGCAGACCAGCAGGATGTCGCTTTCGAACTGGCTGGCGGCCAACGCCAGCCGCGCCGAGCCGCTGCCTTGCAGGCCAACGCGGCTGGTGATTTCAATCGTCGCTTCTGTCACCACATCCCCAAGATCGGTGAGATCCGAGCCGCGAGCGTCTGTCCGCTTGAAGACACGCACGTCGTGACTCAGTTGTATATAATGATAATGACATTATCATACAATACAACGCCAGAGCGTATGGAATCCAAGACCGCCCGCCTCACCGTGCTGATCGATCCGGTGAAGAAAAAAGCCTTCGAGGAATTGTGCGCAGAGCAAGACCAGACGCCGTCGCAGGTGGTGCGTCAGTTGATTCGTGACTACCTGGAGCAGCACGGCGCCGACTATGCGACCCGCTCAACGGTTGGCGCAGGTGCGCGCGCCCCAAAACGCGTTTCGTAAGCCTGCAACCCTCACGGCTGCCGGTCGAACCACTCGGCCTGGCTGATCTTGAGCACCGCCTTGGCGTGCTCCGATAGCACCGCCTGGTGCTCGCGCGCGGTGGTCTCGCTGGAGCCGATCAGCACATCGCATCGCGCGATGGCGGCGGAAAAGCTGTCCTGGTAGTTATCGCGCCCGACGGCCGCCAGGATGCCCGCCTTCTCCAGCTTGCCTCGGACCCGGTCATTCGCTTCACTAACGAGCACGGTGATGCCACGCTTCTCCAGCTTGGCGATCACTTCCTCCAGGGTCAGCAACCCCGTCATGTCGATGAATGGCACGCGCTTCAGGCGCAGGATCAACACCCGTGGGTCTGCGTGCGTCTGGCTCAGGGCGCGCTCGAAGTTCTCAACCGCCCCGAAAAAGAACGGGCCGTCGATCGCATAGACCAGCACACTTGGGGGCAACCGCATCTGGCCCAGCTCCGAGCCGAGTTGCTGCACGGACTGCTGACACACCTCAACCGACGACGCCATCCTCCGCAAGAACTGCAGCGTGGCCAGGATGACGCCGATGTTGACCGCCACCACCAGATCAGCAAACACCGTCAGGAAGAATGTCATCAGCAGGATGGCAACGTCTGCGCGCGGTGCCCGCTGCACCATCCGGACAAAGTGTCGGACCTCGCTCATGTTGTACGCCACCACGAACAAGATCGCCGACAACGCCGCCAGCGGCACCTTCGACGCCAGCGGCGCCAGCAGAAGGAGGATCAGAACCAGCGTCAGCGCATGCACGATGCCGGCCAGCGGGCTGTTCCCTCCATTGCGGATGTTCGTCGCGGTGCGGGCAATCGCACCGGTTGCCGCAAAGCCGCCAAAGAGGGGCGCCGCAACGTTGGCAAGACCTTGGCCGATGAGCTCCTGGTTTGCGTCGTGCCGGGTGCCGGCCATGCCATCGGCCACCACGGCGGACAGGAGCGACTCGATCGCGCCCAGCATGGCAATCGTGAACGCCGGGCCGATCAGCTCGACGATGCGGGTCAGCGTCACGTTTGGCAGGGTGAAGCTGGGCAGCCCCTGCGGGATCCCACCAAAGGTACTGCCGATGGTGGCGACCCCATCGAAGTGGAACGTGGCCTGCGCTGCCGTTGCAACCACCATCGCCACCAACGGGCCGGGCACATGCTTCAGGCGCGCAATGCGCGGCGTGAGGATGACAAGCGCCAGGCTGGCGATCGCCAATGCGGTGGTCGCAAAATGCAGATGCGGCAAGCTCTGCAGGGTGTGCCAGAGCTTCTCGTGAAAATGGGCCCCGGCCGGTTTGGGCAGCCCAAAAAAATCGGGCCATTGGCCAACCCAGATAATGACGCCGATCCCCGTTGTAAAACCGACGATCACCGGAGCGGGAATAAACTTGATAACGGTGCCCAGCCTGGCGGCACCCATGCCCACCAGAATGATGCCTGCCATCAATGTGGCGATCTGAAGGCCATCGATACCGTGCGCGGCCGTGACACCCGACAGAATGACGATGAATGCGCCGGTCGGCCCCGCAATCTGCATCCGGCTGCCACCGAAGGCGGACACCAGCAGCCCGGCAACGATGGCGGTATAGAGCCCCTGCTCGGGTTTGGCGCCAGACGCGATGGCAAAAGCCATGGCCAGCGGCAAGGCCACAACGCCGACAACCAGGCCGGAAATCACGTTGGGCAGCCAGTTCTGGCGCCGCAGCAGTCCAGCGCGATACGCTTCTTGCAGTGCGATCATGATGTGTGCCCTGCCACGCCGTTCGACCCGGTCATCCTCGTCCTGCACCGGGTCGCACATGCATCGGTTGATCCTTCCAATGTATCAGCGGGCAAGACAGATCAACATCAAAATATCGGTTCAGTCACGCTGCTTTGATGTGGATACGCTTGTTTTCATGCAGAGAAGCAACAGCCGCGCGATCTGGAATTGGCAGTTCGCTTCAATATCGGTTTTCAAAGCGTGTACGATCGCGCGTTATCTCGGCCAAGCCGCGCAACAAACACCCTATTCGCAACCGATATGCACGCCAATCTTTCCGAAATCGAACACCACGAACACGTCGACGTCGCCATCATTGGCGCGGGCCCTTCAGGGGCTGTGGCGGCGGCCATGCTGCGGCGCGCGGGGCGCAATGTTCTGGTGCTCGAACGCCAGCACTTTCCGCGCTTCTCCATTGGCGAGAGCCTGCTGCCGCAAAGCATGGCCTACCTGGAACAGGCCGGCATGCTGCAGGCGGTGGTGGAAGCGGGTTTCCAATACAAGAACGGCGCGTATTTCGTGCACGGTGACAAAAGCGCCGCCTTCGATTTTCGCGACAAGCATTCCGCCGGCTGGGGCACGACATATCAGGTCGAGCGCGCGGTATTCGACAACGTGCTGATTCAATGTGCCGCCCAGCAAGGCGCCGAAGTGCGCTTCGGCCACACGGTGCGCGCCATGCAGCCGGGTGACGCTCCCGTGCTGGAAGTGGAGGACGAGGCCGGCAACGCCTACGTCGTCCACGCCCGCTTTGTGCTGGATGCCAGCGGCTTCGGCCGCGTGCTGCCGCGCCTGCTGAACCTCGAAGCGCCGACCGGCATGCCCACGCGGGCTGCGCTGTTCACCCACGTGCGCGACGCCCTGCCCGCCGGCAGCACCGACCGCGACAAGATCTGCATTGCCGTGCACCCCGAGCGGCGCGATGTCTGGTTCTGGATGATCCCGCTGGCCGGTGGCCGCTCATCGGTGGGCTGCGTGGCAGAAGCCAGCTTCCTCGACGTGCCCGAAGCCGAACGCGAGACCACGCTGCGCCGCCTCATCCAATCCGAGCCGAACATCGCTGCCCTGATCGGCAATGCACCGTTCCTGATGCCGGTGCGGCAGATTGGCGGCTACTCAGCCAACGTCGAACGCCTGTATGGCCCTGGCTATGCGCTGCTCGGCAACGCGGGCGAGTTTCTTGACCCGGTGTTCTCGTCGGGCGTGACGATTGCCCTGCGCTCTGCCGAGCTCGCCACGCGCACCCTCCTGCGCCAACTCGACGGCGAAACCGTCGATTGGCTGGCCGATTACGACCGACCGCTGCGCAAGGGTGTTGACACCTTCCGCGCCTTTGTCGAGCGCTGGTATACGGGTGAGCTGCAAGACATCATCTTCCACCCGCGCCACTCGCCTGGCATCCGCCGCATGATCAGCGCCATCCTGGCGGGCTATGCATGGGATGAAACCAACCCATTCGTGGCCGATCCGGTGCGTCGCCTCAATACGCTGCATGAAGTCTGCAAGCTCGAAGCGGCCTGACCGGCAAGCCGCACCGGCCGCTACACCGAACGCCGCTTCGGAATTCCGGCTCAAACGCGACGTCGCGCGGCGGCTGGCGGCGCGGTTTGCGCTGCGTCTGCACGTGGCGCTGATCGTGCTGTGGTCATTGGCGTGGGGCGTGGCGTGCAGCAAGACGCTGCATTGGGCGGGATTGGATTCGCGCGCCTGGCGATATGCCGTGGCCACCGTTTGCGCCTGGCTGGCGATGCTCATCGCCTTCAAGCTGTGGCTCGCCTATACGGGGTTCACGCAGCGCCGCAGGGCGCAACGCGCGAGCACGAACAGCGATGGCGGCATCGATCTCGACTTCGATTTCAGCCTGCCACGCCTGGGTGGCAATGCGGGCCGGGCAGCGACCCGCATGGGAGACCATGGCGGCACCTTCAGCGGTGCCGGCGCTTCAGCCGATTTCGAACCGTTTGCCAGTGCCGGTGATGCTGCGGGCAGCGTGGCCGATGGCTTGTCATCTGCCGACGAGGCGCTGCCCATCGTCTTGGTGATTGCGATCGTGGTGGCCGCGGCAGCCGCGTGCCTGGGCGTGCTGACGTACTTCTACACGCAAGGGCCCATGCTGCTGTCGGAAGCGGCGTTTGAGGTGTTGCTGGCCGGCGGCGTGATCCGCTCGGTGCGACGGGCGGACGACGGTGACTGGCTGCGCACAGTGGTCGTCAAAACTGCCGTGCCATGGCTGATCGTGCTGGGCTGCGCCGTCGCCATCGGCCTCGTGCTGCGCTAAGCGTCGCTAACAAAACCCAGCGCAGCGGTCCTGGCTAGGCGCGACGACGCAGACAGTACAAAGGTACGGCAAGGAGGCGCAACGAAGCCAGGCGGGTTTTGTTAGCGACGCTAAGCCGGCGCAGGTGCTTGATCAAGAATGGATGTACTGGAACAGCGACATGCCCTGCATGGCCGTGAACGTCTTCTGCGCGGCCTGCAGCGACACCTGCTGTTGCGAGAACTGTGAGATGGCGCTGGTGTAATCCACCGATTGCAGCTTGGAGATCTGCTCCTTCAACTGCTCGCCGTAGTTCGAGCCGCTGCTGTTGAGCGTGGTGATCTGCGCTTGCTGCGTACCGACCGTCACCTGCGCCTGCAGTGCCGCCTGATAGGCGTTGTCCAGATTGCCCTGTGCGGTCTGCACGGCCTTCTGCAGGTTGGCGACGTCCGTGGCCTGGGTGGCGGCGTTGATCGGCGTCGACAGTGCCGTGATCAGGTTCTCGTACGTCTTGAAGATGCTCTGGTTGGTGTTCGGGTTGGCCGGGTCCGTATTGGCAATGCGCACGAACACCGAATCGCCCGACACTGAGTTCGGCATCGAAACGTTTTGCGACACCTGCACCGTGGGCGGCTGACCCGTGCCCACGTATTGCACCGTGCCGCCGGTGCTGACAAACGGGTCGGTCGTGCCGTTGGCGCCACCGAACAGCGCCACGCCAGACGCATCGCGCTGGTTGGCCGTTGCCAGCAACTGTTGATACTGCTGTTTGACCTGCGCCAGCACGCCAATGCGCTGCGAATCCGTCATCAGCGAGGTATTGGCACCCACCATCGTCTGCTTGCCCTGCTGCAGCGTGGTCACCAGGTTGGTGAGCGCGGAGGACACGTTCGTCAAGCGCGCATCGGTGGCGTCGCGGTTGGCCTGGTACTGATCGTTGGCGTCTTGCGTTTGCTGCAATTGCGTCATCTGGCCGAACGCGCTGGGGTTGTCGCCCGCGCTGTTGAGCGCGATGCCGCTCGAAATCTGCTGCTGCAGCGTCAACAGGTTGGACTGCGTGTTCTGCATCGAGGCGCTGGACAGCGCGAAGAACTGGGCGGTACTGACTCGCATGATCGGTCCGGACGGAAGGCTTCTTTAGAGCGTTATCGGCAGAGGGGCGTGATTCTTCAGTGGCAAATTGCGCGGATGGTGCGGATTAAGCGCGCCCATCAGTGGTTGGCGATCGACAGCAGCGAATCGAACAGCGTATTGGCCGTCTGCATCACCTTGGCTGACGCCTGATAGGCCTGCTGGTACTTCATCAGGTTCATCGCCTCGTCATCGAGGTTCACGCCCGACACGGATTGCTGCTGCGACGTCGAACTCGCCAGCAGCGCCTTCTGCGACGTCAGGTTGGTGCTGGCGGAGTTGGCCTGCACGCCCACTTGCGTCACCAGCGTATTCCACGCCGAACCGATCGAGCTGGTGCCGCCGTCGAGCAGCGTGGCGTTGCGCAGCTTGGCCAGCGCGCTGGCATTGCCGTTGTCGGTGCTGTTGGCGGTGTTGGCTGCAACGGTAAAGGTATCGCCATTACCCGGCGAGCCCGACAGCGTCATCTGCACGCCGTTGAAGGCATACGTGGCGCCCTGGGTGTACGGCGCCGTGCCACCGGTGTAGGTGGTGGACGTGCCATTGGCGGTGACCGTCACGCTGCCTGGAAAGCCCGAGAGCGAGCCGCCCACGGCGGAGCTATAGGCGAGCGTGACTGGCGAGGCGAGCGGCGAACCGGCGTACGTGCTGTCCACGCCAATGGACGACACCGTGGCGCTGCCCGTGTTGTTGCTGCCCTGCGTGAGCACCACAGGGGACGCTGCCGCCACGTTGTGGTAGTCGGTGGTCAACGTCTGCATGGTCGATGCGGCGTTGGCCGTCGGGCGCACCAGGAACGAATCGCCGCTGTTCATCGTGCCCGACACGTTGAGCGTGACGCCGTCGACGGTGGTCGGCCAGCTCGTCACCGTAACGGAGGCCGAGCCGTCCGGATAGTGCGAAACGGTGTAGGCGCCGCCCTGGTACTTGATCTGGTAGTCGTAGCCCATCCCCGCGTTGGCGTTGGTGATGCTGGCTGTGACCGTAGCGCTGCCGGTGTTGTTGGTGCTGGCCGCCACGCTCGGCGCGCCCACGGAGAACAGGTCCGTACCCATCTTGCCGTTGGCGTCTATGCCGAGCTTGCTCTGCGCGTTCACGTCGGCCGACACGGCGGTGGCCAGACGGCCCAGGCTGTTCTGCGCCGGGATGAGTGTGTTGCGGCGGAAATCCATCAAGCCGCCCAGCGTACCGCCGCCGAGCTGGCTGTCGTCAATCGTGACGGTGCCGGCCGGGCTCTTGTAGCCCACCGACAGCTGCGTCGGGTCGTACTGCGACGGCACCGGCGTCAGCTGGTAGCTCTGGTTGCCCTGCACCAGCGCCTGACCGTTGCCGACGTAGATGTTGTATTGGCCGTCGCCGGTCTGCACCACGCTCGCCTTGATCGACTGGTTGAGCGTCTGCACGAGTTGGTCACGCTGGTCGCGCAGATCGTTGGCGGGCTGGCCGGTCGAGGCCTCCGCCTTGGCGATCTGGTCATTCAGGGAGGCGATCTGCTGCGCGGTGCCGTTGACCGAGCTGATCTGCGTCTGCACCTGCGTGTTGACCTGGCCAGACAGCGCATTCATCTGGCCGGAAATCGAATTGAAGCGTTGCTGCAGGCTGGCTGCCGCGTTCAGGAAGACCTGGCGCGCCGTCGTGCTCGACGGGTTGGACGCCAGGCTGTCGGCGCTATTGAAGAAGCTGGTCAGCGCGGAGCTCAGGCCGCTGTTGCTGTCCGACATGTACTTGCTCAGGCCGGAAACCAGGCTGTTGAGCTGGTCCGCCGCGCTGGTGGCCGCCTGGCCGCTTTGTACCTGTGCGGTCAGGAACTGGTCGTAGATGCGCTTGACGGTCGTGACGTTGGCACCCTGCCCCAGATAGCCGACGCCGGCGTACATCGGAATGTTTTCCGTCTGCACGGCCTCCTGGCGCGAATAGCCGGGCGTGTTGGCGTTGGCAATGTTGTTGCCAGTCACCTGCAGGTTGATATCGGCAACCCGCAGGCCGGTGGCGCCAATGTTCAAGAGGGAGCTGCTCATGTTTGTCTCGCGGATGGTCTCGAACCGAGCGGCACAACGCCGCCGGGATAGACCCTAGAAACAACATCGGCCGGCCAAGAAGAAACTTGAGCCGGCCGATGCGTTGAAATGTGACGAATAATTCACTTCAAGCGATCTGCTTGAGCACCGCCATAATCTTGTGGGCGTAGTTCGGGTCGGTGGCGTAGCCGGCGCGCTGCAGGCCCTTGGCGAACGACGCTGCATCGTTGCCGTTGCCCGCCGCCACGACATTGCTGTAACGCGGGTTGTTGGACAGCAGGTTGGCGTAGTCCTTGAAGGCCTCGGCGTATGAGCTGTAGGCACGGAACTTCTCCTGGACCTTGTGGGCGACGCCGCCGATGTATTCGGTGGTGGTCACCACTGCGGTCTTGCCCGTCCACGAGCCGCCGGCCTTGATGCCGAACAGGTTGTGCGTGTTGGAGCCGTCCTTGGCCTTGATTTCGCGGCGGCCCCAGCCGGATTCCAGCGCGGCGTGGCCAATCATGAAATTGGCCGGAATACCGGTTTCCTGTGCCGCTTGCGAAGCGTGGCCGATCAGCTTGTTGTAGAAGCTGGCCATGCGGCTGCCGCCAGACTCAGACGCCACGGTCGACAGATCCACATCGGCCATGGCGCTGGCGGACTTGCTTTCGGCTTCCGCCTGCTTGCGCAGGGCAGCCAACGCGCGCTGCACACGCTCTTCCAGGCCGGGGCGCGGCACGGTGCTGATGCCCGAACCATCGTCTTCCGTGCCGGTTGCCGCCGACGCAGCAATGCTGTTGAGCGACGACCGGGCGATGGTCTTGGCCGCATCCGTGGCGGAACCGGCAGCGCCCGGCAAAGCGGTGTTGGTGGCGGTGGTATTCGACAGGGCGGTATTCACCGGCGTCGTGGACGCATCCGGGTTCACGCGGTTGGCCTGGCGCAGCATCTGCTTCAGAAGCTGGTCCGCCACGCCCACGCCGCGCGCGGCCATGGTCTGCGAGAGCTGCTGATCGAGCATCGACGTATACATCTTGGTCGATGACGAATCGAACGGCCCGTTCTGCGGCGATGCATCGCGCATCTGCTTGAGCATCATGTTCACGAAGATCGCGTCGAACTGCTTGGCGACGGTCTTGGTGGCGCCGGTCGGGTCGGTGCGCGCGGTCTGCTTGAGCGATTCGAATCCCTTGGAATCGAGCGCCAGGCGGCTGGTGAGGTCGGTCGGGTTCATGGTCATTGCTGCATCCCCGGCATCAGATGATTTCCAGATCGGCGCGCAGCGCGTTGGCCGCTTTCATCGCCTGCAGGATCGAGATCAAGTCTTGCGGGTTGGCGCCAATCGCATTGATGGCCTTGACCACATCTGCCAGGTTGGTGCCGCCCTTCACGTTGATGAGGCTGCCGCCCTGCTGCTTGACTTCGATGTTGGAACGCGCGCCCGCCACCGTCTGCCCTTGCGAGAACGGCGCCGGCTGGCTCACCACCGGCTCGGTGCTGATGGTGACCGACAGGCTGCCGTGCGCCACCGCACAGGGCTCCAGCTTGACGAGCTGATTCATCACCACCGAACCCGTACGGGCGTTGATCACCACGCGCGCAGCGGCCAAGGCCGGCGTCACTTCAATGTTCTGCAGCTTGGCGACAAAGCCAACGCGGTCCGACGCCAGGGCCGGCGCACGCACGTTGATCGTGCGGCCATCCGCAGCCTGGGCCGTATCGCTGCCAAATTGCTTGTTGATGGCCGAGACGATGTTCTGCACCGTGCCGAAATCTGTCGTACCGGTGTCGAGCTGGATGCTACCGGCCTCGCCCACCGTGGCCGGCACGGCGCGCTCCACCGTGGCACCGTTGGCGATGCGGCCGGCGCCCAGTTGGTTGATCTGCACCTTGCTGCCATTGGCCGACGCACCTGCGCCACCAATCACCACGTTGCCCTGTGCCAGTGCGTAGAGCTGGCCGTCCACGCCCTTGAGCGGCGTCAGCAGCAGCGTGCCGCCGCGCAGGCTCTTGGCATTGCCGATGGATGACACCGTCACGTCGATGGTCTGGCCCGGCCGCACAAACGCGGGCAGCGAGGCCGTCACCACCACGGCGGCGGTGTTCTTGAGCTGGATGCTCGCGCCGGCCGGCACGTTGATGCCGAACTGCGTGAGCATGTTGTTGAAGCTCTGGATCGTGAATGGGGTTTGCGTGGTCTGGTCGCCGCTGCCATCCAGGCCGACGACGAGGCCATAGCCGATCAGCGCGTTTTCACGCACGCCGGCAATGGTGGTCAGGTCTTTGATGCGGTCGGCATGTGCCGTGCCTGCCAAGGATGCGAAGGCAACCAATGCGGCGCCGAGGATTCGATACAACGTCATGACTGATTCCTCAGAACGGTGACACGGTCAGGAAGAACCGCGACAGCCAGCCCATCTGCTGCGACTCGGCCACATAGCCCGTGCCGCGGTATTCCATGCGTGCGTCCGCCACCTGGGTGGACAGCACGGTGTTTTGGTTGTTGACGGTGGTCGGATTGACCACGCCCGAGAACTTGACCGACTCGGTGCCCTGGCCCACGGCGGTCTGCTTCTCGCCGCTGACCACCAGGTTGCCGTTGGACAGCACCTCCACCACCGTCACCGTGATGGTGGCCGTGAAGTTGTTCTGTGCGCCATTGGCGCCCTTGCTGTCGAACTTGTTGGCGTCGGTGGCCGACACGCCCAGCAAGGACAGCACGCCGGCGTTCATGCCTGCAAAGGTGGGCACCGAAGCGCTCATGCTGCCGCTGCGGTCCACAGTGCCGGTCATCTGCTTGCTGGCCGCCGTGTTTTCCGTGATCACGATGGTGATGGTGTCGCCCACCATGTGTGCGCGGCGGTCTTCAAACATGCCGCGAAAACCGCCGCTGCCCGATGCCACTTCCTGGTAAATCGCCCCGTTCTGGCGCGGCGCCATCACCGGCATCGGTGGGCGCGCGGTGGTCGGACCTTGCACGATCGGGGCCGGCGGCGGCAGGAAGCCGCACGCCGTAGCGAGCAAGGTGGCCGTGCCGAGCACAGCCAATCGAACGAACCGGACAGCGCGGCCGCTATCCGAAAGCGAGTAGACCGGGGGGGTTTGCATCGCACTACTTCCTTAAAAACTGCGCCGCACAGCTTAGAGCTGCGACAGCTTTTCGAGCATCTGGTCGGACGTCTGCACCGACTTGCTGTTGATCTCGTACGCGCGCTGCGTCTGGATCATGTTGACCATCTCTTCCACCACGTTCACGTTGGACGTTTCCACGTAGTTCTGGTTGAGCACGCCGATACCGTTGGAGCCCGGGTTGGCCAGGTTGGCCGTGCCCGATGCTTCGGTTTCTGCATAGAGGTTTTCACCCATGCTGCGCAGGCCGGCCGGGTTGATGAAGTTGGCCAACTGGAACGCGCCCACCTGCGTGCTGTTGACCGAGCCCGGCGTGGTGACCGTCACAATGCCGTCCTTGCCGATGGACAGGCTGGTGGCGTTTTGCGGCACGGTAATGGCCGGCTGCACCGGGTAACCCGCGGCCGTCACGAGCTGGCCTTGCGCGTTGACCTGGAAGCTGCCGTCACGCGTGTAGCCCAGCGTGCCGTCCGGCATCTGCACCTGGAAGAAACCGTTGCCGTTGATGGCCACGTCGGTCGAGTTGCCGGTCTGCTGCAGGTTGCCCTGCGTGTGCAGGCGTTCGGTGGCGACAATGCGCACGCCGGTGCCGATCTGCATGCCCGAGGGCAGCGTGGTCTGTTGCGACGACTGCGCACCCGGCTCACGCACGTTCTGGTACAGCAAGTCTTCGAACACGGCGCGCGAGCGCTTGAAGCCCGTCGTGTTGACGTTCGCCAGGTTGTTCGAGATGACGTCCAGCTGCGATTGCTGCGCGTCCATCCCGGTTTTGGAAATCCACAGGGAGCGAATCATGTTCGAGTCCTTGGTTGATTCAGTTATGCGCCCGCCGATCAGGCGTGGCGCAGCAGTTCATTGGCCGACTGTGCGTTCGAGTCGCTCGTGTGCAGCGACTTCATCTGCATCTCGAGCTGGCGGGAGATCTCAATCATGTTGACCAGCGAATCGGTCAGATTGACGTTGCTGCCCTCCAGCGCACCGCCCGTAATGCGCACCTTTTCGTCCACGGCGGCATCCTGGCCGTCGCGCTGGCGAAACAGGCCGTCGGTACCGCGGTCGATGTTGGCCGGCTCGATACTCACCAGCTTCAGACGGCCGAGCGCCACGGGTGGCGTGCGGTTGTCGGCGCTGATCGCGTTGACCGTGCCGTCCTTGGCAAACTGCACCGTGGTATCGGGCGGCAACGTGATCGGGCCGCCGTCACCCAGCACAGGCTGGCCGGAGAGCGTCTGGATCGTGCCGTCCGGACCCACCTGGAACGTGCCGGCGCGGGTGTAGGCCTCGCTGCCATCCGGCGTTTGCACGGCAAAGAAGCCTTGGCCGTCGATGGCCACGTCCAGGCTGCGGCCGGTGGTTTCGATCGGGCCAGGCGTGAGATCCGTGCCGATGGCCGAGGCCATCACGTAGCTGCGCGTGGGCGAACCTTCGCCCTGCACGCCCACTGAATGGAACGCATCGATCTGGGCCTTGAAACCCGTCGTGCTGGCGTTGGCGAGGTTGTTGGCGCTGGCCGCCTGTTGGTCGAACAGGTGCTTCACGCCAGTCATCGACACGTAGATCGAACGATCCATTGTGGTGGGCTCCTGCTTGTGGCTTAACGCATGCTGACCAAGGTCTGGAGGATCGTATCCTCCGTCTTGATGGTCTGCGCATTGGCCTGGTACGAACGCTGAGCCACGATCATGTTGACCAGCTCCTGGCTCAGGTCCACGTTCGATTGCTCCACCGCCGACGATTGCAGCAGGCCGAACGAGCCCATGCCCGGCGTGCCGAGGTTGGGCGCGCCCGAGTTGGACGTTTCCACCCACTGGTTGCCGCCGATGCTCTGCAGGCCTTCCGGTGCCTTGAAGTTGGCCATGGCGATCTGGCCCAGCGTGGCCGTGCGGCCATTGGAGTAGCGCGCCGTGACGATACCGTCGGTACCGACCGAGTAGCTCGCCAGGCGGCCCGTGGCGTAGCCGTCTTGCGCAACGCCGGGCGCGGTGTCGTTGTAGCCACCGCCGTATTGCGTGGTGCCCGTGAAGTCCATGCTGGCGATGCTCATGCCGCCGAACGCCACGGCAATCTTGCTGGGCGAAGACGTCAGCTGGCCGTTGCTGTTGAACGTGAGCGACGTCACCGGGTTGCCGCCGGTGGGGTTGTTGCCATCGACCTGCGAGTAGACATCCCAACCGGTGGCGGTGCGCACGTAGTAGTTGGTCAGCATGTGCGCCGTGCCCGTGCCGTCGTACACCTGCTCCGACACGGAGTGGTTGAACGTGGCCGAGTTGGCGTTCGAGAACGGCGTGGTGGTCGGTGGGGTGGCGGCCGCATCCAGGTTGATGCCGAACGTCGTGTTCGTGGTGGCAAGCGGCGCCAGGTCGTTCACCGGAATCTGCAGGTTGGTCAGTACAGCGGTGTTGACTTTGCCGGCGCTGTCCACGCCGTAGCCCGTCAGGTTTTGGCCGGTGGCGGACAAGATGAAACCGTTCTTGTCGGTGTGGAACTGGCCGTTACGCGTGTACGACACCTGGCCGCTGCTCGTATCGACCGTGCGGTAGAAGCCCGTGCCGTTGATCGCGATATCCAGCGGGTTGCCGGTAATGGTCACATTGCCCTGCGTGAACGACTGCGACACGTTGGTCACGCTCACGCCCTGCCCGATCTGGGTGTCCGACGCGCCCACCAGCGAGCGTGCGTACACGTCGCCAAACTCGGCGGTTGCCTTCTTGAAGCCGACGGTGTTGGCGTTGGCAACGTTGTTGCCGATCACGTCGAGGTTTTTGGAGGCGGCGTCGAGACCGCTCAGGCCTTGCTGGAATCCCATTGTGTTCTCCCGAGAAAGTATGGAAGCGGTGTTCGCCGCGTTATTGAATCGTCGTGATGTCCGACAGCTTGGCCGTGTTGCCCGAGGCCAGTTGCAGCTGCGTCGTCCCGTTGGTAATGGTCACGCCCGTCACCTTGTCGGCGCCCGTGGCGTTGGCCGTGGTGGTCTTGCCGCCCAGCATGGCGGAGACCGAAATCGAATACGTACCGTCGGCCACCGTAGTGCCGCTGTCGTTCTTGCCGTTCCAGGCGTAGCTGCCGCTACCGGGCGCCATCTGGCCCAGATCGACGGAACGCACGGTGTTGCCGCGCGCATCCTTGATGGTGACCACCACATCGTCGGCGCCGTTGGGCACCGAAATCCCGAAGTTGGCCGTGCCCGATGCCAGCGTGAGCGACGACGACGGCACCTGCACGCTGCGCCCGATCAGCGACGACGCCTGCGTGGCGGCGTTCTGCGTGGCCATGTTGGTCATCGTGGTGTTCAACTGTTGGATGCCGTTGACGGTGTTGATCTGCGCCAACTGCGAGGTCATCTGCGAGTTGTCCATCGGGTTGAGCGGATCCTGGTTCTTCAGCTGCGCGACCAGCAGCTGCATGAACGTGTTCTGCAGATCGGTGCCGCTGGTGACGGCAAGCTGGTTGCCGGTGTTCGTGGTACTGCCGGTGCTGCTGGTTGCGCTGACGGTCATGTTCGTATCTCGCTAGGATGGGGGCCCTTCATTGGCCTAATCACTGGCCCAGGGTCAGGGCCTTGGAGGCCATCGTCTTGGTGGTGTTGGCGACTTCCACGTTGGCCTGGTACGAGCGCGAGGCGGAAATCATGTTGACCATTTCTTCGACCGGATCCACGTTGGGCATGGTCACGTAGCCATCGGCATCGGCCAGCGGGTTGCCCGGCTGGTGCATGCGCTTCATGGGCGTGACGGTGTCTTCCACCACACGGTCGACCGACACGCCGGTGGCATAGGCATCGCCGTCGGTCTGCTGCGCGGGGGTGAATACCACCTGCTTGGCGCGGTAGGCCGTGCCGTCCGGGCCGGTCACGCTCTCGGCGTTGGCCAGGTTGGAGGCCACTACGTTCATGCGCTTGGACTGCGCGGTGAGCGCGCTGCCAGCCACATCCATCACCTTGAATAGCGACATGTTGGTTCCGCTGTCTTCTGAATACTGTGCCCGGCGCGATTGCCGGGTCTAACTTGCCGTTGTGAGGGCGCGCTCCGAGCCAGATCTGCCTGGCCCGGGGCGCCACATCACTCCCGCCCCTCTTTCTCGCCGCGCCTGACTGCTGCGCGGTCGTCTTGCCCTATACGTCGTGTTAGTCCACTGAATCACTGAAATTGGTCGGTGCTTGCCATGCCATCGGGGCGCATCGCGTCGTTGCAAATGCTCGCAATAGCCAGCTATTGCTGCGCTTTGCGCCTAGCGCTGCATCCCCCATGGCATGTCCTTCACCTCCCATTTCAATGATTCAGCGGACTAGCTGTTCTGGATGGCCGCCAGCATCGACTTGATCTTCTGCGTCACGATGTTCAAGTCGGCCTCGTAACGCACCGTGTTGTCGGCAAAGCGCATGCGCTCGCCGTCCATGTCCACCGTGTTGCCGTCAATCGACGGTTGCTGCGAGGTGCGGTACTGCACCTCACCTTGCAGCGCCTTGGTCTGCTGAGATAGCGACGCCTGCATCGGCGTCACATCGCCTGCCGGGGCGCCGGTGGTGGTCAAGTGACCGGCCGCCGTTGCCATCATCGGGAGGCTGTTACCGCTTTGCTGGCCGACCGCGTTCTGCAGCGCAGACTGAAAATCAAAGTCGCGCGCCTTGTAGTTCGGCGTATCGGCGTTGGCGATGTTCGAGGCCAGGATCTGGTGCCGCTGCGAACGCAAGTGCAGCGCCTGCTCCTGAAAACCGAACAACTGATCCAGCTTGTCGACCATGTCTGTATTCCTTGCGCGCGGCGCCCTGTTGTGGCGCGCCCGCCGGGTTTGTGTTCCAAATTCCGTTGGGGGTGGAGACTGCGGCACCGGCGGCCCCTTCAAAACCACCGATGCCGTCTCCAAAAACCGCTTGTTACCGCGTGCTGCTGAGTTGCCGTCATGCACCTCAGTGGAAAAGGACTGTCTGCGATCCAGCAGCCGCCACGAACACGACCACCAGGACAGGTCACGCGAGGCACAACCAGACACCGCGCAACGCCAGGGACTTCACCACGTTGCAAAGTCTAGGGGCCGGTGCGCAAGTGCATTCGTCCGAATAAGGGGGGGATTGGCCGACATTTCCGCATTTGGCTCTCCCGAGCGCGTGGCTACACTTCACCGGACTTTTGATGGAGGCTTGCCATGCCACAGCGGTTTGCACGCAGCGCGCACCACCCGACACTCGCCGTTGTCCGGCGCACGCGTGCCGTGGCCATGCCATTGGCGGCCCGCCAGCGCAAGCTGCTGCTGATGGTGATGCTGGCGCTTGGCGTGCTCGCCAGCCTGGCGCACCCGATCCTGGCGCACGCGCAGGGCATGATGCGCGTGGGCTATGCGCCAGCCGCCGCCAACCAGCCTATGCCCGCCCAGCCGGCGACGACCATCCAGGGCCCGACCGCCATCCAGATGCAGATTCAGCAGCAGTTGCAATCGCAACTGGACATCCTGGGCGGCACCAACGACGCCGGCGCCCCGCGCGCCTCGGTAGAAGTCGGCCCCGTCGACCCGCGCATCGCCAACCAGCCGTGTGATCAGATCGACCTGATGTTGCCCGCCGCCAACCGCCTGCGCGGCCGTATACAAGTGGGCGTGCGCTGCCGTTCGCCGCACGCCTGGGCGGCATGGGTGCCGGCCACGATTCAGATCAGCGGAACGTATTACGTGGCCGTACATCAGTTGTCGCCAGGCAAGACGCTCGACATGGGCGACCTGGAAGCCCGCACGGGCGATCTGTCTGCGCTGCCGCCCTCCGTGGTGCAGCAGCCCGCGGACGTGGTGGGCCGCGTACTCGTCACCAGCGTGGCGCCCAACCAGCCGTTGCGCGCCGAGAGCCTGCGCTTGCCCATCGCCGTGCAAGCGGGCCAGACCGTCAAACTCGTCGCCGACGGAGGTGGCTTCCAAGTCACAAGTGACGGACGGGCGCTGAATCAGGCGGCCATTGGCCAAGTTGCGCAGGTGCGCACCGCCAACGGCAACGTCATCTCGGGGATTGCGCAGTCGGTTGGCGTGGTCGCCGTCCAGTTTTGAGCTTGGTTTGATGCGAACCGATCACTTTCACAGTGTGATGTGCAATCGCATTCCGCCGCTAAGAGCCGCTAACAAAGCTGTCCTGGCTAGGCGTGCCGACGCAGACAGTACAAGCGTACCGAGTGTTGGTCACTGCGGGAGGCGCAACGACGCCAGGGCGGCTTTGTTAGCGGCTCTAAAGTTTGAGCCGGGGTTGGCCGATATGGGTGTTAGGATGAACGCGCTCTTCGGAGACACCTGTGAAAATCAACCATATCGTCAACAACGCGCCCGCCGTGGTGCCGGCCAAGGACGCCACGTCCGGGTCGAGCCGCGCCACGAGCACACCGTCGGCCAGCGGCACGGCTGCGGGCTCGACGCGCCACAGTGGCGACACCCCGTCGCTCTCCGTTCAACAAGTCTCGCGCCAAGTGGGCAGTGGCGACTTCGACGCAGCACGCGTCGAGCAGATTCGCGCCGCCATCAAGAATGGCACGCTGAAGATGGACGCCGGCAAGATCGCCGATGCGGCACTGTCCGACGCCCAGTCGCTGCTCTCGACGCGAAGCAAAAAGGCCTGACGGGGCACTTCCCGCGCCTGTCTCTCGTTTTTGATGACGCCGCCGGCCCGCATGGGCTGATCGCGGCGGGGTGGCGCTCAGCCCATGCGGGCCGGCGGCTGCCCAAGCTCCCCACGCTGATAGGTCGCCACCATGGATAACACGCTGCTGATCCGCACCCTTGCCGACGAGCAGGCACTGCTGCGCGCCGCCACCCAAACCCTGGAAGCCGAAAGCCAGGCGTTGCGCGATGGCGACATGGCCGAGCTCGAGCGCATTACCCAAACCAAGCAGAACCAGCTCACCGCCCTGGGCGAAGCCGACCGTGAGCGCCGCCTGTGGTGGGCGCAGCACGGCGGCGCAGATCCATACGGGCTGGTGAAATACCTGCGCTCGGACGAAACCGCCAGCCGCCTGTTCGACGAGAACCTCGCCCTGGCCCGCGCCCTGCGCCAGCGCAATATCGACAACGGCGCCCTGATCGACCTGCGCCTGCGTGCCACGCAGAATGCACTGTCCGTGCTGCACGCAGCCAATAATGGCGGCGGAACCCCCTACGGCCGCGACGGCAAACAGCCGCTGTCGATGCCGCGCTTCTCGGTCGTCGCGCAATAAGCCCCGGCGGCACACCGCCGCCACGCTCCCCGCCTGTCCTACGCCACCGCAGACCCCAATTTCGCCCCGAGTCAATGGGCGTGAAGTGGGGCTAGCTGCTGCCGCCTGATCCTGATATCTATACCGGTCTTGCACACATCCAATCGGGGTAAACAAAAAGGTTTACATCCCATTGATGGGTGCAACAAGCATGCTGGGGATTTATTCTGCGGATTTTGGCGGGGTATATCCCCCGCGCCTGGCGACATAAATAAGAAAACCGGAAGGGAATTGCGCCTGAATGGCGTAGCAAGGTTTTGGCCCGGCGGCACCGTACTGCGGTGACCACCGGTTGAACGGGGAAACATACCGAAACCGCGCGCCATTGCATTTCCACCAGCCACGTCTGTATGTATTTGGATCGCGCCGGTCCAAATGGACGAGGCCACGGCTGATTCCGGTCATGGGCAAACAACCATAACCAGACAGGCGGCGCAGTGAAATCAATCGTAGTCGAGGCGCACCCATTGGTGCGCGCCGGTGCCACCCACGTTTTGCAGTCCTTGCCGGCCATTTCCGAGGTCGTCAGCGTCGAGCCGGACGAGGCACTTTTTGAAAACCTTGCGGCGCATGCGGACGCCGAACTGGCCCTGATCGGCCTGCCCATTCCGGGCATCGACGATCTGCCAGCCCTCTCCCGGTTGCTGCAACAGCCGCATCCGAGACATATTGCCGTGCTGGGTGAAACCGACTCAGCGGCGCACGTACGTGCGCTTATGCAATTGAATATTTCTGCCTATCTGCTGAAAAGCTATTCCGGCAAATTGATTGCCGCAGCATTGGAATTGGTATTGGCCGGCGGCCGTTATGTACCCGCCTCCGTTGTGTTGGCCCGCGCCGCATCCTCGGCGGCGGGCGCATCCAATGGCCATGACGATTCCGCATTACTGGGGCTCACCCAGCGGCAATATGAGATTCTCGTGCTGCTCGCGCGCGGGCACCCGGTCAAAACCATCAGCCGCATGCTGAGCATTTCAGAGGCGACAGCCAAGGCGCATATCAATGCGCTATATCGCCGGCTGGAGGTGCGCAGCCGGACGGAGGCGGTGTTCGTGGCCACCCAGCGCGGCGCCATGCTGTTGAACTCGCCACAACCGGCCGAGCCGCCGATACGGTTGGCGCGCACCGGTTAACCGCTCTCGGTTAGCTTCCACCATAAAAAACGGCGCCCGAATCTTCGGACGCCGCTGGCAACCCACGCCCACGCTGTCGACACGCGGGCGGTGACAAGGAAACAGCCCGCCAATACCAACGGTACCGGCGGCAGCCCATCAGAAGTGGTATTCCGCGCGCACCATCGGCGTTTTTGCCAGCGAACCGGGTACCGATGCCGGGTTGCCGAACTTGTTGCGCCAGTATTGATATTCAATGCCCACGCGCAGCGTGTTCTTACCCAGATGCAAAGGCGTGCCCAGGTCGTACATCAGCATGGCATCGATATTCAATTCCGGTGCAGTGCCGCCACCGAATTCGTTGTTGCCTTTGGCCGCGATGTAGTTGGCATACCCCTCAAACGACAGCCCCGTCGAGCCGATGGGGATACCCCATGCCGCGTTGAGCATCGGGTGGGCCTTGTAGTGGTAGCGGCTCGTGACGCCGACCGGCTCGTTGCTCTCCCACAGCATCAGCAGGCTGATGTTCAGGAAACCCGGCACGTCCATCATGACCGTCGNCC
>JGI24740J21852_10000130_pt1 | contig 28590 bp, 30 predicted proteins | sample KBSCornC6_FD_21852 | JGI IMG/M metagenome (IMG submission 21852) | reverse complement strand
CGTGCTGCAAGCCTATGCGCCCGAGCCGCGGCCGATTCATATCGTGTATCGGCAGGATCGCAGTCCGTTGCCGAAGCTCTCCAGTTTTGTGGCGCATTTGCTGGAGCATGTTGGTGCGCGGGTGCCGGCATCGGCGGCACAATAGCGCCCATGCAACCCGAAGACCTCCAACGCCTCGTCACCACGCAAATGCCCTTCGGCAAATACAAGGGGCGGCTCATTGCCGACCTGCCGGGCCACTATCTGAACTGGTTCGCGCGCGAGGGCTTTCCGCCGGGACAGATCGGCCGCTTGCTGGCGCTGATGCAAGAGTTGGATCACAACGGCCTAAAGGGCCTGCTCGACCCGCTGCGCCAGAACCGCTAGCCGCACACGCGATCACTTACCATTGATGTAGCGCAGCAGCCCCGTCGCCAACGCGTCGAACACAACGCGGCAGCGCGGGCTATCACGCAAGTCTTCGTGCATGGCGAGCCACGTATCGAGCGTGATCGACACCTGGCCCGCAAATAGGCGCACGAGATCGGGATTGTGCCGCGCCAAACCGACCTGGCAGAAGCCGATGCCAAAGCCCGCCCGCAACGCGGCAATCGCGGCCAGGTCACTATCGGTACGCAACGCGAAGCGGCTGCACTGAAGCCACGGCAACTGCGCACGCATGCTGCGCAGGAAAGCGTTCTCCTTGTCGTAACCGATGAGCGTGTGGGCGGCGAGGTCTTCCAGCGTGGAGGGCTCGCCGCGCTGCGCCAGATAGCGCTTGTGCGCAAACACCCCCAGCTCGATGCCACCGAGGTGCCGCGCGACGAGCACGCCCTGGCTCGGCGGCTGCATGCGCACGGCGATATCGGCCTCGCGGCGCAGCAAGTCTTCCATGCGATTCGACGGCACCAATTCGAGCGTCAGCTCCGGATAGGCGACGTGCAGATCGGCGAGGATGGGGGGCAGCACTTCCACCGCCACCACCTCGCTGGCGGTGATGCGCACGGTGCCGCGCACGCCCTCGCCCTGGCTGGAGGCAGCGCGCAGCAAGGCGGCACTGGTGGCCTCCAGCGACTCCGCGAACGGCCGTAGCGACAGCGCGGCCTCGGTCGGGCTCAAGCCCTGCTGCGTACGGATGAACAGCGACATGCTCAGCGCCTGTTCCAGCGCATCGACGTGGCGCCCCGCCGTGGGCTGCGTCAACCCCAGCGCGCGGGCGGCACCCGACAGCGATCCTTCTCGCACGACGGCAAGAAAGGTCCGATACAGTTCCCAGCCCGGTTCTGGTTTCACGGTCATACAAATTCGTATAGCTGCACGCTCATCATCAACAATTCCATTGAAGCACAGTCGCCGCCAGAATGCCTTCCATCGCAACGCTCACACAGCTAGGAGCACGAACATGGAACAGGCAAAACGCATCGCATTGGTACTGGGCGCCACGGGCGGCATCGGTGGCGAGGTAGCACGCCGGTTGGTGGCCCGCGGCTGGCATGTGCGCGCGCTGCAGCGCAATCCCGATGCGCTCGCCAACCGCAACGCGGCATTCGAATGGGTGCGCGGCGACGCCATGGTGCGCGAAGACGTGGTCCGCGCGGCGCAGGGCGCGGAACTGATCGTCCACGCCGTCAACCCGCCGGGCTACAAGAACTGGGCCGGGCTGGTGCTGCCGATGATCGACAACACCATCGCTGCGGCCCGGGCTTCGGGCGCGCGCATCGTGCTGCCGGGCACGGTGTACAACTTCGGGCCGGAGACCTTTCCCGTACTGCGTGAAACCACCGCGCAAGCGCCGCTCACCCGCAAGGGCAAGATCCGCGTGGAACTGGAGCGCCGCATGCAGGCCGCTAGCGCAGACGGCGTGCGCAGCCTGATTGTGCGGGCGGGCGATTTCTTCGGGCCGCAGACCGGTAACACCTGGTTTGCCGGCGCACTGGTGAAGCCGGGCAAGCCCGTCCACACCGTCACGCACCCGGGCGCGGCGGGCGTCGGCCACCAGTGGGCCTATCTGCCGGATGTGGCCGAGACGATGCTGCGCCTGATTGGATTGGGCGACCGCCTGCCCGACTTCGCGGTCTACCACATGCGCGGCCACTGGGATGCCGACGGCACACAGATGGCCGCATCGATCGGGCGTGCCGTGGGCCGGCCGGTCAAGACGCGCGCATTCCCGTGGTGGGCGCTGCCGGTGCTGTCACCGTTTTCCGAAATGCTGCGTGAGATGCGCGAGATGCGTTACCTGTGGCAGCACCCGGTGCGCATGGACAACGCCAAGCTCGTGCAAGCGCTGGGCGCCGAGCCGCACACGCCGTGGGACGAAGCCGTGGGCGCGACGCTGCGTAGCCTAGGCTGCCACTGACACCCGCGCCGCCGTGGCGAGGAAGTGCGCAAGATCGGGCGTTGACTGGCCGGCCACTTTGGCGAGGTCATCCCAGCGGCGCAGTTGCAGCGCGTCCGTTGCGTAGGGGCGTTGCATGAAGGCCTCGGCCTCCTCCGCCGAAAACACGCCGCCCTGCAGCGCAAGACTGCGCACGGAATCGGCGGACAGGCGCGCGTAGTAATGCGCGTCCATCGCGCACAGGCAGCGCTTGGCATCCACGTGCAGGCGGATCGGCTCCAGCACCGCATCCGGAAACACCGCGCGCAGGAACGGCAGCGCGAAATACTGATGCTGATCGTCGATGCCATGAGCGGTCGGGGTATCACCCTGCAGGTTCAGCAGGTGGCCGAGATCGTGCAGCAGCGCTGCGGTGATGAGTGCATCCGACGCCCCGGCCGCCTCCGCCAGCGCCGCTGTCTGCAGCGCATGGTCGAGCTGGGTGACCGGCTCGCCGCTGTAGGCAATATCGCCGTGGCGCTCGAATAGCGAGCGGATGTCGTCGAGGCTCAGCGCCATAGGTCTGCGGACAGGGGCAGCGAAACCTTGCAGCGTAGGCCCGCAGTACGTCAAACCAGTGACAACGCCTCGCGCATTAGCGTGCGTGATCGGCCCGATTAGAAAGTTTGGTTGGGCATGCGCGGTGCGCGCCCTTATCTTCGGAGCCTCCCCACACATCGGAGCGCATCATGCTCGCAGGACACACCGTACAGGTCACACAGGCGCTGGAACAGGTAACGGACTACTGGTCACCGCGCATCGTCGGCCAGGTCAACGACCAGTACATCAAGGTCGCCAAGCTCAAGGGCGAATTCGTCTGGCACGACCACCCGAATGAAGACGAGCTGTTCTTCGTCGTCTACGGCCACCTGAAGATCGCCTTCGAAGACCGCGCCGACGTGCACCTCGGCCCCGGCGCATTCTGCGTGGTGCCGCGCGGCGTGCGGCATTTTCCGGTGGCGGAGGAAGAATGCGGAATCATGCTGATCGAGACCGTGACCACGCAGCACACGGGCGATGTCGTCACCGAGCGCACGGTGGCGCTCGAAACCCAGCTCAACGGATAAACGCGTCGTAAGCCGTCTTCAAGATCAGCGCCAGCACCACCACGATGAACACCTTGCGCACGAAGCGGCTGCCGTGCCGCAGCGCGAGGTGGCTGCCGACTTGATTGCCGGCCACGTTGGCCACCGCCATCACGAGGCCGAGTTGCCACCACACGTGCCCTTTCGATGCCAGCAGTAGCAAGGCCGCCACGTTGGTCGCCAGATTCACGATCTTGGTCGACGCGGAGGCGTGCAGGAAGTCGTAGCCGAACACGCGCACGAACACGATCATCAGAAAGCTGCCGGTGCCCGGGCCGAACACACCGTCGTAGAAACCGATGGCCGCGCCGGCTAGCAATGCCGCCGCACGCTCGCGCCAGCCGGTGAGGCTGGGGGCGTGATCGGCGCCCAGGTTCTTCTTGGCCACCGTGTAGATCAGCAGTACCGCCAGCACAAACGGCAGCGCGCGGCGTAACGGCTCAGCCGGGATATGCGTGAGGGCCCACGCGCCCAGCAACGAAAAGGCAAATGCGGTGACCACCGCCGGCGCCGTCGCACCCCAATAGATGCGCACCGTGCGGCCATAGCGCGCCGCCGCGGTGGCCGTGCCCGACATTGATGCAACCTTGTTGGTGCCGATCAGCGTGGCGGGTGCGATGTTCGGGTACGCCGAAAACAGCGCGGGAATCTGCACCAGGCCGCCGCCACCGGCCACGGCATCGATCAGGCCAGCCAGAAAGCCGGCCACGGCGAGCAAAGCGAATTCCATCAGGGAAACAGAAACAGGCGGGTGAGCGGGAAGGACTAGCCCAGCGATTTGGGCGACGGCCGCGCGCTGCGGCGCCAGCAGCCGGACGCATCCGGCGCAAAGCCGAGCGCGGTGGCGTCATACGCGGCAAGCGCCGCGGGCGGCATCAGGACGTGGAGTATGCCATGTGCGCGGGCGTACTCATGGACGGCGGCCAAGGCGGCATCACGCGTGGCTACGTCATCGGAAAACAGCATCACACCGACCGGCAGCCACGCCACCAACCCACCGAGCGCCAAGTGCGGCACCAGCGTGATCGGCGTGACGCCAAGCAATGCCCCCTCCTCCTCGACGAGAAAGCACGGATGCACGCTCGGGTGAGCCAGCAGCGTATCGACGGCATGTGCCAATTGCAGCGGCGAGGCGCTCGATGCGATGGCGGCCAACAGGCGCGGCCGGTCTTCCGGCGTGGCAAGGCGGGTGGACAGGGTCATGGGCGGCTCGAAGCGAAGGCGCCATTGTCATGCACTGGCCGCATAGACGTCGACTCCGAATGCATTTCTCTTGTGGGCCAGCGCCGACGAGACTGTGAATATGTGGATATGTGGATAACCCGAAAACGGAGCCCGCCATGGCCGACCCGACCCGCGCTCTCACCCTGCAATTGCTGCAGTCACTGGCCGAGCGGCCCAGGCCCTATGCGGAGGTCTTGGAGACGTGGCGGACGTCGTGTCCACGCTTGTCGATCTGGGAAGATGCGTGCATTGATGGGCTGGTGGACTGCGCGCCCGATACACATTTGGTGACCGTCAGCGCCCGCGGCCGGACCCTGCTGGCGGCTGGCGCCTGACTGCGCTGGCGAACGCCACAAACAAAAAGGCCCTGCCGGGGATCACCCAGCAGGGCCTCTGTTCTATTTAGCATCTCCACCGTTTCGTGCGGTGTGTGCTGTCGTCTCCTCGCTCCCGCCTCATTTATCTCGTGCGAAAACCGTAACGAGACTGTAAAAGATGCACCGCAATGCAGCAACTAGAGCAAACCCTTACGGTGCATTAAGCACCAAGATCAGCCGTTCGACCGAAACTTGCCGGCATCTTCGGCCATTGTGGCGTCAACGCCGCAGCCACGGCACGCGCGCGGCAATCTCACCCATGATGCCGCGCCGGAAGGTCAGCACACAGATCACGAAGATCGCGCCCGTGACCGTGGTTACCGATTCGCCCAGCACGTTGAAGCCGTCGATGCCGGTTGCGCCCGCCAGGAAGGTGCCGATGTCACCGAGCTTGTTTTCCAGCGCAATCACCAGCGCCGCGCCCAGCAACGGGCCCGACAGGATCCCCAGACCGCCCACCAGCGTCATCAGGATCACCGAGCCGGACATCGACCAATGCACGTCCGTCAGCGTCTCGAAGCCGAGCACCAGCGTCTTGAGTGAACCGGCCAGGCCCGTGAGCGCCGCCGACAGCACGAAGGCCTGCAGTTTGAAGCGGTCGGTATCGTAGCCAAGGGAGATGGCGCGCGGCTCGTTCTCCTTGATGGCCTTGAGGATCTGCCCGAACGGCGAGTGGATCGTGCGCACGATCAGCAGGAAGGCCAGCGCCACCACCGCCAGCACCACGTAGTACAGCGTCATGTCCGACGACAGATCGAGCACGCCGAACAGCTTGCCGCGCGGCACACCTTGCAAGCCATCTTCACCGCCGGTGAACGGCGCCTGCAGGCAGAAGAAGTACAGCATCTGCGCCAGCGCCAGCGTGATCATCGCGAAGTAGATGCCCTGGCGGCGGATGGCCAGCAGGCCCACCACCAGGCCGATGAACGCGCCCGCTGCCGTGCCCGCCAACAGGCCGAGCTCCGGCGTGACGTTCAGGTCGCGCATCATGTAGCCGGCCACGTAGCCCGCGCCGCCAAAGAACGCCGCATGCCCGAACGACAGCAGCCCCGTATAGCCCAGCAGCAGGTTGAAGGCCGACGCAAACAGCGCAAAGCACAGCAGCTTGGCGACGAACACCGGATACGCGCCCACCAGCGGCGCGGCAATCAGCGCCACCAGCAGCAGGCCGTACAGAGCGTATTTGAGGGAAGAGGAAGAGGTGTTTTGCATAGTGCCGCTTATTTCTCTTTACCGAACAGGCCCGCCGGGCGCACCAGCAGCACCAGCACCATGATCACGAACACCACCGTGGACGAGCCCTGTGGATAAAACACCTTGGTCAGCCCCTCGATCACGCCCAGACCGAGGCCGGTGACGATGGAACCGAGGATCGACCCCATCCCGCCGATCACCACCACAGCAAAGACGGTGATGATCATGCTCTGCCCCATCAGCGGCGAGATCTGGATGACCGGTGCGGCCAGCACGCCAGCAAACGCCGCCAGTGCCACGCCAAAGCCGTAGGTGAGCGTGACCATCAACGGCACGTTCACGCCAAAGGCTTCGACGAGCTTCGGGTTCTCGGTGCCGGCGCGCAGATACGCGCCCAGCTTGGTCTTCTCGATCATGAACCACGTGGCGAAGCACACCGCCAACGAGGCCACCACCACCCACGCGCGATAGTTGGGCAGCATCATGAAGCCGAGGTCGGTCGCGCCCTGCAGCAGTTCCGGCGTGTTGTACGGCAGGCCTGACACACCGTAAATGGCGCGGAACACGCCTTCGATCACGAGCGTCACGCCCAAGGTCAGCAGCAAACCGTACAGATGGTCGAGCTTGTAGATGAAGCGCAGCAGCGTACGCTCGATCACCACGCCGAGCAGGCCGATCACCAGCGGCGAGAGCACCAGCATCGCCCAATACGGCACGCCCAGGTACGAGAAGCCCATCCACGTGAGCACCGCGCCCAGCATGAACAGCGCACCGTGCGCAAAGTTGATGACATTGAGCAGCCCGAAGATGACCGCAAGGCCCAGGCTCAACATCGCATAAAAGGAACCGTTGACCAGACCCAGCAGCAGCTGGCTGAGCATGGCCGGTAGCGGAACGCCGAAGATTTCCATCGCGGTCAGAAAGAGAACACCACACCAACACGATTGACGGCGCCGCCTTCCATTGGACAGCGGCGCCGGTGCTTACACGCTTACTTCTTCCACAGCGCGCACTTCGATTCCGCCTGCGTGGCAAAGGCCTGCTCGCCCGGAATCGTCGCAACCACCTTCAGGTAATCCCACGGCTTCTTCGATTCCGCCGGCGTCTTCACCTGCAGCAGGTACATGTCGTGGATGCCACGGCCGTCCTGGCGGATGTAGCCCTTGGTGTAGAAGTCGTCGATCTTCGTCTTCTTGAGCTGCGCAATCACCTTGTCCGGATCATCCGTGCCGGCGGCGGCCACCGCCTTGATGTAGTTCGACACGGCCGAGTAGTCGGCGGCCTGCAAGCTGCTCGGCATCTTCTTCATCTTCATGAAGTAGCGGTTGGCGAACTTGCGCGTGGCGTCGTTCATGTCCCAGTACCAGCTGTCGGTCATCAGCAGACCTTCGGCGGTTTGCAGGCCCAGGCTGTGGACATCGTTGATGAACATCAGCAGGCCCGCAATCTTCATCGACTTGGTGATGCCGAACTCCTTGGCCGCCTTGATCGAGTTGATCGTGTCGCCACCGGCGTTGGCCAGGCCCAGGATCTGCGCCTTGGACGACTGCGCCTGCAGCAGGTACGACGAGAAGTCCGACGCCGACAGCGGATGCTTGACCGAGCCCACCACCGTGCCGCCGTTGGCCTTCACCACGGCCGCGGTGTCGTTCTCCAGCGAGTGGCCGAATGCGTAGTCGGCGGTCAGGAAGAACCACGACTTGCCGCCCTGCTTGACCACCGCGCTGCCGGTGCCCTTGGCCAGGGCCACCGTGTCATACGCATAGTGGATCGTGTACGGCGTGCATTCCTCGTTGGTCAGCCGGGCCGTGCCGGCGCCGATGCCGATGAACACCTTCTTCTTCTCGGCCGCCACCTTGCTCATTGCCAGCGACGTGGCGGAGTTGGTGCCGCCCAGCAGCATGTCGATGCCCTGCTGGTCCATCCACTCACGCGCCTTGGAAGCCGCGATGTCAGCCTTGTTCTGGTGGTCGGCCGTCACGAGTTCGATCGGCTTGCCGAGCACCTTGCCACCCGCATCTTCGATCGCCATCTTCACGGCCTCGACGCCGCCCTGCCCGTCAATGTCGGCATACAGGCCGGACAGATCGGTGATGTAGCCGATCTTCACCTTGTCGCCGCTCACCTGCGCATGCGCGCCGAACGCTGCAACGCCCAGCCCTGCCGCCATCAATGCACCAGCCAGCTTCTTGAGTGTCATGGTCTTGTCTCCTGTGTCGTGCGCGCCGCGGATCGCGCTGGCGCAAGGGTCTTGCAAATCGATTGGGGAAATCGTCTTAAACGCCAAGCAGTTCGTGCAGCACCGGCATCTTGTCCTGCAACTGCGCCGCCTCGAAACGCTCGACGATGCGGCCGTGCTCCATCACATAAAAGCGATCGGCCAGCGGCGCGGCAAAACGGAAGTTCTGCTCCACCATCACCACCGTGTAGCCGCGCTTCTTGAGCATCAGGATCATGCGGGCCAGCGCCTGCACGATCACCGGGGCCAACCCTTCGGAAATCTCATCGAGCAACAGCAGGTTCGCACCCGTACGCAGAATGCGCCCGACCGCCAGCATCTGCTGCTCACCACCTGAGAGGCGCGTGCCCTGGCTCTGGCGGCGCTCCTTCAGGTTGGGAAACATCTCGTAGATCTCGTCGATGCTCATGCCGACATTGCCGGACTTGGCCACCTGGCCCTTGAGCACCGGCGGCAGCATCAGGTTCTCTTCGCACGACAGGCTCGAGAAGATGCCGCGCTCTTCCGGGCAATAGCCGATGCCGCAGTGGGCGATCTTGTGCGTGGGCAGGTCGATGGTCTCCACGCCCTGGCCGCTCGTGTCATGCACGACGATCGAGCCCTTGCGCGAGCCCACCAGGCCCATGATGGCGCGCAGCGTGGTGGTGCGGCCCGCGCCGTTGCGGCCGAGGAGCGTGACGACCTCGCCGCGGTTCACGGTCAGGTCGACACCATGCAGGATGTGCGATTCACCGTACCAGGCGTGCAGGTCCGTGATCTGGAGCGCGGGCGTGCTCATGCAGTGTTCTCGTGTGTTCGGGTCAAGCGTTCGGTGACACGGCTGATCGTCTTACAGCCGCGTCGCATGATCGATCAGCGTCGATCAGTGGCCTTCCAGCGCCGCATCGGCGGTGCCCATATAGGCTTCCATCACCTGCGGGTTCTTCGACACTTCTTCGTACGGGCCTTCCGCCAGGATCTGGCCGCGCTGCAGCACCGTGATCTTGTCGGCGATGGACGAGACCACGTTCATGTTGTGTTCGACCATCAGAATGGTGCGGCCCTGCGCGACGCGCTTGATCAGCTCCGTCACGCGGTCTACATCTTCGTGGCCCATGCCCTGCGTGGGCTCGTCGAGCAGCATCAGCTCGGGCTCCATCGCCAGCGTGGTGGCAATTTCCAGCGCGCGCTTGCGGCCGTACGGCAGCTCCACCGTCACGGTGTGCGCGAACTGTGTCAGGCCCACCTGTTCGAGCAGCTCCATCGCGCGGTCATTCAAGACATTGAGCGATTGCTCGCTTTGCCAGAACGCGTACGCCGTGCCGAGTTGGCGCTGCAGGCCAACGCGAACGTTTTCCATCACCGTCAGATGCGGAAACACAGCGGAGATCTGGAACGAGCGGATCACGCCGCGGCGTGCAATCTGCGCCGGCTTTTCCGCGGTGATGTCGAGGCCGTTGAACAGAATGGTGCCGCGCGTGGGCACCAGGAATTTGGTCAGCAGGTTGAAGCAGGTCGTCTTGCCGGCGCCGTTCGGGCCAATGAGCGCATGGATCGACCCGCGCTGCACGCGCAGGTTGACGTCGGACACGGCGGTAAAGCCCTTGAAGGCTTTCGTCAGTCCGCGCGTTTCGAGAATGATGTCCTGCGCCATGATTCCCTCTGGTCTCCCGCCCTTTTTATGGTGCGGATGATTGTCAACGGCTGTTGCGTTGCAAAACATCGGGGTTTTTACCGAGAGGATGACAATGCCCTTACCGCCCGGAAACCCGCACCGGTATTGGTTTTTCGGCGCACCAAGAAGGGGTTACGTAGAGTTACGTATGGGGGTGATGCGGATTGCGTATCGATATGACACGGGTGGTGTGTCGGGCGGTGTCAATGCCTCGACCACACTCCCTTACGTGACTCCCGAAATCACGGGAAACCCCCTTTTCTTACAGGGATCCGCACCTTTTCGCGTTATCCCGTGAATGCTTCGGCACGATCCGGCATCAACATAATTTGACAGCGATCGATGCTGAGTTCCGGTGATGATTTAAAGCGCCGTTTAACTGAATGGTGTTGTTTAATTCGCAGTATTCAGACAGCGCTTTCATGCCGAACCCGCCCAATCCTCCAGTGGCTCCCGAGCCTCCCCTCCCAACCTTCGCCTTTCCCTTCCGTACCAAGGATGGCAAAGCCCTTGTCGACGAACACATCTTCTATCAGTGGCTTGCCGACGAGAACACCGGCAACTTCGCGGTCAGCAGCTCGGGCATGTGGCACGGCGGCATTCATGTCTCAGCGGATGGCGCGGGGCGGCATCTTGATCTAGTGCACGGCGTACGCTGCATCGCAGCAGGCGAAATCATCGCTTACCGCATAAACCGCGCCCCGCTCATCAGCGAGATCGCAGCGGGAGACGATCAGCCCGGCACGACTCTGACCGGCCACTACAGTTCTGCCTTCACCCTTGTACGGCACACGCTGGAATATCCGGCGGGCAATCGGCTGGCATTCTTCAGCCTGTACATGCACCTGCAAAGCGTTGCCGAGTACGAGCAGAAGAGCATGCAACCTCCGGCCTATTGGGCACGCGCCTACGAGGTCACCGAACATGCCTCGGACAAGCCCAAAGCCAGCGCAAACACCCCTATCCCAGACGAACACATCGGCCTGAACATCCACACCGAACCGGGAAGTCCCACGATGCTGGGCATCCTGCCCCGTGGCGCGCAGGTGCGTATTGGAGAAACGCGCAAGAAAGGCCTCTGGGGAAAAATCGAAGCCATCGAATCCGGCACCATCCTGCCGCCCCAAGTAGCAAGTCTCGTCCCCGAGGGCGCAGACAAGGGTTGGGTATTCCTCGGCAAGGAATATGGGCACCAGTTGCTCAAGCCCATCATCTCGCAAGCGCAAAGCGGTGAAGTCATCGTGGCCGCCACACCCATCCGCATCAACGCGAACGACCTGATCGGGCACCTGGGGCAATACTGGCTGCAAGCTCACCCCGAGCAGGAACACCGGATGGTGCATATCGAGGTGTTCTGTGGAAGTGATCTGCCTGACTTCCTCGCCAAGACTCGCGCGGCTGCCAAGGACGTCATCGATCTAAGCAAACGCCCTCTCCTGCACATCGACAAGGGCGTCAAGCTCTTCCAGGTCAAGAAGGCGGACGCTCAAGGTCATCCCGTTTACGAAGAAGGCGCCGACGCTCCGCAAACAGCCGTCGTTCAAATCTACAGCCAAGCCGCGCTCGATGCGTTCCCTGCTGAACACAAGGGACCGAAGGACAACGGCCCAGGCCCTGGACAACCGTGGTGGTACGTGACCAGCGCCAATAGCCGCCACGAAGATATCAGCGGTTGGGTTCGCAACCGGCAGATGCCACCCAATGGTGGTGTCATGCGGCAATCTCCGCATGCCTGGATCAACTTTGAAACCGTCATAGGTGACGACGGAGGCAACCCCACCATATGCCGCACCGTGGACGGTCATCTGGATTACGCGCTGGATGAGGACAAACCGGCGACGGGCAATATCAACAATCTCAAGCCGCTGGCCTGCAACTTCTACCGTGCGCTATCGCCCATGCGCAACGAAGCACGGGCCGCGGATGAACTGCGTGCACTGAAGGCCAACAAATGGCTGCAGTTCCGGGCGTCACGGTTGATGCCGAAGCATCGCAGTGAATGGGCCAGCCAGCGCGAGTATGAAAGCTTCTTCGAGACGGTGTTGAAGCGCATTGACGAGGAGCCGTATCACGACGCGGAGATTGAGCGGCTCAAGAAGCTTGTGTGGTGGGATGAGGTGAGCGCGAAGGTAGGGCAGCCGTTTCCAAACAGTCCGGAGGTGTTTCATATTCACCCGATTGCTCTGGCGGGGAATTTTCAAAATTCAGGTAGCACGCACGTTTGCGAATGCGGGTGCTGCTTAGAAAATAAGTTCAAGGTGACGCGCTGGAATGGGCAGGTAGTTCACTATGGCCCTCTATATAGAGGTGCTTTGTCATTGAAAAACTCACCTGCCATGCAACGATTCCTTGATAGCGGCCAAATGACAGACCGGGAACATCGCATACTTTCCGCTATGTCTCAAAACGAAGGGAATATTGATGATGTCCAAGCATACGACAGTGAGATCTTTACCGCAGGAGCCTGTCAAAAGACCGTTAGTCCCACAGGTTCAGGTGAATTTCCGATTCAAGTTGCTCAGTTCAGAGCCGGCAACGAAGAAGCATACCAACGTCTCTTTGCACAATGTGGTTGGACTGTTGAAACGGACGGAAGTACAAAAATGTACTACCAAGATCCAGAAATCACTTCTGGGGAGAAAATAACCGGTAGCCAGTTACATGCGAAATTGCGGGAGGGTTGCAATGCAGCAACATTTGGTCAAAGCGTTAGACAAAAGCCGCTAGCCGTTATTGCAAACGCAATAGTGGATAATGCTTTTCAGGAAAAACAGGTGAAGGACTTTGTGGTTCGTCTGCGGCTGGTACGCACCCTCATCCCTGTTGGCTATACCCATTCAATTGCAGAGTACTTTTTAAGCGATCTTGGCCATGCGACCGCACTCGATCAACATGTTAATCGTCCCAACAATGTCGTGAGAGACGTCGGGAAAGCATTGGACAATTTCTTTCACACTCATCCATCCGTGCCAAGAAACCCTTCACTGTGGGGGGCATCTCATGCAGCATACGAGTCAGAGATACTTGCCTTCTATGGGGAAAACAGGAGCATGAACGACCGTCATCCTAGATTCGCGCACCTAAGGAATCAATTGTCATGAAAAACATCTGTTTATTAGGAATAAAAAATTCTGCCATTATATTTGCGTCGTCATGCCTTCTTTTCTCAGTCGCACCCGACATAGCTCTAGGATCGCAAACAGCCCTTCCCGGTGGTCAATCAATCGAATTGAGTGACCCTTTAACTGGCGATATGAAATCTCAATTTGGGAATGGCTGGTCTCGCGCATTTTTTGTAGCCAAGGATGGTCACCGACTTCGGTTGTTTCCCGATGAAGAATTGACCAGGAACGGCGGGATCGTATTCGAAAATTTTGACCAAAGAGGCGTGTCCCCCAGTGGGCGCTATGTTGTTTTACCGTTAGTTCGGCAAGGAATACTAGAGATAGCAGGAAGAAAACCACACATCGAGGGAAGGGAGTATTGCCCGACGATCGAAACAACAACAGGGTGCATTCTCTCCATGCCGACAGGAGAAATATGCGGCGGAGAATGGTCGCCCAAAGAAGACAAATGGCTGGTTGGAAATATCGATCGCACAAATGAAATGACAGAAAAAACCATTCCGAGTGCGGATGATTTATGGAGGAATTTTTCCAATTCTACGGTCCGCCTGAATCTCCGAGATGTCATCATTAGCAGCATGGGAGTATCTAATATGGTGGCATGCGACCCCCCCAGCGATACCAATCGCCACAGTTACTTGGCGATTGCGCGGCAGCTTGAAGATAAGAAAATGGTTTCTGAAGCCGTATACATCAAATCCAAATTTTCCGCGCATGCAGAGGAACCTGGTGCAAATGGCACGCGACTCATGGTTAACCAAAATCGAGCATGGCTTTACGACTCCCCGAGTCTGAAAGCAAAGACAAAAATGTATCTAATTAGAGGGGATTTCGTTACGGTAGTAAACCGATCTCAAACCGGGTGGCTTGAAGTAGATTATTTGAAAAGTAATGGCCAAGTTGTACGAAAGTGGATTAACGAGACGAGTGTCAGGTCTCCAGATGAAACGAGTTCATCGCCCTGACTGGCCCGTCAAATCAGGGCCACCCTAAGACGCGTCACGCCCGCACTTTGCGCGCCGCCCGAATCATCTCGCTCGCCTTCTCCGCGATCATGATCGTCGGCGAGTTGGTGTTGCCCGACGTGATGGTCGGCATGACGGAGGCATCGACCACGCGCAGGCCCTCGATGCCGCGCACACGCAGTTGTGCATCGACTACAGCGTTCGCATCGTCCGCCAGCCCCATGCGGCAAGTGCCGACCGGGTGGAAGATGGTCGTGCCGATCTCGCCAGCGGCGCGGGCGAGTTCTTCATCGGTTTGGAAGGCGGCGCCCGGCAGGTACTCCTCGGGCTTGTATTGCGCCAACGCCGGCTGCGCGACGATGCGGCGCGTGAGGCGCAACGAATCGGCCGCGACCTTGCGGTCTTCCTCTGTCGATAGGTAATTCGGAGCGATGGTCGGCGCGGCAAACGGGTCGGCCGACGTGGCATGCACCGTGCCGCGCGAGGTCGGCCGCAGGTTGCACACACTCGCGGTAAACGCATTGAACGCGTGCAGCGGATCGCCAAACTTGTCGAGCGACAGCGGCTGCACGTGGTACTCCACATCCGGCCGCGCCACTTGCGGGTTCGAGCGCGCGAACACACCCAGCTGCGACGGCGCCATGCTCATCGGCCCACTCTGGTTCAAGGCGTACTGCATGCCGATGAGCGCCTTGCCCCACCAGTTTGCCGCGCGCGTATTGAGTGTCGGCACGCCGTTCACCTTGACCACGCTGCGCAGTTGCAGATGGTCTTGCAGGTTCTCGCCCACGCCCGGCAGCGCCTGGCGCACGGGAATGCCCAGCGCCTGCAGCCGCTCCGGCTGGCCGATGCCCGCCAGCTCCAGCAACTGCGGTGAATTGATGGCGCCCGCCGAGAGGATCACCTCTTCGCGCGCCGCCACGGTGTAATCCTGCCCTGCCCCGCGATACGTCACGCCCGCGCAACGCTTGCCGTCAAAGGTCAGCGCACGCACCTGCGCGCCGGTGATGATGGTCAGATTCGGCCGCCGCGATGCCGGCCGCAGAAAACCCTTGGCCGTGTTCCAGCGGATGCCGCGTTTCTGGTTGACCTCGAAGTAGCCAACGCCAAAGTTATCCCCACGGTTGAAGTCGCTCGTGCGCGGGATGCCGGCCTGCACTGCGGCTTCGATGAAGGTTTCCAGCACTTGCCAGTGCAGGCGCTGTGGCTCCACGCGCCACTCGCCGTTCGCGCCGTGCCATTCGTTCGCGCCGCCGTGGTGGTTCTCACTGGCCTTGAAGAGCGGCAGCACGGCATCCCACCCCCACGAATCATCGCCGGTGATGTTGGCCCAGCCGTCGTAGTCCTCACGCTGGCCGCGCATGTAGATCATCCCGTTGATGGACGAGCAGCCACCCAGCACGCGGCCGCGCGGGTAACCCAGCGAACGGCCGTTGAGCCCCGGCTCTTCACGCGTGCGATACAGCCAGTCGGTGCGCGGGTTGCCGATGCAGTACAGATAACCGACGGGGATGTGGATCCAGTGGTAGTCGTCTTTGCCGCCAGCCTCCAGCAGCAGAACAGACACGTCGGGGTCTTGCGTCAGACGGTTCGCCAGGACGCACCCGGCGGAGCCTGCGCCGATGATGATGTAGTCGTAGGTTTCCATGTCTCCGTGCTTCTCTGCCTTGGTGTTATTGGTTTTTATTCTTGTGGTCCAACCCATTCACTTCAAATCAAATCCGCGAGGAAAGCCACTCCCTCATCTTCCCAAACACCTCGCTGCGCAGCGGTTCGGCTTCATTGAAGATCTCGTGATACCCAGACTCAAACCACGCCAGCGTCCGCAGGTCTTCCGGCGCGTTCGCATAAAAATCGCGGCTGCCTGAAGGGTCGACGATCGAATCGGATCCCCCCGCCATCAGCAGCATGGGCGCTTCCAGTCGCGGTGCATCCTGCTGCGCCTGCGTAATCGCGTTGAGCATGAATTCCAGCACCGACGCACTGATCGTGCTCTGCACCAGCGCATCCGAGCGATACGCTGCCGCAACGCTCGGGTCATGCGACAGCTTGGAAGGATCCACAGGATTGGGCACCGGCAAACGCGGCGCAACAGCAGACAGAATCCCGCGCACGATCCCCGCCCCCGGCGGCAGCTTCACGCGCAGCGCGGGCGATGACAACAGCACGCCGCGTACCGGCCGGATGCGTGCAGTCGTGAACCGCGCGACGATCAGCCCGCCCATGCTGTGCCCCAGCACGAACGGCATCTCGTGCCACTCGGCGACAGCGGCATCGACAATTTCTGCGAGATCGGTGAGGTAGTTGTCTGGCGCGTCGAGCGCCATGCGGGGGCCGCCGCTCTTGCCGTGGCCGCGCAGGTCAAACGCGCGCACGCGCAAGCCCAGATCAGTGAGCACGTTGGCGACGTGGTGATAACGCCCGCAGTGCTCGGCCATGCCATGCACGAGGATGACGCTGCCGCGTGGCTCCCCGGCATCAGGTGCGGGCAACCACGTGCGGACCAGCAATTCCGTGCCGTCTTTCATGCGCTGGCGGGTTTCCAGCGCTTGAACAGGTACGGACTGGGCGGGGGCTTGCGTCATCGGCGTCTCCTCCTTGAATTGCCACAGATTGTGGCATAGACGCCGCCTGCCGTAAGTCAGGGCAATCGCGTGTCCCGTCAGTGACAGCAGGCACCCTTGTCGCTGCCCTCGCCGGCCACACCTTCGAGGATCGGACAGTCGGGCCGGTCATCCCCATGGCACGCATTGGCCAGCGACATCAGCGTGTCGCGCATGCCCTGCAGTTCGCGGATGCGCGCGTCGAGATCAGCCACATGGCGCAGCGTGATGGCTTTCACATCGGCGCTGGCGCGTTCGCGGTCATTCCACAGCGAGAGCAGTGTGCGGATCTCCTCCAGCGCGAACCCCAGCGAGCGCGACCTGTGGATAAAGCGCAGCACATGCACCGCGCGCGCGTCGTACATGCGGTAGTTGCCTTCCGTACGAGGGCTGGGTGGCAGCAGGCCGATGCTCTCGTAGTAGCGGATCATCTTGGCCGACACGCCGCTCGCCTTCGCTGCCTCGCCGATATTGACCGGGCCTTGCGTCATGCTTGCTCTCCAGTCGCGCGCCAGCGGCGCAGCATCAGCGCATTGGTGACGACGCTCACGCTGGAGAACGCCATCGCTGCGCCGGCAAAGGTCGGGTTCAGCAAACCGAATGCGGCCAGCGGAATGCCCACCACGTTGTAGATAAACGCCCAGAACAGGTTCTGCCGGATCTTGGCGACAGTGCGGCGCGAGAGATCCAGCGCATCGCTCACCAAGCGCGGCTCGCCGCGCATGAGGGTGATGCCGGCGGCCTGCATGGCGACATCGGTGCCGGTAGCCATGGCGATGCCAACGTCGGCCGCAGCCAGCGCAGGCGCATCGTTGATGCCATCGCCCACCATCGCCACTACATGGCCGCTCTGCTGCCAGGCTGTCACGCGTGTGGCCTTGTCTTGCGGCAACACCTGCGCGGCCACCTCGTCGATGCCAAGGGCTTCGGCCACGCCGCGCGCGGCGCCCGCGTTGTCGCCCGTGACCAATGCCGTACGGATACCGCGTCGGCGCAGTTCAGCCACCGCGTCCTTGGCGCCGGGCTTGAGCGCATCACCAAAGGCGATGAGGCCGCGCAACTGCGCACCACCCTCCCCGCTTTGCGCCAGCCACGAAACGGTGTTGCCTTGCGCTTCCAGTGCATCGGCGCGTGCCTGGAGCGCATGGCGATCCAGCCCCAGTTCGTCCATCCAACGCGCATTGCCCAGTTGCAGCGATACGCCATCCACCATGCCGCGCGTGCCGCGTCCGGCCAGCACTTCCGGCGATTGCGCGGGCGAAGCCGTGCAGCCCTGCTCGGTGGCGTATTCGCGCGTGGCATGCGCCAGCGGGTGCGTGTTCTCGGCCTGCAGCGCGGCGAGTTGATTGAGCAGCGCATCAGCATCGACACCGGGCGCAGCCTCCACCGCCGTCACGCGTGGCTGGCCAACCGTCAACGTGCCGGTCTTGTCGAACACGACGAAATCCACCTGCTGCGCACGCTCCAGCGCCTGCGCATCCGCAATCAAAATGCCGCGCCGCGCGCCCGCGCCAGTGCCGGCCATGATGGCGGACGGCGTGGCCAGCCCCAGCGCGCACGGACACGCAATCACCAGCACCGCCACGGCGTTGACGATGGCCGTTTCCCATTCCGCTCCGGCAAGCGCCCAGCCGACCAGCGTCAGCAGTGCCGCCACCAGTACCGCCGGTACAAAAATCGCGCTCACCTGATCCACAAGTTGCTGGATCGGCGGCTTGGCGGCCTGGGCGTCTTCAACGAGTCGGATGATGCGCGAGAGCATCGTGTCCGCGCCAATGGCCGTGGTGCGCACCAGCAGCACGCCGTCGGTGGCGATGGCGCCGGCAGTCACGCGGTCACCTTCTCGCTTGGGCACGGGCAGGCTCTCGCCAGTCAGCATGGATTCATCGACATGACTGGCGCCTTCCAGCACGAGTGCATCCACGGGGATGCGCTCACCCGCCCGCACGGACACCACGTCGCCCACCCGTACGCGCGCGATGGGCGTATCGCGCAGCGTGCCATCGGCGGTGCGCACGCGGGCCGTATCGGGACGCAGCGCCTGCAGCGCGCGAATGGCCTGGGCGGTCTGGCGCTTGGCGCGCACCTCCAGCCACTTGCCCAAGCGCACCAGCGTGATGACCACAGCGGCGCTCTCAAAGTAGAGGTGTGGCGCATGGTGCATTCCATCCGCCCCTGCGCGCCACCACAGCCACAACGACAGGCCATACGCCGCCGACGTCCCCAGCGCGACCAGCAGATCCATATTGCCGGCGCCCGCGCGCAGCGCCTTCCAGCCCGCCTTGTAGAAACGCGCCCCGATCACGAACTGCACTGGCGTCGCCAGCAGCCACTGCACCCACGCGGGCAGCATCCATTCGGCACCCAACCAACCGGCGATCATTGGTAGCACCAGCGGCACGGACAACGCGGCGGCAATCCACACCGGTCCGGGGCCCTCCCAGAAATCGGGGGCCGCGGCGGGAGGCGCCATGGTTTCATCGGAAGCGACATACGCCTCATAGCCTGCCGCCGTCACGGCAGCGACCAGTACGTCGCCCGTTGCCTCGCCCTGCACGCGCGCGCGCTCCGTGGCCAGGTTGACGCTGGCTTCCGTCACGCCGGGTACGGCCCGCAAGGCGCGTTCAACACGGCCAGCGCAGGCCGCACACGTCATTCCGCTGATTTCGAGATCAAGTGGTGCTGCAGTCATGAAAGCATTCGCTCTGGAGAAGATGACATCAGCGTAGACCTTCCCATCTTGGCAAGGTCAAGCGCTCATCTTACGCTTGCGATTCCCACGGTGGGAAGGTTCATACTGTTGTGGTGATTCTCTCTTCCCTCTTTCAGGAGCACACCATGACGACGTTTTCCGTTGAAGGCATGAGCTGCGGCCATTGCGTATCGGCTGTCACGCGCGCCGTGCAGCAGGTCGATGCCGCTGCCCATGTGCAGGTCGATCTGTCCAAGCAAACCGTGGCGGTCACGACTGGCGCCCCGACCGATACCGTGAAGGCGGCCATCGAACAGGCTGGCTACCCGGTCAAGGCAGTCGCATAGGGCGTCAATCGCACCAAAGAAAAAAGGCGTGCCGCAATGGCACGCCTTTTTGTTTGCGCAAACGTGGCTTAGAAACGATAGCCGACGTTCAGGTAGGTCACGACCGGGTTGATCTTGATCTTCGCTTCGCTCTGGATGTGCACGCCGTTGATCAGCGTGGTGTCGATCTTGGCAGTGGTCTTCAGCGGCAGGTAGGACACCGACAGGCCAACGAACCAATCCTTGGTGATGGCGTAGGTCGCGCCTACGTTCAGCACCGGGTTGAGCGAGCTGTCGGTGGTCACATTGCTGGTGCTGCCCGGCGTACCGCGGCCCAGAACTTGGTTCTGGAACGCGCTGTTGGTGATCTTCTCGTCGGAGAACCAGGTGTAGTTCAGACCAGCACCCACATACGGACGGAACTTGGTGTCTGCGCTGAAGAAGTACCACTTGGCCAGCACGGCCGGGCTCCATTGCTTGGCCGAACCAATCTCGCCGTAGCCCGAAAACGAACCCGTGCCTTCAATCTTGTGGCGCGGCGGAATACCACCGACCAGTTCCACGGCGATGTTGTCGGTGAAGAAGTGCGTGAAGGCCAGGCCAACGGTGTCGGCTTCCTGGATCTTCGCGCCGGTGTTCGGCACCGATTGATTGACGGGCGCGCCGCCAATGCTCTTGACGAACAGCGGATCGCTCGAGCTGTTCGGCATCACGCGGAACCAGCCGAGGCTGACGACGTTGCTGCCGGCAGCCTGTGCGTGCGCGGCGGTGGCGAGGATCATCCCGGCGGCAGCCGCCAGTGCTTTCTTATAGGCCATCTGTGTATGTGCTCCTGTGTCAGACGCATCCGAAGCAAACGGGGTTGGATCGTTTGCGGTGCGTTCTCAGTCTCCTCCCAGGCGGAAGGGATGGCCATTATCCCGTGTGATTGCTGTGGCTAGTACCCCTTTTCTAGAGGTTTCCTGTTACAAGCGGCAATACAAACGCGCTCAGCAGGCGCGTTTTGAGCACGATGCGGTTTTTTAAACGGCGGGCTGCTTCGACAGGGCCAGCGCGCATGCAGCCAGATCCCACAATGCGCTGCCGACACTCTTGAACACCACCGGCGAGGCCGGTGGCGCCTGCGTGAGCGTGTCGGGCGCCGCATCGACGCACTGTTGCAACGGCCGCACACGTGACCACGGAATGCCGGCCTGCAGCAGGTCGCCAGCTTCGGCTTCCAGATCGACCAAGGTATCGGCATAGAGCCGATCGGCTGTTGCGGCGTGTACACACAGACGTGCCGGCAGTTCCGCCATGTCAGGGCGGAAGGCACCCACCGCCGCGACGAAATGATGGGGGCGCCAGACCTCGCCGCTGGGGTGACCCGGCTCGGTGTGGTCCGGCAACACGGGTTGTGCCGAAGGCGTAGCGGTAATGACCAGCGATGCGTGCGGCAGGACTGCACGGGCCGCTTGCGCAACGCCAGCTGCATCCCCGCCAGCCAGCGCGGTGGCTTCCATGCCCAGCGCGCGGGCGTGAGCCGCCAACCCCTCGGCACTGTCAGCCGTGCGCGCGATGATCGTCACACGCCGTGTGCCAAGCCCAGCGCGGAAAGCCTCGAGATGCGCCCGTGCCTGCGCACCGGCGCCAATCAGCAACAGATCCCCGGCGGGCTCCGGTGCCAGCAAGCGCGCGGCCAAGAGCGATACTGCGGCCGTGCGGTGCGCGGTCACGGTCGGTCCATCCAGCAGCAGACTGCGCACGCCAGTGTGCGCATCCATCACCACGACTTCACCGTGAATCGCTTGCAGACCGCGCCCGGGGTTATGCGGATGCACGGTAATCATCTTGGTGATGGCGATGTCGGCATTGGACGCCGGCATCAGTAGCAGACTGCCTCCGCTTGGCACGGGCATGACCAGGCGGGCCGGGGCCTGCGCACGCCCAGCACGTGCATCACGCAGCACCTGGGCAATGGCATCGGCCAGCGCGGCGTATGGCAGGCGGGCCGCCGTGCTTGCGGCGTCGAGGGTCTGCAGCATCGGGGGCTCCTGCAGCGAAGGGGAGATGGGGATGGAAGCCGCTTATGCTGCCGAAACGATGCGGCGCGGCGGCGGTGCGACACGGCGCGTCAGCAGCCCGGCGCTGATGAGCAGTTGGGCCGCGGCATAACTCCACCAGATGGCCAGCTCGTGGTCAGTAAACGGAAAGACGAACACGCTGATGCCGATCATGGCGTCAGACGCGGCAAACGCCAGCGCGCCCCATGCGGTCAACGGCCCCGGCAGGCGCGCCATGAAGGCCGCGCACACCATCGACGACAGCACGATCATGTAGGCGATGACGGGTCCCTTCAACTCGCCCAGCCCCGGCCAGTACCAGATCAACATACCGATCGACACCCCCATCATCGCCCCCACGCCAAGCATGCGGATGGGCGACGACGCGCCACGCAGGCTCACCAGCACTCGCAGGTAGCACACGTGGGCAAGCAGGAAGCAGCCCAGGCCGGCAATGAACGAGAACGACAGCCACGGCAGCGCCAGCCACAGATCGCCCAGCGCGGAGAACACCATGGCGCCGATCAGCCAGCGGCGTTCACTCGGCACTTCATGCAAGGACGCGGCGCGCGCCAGCAACAGCGCCATCAGCATCTTCCATAGCGGCTGCGCCACGATGCGCCCAGCCAGCGGTGTGCCAGGCGGCACATCCACGGCCACCATGGTCAGCATGCCGCCGTAGGTGACACCCGCCACCGCAGCGGCCACCCACCACGCGCGAACCCGTGCCGGCATGCCGTAGCCGCCAGTACGATGCGCCGGCGCGTGCACCGGGTGCGTGGGGTGTCCTTCAACCATGGTGGTCTCCCGCCCAAGAGGGGTAGAGGGTGTGTGCAACAAAGTCATATCGGTGTGCAGCGTGACACGCCGCGCACCCTGGCGCAAGGCGCTGGCTTACCCACCAAGGTGGGATAGCGGTAGCGCGCCGTCGCGCTTGAGCGCCGTAAGGACGATATTGGAGCGCACATTGTCCACACCTGGCACACGCATCAGCTTACGCATGACGAATTCAGACAGCGCCGGCAGATCCGGCACCACCACGCGCAGCATGTAGTCCGCATCACCTGCCACGGAAAAACATTCCTGCACGGCGTCCAGCAGCAGGATCTCTTCGCGAAAGCGCTCGACGATGGCATCGCCGTGGTGGGCGAGCTTGACGCTGGCGAACACCGTCACGCCCAGCCCCAACCCGGTCGGCGAGAGCATCACCCGGTAGCCCTCGATCACCCCCTCCGATTCCAGCCTCGCGAGGCGCCGCCCCACTTGGCTGGCCGACAGGTGCACCTGCTCCGAAAGCTGCTGATGGGTCGCGCGGCCATCGCGCTGTAGCGCCTCCAGCAAGGCCAGATCGAAGGTATCCAAGGAAATCATGCAAAACTCCTGCGTTGATCCGTAACATTTTGCATGAATTCCGCACACGTCGTAGATTGGGCGACGGTTTTGCGGCCAATCCGCAGAGGCACGTCCATACACTAGGCGGATTCTGATTGCACTCGAGCCCAACCTGACCATGGCCATCGCAACCAACGCCCCCGCTGCCCCCGCAAACGCTGCGCCCGCCGGCTTTACCGGCACCCTGACGGACAAACTGCGCGAGCAATTTGCAGAAGGCCTCGATGGCCAGACGCTGCGCCCGGATTTCACCATTGAACAGCCGGTGCACCGCTACACCGCAGCCGACCATGCCACCTGGCGCACGCTGTACGACCGCCAGGAAGCGTTGCTGCCGGGCCGCGTGTGCGATGAATTCCTGCAAGGCCTGTCGACGCTGGGCATGAGCCGAGACCGCGTGCCCTCGTTTGCTGAACTGAACGAAACGCTGATGCGCGCGACCGGCTGGCAGATCGTTGCCGTGCCGGGTTTGGTGCCGGATGAGGTGTTCTTCGAGCACTTGGCCAATCGTCGCTTTCCCGCCAGCTGGTGGATGCGCCACCCGGATCAGCTCGATTACCTGCAAGAGCCGGACTGCTTTCACGACATCTTCGGCCACGTGCCGCTGCTGATTAACCCGATCTTTGCCGACTACATGGAAGCCTACGGCAAGGGCGGCCTGAAGGCAGCCAAGCTGGGCCAGCTCGACATGCTGGCGCGCTTGTACTGGTACACAGTGGAATTTGGATTGATCCGCACGCCGGCCGGTCTGCGCATCTACGGTGCGGGCATCGTGTCGAGCAAGAGTGAATCGGTGTACGCGCTGGATTCCGCCAGCCCTAACCGCATCGGCTTTGACGTGCGCCGCATCATGCGCACGCGCTATCGCATCGACACCTTCCAGAAAACCTACTTCACCATCGACAGCTTCGAGCAGTTGTTTGATGCCACGCGTCCGGATTTCACGCCGCTGTATGAAGAACTCGCCGCGTTGCCGACGTTCGGTGCCGGTGATGTGGTGGAAGGGGACCTCGTGCTGAACGTCGGCAACCGTGAGGGTTGGGCAGATACGGCGGATATTTGAGCGCTGACTATACTGCGCGCATTCACACCCAACCGCTGCCTGACACCATGATGCCGACCCTGAACGAAGACCAACGCAAGGCCCTGTTTGCCGAAGTGCCCGGCTGGACGCTGCAGAGCGACCGCGACGCCATCCAGAAGACGTTTACCTTTGCCGATTTCAACGCCGCGTTCGGCTTCATGACGCGCGTGGCGATCAAAGCCGAGCAGATGAATCACCACCCCGAGTGGTTCAACGTGTGGAATCGCGTGGACATCACCTTGTCCACGCATGATGCGAACGGGCTCACGCACCGGGATGCTGATCTCGCGCGCTTCATCGAGCAGGCCGCAAAGACCACCGGCGCGAAGTAGCCACCTCAATGCTGGCGCTCAGCCTCCAACGGCTGCGCGCCACGCCTCATACGCCGCCCGCGCGGTGTCGCTCAGTTGCTCAGGAGCGATGCGGGTGGCGCCTTGTACAATCATCAGCGCATACGGCTTGGCCAGCGCCGACGCCTCGGCACACAGCCGCAACTCCTCGCCTTCCGAAGGCGAACGGGCGCGCCAGTAATTGATGGCGGCCTCCAGGTCGGTGATGGTGAGCAGGGCATCGGTCATCGGGGCATTGTAGCGCTGCCAAACTGCACCGATCCCCCTTTCTGCTCCGCATTCCGGACCGCATCGCATGCGCATCCTGCTGATTGAAGACGACCGCGCCATCGCCAGTGGCATCCACGCCGGGCTCACCCAGGCCGGACACCGCGTGCATGTCGTGCACGACGGGGTCTTCGCGACAGAGCAGTTGGCGCGGCAAACGCACGATCTGGTCATCCTGGATCTAGGCTTGCCGGGCATCGACGGCATGACGCTGCTGTCGCAGTTCCGCGCGCGTGATCGCGCTACGCCTGTGTTGATCTTGACCGCGCGCGATGGCCTGCTCGACAAAGTGAACGGCCTGAACGCCGGCGCCGATGACTACCTGCTCAAACCATTTGAGATGCTGGAGCTCGTCGCGCGCGTGGGCGCCCTGCTGCGCCGACGCAGTGATTCGGCAGAACCGGCTGCGCGCCCCGACGTCCTCGTCGGCCGGCTGCGCATGAGTGGTGTCGAGCGCCGCATCTTCGTAGATGCAGCACCGCTGGAATTGTCGCCTCGCGAATTTGCCGTGCTGGAGCTGCTGATGCTGCGTCAGGGGCGCGTGGTCAGCAAGGTGCAATTGCAGGACCACCTCGCCAGTTTCGGCCACGCCATCGGTGAAGCCAGCCACGACGTGGTGGGCGACACGGCCATCGAAGTCTATGTGCACCGCGTGCGCCGCAAGATTGAGCAGTCCGACGCGGAGATCGTCACCGTGCGCGGCTTTGGTTATCTGCTGCAGGCCCGCGCCGCGGCGTAGCCTGCCTTACCTCATGTTCAAGCGCCACCGACCCGCCACCGCCGCGCCCGCCACCGGCGCCGTCAGCCTGCGCCTGCATCTGCTGCGCGCATTGGCCACGCCGCTGTTCGGCCTGATCCTGGGTACGGGTGCGCTGTCGTATTGGCTGGCGGCGCACTACACCGCGCAGGTGTTCGACCGTGCGCTGGTGGGCGTGGCCAATACGTTGGCCGAGCAATTACGCCTGGCCGGCCCCAACGTGCCGGCGGCCAAGCTGTACGACATTGCCCTCACCGCGCAGACGCTGGTGCAGAACAGCGGCGAAGACCGCATCTATTGGCGCATTGCCGGCCCCAGCGGCACGCTGATCGGGCGCGATGTGCCACTGGGCTACGGCTCGGGCCAGGTGCGCATTGGCGAGGCGCGCGTGTTCTATAGCTGGATCGACGGCAAACAGGTGCGCGCCGTGCATCTGCTCTTGCCTGGCATGCGTGCCGAAATGCCGCGGCCGCAATCGCCGCGCCAGCCTGTGCCGCCGCCGCCCCAGGGCGATACCGCGCGCCCTGCCCTCGCACCCACGCAAGCGCAGACCGCGCCCGCAGTCAACCCGCCGACCTTGCCCGATGCCGTGCCGCCCGAAGACGGCCTGGTCGTGGAAGTGGCGGAGCTGCTCGACCACCGCGATTTGGCAGCCAAGGAAGTGCTTCTATCGGTGTCGATTCCGTTGATCGTGCTGCTGGCCGTGGGCGGCTTGATTCTCTCGCTGGTGCTCAAGGAAGAGCTGCAGCCACTGCAGACGCTGGCCGACACGCTCAACAAGCAGAGCGCGCAATCGGTGACGCCATTGCCGGCTGAATCCGCACAGCGTGTGCCGGCAGAATTGCAGCCCCTCATCAACGCCATGAATGCGCTGCTGGCCCGTCTGCGCGATGCACTGGAAGCACAGCGCACCTTCATTGCCGATGCTGCGCATCAACTGCGCACGCCGCTCACGGCACTGAAGCTGCACGCCGATCGCGCCGTCGGAGCCAACACATTGGAAGAGGCCCGGCCCGCGCTGCTGGAGCTTCAATCCGGCGCCAACCGTGCCGTGCGGCTGTCCAACCAATTGCTGACGCTGGCCCGTGCGGAGCCGGGCATGACGCTCGATCAACTCGGTCCGCCAATGCGCGTGGATCTCGTTGCGCTGGCGTTCGATACCGGCGCGGAGTGGGTACCACGCGCACTGGCACGCGGACTGGATCTGGGTTTCGAGGCTTGGCCGCAAGGTGCCACCTCACCGGGTGCCTTGCAAGCCCCTGTGCTGGCCAACGCGCTGCTGCTGCGCGAGGCCATCAACAACCTGCTCGACAACGCCATCAAGTACGTCCCCTCGGGTGGACGCGTGACCTTGCGTGCCGGCATGGAAGCCGACGATGCTGCGCGCTGGTGGGGCGTGGTGAGTGTGGAAGACAACGGCCCGGGGATTCCGGCCGAACGGCGTGCCGAGGTGTTCGAGCGCTTCTTCCGTGGGGATGCGGATCATCAGCCTGGCCAACCACAAGGCAGCGGCCTGGGCCTGGCTATCGTGCACGACATCGTGCGCCTGCATGGCGGCACTGTTGCCATTGACGATGCGAAGGCACGCGACGGCAGCCGCGTGATGCGCTTCGTGTTACGTCTGCCGCTGGCAGATGCCGCGGCTTAAGCGCGGCTCAGGCGAGCTTACTTCTTCTTGGTCTTCTTTTCCGGCGGCGCCAGCATGGTGCCGCGGCACTTCTTGGCGCCGCAGCGGCACGCAAACTGTTCCTTCAACGCCTTGGTCTGGCGGCCCTCGATGACGAGGCCGTAGTCGTAGAACAGCTCTTCACCGGGTTCGATGTCACGCAGCGCGTGGATGAACACGCGGCCATCGGCTTCGCGCGCTTCGCAGTTCGGCTTGCAGGCGTGGTTGATCCAGCGGGCGCGGTTGCCGCCGAACTTGGCATCAATCACGCTGCCGTCTTCCAGGCTGAAATAGAACGTGTGGTTCGGGTCGGACGGATCGTGCGGATGGCGACGCAGCGCCTCTTTCCACGAGATGTGCTCGCCCTTGTATTCGATGATCTTCTTGCCCTTGGCAATGCGCGCCACCGCATATACACCGCGCCCGTGGACGCCCGACTCACGCACCTCGATACGATCACGGCGGCGCAGTTTGGCCGGCGCCTCTTGCTTTATTGGCGACAAGTCGGCCTGAACGGGTTGGGCGTCGGAAGGCAAGCGTGTCATGGGCGGCGGCAACAAAACAGGAACGTCGATCAGCGAAGCCGAGAGCCTACACCAAAAGCATGGCATCTCGACACGTGCGGCACGCCCTCCGCCCTGCCTGTGGATAGCCTTTGTGGATAGTTTCTGTGGATAACTCGACCTGCCGCTGTGGATAACCCCCAGCAAAGCCTGTTGGCTGTCTGTGGCTGCCCTGTCGACGGTGTGGGCACAAGTGCGGCGAGGGTCGACAGACGATGGAACGAAACCGGCAAGCTATCCACGTCGGGACACACACTGTGCTATCGGTTTTGCTTTCGGCAAACCATTGAATCCAAAGCGCTTTTTGTGGTTATCCACAGAAGATATCCACCGTTATCTACTACTACTATCTGTATACATAAAGAAAAAGGTAAACCCATCGATCGACTTGCGTCGTTCCTATCGACGAGCGAACCAGCCATACCCAAGCCACCCTCCAGAAATGCCCTATCGATGTGATGCGGCCATCGCGCCCCCCAGGCTGCGTGCGGCTTTGCGGAACTCGCACGCGATGCGCGGTTACAAAGCTCACACGCCGGCGCTGTTCGCATGCCGGTATCATGTCGCCCTTGGAGCCATCCCCCGGACGCTCTGTTGTGTGTTTTATCTACTCTTGTCAAGCAAGNAAA
>JGI24740J21852_10000129_pt1 | contig 28643 bp, 25 predicted proteins | sample KBSCornC6_FD_21852 | JGI IMG/M metagenome (IMG submission 21852) | reverse complement strand
TGCCCAGCCAGTGGATCGATCCGCCGCCGCCCGCGCTGGCGGGTATCGCGCGTGATGACGACGTCGTGATCCGCATCTGGGATGGCACGGGCCGCAGCCTCTATCTTTCGCACGCGCGGCCGAATTTGCCGGACCAGGTGGAACTGGGCTTTTCTGATGCGAATACGCCCGAGGGGCCTTGGCGCGTGTACAGCGTCGCCTTTGGGCCCGCCGTGGTGCAGATCGCGCAGCCGTACAGCGCACGGCACGCGGTCGCGGCACGCATGGCACTGCGCACGGTGGCGCCGCTGTTGATTCTGCTGCCGTTGCTCGGCTGGATCGTGTGGCTGGCGGTCGGACGCGGGCTGGCGCCGCTGGGCTCGGTGGCCAAGCAGGTGCAGGCGCGCGATGCGGCCGCGCTGTCGCCGCTGCCCACGCAAGGCTTGCCCGACGAGATTCGCCCGCTCACCAACGCGTTGAATGATCTGCTGGCGCGCCTGGGCACTGCGCTTGCGCATCAGCGTGCGTTTGTCGCCGATGCCGCGCACGCGCTGCGCACGCCGCTGGCGGCGCTCAAGCTGCAATTGCAGGTAGCGGACCGCGCCCAAGACGAAAACGAGCGCCGGGCTGCGCATGCCGATCTGCATCGCGGTGTGGAACGCATGATTCGTCTGGTGGGTCAGTTGCTGACGCTCGCGCGGCAGGAGCCTGGGGCTGCCGATACGCAACGCGCGCCGGTCGCGCTGGATGCGGTGGCGGCCGAGGTGGTGGCGGAGTTGTCCCCGGCGGCCGTCCACAAGGGCATCGATCTCGGCGTCGACATGGCATCGCAGCCGGCGTCTGTGCTGGGCAATGCGGATGCGTTGCGCGTGCTGCTGGTCAACCTCGTCGATAACGCGCTGTGCTATTGCCCGCGCGGCGCACGCGTGGATGTTTCGACCGGCCACACGCCCGACGGTGGTGTGCAACTGGTGGTGGAGGACAACGGCCCCGGTATCCCGGAGGAAGAACGCGAGCGCGTGCTCGACCGCTTCTATCGCCCCACCCAAGCGCCGACTGGCGGCAGTGGTCTGGGCTTGGCCATCGTGCGCGAGATTGCGCAGGCGCACGACGCCACGCTGGCACTGGAAGCGCGTGAAGGCGGTGGGCTGCGTGTGGTGTTGCGCTTTCCGTTCAGGGCGGCCACCTGATGTGACAGCTGAGGCAGCCCGAAACACTTTGTTTCGTGTGATGCCCGAGGCCTTAAGTCTCGTTTAAGTCTGCGTGCCTACGATGCTTGCAACCGATGGGCACGACAGGCAACCCGCCAGCCGTGGCCCTCGTTTCAGCATGAGAGGACACGACAATGACACGCCAAACCCTGGCACGCAGCGCGGCCGGCCTGGCTGCGGTGATCGCGGTTGCGGGTGGCTATGCCTATCTGCAGAAAGACATGATTACGCGGGCGGTGGCCGCACCCGTGGCGCCGGTGATGGCGTCTGCTGCGGCGCCTGCGACAGCCATGCCGCCGGTGGCGGTCGCTGCCCCGATGGACTTCTCCGGCATCGTCGAGCGCTACGGCCCGGCGGTGGTCAACATCAGCACCACCGCGCATGCGCAGCGCACCAGCATGCAAGGGCTGCCGCCCGGCATGAGCCCGGATGATCCGTTTGCCGAATTCTTCAAGCGTTTCATGCCGCAGATGCCGCAGCAGCGCGGCGACCAGATCGTGCGCGGGTTGGGCTCGGGCTTTATCGTCTCGGCCGATGGGCTGATCCTCACCAACGCACACGTGGTCGACGGGGCGCAGGAGGTCAACGTCAAGCTGACCGATCGCCGCGAGTTCAAGGCCAAGGTGCTCGGCGTGGACAAGCAATCGGACATCGCCGTGTTGCGCATCTCGGCCCAGAACCTGCCCGTGGTGCAGATCGGCAGCCCTGCCAATACCAAGGTGGGCGAGCCCGTCGTGGCGATCGGTTCGCCGTATGGTTTCGAGAACACCGTGACGGCGGGCATCGTGAGTGCCAAGTCGCGCGCGCTGCCGGACGACACCTACGTGCCCTTCATCCAGACCGACGTGGCCGTGAACCCCGGCAACTCGGGCGGCCCGCTGTTCAATCAGCGTGGCGAAGTCATCGGCATCAACTCGCAGATCTACAGCCAGACCGGTGGCTACCAGGGCTTGTCGTTCGCTATTCCGATCGACGTGGCGATGAAGGTGGAGCAACAGCTCGTTACCACCGGCAAGGTTACGCGCGGGCGCCTGGGCATTGCGGTGCAGGAGGTCAATCAGTCGCTGGCGGATTCGTTCAACTTGCCCAAGCCGGAGGGCGCGCTGGTCAACTCGGTGGAGCCGGACGGCCCCGCCGCCAAGGCCGGCCTGCAACCCGGCGACGTGATCCTGCAGATCAACGGTGCACGCATTGATCGCTCGGGGGATCTGCCGGAACAGGTGGCCGACATCAAACCTGGCAGCACGGTGCCGCTGCAGATCATCCGCCAAGGCAAGCCGACCACGTTGACGGTCACCATCGGTGCGGCCAAGGATACGAAGGTGGCGGCCAATGAAAAGGCCGCGCCCGATCAGGGCCGCCTCGGCCTGGCCGTGCGCCCGCTGCAACCGGAAGAAAAGCGCCAGAGCGGCCTGCCGGGCGGGTTGGTGGTGATGGAAGCGAGCGGCCCGTCTGCCAAGGTCGGCATCCAGCCGGGTGACGTGATCCTGTCGCTCAATGGCACACCGGTGTCGTCGGCGCAGGAGCTGCGCACGCTGGTCGAACGTGCCGGCAAGCATGTCGCCCTGCTGGTCCAGCGGGATGACACGAAGATCTTTGTGCCGGTGGATCTGGGCTGACATCAGCCCATGACGGGCTACTTCGGCGCGCCTTGCTGGGGCGGTGGGTTCAACGGCAGGCGCCAGAGGTCATAACGCTCTTCGCCTGCCTTGACCGCGCCCGCAAAGTGCAGGTTCAGCCGGCTGGAGGTCACCACCAGGGCGCCGTCGGGAGCGAGCGTCGGCGTGTCCGGCCAAGAAACGCCGTCATCCGCCGCCACCAGCGCCATTGCCTTTGTGGCGGGGTCGTACCGGACGATACCGTTGCGCGTCACGTCGGTGATGTACAGCCGGCCGTCTGCGCTGGTGACAATGCCATCCGTGTTGCCGCCCACGTCGCCAATGCTGTGTACGGCGGCGGCGACCTCTGCGCGATTGGCCTTCGGGTTGCGCAGCACCTGTGTGGCAATCGCATGCGCGTGCTGGCCTGTGGTGACAGTCCAATACAGCGTGCGCGCATCTGGCGACAGCGCAATGCCGTTGATGCCCAGCACCAGCGGCTTGCCCGGCCAGACTTCCGTACCGTGCGACATGACCTTCGCGCCCGGTTCCGGCAACAGGCTCGGATGCCGATCGAGCAAGCGGCGCGCGCGGCCCGATGTGAAATCCACAACGATCAGGCCTGCCTGATTGGCGGGCGCGCTGCGCAGGCCGCTGTCCGACACATAGGCCACCTTGCGGGCTTCATCGACCACGATGTCATTGAGGAAGCTGCCCTTGCGGTCTGCCACGGCATCCAGGCCGATACGCTTGACCAGCCGGCCGGTATCGAGCGCATAGACCATGATCTTCTGTGCGCCTTCGGGGGCCTCGCTCTCGCCCGCCATAAAGCCCTGATCGAGTGCCCACAGCCAACCGTTGCGCCGGTCGATGTAGAAGCCGAGCACGTTGCGAAGGTGCTGATCCGGCGCACCGGCCACGGCATTGTCTTGCGTTGACGGAAACGCCGTCAGCCGCGCCGGCCCGGAGGTCGTGCGTGTGTCCAGCACGCTCAACGTGGCAGGCGCATCCGCAGACAGCACCCGGGGCGTGCTGACAAACGCCCGGCCTTGCAGGTCGAAGTGGATGCCGACAATCGGCGCGTTGACCGAACTCGCATCGGCCGCGACGTTGCCGCCCTCGTTGGCGGGTGCCCAGGTCACGCCTGTATAGCTGCGCCAGTGCTCGAGCGATGCGCGCTCGGCCGGTTGCGTGGGTTGTACCGCCATAGCGGACGTGCTGTATGCGGCTGCCAGCAGCGCGGCAGCCAGGGTAAGGCGACGGCGATTCATCATCGTGATCCAAAAATGGGGAGGGATCGCTGCAAAAGCAGCGCCTTGAAGGTGGTGTGACACCAGGGCTGGCTTGCGGGAGAGGGCTTACGCGCTGACCGGGTGGCCGAGCAGCAAGTCACGCATGGCTGCCCCCACGCCCGCCGCAGACTGCGGGTTCTGGCCGGTGACGAGGTGCCCGTCCACGACAACGTTGGCGGTCCAGTCCGGCGCGGGGTGATGCGTTGCCCCGCGCTGCACCAGCGTGCTGGCGAGCAGGAACGGCACCACCTGGTCCAGTTGAACCGCGCGCTCTTCGCTGTCCGTAAAGGCGCTGACGTCTTTGCCCGCCACGAGGTAGGCACCATCGCTGAGCTTGACGTTGACCAGTGCCGCGGGGCCGTGGCAAACGGCACCCACCACACCACCCGCCTCGTAGATCGCGCGCGTGACGTGCGATACGGCGGCGCTGTCCGGGAAGTCCCACATCGTGCCATGGCCGCCGGCAAAGAAGATGGCCGAATACCGGCTCGGGTCGATATCGCCCAGGCGTTGCGTCTGGCGGACGGCACTGCGGAAGGTCGTGTCGTTCCAGTAGCGGGCGTTGACGGCATCGTTCAGGTTCAGGCCATCCACCGGCGGCTCCCCGCCCTGGATCGAAGCAAACTCCACTGCAATGCCGGCGGCCTCCAGCTCCGCCAGCGGGTGCGTGACCTCGCCCAGGTAATAGCCGGTCGGCTTGCCCGTGCTTCCCTTGGTTCCGTGGCTGGTCAGCACGAACAGGACGGGCCGGACGGCGGGGTGGGTGTTGGTGTGCATGGTTTCAGTCCTTTCTGGTAGGGGTTGCATTGGTGTGACGACACTGTATTGATGGCTCAAGTGGCGATAAACTGCCGATCCAGACAATCATTTGTTCTTGAAGCGACAAAATGAGCCGGAAGTTTGATTACCTTGGCGATGTCGAAGCATTTCTGGCGGTGGCCGAGCACGGCTCGTTTACGGCGGGGGCGGTGGCGCTGTCGACCACGCCTTCGGTGCTCAGCCGTGCCGTCACCCGGCTGGAGGCGCGCCTAGACAACCAATTGCTGCGCCGGACCACGCGCCGGATCGGGTTGACCGACGCGGGCCGGTTGTATCTAGAGCAGGCGCGCGCCGCCTTTACGCTGCTCGACGAGGCTGAGCGCGAGGCCCAGGGGGAAGAGGGCGAACTCAAGGGGCGTGTGCGGCTGAGCGTGCCCACTACGTACGGCCACTACCGTCTGCCGCCGTTGCTGGCCCGGTTTGCGCAGTCGCACCCCAGCGTTCGTGTTGAGCTGAACATCACGAACAGAAACGTCGATCTGGTGGCCGAAGGGTTTGACCTGGCCATCCGGCTTGGGCATCTGCCCGACAGCGGATTGGTGGCGCGCAAGCTGGAAGATGCGGCGTTGTGTTTGGTGGCTTCGCCCGATTACCTGCAGCGCTCGGGTTGGCCCAAAAGATTGGACGACCTCCAGCAACACATCTGTCTGCCGTTCGTGATGCCGAGTACCGGCCGGATGGTGCCGTGGGTGTTTAAGGAGGAAGAGCGGGATGTCGAATGGCTGCCGCCTTCCACCATCCAGGTTTCAGGCGATGTGTTGGGCGTGGTATCCCTGGCCGCGCAGGGCGTGGGCATCTGCCAAAGCTATGACTTCATCGTCCGCCGACAGCTTGAGCAGGGCAGCCTCGTTGAGCTGTTGCCGGCACTACGTGGCCGGACACGCCCCTTCTCGGTTGTCTACGCACCGCATCGCAGACAATCTGCCGCGACACGAGCGTTGATCGATGTGCTGACATCGAGCGAACATCATCGCAGCGCGTGAATCGATGCGCGGCCGGCGCCCACGCGGGGGCTCAGCCTTTGACGCAGAGCCGTGCGGTAGCGCGGTCCAGGGCGATGCGGTGCAGCGTGTCGAGCGCCTTCTCGCGCGCAACGTGTTCGATGTCGCGCGCCACCTGCGTCGGGCAATCTGCACCGTTGCGGGCGGGGCCGGCGTCATGCAAGGTCTGCAGAATGGCCTTCTGCAAGGTATCCAAGCGCGGTCGGATGACGTCCGGCAGGCTCTGGCGCGGCGCGGTGGGCGCGGCACCGGCGCGGCGCCAGTCGTTCAGCAGGGCGTACTGCACTTCCTTGTTGGCTTCGATCTGATCGGCAAACACGTCTGCCGCATCCGTCGCCTGCAAGCCGTAAGTGGGTGCCATGGCCGAGACGTTGGCAATGACCTTGGCTTCGCGCTCCGGGTCATAGACCGATTGGCCGGTGTCCCACTTGCTCAGCGCAACCTGATCAGCGGTAACGAGGCGGTCGGCCAGATGCCGAAGCAAGGGGACGAAGGCGCCTTCCTGGGCACCGGCCTGGGTCGCACAACCGGCCATGAGCCAACCGGCACAGACGAGTGCGGCCGCCGGGCGGGCTACGGAGCGCTTGAGAAAAGGCGTCATGCTGAATGTCCTGTCACGAAGAGTCGCCATGATACCGAAGCGGGGTGCACTCCAGCCGCAATGCGGTGCTACAAGTGCGCGCCGCCATTGCGTTTGCACGTGCCGTTCGCCTTAAACCCAGGTATCATGCGGGCTACGCGCCAACCGTGTCTGCAAAGCCAGACGTGGCGCAAGCTTTGAGCGTACGACAATGGATTTCAACCCCGATCTGGAAGGTTTGCCGCTGTTCGCCAAACCCGCATTCGGCTGGGAGGATTCGGTGTCGGCATCGCCAGCCGAAGTACTCCCCGCCAAACCCCGCCGCCCGCGCCAATGGCGCGGTCCCATCACCCACTGGGAACGCGGCTACCGCTCCCACTATTACCGCGACAAGCGCGGCAAGAAGCTCGGCGAAATCCACCTCAGCCCGCGCGGCGAGGCGCCGCTCCTCTACCGCTGGCTGGCCGGCACGCTGTCGGGCATCGAAGGCTCGCTCTCGCACGCGCGCATACGGGTGGAAGAGGCGATCGGGTTTGGGATGCGGCAAATGGCGTTGTTCTGAGGCGGTTGGCCGGACGCGTTGCCGGGCACGGCCGATGCGTCCACCTTGGGTTCACCACGACGAGGAGAACCCCATGCCGACCATCGTTCGCATCTTTACCGACCACGCAGCCGCAGAGGCGGCCCGCCAGGCTGTACTGAACACTGGCCTCGCGCTGGAGCGTGTGGCGCTGTCGCATCAGGCCGACGAAGCAGGCGCCGTGTGCGGCAACTTCCTCTGCGGCGACTACGAACCCGGTGGCGAGATCGCCGAAACCTACGAGCGCAAGTTCCAGAATGTGGTGATCGGCGGCCGCTTCCTGCTGACCATTGACGCCGAGCCCGCGCAGGTGGACGCGGCCGAGGCGGCATTGCAGGCAACCGGCGGACACGCTGTCGATGATCTTGGCCCCAAGCCCTGAACTTGTGCGACGGTTCTAGAATGCAGGCACCGCCTCTATCGCCCCAGACCACAAACGCACCATGTCCACCGACTCGACCCTGCCGACATTGCGTTCAGCCCTCGCGCCCACGGGCGCGCTGCGCGCTTCCATCAACACGGGCAACCCGATCCTCGCGAAGCTGGATGCGCAGGGGCGGGCGGTAGGTGTGTCGGTGGACTTGGCCCACGCGCTGGCCGAGCGCCTGGGCGTGGCGTTGAAACTGGTCGTAGTGGATGCGGCTGGGAAGTCGGTCGACTTGGTGTCGCAAGAGCAGGCCGACATCGGCTTCTTCGCCATTGACCCGCGCCGCGCGGCCAGCATCTCGTTCACCGAGCCCTACGTGCTGATCGAGGGCTACTATCTCGTGCGCAACGACTCGCCCATCCGCACCAATGCCGATGTGGACCGCGCGGGTAATCGCGTTGTTGTCGGCAAGGGCAGCGCGTACGACCTGTATCTCACGCGCGAACTGCACCATGCGGAGATCGTGCGCGCTCCCACGTCGCCGACGGTGGTGCAGACCTTTATCGACACGCACAGCGAGGTGGCTGCGGGCGTGAAGCAACAGCTCGAAGCGGATGCCGCCCACGTACCAGGCCTGCGCCTGCTGGATGAACGCTTCATGGTGATCCGTCAGGCGATGGGCGTGCCGACCAGCCGGGGCGCGCAGGCTGCGGCGTATGTCGCCGGATTTGTGGAAGACATGAAGGCCTCGGGCTTTGTCGCGCAGGCGCTGCAGCGGCATGGGGTGACGGGGGTCACGGTCGCACCGGCAACGAAGCATCCAGGCGCGATTGTTTCGCAGCTTTCTGGCCACGCTTGAGTCTGTGGTGGGATACTGCGTGCCCCACCACCCGGTGATGTCCCCCACCCACCGCTTTCCGTAGAATCCCCGCCACAGAAGACTTTGCGGGAGTCACCATGCTGGACCCAGGCGTCGCCATTGCTACGTCGGCGCTGATGAGCTTTGTACTCCTGGGGCTGCTCGGTTCGTTGCTGCGCTCCGGCAAGGCCGGCATTGCGGAGTGGTTTGGCGCCAACGTAGCGGTGGTGCTGGCGCTGCCCATGATCCTGTTGCGCGGGTCGATTCCCGATGCGCTCTCGGTCGTTGTTGCGAACGTGCTGCTGGCATTGGGTGGGGCGGCTTACTACGTGGGCTGCGCGCGTTTTCTTGGGCGGCGGTCGCACTGGCCGCTCCTGTTGACAGGTGTGGCGGCGGTTGGCGCGGCAGTGATCTACTGGCGCTACGTTGTCGACAGCATTCCCATGCGCGTGTTTGCCACCACGCTGTTTTCAGCCGCGTTCTGTACGGCGCTAGCCTGGATGTTGGTGCGGCACGCGCCTGCCGGCCGACCGACCTATCCGTATCGCGTGACCGCCGGCATTGCGTTGACGTTTGGCGCCTGCCAGCTCACGCGCGGCCTCTACTTCCTGACACTGGGCACTGCGTCCAATCCCACCATGTTTGCCACGTCGATCAGTGTGTTGCTGCTTGTGGTGGCCGCGGCCATCATGCCCATCCTCTCGATGTCGGCGATGCTGATGGTGCACGACGCGCTGCTGGCCGATGCGCGGGACGCCGCCAACCGCGATTTCCTGACCGGGGCGCTATCCCGACAGGGTTTCGAAGCGCTGGCGCGACGCTATGTGGCGCGCATGCAGGTGCAGGCTCGGCCGCTGTCGTTGCTGCTTCTGGATCTGGACCATTTCAAGCGCATCAACGACACGCTCGGCCACGCCGGTGGTGACGCCGTGCTGCGCGCGTTTGTGCAGATGGCGCAGACGCAGCTTCGGCCGACGGACGTGCTAGGCCGGATCGGCGGCGAAGAGTTCGCACTGCTGCTGCCCGACACCAGCCTGCAAGACGCCGTGCCCATTGCGGAGCGGTTGCGCAAGGCTGCCGCCGCGCAAGTGGTGACGGTGGGGACGGGCGCGGAGGCTTGCTGCTACAGCTTCAGCGGCGGGGTCGCTGCGTGGCAGCCGGGTGAAACGTATGACCGCCTGAGCGCCCGCGCCGACCACGCGTTGTACGACGCCAAGAATTTGGGGCGTGATCGCGTTAGCGTTGCTGCGAGCGCTTAGCGCTTACACGGTCAGCAGGTCGCGCGGATGCTTGAGCAGCGGCGTGCCGGTGTGCCGCTGCAATGCATCCGGCGCGGTATAGCCCCAGGCGACGCCACGAAAAGCGATACCCGCCGCGCGGGCCGCATCGGCGTCGCGTATCTCATCGCCCACATACAAGACCGCTTCGCGCGGGATGCCAGTGGCCGCCACGAGCGACGCCAGCTTGCGCGCCTTGCCGAACACGGAAATGCCGCAATAGAACGGGTCGATGAGTCGGGCGGTGGGGCCGAGCACCGCACGCACGGTGTCTTCTGCGTTGGATGTGGCGATGGCCAGGCGTACATTGCGGGCGGCGAGCGTTTCCAGCGTTTGCGCCACGTCGGCAAACAGCGTGGTCTGGGCAATGCGGCTGCGCATCCGCTGCCGCATGTCGAGCGTGATGGCCGGCGCCTTCCATAGGGGCACGCCCAACATGCGCATCACGCCGCGTGCCGACGTGCCGCGCGCCTGCGACAACTCCGCGCCCTCGAGCGTGCGGAAACCGTGCTTGGCGGACGCGGCATTGAGCGCGTCGATGAAGAGGTCAAACGAGTCGGCAAGGGTGCCGTCGAAATCGAATGCGATGAGGCGATAGGGCATGGTGTATCTGGTATGCATCCGGCGGTGGCCGGGGCGCCGATTCTATCCACGGTCTTTGTTCCGGCGAAACGGGGTGGTCACATGCCCTCAGCCAATCGAAACGTCGGAAACGTAAGGCACGCACAATGCGCCCGGCGTAGCATCCTGTTCCCGAATCTCGAACGGATGCCCGCGCTATGTCCAAGACCCAGTACTACGCTGCCACCAGCCTCGACGGTTACATCGCAACGCACGACCATTCGCTGGATTGGCTGATGCAGTTCGGCTCGCTGGAAGGTACGAGCTACGACGGCTTCATCCGCGATGTTGGCGCGCTGGCGATGGGTTCGTCCACGTATGAATGGCTGTTGCGCGAACTGGTGCGCCCTGGCACGGCAGAGGCGCAGCCGTGGCCTTATACGCAGCCGGCGTGGGTGTTTACTTCACGCGAGTTGCCCACGGTGGAAGGTGCAGACATTCGCTTCGTACAGGGGGATATCACGCCGGTGCATCGGGAGATGCTGGCCGCAGCCGATGGCCGCAACGTATGGATCGTCGGTGGTGGCGAACTGGCCGGTCAGTTTCTTGATCGCGGCTTGCTCGATGAGTTGATCGTGCAGGTCATGCCTGTGGTGTTGGGCACAGGTTTGCCGCTGCTGCCGCGCACGATCGTCACGCCGCCGTTGAAGCTGACTTCTGCTGTGCCGTACAAGAACACGTTCGTCGAGATGCGGTACGACGTTGTGCGGGGGTAGTCGTTCAGTACACCCTCACGCCCCGAGGTCATACGGCCGCGTCATGATCTCCAGAAAATGCCCATCCGGGTCATCGAAGTACAAACCGCGCCCGCCGTTGTGCGCGTAGGTTTCTCCCTCGCGTGCCTTTGCAGGGTCGGCCCAGTAGGTCAGCCCTTTCGCCTGGATGCGTGCGAAGGCACGATCAAATTCAGCATCGCTGATGAGGAAGGCGTAGTGCTGCTTGGCGATCGGTTTGCCGCTGTCAAAGAAGTCGAGCGACACGCCGTTCGATAGCGGCACGACCAGCATCTGCCCGAATGGAATGGGCTCGGGCAGGTCAAGGATGTCGCGCAGGAAGCGTGTGGACTTCTGCTTATCGCGGCACCAGACGATGGTGTGGTTCAACTCGATGGGCATGGGCGTGCCTCCACGGCGGTGTTGCTTCAACGATAGACCACGCCCGGGCGTGCGCAAGGTGCGTCGCGTCAGCAAGTTACCTGCCTGCAAAGCCTGATAGGGCGCCGGTTCTGGCGCGGCGGCATGCAGCGGTTTTGCGCAAAACCTGTCGGCTTGACAACGCTGTCGGCGTCTCCTTTTCTGGACTGGCTTTCGGTCCACCAGGCAGGAGACGACGATGCATCGACAGACTCACTTTTTCATTCGGCGCCGCGCGGCACACTTGGCGGCATGGTTGACGTTGGGGTTGGCGGCTTCCGCGCTGGCGGATGTCGGCGTCGGTGCTGCATTGCCGCCGTCGCCCGACAAGCTTTACGGGGACCTGTTTGTCGCCGTGCAGACCGCGCAGGTGTATCCGGATCAGAAGACCTTTGTCGATGCGGTGCCCAAGGCCACGCCTGCAGTCATCCTGCAGGCGTATCAGGCGCAGAAGAACGTGCCGGGTTTCTCGCTCAAGACGTTTGTCGACCAGTACTTCACGCCGCCGGTGGATACGCCTGTCACGCCGCCGGCTGGGCAGACGTTGCGTGCGCATATCGACTGGCTGTGGCCGGCGCTCACGCGCACCACCACCACGGCGCCCGACAACAGCTCACTGATTCCGCTGCCCAAACCGTATGTGGTGCCGGGTGGACGCTTTCGCGAGGGCTACTACTGGGACACCTACTTCACCATGCTTGGCCTGCAGGAGGCTGGCCGCGAAGACCTGGTCGACAACATGCTCGACAACTTCGCCTATGCCATCGACCAGTTTGGGCATATCCCCAACGGGAATCGCACGTACTACCTGAGCCGATCGCAACCGCCGTTCTTTGCGTTGATGGTGGAACTCGCCGCGCAACAGGAGGGCGACGCTGCGCTCAAACGCTATCTGCCGCAGTTGCGCAAGGAGTATGCGTACTGGATGCGCGGCGCTGCTACCACGCCCGCCGGGCAGGCGAGCAGCAACGTCGTGGTCATGCGGGATGGCACCGTGCTCAACCGCTACTGGGATGACCAGGACACCCCGCGCCCCGAGTCCTATCTGCAAGACGTGACCACCGCGCAGCAAACACTCGGGCGCCCCGCCAACGAAGTCTGGCGTGACCTGCGCGCAGCGGCTGAAAGCGGTTGGGATTTCAGCTCGCGCTGGTTTGGCGACAACGCCACGCTGGGGACCATCCGCACCACGTCGATCGTGCCGGTCGATCTGAACAGCCTGATGTTCCAGCTGGAGAAGACCATCGCACGCGGCTGCACGGCGGCGCGGGATTTTGCCTGCACGGTGGAATATTCCGTGCGCGCCGGCAAACGCGCCATCGCCATCGAGCGCTACCTGTGGCACCCCGCCGGCTACTACGCCGACTACGACTGGCAGTTGGGCCGCGTCCGCGACAACAAGTCCGCCGCGATGACGTATCCGCTGTTCGTTGGCGCCGCGCGGCCCGATCGCGCTTGGAAGACGCTGCAATGGACGCAGCAAGCGCTGCTGCAAGTGGGCGGACTGTCGACCACCACCTTCAAGACCGGCCAACAGTGGGATGCCCCCAACGGCTGGGCGCCGCTGCAATGGATTGCGTTGCGAGGCGCGCAGAAATACGGCTGGCAACCGCTCGCACAGGCAATCGGCGAGCGCTTTCTCGGCAGCGTCGAGCAGCTCTATGCCAGCCAGCAGAAGCTGGTCGAGAAATACATCGTCGATGGAACCGGCACCGGTGGCGGCGGCGGTGAATACCCGCTGCAGGATGGTTTTGGCTGGACCAACGGCGTCACGCTCAAGCTGCTGGATGCGTACGGTCGCGGGCAGTAAGCTGACGGCTTCACCCGCCCCAGCGAGCCCCGTGCATGCCCATCGAACTTGACCGCGACGTCCGCGAAGAGGCTGTCCAATCCATCCAGCGCTATTTCAGCGAGCACATGGAAGAGCGCATCGGCAACATCCAGGCCGGTGCGCTGCTGAGCTTCTTTCTGGAAGAGATCGGCCCCGTGGTCTACAACCTCGCCGTGCAAGCGGTGCAGGAACGCCTGCACGCGCGCGTGGCGGAGTTGGACTACGAGTGCCACCAAGAGCCCTTTGAATACTGGAAGAAGTTCGACAAGCGCCGATAGTTCCCGGCTACCATGCGCGGATTCCACTGCGGGGGCTGCTTCGCTTCCATGTCTTCCTTGCGCGCATTCTTCAGCACCGCCTTCCGCTGGCAGCGTGGCCGCCAGGGCACGGGCTACGACAAGATGCTGCTGGCCACCGCGCTGTGGCCCATCCCGTTCGACAGCTATCTGATCCGCTATCCAGACGGTTCGGAAATCCCGCCGCATACCGACCCGGTCTCCAACGGCCGGCACTATCGGCTGAACATCGTGCTGAAGTCGCCGCGTGCGGGCGGTGAGTTCATTTGCGCGAACCCGATCTTCCAGACGCGGCGCATCAAGCTGTTCCGGCCCGACGCGTGCGAGCACAGCGTGACGCGCGTGGTGGGCGGCAGCCGGTATGTGTTGTCGGTGGGGTGGGTGCTGGGGCGAGGCCGCGTTTAACGACTGCGGAGGGTCTGTGCCGCCGCATGCAATATCGCGAGCAGATCGTCGCCAGACCAGCTCGGGCGCGTAGAGGCCGCTTCGGCGACATGCACCAGCGCACACAATTGCGCGTTGATTGGCGCGCGCAGGCCGAGCCGTTCCGCCAATTGCACCACCTCGCCGTTGATCCAGTCGACCTCGGTGGTGCGGCCGGCAGCCAGATCGTCGGACATGGACGAGCGCGCGTGCGGATCGATGGCGAGCATCTTGCCGCCCAACCGCGCAAACACCGCATCGGGCGTGGTCAACAGATGCGGAATCCACGTGGGCGGCACGGGCGTCAGTTTGGCGGGCCGGATGCCTGCGCGCGCCAGCAACCGCAGTGCTTCGCGTTGTGCGAGCGCCAGGCAGCGCCGGTAGGCGCGCTGCGACAGTTCTTCCTTCAGCGGCCGATTGGCCAGTGCGTTGATGGCGTTGTTCAGGTTGAGCAGCAGCTTGGCCCATTGCACGGCCGGCATGTCTGTACGCTGCATGAGCGGTAGTCCGGCGCGGCTGAACGGGTCGAGAAACGGTTGCAGTGCCGGCGATGCCGCCACCTCCAACTCCCCGCCCGTGCCTTGATGGAAGGCGCCGGGCCTGGGCTGCATGACGTTGAAGGGCACCATGCCGGCCAGTACGGTTTGATGGGGGAGGGCGGCGCGCAGCACGTCAGCATTGCCCAGGCCGTTCTGGAAGCTGATGACGGTTGTGCCGGCACGCAGGATGGGCGCGAGGTCTTCTGCGATGGCTTGGGTAGCGGCGGATTTGGCCGTCACGAGAACGAGGTCGGCAACGGCCGCTGCGTCTGCGCCGGTCACGTACTGAACGTTCGCTGGCGGTACGTGCCACCGGCCGTTGCGGTAGTCCGTCAGCGTCAGGCCGTGCGCGCGCAGTGCGTCGCCAATGTGGGCGCGCCCGACCAGTGTCACGTTGGCGCCAGCGGCGCGCAGTCGGCCACCGATGTAACAGCCGATCGAGCCGGCCCCCATGATGCAGATCTTCGCCATGCGGCTCCTCCATGCCCCCGGAACGGAATGCGCCATCCTGCCTGTTGGCACCGAGATGGAATGTCTGGCTTTTTACAATTGAGCGGTTTCTCTGGAAACCGCGCCAGTGCTGGCATTGCGGCTTGCGCGCCACGCTCGAGGGAATTTCCCGCTGCCACCCACGTCCGCGCCGTGTGACACTACGTTCGGTTTAGATCAAATAGAGCAAAGCAGCCTAGGCTGCTTCGGGTGGAATTATGTTGGCTTCCGAACGTGCCGGCGAGGCGTCTGGTTTCGAGTTGAACACGCCGCCGAGCCGCCACGTCAAGCGGACGGCGCGCACGGTGGCGGCGTTGTCGCTGCTGGTGTTTGTTTGTCTGGTGCCGTTTGCGCGTGTGCCGTTGGTGCCGGTGCCGGCGTTCGTGCCGATCTACGAATCGGCACTCATTCTCAACGATCTGTTTACCGCAGGGCTGCTGCTCGGGCAGGTCGTTATTACGCGTTCGCGGGCGCTGCTGGTGCTGGCGTGCGGCTACCTGTTCACCGCCATGCTCACGGTCGGCCACATGCTGACGTTTCCGGGGCTGTTTGCTGCGCAAGGGCTGCTGGGGGCCGGCCAGCAGAGCACCGCCTGGATCTACATGTTCTGGCACGCCGGGTTTCCGCTGTCGGTGCTGGCCTATGCGTTTCTGCGGGATCGCGCGGGCGCCACGCCGCCGCAGCGGGTGTCATTGCGGATGATCGGGCTGGTGATTGGCGCAACGCTGGCTGTAGCGTCTGCGTGCGTGGTGCTGGCCACGGCCGAAGCGCGTTGGCTACCGGCCATCATGGCGGCCAACCACTACACGCCGGTGATGCTCTGGGTGGCTGGTACGACGTGGAGCCTCTGTGTGGCGGCGCTGTGGGTGCTGTGGCGTCGCAAGCCGTACGCCACCATCGACATCTGGTTGATGGTGGTGCTGTGCGTGTGGGTGTGCGATGTAGCGTTGAGCGCCGTGTTCAATGCGGGCCGATTCGATCTGGGTTTCTATGCGGGGCGCATCTACGGGCTGCTGGCGGCAAGCTTTGTGCTGCTGTTGCTGCTGATCGAGCAGGGTGTGTTGTACGCGCGCCTGAGTGCCGCGCTGGCGGAACTCAAGCGGCTGGCCGTTACCGATCCGCTCACGGGGGTTGCCAACCGGCGCGGCTTTGAAACGGCGCTGGCGAACGCCTGGCGGCACAGCACGCGCACGGGCACGCCACTCTCGCTGCTGATGATCGACGTGGACTGCTTCAAGGCCTTCAACGATGCCTATGGCCACGCGCATGGGGACCACTGCCTGACCGCCGTGTCTGCGTGCCTGAGCAAAAACGCGCGCCGCAGTGGCGACTTGGTGGCGCGTTGCGGCGGCGAGGAGTTCTATGTCTTGCTGCCCGATCTGGATGCGGTTGCCGCGGCGCAGGCGGGGCAATCGGTTTGCGATACCGTGGTCGCCCTTGGCATTGCGCATGTCAAATCGACAGTGGCGCCGTATGTGACGGTCAGCGTTGGGGTGGCGACGTTCGTGCATGAGCCCGGGGCGCAGCCGTCATGGTTGACGGAAACAGCCGACCGCGCGCTCTACGCGGCAAAGGTGGGAGGTCGCAACCGCGTGGTGTCCATGCCGCTTGCGAGCCGTCCGGCGCCCCCGGTGCCTGCGCCGCCGATTCCGTCCACCTTGCCCTCCTGAGCGCGTCACTCCGCCACAAGACAAACGCCCCGATGGCCGAAACCACCGGGGCGTTGTCATGTCAGGCGATGGGACGGCAGGCCCAGGGTGCGATCAGGGCGATCAGTAACCCCACACCTGCATTTCGTCCAGCGAGTAGCCCCACTGCGTCGCGCGCTGCGTGCCGTACATGCGCACGTAGCGGCCGCTGCCCTTGAGGTTGGCGAGCGACACGTGGCCCCACGATGCGCCGTTCGAGGTCGAGTAGATGTTCGTCCAGTTCACGGCGTCGTTCGACGTCTGAATGGAGTACACCTTGGCGCCCGCATCCCAGTACAGGTCGACGCCGGTGATGGTGCGCGTGGAGCCCAGATCCACCATCAGCCACTGCGTGCCCGCTACGCCTTCAACGGAATCCCAGCGCGTGTCGGTGGTGTTGCCGTCAAACGCGTAGGCCGGACCGAGGCTGGCGCTGTAGCTCGACGACGCGCTGGCCGGCTTGCCTTGCGAGAGCAGCGTGCTGGCCTGAGCGGCCGCGACTGTGTTGCCGCCGGCGTAGTAGTTCGAGCCCAGCTTGGCCTTGGTGGTATCCGAGTTCACCCCAAACTGCGACAGGCTCCAGCGCTGGCCGGTGGTCACATCGCCCACGTAGAGCTGGTAGCCGCCGGCGCTGGTCGACGAGAAGAACACATAGTTCGTGTTGTTCACGGGCGAGGGGTCGGAGTTGTTGCTGTTGCAGTCGTTGAGCGAGAGCTGGTTGGGCGTATCGCTCGGGTTGACCTTGGTGTAGATCTGGTCAGCCTGGCTGGTGGCATCGTGCCAGCGGGCGTAGAACACGGTGCCGTCCGCACGCACGATCGGGTAGTACGTGGCTAGGCCTGCCGGCGTGTCGAACGCAACTTTGCTGGTGCTGCCCACCGTCTGCTTGTACAGGCCCATGCCCGAACCCGTGCCCGTGGTGTAGTACACGGCCGTGCCATCCGGCGTGGCAAACGGCATCGAGTTTTCCAGCGTCGGTGCGGTGCGCGTCAGGTTGGTGACCGAGGTGAACACGGGGCCCGAGCTCGTGTACGACAGCGTGGCCTGCATCACGTCGCCGTTCTGCTTGAAGAGCAGCGACTTGCCGTCGGTGCTGAACTTCGGGTCTTCATTGCGTGTCTGGCCCGTGCTGTTGGTCAGGTTGATCGGCATGTTGCTCGAGCCGACCTGCCAGAAGTACACGTTCCACGCGTTGTTCTGGATGCCCATGAAGGCGAGCCATTTGCCGTCGGGGCTGAACACGGCGTTCATCGGGTCCTGGATGCCCCAGGCGGCCTTTGACACTTGCGTGAGCGTGCGTGCCGAGAAGTCGTAAATGAAGATCTGGCTGGTGCCGTCGCCATAGCTCACGTAGCTGTGGTACGCGAGCTTGCCGGTCAGGCTGGCCGGAAAGGTGCTGTTGGCTTGCGTGGGCGGATTGGCTACGCAGGTGGCTTGGCTGGGGGCGGAAAACAGGGCAAACGCCGCGCCGGCAAGCAGGCCAATACGGCCGAAAGAAAACAATTGGGTGCGCATGAAACAGGACTTCCTATGCAAGTGGGCCAGTGGCGGTGGCAACCGCCATATTAAGTCCGCATCACTTCTTGGCATTTGGGCAAAGCTTCGCCAAACTCGGTAGTCGACCAAGTTGAAAAAGCGCCACACAACCGGGGGGGTGACGAGGGATGAAACGCGCCAAAAACCCTGTTGCTTCGTATCGTCGTGCTTCTTGTCGGGGTCTCGACTACATCGAGAAGGCGAGTCGCGGGCCAGACTGTAAGGGTTTCGCTGACGATCCGAAACCCCAATAAGAGAGCCGTTTTCGCCCTAATTTGCCGCGGCAGGCACGGGCCGCCACATGCGTGTGTAAATCTGACATATCAATTTTTTGAAACGTTGATCAGCCAGCACGTGCACCGTCGGTATTGTTATTTTTACTGCGACACTTTGTCGCGTGGTTGAGGTGCAATCTTTGCTGGCCGTTGCACCGCCGCATCGCCCAATGTCGGCGCCAGAGCACGCTCTGTGGCGGTCTCGGCACCGGGCGAGAACGATGCGCACGGAGGGCCACCTCCACCGCATCAACAACCTGGATCGGAAGCCGGTCATGCGAATTTCGCCTACGCAGAGGGTTGTAAACGAATTGCCTAGCTAGAAAAATTGCAAAGCACATTTGGCATAGACACCACAAACAAGAACGTCATGTGCAAATGACGAGATGGATTTTGCGTAAGGCAATCCGGTTATCAATCGGTTTATCGCTGTATTGCGAAATCACCATATTCGAGAAAACCTACTAAACACAGCCGCTATGCATATCACGCAATTCGGTTTGGATTATGTATAGTTCTAGCACGCCAACAATTGCCCTCAGTAAAACGCAAGGCTGATCACGCTTTCCACGTATTCAAAATGTGCAAAGCAAACAGTGCGAAAGTGGGCGCGACGTTTCTGGGCGATTCAGCGTGGGTTCTGGAGGCTGATTGGAATGGGCGTTCACAATCGACTGGCGCACGGCGGCGCAGCGTCATGGCGTGCGGCATTGCTGCACGAGCTGAACACCTTGCCCGATGCCGATGCGGTATTCCGTTGCCTGCAACCGGCGGTGCGCCAGTTGGGTTTTGACTATTACGCCTACGCTTTGCGCGCGGCCATTCCCATTACGCGCTTCAACACCATCTGCTGGAGCACCTACCCCGAGCGCTGGTGTGAGCGCTATCGCACACGCGGCTATGCAGCCATTGATCCGGTGCTGCAGTTCGGCCAGCGCAGCGTCAAACCGGTGCTGTGGTCCGGCATCGCTACGGCAGATGAGCCGTTCTGGGTGGAGGCCCGCCAGCACGGGCTCAACCACGGGTGGTCGCACACCATTCGAGATCACACGGGCATCTTCGGCACCTTCAGCCTCGTGCGCAGCGCCATGCCCGTCACCGACGACGAACTGGCTGCCAGCGAGCCCGAGATGATCTGGCTGAGCCAGCGCACGCACGCCAGCATCAGCGCGTTGATGGCCAACAAGTTGTTGCCGGATGCCGCCGCGCGCCTGAAAGACGTGGAGCGCCAGACGCTGCACTGGACAGCCGAAGGCAAGACGGCCGCCGAAGTCGCAGCCATCCTGGAGATGACCGAGCGCAACGTGAACTTCCACATCCGCAACGCCATCACCAAGCTCAACGCCGCCAACAAGACGCACGCGGTAGTGAAGGCCGCGCTGCTCGGGTTGATTCCGGCGATGTTGTAGCGGTGCTTCAGGCGGTGGCACACGTGGGCTGGGCGGGGCGCATGGCTTCCAGGTAGAAGCCGCTGTCGCTCTGCTTGGCCCGTCGCTTGGCCAGCGCGGCGGCCGTGCCGATGTCATCACTGTTGCGGGCAGCCCCGGGGCAGACATGCAGTGCTCCCACCGCCATCGTCACGAAGCGGAAGAACGCCGGCACCCCTCTGCGGTCCTCGGCGTGGATGCCACCGGCGGCGCGGTCTACGGGTGTGTACATGGCGAGTGCGTTGGCGTTGAAGGCGGCCATGGCGTGTTCCATGCGCTCGCGCCAGTCCGCGCTTTGAAAGAGGATCAGAAAATCATCGCCGCCCACGTGGCCGAGAAAATCGCGCGTGGGCTCGCACGCCGTGGCCAGCACAGCGGCGCCCATCTTCAGCATCTCGTCGCCCTGCCAGTAGCCGTACTGATCGTTGAAGGGCTTGAAGTGGTTCAGGTCGACATAGCAGGCGTAGAACTCGGCGCGCGCTTCCAGCAAACGTTCAATGTGCAGGTTCAAAGGGATGTTGCCCGGCAGGAAGGTGAGCGGGTTGGCGTAGCGCGCCGCCTCGATGCGGATCTCCGTGACGGTGCGCACCAGCTCTTCGCCCGTGCCCAGGCCGAGGTAGCGGCCGTGCTCGGTGATGATGAAACCGTCGGTGAGGTAGCGCTGGTCTTCGCTCATCAGCAAGGCGGACATGTCTTCCAGCGAGGCGGATTTTTCCACCAGCACCGGTTGCCGGTTGGCAAACGCCAGCGCGGGCTTTTTGCCATACAGCTCGCGGTGATACGGCATCGCATAGCGATCGATGAAGGCACGGCGGGCGATGAGCGCGAGCGGGCGCTCGTCTTCATCGAGCAGCGCCACGGCATGCAGATCGGGGTGGCGATTGAACAGGTGCAGTACGTCGTCGTTGCTGCAACGCAGGGGCAGGGTGGGCGCCACGCGCAGCAGCTTGCTGGCCGTGATGGCGCGCCAGCCTACGCGCACGGCCTGCGGAAACACCGCAATCTGCGAAGACTGCAGCACGCGCGCCGCGTGGCTCGACATGTCGCTTGCGGGATTGTCTTGCGGGTGCCCGAGGAAGAAGCCTTGCCCGAAGCGGATGCCCAGGTCTCGCACCACGCCCAGCTCTTCTTCGGTTTCCAGCCCTTCCGCGATGATGCTGGTGGCGCTGCCCTTGAGCGTTTGCTGCAGCGAGCGCGTCATGTCCAGCTTGGCCGGATGCTTGGCAATGTCGCGCAGGAAGTACTTGTCGAGCTTGATGAAATCGGGTGTGAGTTCGATCAGCAGGTTCAGGTTGGCATTGCCCGTGCCGAAATCGTCCAGCGCGCATTGAATGCCAAAGTCGCGCGCTACGGATAGCGCCTCGGCAAAGCTGGCAAGGTCGTCAATGGGGGTCTGCTCCGTCAGCTCGATCACGATGCGCGAGGGGTGGAGGTCGTGGGCGGCAATCCCATGCAGCAGGCGGGCATGGTCTTGTAGCACCTGGCGCACGCCAAAGGCGCTGAAGTTCAGGAAGAGCTTGCCCGGCAGGCGCATGGCCGAGAAGCGTTCGATCGCCAGACGTGCGGCGGTGGTCTCCAGTGCAATCGCGTCCGCCGTGCTGGTGGCGGCGGCAAACAGCGCGGCGGGCGATTCCATCGCCGAGCCCACCGGCCCGCGTAACAACGCTTCGTAGCCGAGCACTTCTGCGGTGGACAGGCGGAAGATCGGCTGGAACACCGTGCGCAGCATCTCGAGGGCAATACCGGAAGGCAGGGGAAGCGGTGAGGAGGTCATGACGTTGGACGCAAGCTCGGACGTTCCGCTAAACGGTCCTCTTTATGCAGCCTTGAATGAATTTTTTATGACGCACGGTGCGGCGCGGGCTGGCGGGCGATGGTCCCCACCACGGTGGGGCCTGCGGCAAAATGCTTGGCGCGTCGTGCCATCCATTCACATCGCGCTTGACCCTCACATTGTGTGAGGTCCTAGCCTGTGACCAAGCCAGAAGACAGGAGCTGACCATGCTGTTGAAAGTGGGCGATCTCGCCAAACGCTGCGGCCTCACGGTCCGCATGCTGCATCACTACGACAGCATCGGTTTGCTCGTGCCTTCGGCCCGCTCCGACAGCGGCTATCGGCTCTACGACAAGGCCGACATCGCCCGGCTGCATCAGATCCAGGCGCTGCGGCGCTTCGGTATGTCGCTGGCTGACATCGGGGCTTTCCTGGCAAACCCGGACGTTCCCCTGACCACGATCATGGAACGGCAGATCGCGATGCTCGATCAGCAGATCACGCAGGCCAGCGTGCTACGCGATCGGCTGACCCGTCTGCACGACCAGCTTGTGCGCAAGGAGGAGCCCGAGCTTGCCGAATGGCTCACAACCTTGGAATGGATGACCATGTACGACAAATATCTTTCGCAGGAAGAACGTGCCCGCGCCGAACGCATGGATGCCGATACGGCCCGTCATGAGCGGTGGGCGGCGTTGGTGTCGACCGTGCAGGATGCGATGACGCGCCAGGTAGCCTCACGCAGCAGCGAGGCGCAGGCGCTCGCCAAGCAATGGATGGCGCTGCTCGCGCAGGATGCTGCGTTGGACCCGATCCTCACGGCCAAGCTGCACACGATGCACATCAACGAGCCGGCTCTGCAGGACCGTACCGGCATCAGCCTGGCGATGCTCGACTTCATCATGGAAGCAGCCAACGAGACCAAGCTGGCGATCTATGCGAAGTACCTGTCGCCGCACGAGTTGCAGTACATGCGCGAGAACTTCGGTAAGCGCGCCAACGAGTGGCCTACTTTGATTGCGCAAGTGCGCCAGCATCTGGCCAAGGGCATGCCGCCGCACGCACCCGAGATGCAGACGCTGGCCCGGCAGTGGGTTGAGCTGTTCCGTTCGTATGCCGGTGATGATCCGCAAACGCAGGCCAAGATCCGTCTGGCGATGGAGCGGGAGCCTGAGCTATCCGCCAGCCCGTGGATGGGGCCGGATTTGATTGGCTATGTGCGCGAGGCGATGGCGGGGTTGCAGGCGGCGTAGGCGGTCGGTTCGTCCGCCATAGGGGGGGCACGGCGGCGCAGATATGCCGAGCAGGCCCCCCGTACCCTGAGCCAGCAAGCTCGCGAGCAGCCCCGCAGATGCTCAATGTTGCGCGTCTCTAGCTGCGCGATCGATCAGGTTAGCCACCACGGCCGGGTGTGAGATCAACGACATGTGGCTCGATTTCACTGTCGTCACGCGAGCCTTGATCTGTTGGGCCAACTCGCGCTGCACGGGCGTCTTGAGCGCATGGTCCTCTTCGGTAACGAGATACCACGTTGGCTTGTCGTGCCATGCTGCATGAGACACCTTGCCTTCAAACGCGGATACGGAAATGGGCACCTGCGTAGCCGCAAGAACGCGTGCACGGGGCTCAGCCACATCGCCAGCCATCACTTGGCGATAGGCGACTGGATCGTCGAGCCAGATCAGGCCTTCCCCATCGGGCTTCAAGCCATCCATGGGCGCTTTCAGGCGCGTCAGCAGATCCGACACCGATTCCCCACTGTCCGGTACAAGCGCAGAGAGGTAGACGATACCTTTGACGTTGTCTGCGTTCCCCGCTTCAGTCACCACGGCGCCCGCATAGGAGTGGCCAACGAGAATGACATCGCCCGACTGGCGCGCCAGAACACGGCGGGTGGCTGCCACGTCGTCCGCCAGAGAGGTGAGCGGGTTTTGAACGGCAGTCACGTGATAGCCCTTGCGCTGCAAAGCCGCGATGACCTCTGACCAACTGGAGCCATCGGCAAACGCACCGTGCACCAGGACGATATTTCGGATGGGGTTGCCCACTTCCTTTGCCTCACTTGTTAGGGTGAAGAGGCCCACCATGAGCCCGACCAAGATTGCAGCAGATTTGAGCCACCGGCTCTGAGGCACTTTCATGAGTTGCTCTCGCACGTTGTATGAAGGAAGGAAGGGAGTCAGTCATATCCTGGACTAATGCTGTGAGAAAAGCCTGACCAAGTACGCACGAACGTCATGGATCGCCGCGTCGCGCGCCTGGGCGTTGGCCCCAACATGCGGGTCCAATTGCACGCATGCATCCTTGAAGCTGAATTCGGATCGCGTCGCAAGGTTGATCAATCTCCCCTTCTCGTCTTCGGCGATCTTGCAATCGCGCACGGTTTGCGAACCCTTGGCAACGGTGGGTGGCATATCGAACGGCAGATCGAATGCATGAGGCGCCTCGGGGTACACCGTCATCACAACGTCGTTGCCGGCCTTGCGCAGGCGGTCTACATACTCGGCGCATTTTTGAGGCGGATCATAGTCATCCGCAGCGCCATGGAACTCTCGGATGGGGGCATCTACGTCGGTATCGTCGCGATAGCGCGTCATGCAATCCGGATAAAACGGAATGTATGCCTGGAAGCGTGCATCGCTCGTATTCCAGAGCCGATGAAGCCGGCGCATCCCCGCATACAGCGTGGCCTGCCCACCGCGCGAGAATCCCATCAGAACAATCCTTTGCGGATCGATTCGTGGATGATGAGCGAGCACGGACAGTGCTCCATATGCATCGATGATGAGATTCAGCCGCCCCAGTTGACTTTGGTTGCGACTCGTCGAAACGATGCCTCGCCCCGTGAAGCCGTCGATGGCGAACGTGGCGATGCCCATCGCGTTAAATATGCGCTCCCACATCTCGATGTTCGGGCCAATGCCGCTGGAACCGTGAATGAGCACCACCGCCGGCTGGCGCCCGCTCGCCTGGGCGAGGCGCAGCACGCCGCCTACCACCACCGGCTTTCCGTCTCTGCTGCCGGTCAAGACCTGACTGTCCGACAGCGTGAGCGAGGGAATCGCGTGCACTTCGACATGCGCCGCGATATCACTGCTTTCTGCTTGCGACGCGGTGGCCCAGCAGCACAGGGCAAGGGCGAAACCAGTCAACCACTTCATTGCCTATCCTCCTGGCGTCAGCCGTCGGTTTTGATAATACGGTCTGCCATCGGTGCTCTCCACCCGGTTGCGGCTGGCTGCAGCAGGCAGCGTAGGGCAAAAAAAATGCGCCTGCCGTTCAGGCAGGCGCTTGGGCCATCAGTTGGCAGCTTTGCGCTGCCGCCATTTGCGTCGCAGCCGTGCAATCAGCGTCCACGCGATCGCCAGCATGATTGCCCAGGGCACCAAATAAGCCACCGCCTGGATCACACCCGCACTGGCATTCACCAACGAGGGGATGAACTCACGCACGGCATTGCCGATGGGCGCCCACAGGCTGCGCGCGCCAGTCTGGCGGGTGGTCATGTCGATGGAAAGCACCTCGCGGTTCACGCGGTCCATCAGGTGTGCGTTCTGCCCCGTGGCGGCTTCCAGCTCGGATTGTGTTTCCGCCAACTTTTCCGCAATCAGGATCAGGTCTTCCACCTTGGTGGCTTTGCGCTGCAGCTCCAGCAGGCTCTTGCGATAGTTCTGCAGCATCTCCAGGCGCTTGCCGACTTCGGCCACGGGTTGGGCCAGGTCGTCGACATGGGTGCCCTGGCTGACGATGCCGCCGCTATCGGCCAGCCGCGCCCGCAATGCGCGCACACCCTCGGGCGTGGCGCGCAGGTTCAGGTGGGCGGTGCCGTTGCGCTGGTCGCGTTCCACCTGGATGCTCGCGTCCATGACCGTGCAGTGCCAGGCCACTTCTTTGGCGCAGGCGTCTTGCAGGCTGCGGTAGAGCGGCTCCAGTTGCGGCGGCTCGACTTCCAGCGAGACACGATGCTCGTACGCAAGGAATTGTTGCTCGGCGCGGTCGGCCATCTTGGCGCGTTCTTCTGGCGCAGCGGCGGACAGCGCGGCGGGCGATGCGCCGCCGGCTTCGGAATCGTGCTTCTTGCCGCAAGCGCTCAGGGACAGCGCGATCAGAAGCAAGCCGAGGAATCGGGTCATAGGCACGGGGGTTCGAGGAGGGGGCTGCGAAATGCAGCGCAGTCTAGCGCATGCGGCTTAGGGCGCCATGGTGGCGAACGCGCATAAAAAACGCCCGTCGGCGAGCCGGACGGGCGTTTTTTCTGAGGACGGCGACGTTGGTATCAGACGCCTTGCGGTACGCCGCGCGGTGCGCGCTTGCCGCTTTGAGCCGGCGCGTCTTCATGCACGTGCTCGACTTCGTCCAGATAGCGGGTGTGCCAGCCGCTGGCCACGCCCCACTGGTAGAAGCCCAGCGACACAACTGCCACGACGACCATGTCCCAACCGTAGGGGATCAGGCCCAGGCCGCCGAATTCCTTGCTGCCGAAGTACGACATCGCGGCGATGGTCGGCAGGTAGGCGATCATCCACCAGGCGCCCTTGAGTTCCGTCTTGAAGTCGGGCCAGCCGGCTTTGGCCTGGTAGTAGAAGTACACGGGCAGTGCCACCAGCATCAGGACGATGATCTCGCCGGTCAGCGGCCACTTGGCCCAGTACAGGATTAGCGATGCGCACACGAAAGCAAACGGTGCGATCAGCGACAGGCCAGCCAGGCGCAGCGGGCGGTGCAGACCCGGGGAGGTCTTGCGCAGCGACATCACGCTGATCGGGCCCGTCAGGTACGAAATGACGGTCGCCACCGAAATGACCGCTGCCAGCGCGCCCCAGCCACGGAAGAAGAACAGGAAGATGAACGACACCGCCAGGTTGAACCACATGGCCGGACGCGACACGCCAAAGATCGGGTGCACGCGGCCGAAGATGGCCGGCAGGGTGTTGTTGCGCTCCATCGCGTAGATCATGCGCGTGGTGGTGGCCATGTAGGTGGCGCCGGTGCCCGAGGGGCTCACGAACGCATCCAGATACAGCACGATGGCCAGCCAGTTCAGGTTGAGCGCAATCGCCAATTGGGCAAACGGCGAGTGGAAGTCGATGCCGTGCCAGCCACCCGCGAGCGACGCCGGCGGTACTGCGCCCAGAAAGGCAATCTGCAGGGCCACGTAGATCACGGCCGCCAGCAGGATGGAGCCGATCACCGCAATGGGCACGTTCCGGCCTGGGTTGCGCGCCTCGCCCGCCAGGTTGATCGGGCTTTGGAAGCCGTTAAAGGCAAACACAATGCCGCTGGTGGCAATGGCCGACAGCACCGCCGACCAGCCATACGGGGCAAAGCCGCCCGCCGTGCTCGCGCCTTCGGCCATGCCGAAGTTGCTTGGGTGGAAGCCCGCCGCGATCAGCGCCACGGCGGTTGCCAGCGGAATCACAAACTTGAAGATGGTGATGGCGCTGTTGGCCTTGGCAAACGCCTTCACGCCCCAGTAGTTCACCAGGAAGTACACGATCACCAGCACGGCAGAGAGCACCAGGCCGACCGGGGTCAGCTCACCGTTCTGGAACAGCCCCTGCGCCCACGGCCACGGCCACGAGCTCATGTACTGGATGGAGGCTTCGGCCTCGATGGGGATGACGGTGACGATGGCGATCCAGTTGGCCCAAGCGGCCACGAACCCCACCAGCGAGCCGTGCGAGTAGCGCGCATAGCGCACCATGCCGCCCGATTCCGGGAACATCGCGCCCAGTTCGGCATACGTCAGGGCGATGGCCAGAATGACCACGGCACCAATGACCCAGGTAAAGATGGCGGCGGGGCCTGCCACTTGCGCGGCATGGCCGGCACCGAACAGCCAGCCCGAACCAATGATCGAGCCCAGACCAGTGAGCATCAATGCCCAGGCGCCAAGGTTGCGTTGTACGTGTTTTTCCAAGAGGAGTCTCCACCCCGGCGAGTTGGAAGCTCGACAGGGTATTGCGGTGTGTTAACCAATCCGCTTAGTTCTACCGAGGCGACGCGGTTTTGGCATCGCCCACCATCCTGCACGGCGGGTGTCGCCAGGCAGGACATGCGGGTGTGGGTGACACGTTGTGTCAGCCCCACCAGTCCGGTCGCGATGAAGGGCAGGGCGCGATGCCTGCTCTCCGGGGGGGTCGCGTATAGTCACCGACGACGTTGTGCGGGGTACCGCACTTGCCGCCTGATTGCCGGAGCTCGCAATGGGGCGCAATGATAGCGAAATCGGTGGCGGTTGCACCTTCTTTTTTTCATGGTTCCCCCTAAGTTTTTGCGCCAATGGATTCCTCCCTCATCCCTTCGGTTGCACCGACATCATCCGCACAGTGGCATCGGCGCGTGCTCACGCTGGCGTTTCCCATCGTGCTGGCCAACCTGACGCAGCCGATCCTGTCGGCCGTCGATACCGCCGTGGCGGGGCATTTGCCGGGGCCGGAATACATCGGCGGGGTGGCGCTGGGCGGGGTGTTCTTCAATTTCGTGTTCTGGGGCTTCGGCTTTTTGCGCATGGGCACCACGGGGTTGGTGTCGCAGGCGCATGGGGCGGGCGATGCGCGCGCCTTGCGGGCCAGCGTGATCCGCGCGCTGCTGCTGGCGTTGGCCATCGGGGCGGTGCTGCTAGCGGTGCAGGGGCCGGCCATCCGCATCACGCTGGCGCTGCTGGGCGCGAGCGAGTCTGTGACACACATGGCGGAGGTGTACTGCCACGCGCGCATCTGGTCCGCGCCGTTTGCGCTGGCCAACTATGTCGTGCTCGGTACGCTGCTCGGACGTCAACAGGTGCGGCGGGCGCTGCTGCTGCAGGTGTTCATCAACACCGTGAACATGGCGGCGGTGTTGGGCCTCGTGCTGGGTGCTGGCATGGGTGTAGGCGGCATCGGCGTAGCAACAGCGCTGGCCGATATGGCGGGCTTTGCGCTGGGCATGCTGCTGCTATGGCTGCAGTGGCAGGAAGAGATGCGAGATCTGCCGCCGCTGACGCGCGCCGAATTGCTGGCGGGAGACGCCTGGCGCCGCCTGATGGGCCTGAACACCGATATCTTCC
>JGI24740J21852_10000128_pt1 | contig 28655 bp, 27 predicted proteins | sample KBSCornC6_FD_21852 | JGI IMG/M metagenome (IMG submission 21852) | reverse complement strand
CCCGCCACATCCAGCTTGGTGCGATCGGCCAGCGGCTTGCCCGCCGGCAGCAGCGCGACACAGGCGGCATACACCGCCACGCCAATCGGCAGGTTGACGAGAAAGATCCAGTGCCAACTCAGCGCACTCGTCAGCAGGCCGCCCAACAGCACGCCGATGCTTCCGCCGCCCGCACACACAAAGCCGTAGATGCCCATCGCCTTGGCACGATCCGCCGGCGATGTGAACAGATTCATGATGAGCGACAGCGACACGGCCGAGACCACCGCCCCGCCCACGCCCTGCACCGCACGGGCGGCAATCAGCAACCCTTGCGAATTCGCCAGCCCGCACGCCGCCGATGCGAGCGTGAAGAGCGTAAGCCCCAGCAGGAACAGCTTGCGATGCCCAAACAGATCACCCAATCGCCCGCCGAGCAACAGGCACCCACCAAAAGTGAGCATGTACGCGTTGACCACCCAGACCAACGCGGTCTCGGTAAAGTGAAGATCCGCCTGAATGGACGGCAGTGCGACGTTCACGATGGTCGTGTCCAGCACGATCATCAGCACGCCCAGACACAGCACGATCAGGGCAAGCCATCGTTTACGTTCGTCGATGCCATGCGTCATGGAAGCACTCCTTGTTCAACGACGTTGAAGAGGTGAAACGCTTGATGGTATGCAAAAAAAGGCCGCGCTGCGGCGGCCGTTTTCGATGTGCAAGCGTGCTTACATCGGCTTGGGCGCGATCACCATCCACGTGATGCCAAAGCGGTCAGTCACCATGCCGAATGCGTGGGCGAAAAACGTTTCGGCCATCGGCATCGTGACCTGGCCGCCGTCGCCCAGCGCCTTGATGGTGCGCTCGGCGTCGGCCTTGTCAGCCACGCTGACAGACAGCCCGAAGCCCTTGAAATCCGCCTTGCCAGAAGCCATGCCGTCGGACGCCAGGATCTGGGTTTCACCCACGCGGAAAGCGGCGTGCATCACTTTATCGAGCGGAGGCGCCATGCCGCCGCATTGCTCGGCGGTGGGCTGTGCATCCTTGGGCGCATCCTTGTAGTGCATCACCACATCAACTTTGGCGCTCAGCGTCTTCTTGTAGAACTCGAGCGCTTCCTCACAACGGCCTTCGAAGAACAGATACGGTTGAACTTGCATCACAACTCCTTGGGGTAGGGACTGCAAAGCCGCGCATGGGTAACGCAATCACGCGGTTGGGGAAAGCGTTTCTTCGCTTTTCGATGGATTCAACTGCAAGCGGTCTCGGGCACCGGCATGGGTACCGAGGCGTGTTCGTGGACGACCAACCAGCGGCCATCGATTTTGCGGAAGCACACCGTGGCGCGCGTTTGCGCATCGTGCTTTGCACCGTCTCGATACCGCGCACGCAGGCGGTTCACGCTGAAGCAATAGGCCAGGTCACCGCTCACCTCAAGGTGCAATTCGACGAACTGGAAATCCGCCTGGCCATCCAGTGCGTCGAACCAACCTTGCCAGTTGCGGCGATAGGCGTCGGCGCCTTTGACAAACAACGGTGGCATAACGTCAAAAACCACCACGTCAGGCGCATAGTGGCGCATCACGGCATCGCTATCTTTAGCGCGCACGGCCGCTGCCCATGTTTCGATCAGGCTGCGCAACTGCGCTTCATCCTCCGCAACGTCAATTGCATTCGTCATATCAGCCTCCTGAAAGTGCTTGGCATCCTGCACGACAGCGCCTAGTGTTGATTTGTGAACACTGTCCACAAACGATAGCAGACATAATGAACAGTGTCCACATCGCCTTTGCGGAGTTTCATTGCATGACCCAGGAACCACCCCGCCCGCCCGTGCGCTCCACGTATCGCCATGGCGACTTGCGGCGCGCGTTGCTTGACGCAGGTATCGAGTTGGCGCGTGCCGGCGGGCCAGACGCCATCGTGCTGCGCGAGGCGACACGCCGTGCCGGTGTCGCGCCAAACGCGGCATACCGCCACTTCGCGGGGCGGCTGGATTTGCTGCAAGGGGTACGCGCAGCGGCACTCGCGGCGCTAGCGCGCGCCATGGAGGCCGAACTGGACGCCATTGACTCGACTTGGCCGGCAGACGCACAAGCGCGTGCTTCACTGCGCGCCATCGGTGTGGGTTACCTGCGTTTTGCGCAAATGGAAACCGGCCTGTTCCGCACCGCCTTTGCCGTGCCCGACGAGGTGGAAAACGACGCCGACCCCGCCAAAGCCGGCGACAGCGGGCTCAATCCGTTTCAGCTACTGAGCCTCGCGCTGGACCGCATGACCGCCGCCGGTGTGCTCCCCGCCGAGCGCCGCCCCGGTGCTGAATACCTCGCCTGGTCTGCCGTGCATGGGCTCGCCCTGCTCATCATCGATGGCCCCTTGCGCAGCCGCCCGCCGGAGCAAACCGGCGCCATCGCTCTGCGCGTGGTCGAGATGGTGGAGAACGGCCTATAGCCGAGCGACGAGCGCCTTGTGCGCATAGCGTCTGACGACATGCGCAACGCTTCGTTTGCCTGCGTAAGCTTCAATGCAACGATGACCGCCTCGCTGCACCTGCCCACCCGGCGGATGCATGCCCCATCAACCGGAGCGACCCTCCGCGACGAGGATGTCAACGTGACCCAAGCCCATCTCGAAACCACCGCCACCGCCCACACACGCTACGGCGCCGCGCTGGAAAAAGACCTGTTCGACCGCGTTGCCGCCGTGCATGCGCCACACCTGCCGCCCGCGCGTACGGAACCGCCGCGCGACGCGCAAACGCCAGAAGAACTGGAAGGCGTGATCGACTACGCAGCGTGGAACGCCGCGCACGATCTCTTCATCGTGCAACTGGCCAGCGCGGGGTTGGACCGGCTCTTTCGCGACGAGCCCGACTTTCAGCTCGCGCTGTCGCGCCAGATTGGTGATGACGGTTTTCACGCAGTCGCCTCGCGCGAGCGCATTCGCGTGCTGTCGGGGCGCGATCAGATCGAGCGCATCGCGCAGGATGTACGCCATCACTGGGACATCCTTGGCGACTACCCGCTGACAAGCCAGGCTGCCTTTCTCGCGTGGGAATTCCACTACGAGCATCACATCCTCGCACGGCTGCAGGTCAACCGACGCACGTCGCGCGTGCTCGATGTTGCCAACCGCGACTTTGCCGAGAACCGCATCATGCCGGACGAGGAAGTGCACCGCATCCTCATCACCGAGTGGTGGCACAACAAGCTCGACGCTGCGTCGGATGGCGAGCGCGAACAGCTCGTCGGTGAAGTGCTAGAAGCCGACGACAAGCTGCAAGTACTGCTCGGTGACTACCTGCGCGAATCGTGGGCGTTGAACGAACGCGCAGCCGGTATCGACACGCGCAACTACATACCGCTCTACGACGCATGGCGGCGCGAAATTCTGGGCGTACTGCTGCAACGCCCCGCCGACAGCCTGCCCGCCCTCACCAGCCTCGGCGCCTGACTGCAATGGCCAAGAAACCGATCCTGCTCAACGCGTTCAACATGAACTGCGTGGGCCACATCAACCACGGCCTGTGGACCCACCCGCGCGATACCTCCGCCGATTACCGCAAGCTCAGCTATTGGACCGACCTCGCCAAGCTGCTGGAACGCGGCTTGTTCGACGGCCTGTTCATCGCCGATATCGTGGGCGTATACGACGTCTATCAGCAATCGGCCGACCTGACGCTGCGCGAGTCGATCCAGTTGCCGGTGAATGATCCGCTGATGCTCGTTTCCGCCATGGCCGGCGTGACGGAGCATCTCGGCTTTGGCCTGACCGTCAACCTGACCTACGAGGCGCCGTACCTGTTTGCGCGGCGCTTTTCCACGCTCGACCACCTGACCGAAGGCCGCGTCGGCTGGAACATCGTGACCGGCTATCTGGACAGCGCCGCGCGTGCCATGGGCCTGCGCGAGCAGATCGCGCATGACGAGCGCTATGACCGCGCAGACGAGTTTCTCGATGTGGTCTACCAACTGTGGGAAGGCAGTTGGGAAGACGATGCGGTGCTGCGTGATCGCGCTGCACGCGTGTTTGCACAGCCCGACAAGGTGCACCGCATCCAGCATCACGGCCGCTACTACGACGTGGAGGGTTACCACCTGAGCGAGCCTTCTCCGCAGCGCACGCCGGTGCTGTTTCAGGCGGGTTCATCCGCGCGCGGGCAGACCTTTGCAGGGCAGCACGCGGAGTGCGTGTTCCTCTCGGGCCAGAGCCAATCGGCCACGCGCGATCAGGTGGCGCAGTTGCGGCAAGCCGCCGTGCAGGCTGGGCGCCGCGCGGAGGACGTCAAAGTCTTCATGGGCATCACCGTCGTGGTCGACAAGACGGAAAAGCTTGCACGCGAAAAGCTCGCCGAATACCAACGCTATGCCAGTGCGGAAGCCGGGCTTGCGCATTTCTCGGCGGGCTCTGGCGTCGACTACTCAATCTATGCGTTGGACGATCCGCTGCGCGCGGTGAAGACGAATGCGATTGAGTCATCCATCCGCCGCGCGACTGGCGGCGACACGCAGTTCACCGTGCGGCGCCTGCTCGATCAACTCGCTTTGGGGGGGCGCTACGCCACCATCGTTGGCGACCCGCAGCAGGTCGCGGACGCGCTGCAGCAGTGGATGGATGTCACCGACATCGACGGCTTCAACCTGGCGCGCACGGTAACGCCGGAAAGCTACGCCAACTTTATCGACCTAGTGGTGCCGGAGCTGCAGAACCGCGGTGTCTACAAGACCGCGTACGCACCGGGCACCTTGCGCCGCAAGCTGTTTGGCACCGACCGTTTGCCGGACGCGCACCCGGGCGCGCAACGGCGCCGGCAACCCGCACAGGAGCTGGCGGACCATCCCCAAGCATTGGTCGCCGGCGCGCCCAGCATCTGTTAAAGAGATGTCCTTGTTCATGAGGCTCCCCACTGCGCTACGCAATCTGCCTTTCGATCACGCGTTCAGGCAACCATCACGTCTCGCACGCTGACCGCCACGTCCACCTTGTGCTCACCGCCGCCGAGGATCATGCCGCGCAGCAATGAAACGTCGCTGTAATCGCGCCCGATGGCGAGGGTGACGTGATCCAGATCGGCCAGCACGTCGTTGGTCGGGTCCAGATCCACCCAGCCGCTTTGCGGGCAGAACACCGACACCCACGCGTGCGAGGCATCGGCACCAATCAGGCGCGGCTGTCCGGCCGGGGGTTCGGTCCGCAGATAGCCGCTCACGTAGCGCGCAGGCAGCCCCAGTGCACGCAGGCAGCCGATCATCACTTGCGCAAAGTCCTGGCAGACACCCCGGCGAAGCTCAAACGCTTGCGTGGCCGGCGTATCGAAAGCGGTGGCGGTGGGCGCGTACTCAAAGTCCGCATGCAGGCGATGCATCAGGTCGATGGCGCCTGCCACGATCGGCGTGTCCGCTGCAAAGCTTGCACGCGCATAGCGCTCCAACGCAGGGCTCAGTGCGATGTTGGGCGAGGCAAAACAGAACTCCGCTTCGGGGTAGAACACCGAACCGGCCTGATACCGCAGGCGCTGCGCCACAGACTCCCATGCCGGCGTGGCGGCTGGGTCCAGGTTGGTCCAGCGTGGCAGCAGGCGCACCGTGGTCTCGCTGGTCATGCGCAGGCTCTCGTGCGGGGTATCGAGCGAGAAATACAGCACGTCGTTGCCGAAGCCATCCACACGGCTGGTCAGGTATGACGGCGTGGGCTCGATCTGCTCATCGTGCGCGACGATCTCCTGCCATGGGCACGCACGCGGGCGAATGGTCGCCAGATGCTGCGCCGTCTCGACGGCCGTTGCGTAGTGATAGATCGTGCTGTGGGACACCGTCAGAAGCGCCGCGCGTGCATCCATCAGGCCACCTGCGCGGTTGGTGTGCTGGCGTGGCTGAAGTAGCGCGCGCTGATCTCGTTGGATGCGGCGGCCACATAGTCGCCCAGCTTGTCGCACAGGGCGATGAGGTTGGCGTAGCGGCCATCGGCATCGGTCTCGCACAGGGCTTCCAGCGAGGGCAGCGTCTCGACCGCAGGCATCAGGTCGGCAAATGGCGGACGGCGTGTATCGGCCGCAGCGTGCTCGATCTGCGCCAGCTTCGCCCGCAGCCGGTCGTACACGCCGTACAGTCCGCGCGGGTTGGTCGATTCGACCACCAGCAAGTCCAGCAGTGCCGGCACCTCCAACCGCCCCGGATACAGCGACCGATACGTGAGCGTGCTGTCGAACAGTTGCAGCAGCAGATCGAACCCCTCGGCGGTGGCCAGCTTGCCTCGCTCGGCCATCACGCGCAGGAACGTCGCCATGGCCCATACGCGCTCGATATGGCGGCCGGCAAACAGCAGGCGCCAAGCCTCGTCACGCGTCATGCGGTCACCCTGCGCACCGCTGATGGCGGAGAGCTGCGTCGCCAGATACTCGAGCAGATCGACCAGCGCCACACGGTCGGGCGGGCCTTCGGCCGTGAGGTTGGCCAGCCCGTCACGGAAATCATTGCGCGCGGCGAGGATGGTTCTCCAGTGGTCGTTCGACAGCCGCCCTCGCACCTCGCCCGACGAGCTCGCCTGTGCAGCCAGGCATTGGCCAATACCCGCTGTGCCCGACTGCTCGCTCAGCCCCGTCACCAGCGCGCGCTCAAACGCGCTCGGGCTGCTGCGCGCGAACACATCGGCACTGAAGATCAGGCCGCATTCGGCGGCCAGCTCCGTCAGCGTGCCGAACATGGTGTCGGCGTCGTTGGCCTCCAGCGAGCCGAGAATCAGGCGGCATAGGCGCACGCCGTTTTCCGCACGCTCGCCATAACGGCCGGACCAGAACAGGTTTTCTGCCGCGCGACTCGACACCGTGCGGTGCTTGCGCGCAAGGTCCGCCGGCCGCATCGGCGAGGGCAGCAACGTAAACGGCGCAGCCGGCTGCGGCTGATTCGACAGCACCCAGGTATCGACGCTGCTGCCCCCCATCTGCATGGAGGGGGAGACTTGTCGCTCGGCGGCCAGGCGCGTGAAGCCACCGGGCATGACGTGCCAGCCGCCGGCCATATCGGCAATCGCAAACACGCGCAGCACAGACGGCCGCCCCGCGAGCATGCCGGCCTCGTAGCGCGGTGCGCAGGAATACGGCAACGGGGCCTGTACCGTAAAGGTATCCGGCGCGCTGTCAATGCGGGCGCGCCAGTCGGCCAGCGATTGCGGGCCGCCCGCCATGCCGGGTGGGCCATCGGGATGGTTTCCGGGCCAGGTAGGCAACAGCAGCCCAGCGGACAGGCGGCCCTCCGCTTCATCGCGCGCCAATGCCTCGCCGCACCACCATGTCGGCACGCTGGGCAAAGCCAGCGGCTCGCCCAACAGCGCCCGCGCAATTCCCGGCAGGAAGCCCAGCATGGCTGGTGATTCGACAAACCCCGCGCCGGGCACATTCGACACCATCACGTTGCCCGCGCGCATCACCTGCAGCAGGCCCGGCACGCCAATGGTGGAATCGGCGCGCAACTCCACCGGGTCGCAGAACACGTCGTCCAGGCGGCGCAGCACCGCGTGCACACGCTCCAGCCCGTTGAACGTCTTCAGGTAGAGCTTGTCGCCGCGCACCGTCAGGTCCTTGCCCTCGACCAGCGTCACGCCCAGGTAGCGCGCCAGGAAAGCGTGCTCGAAATACGTTTCGCTGAACGGGCCGGGCGTAAGCAGCGCAATGTGCGGCGAATCGCCTGCCTCGTCGGCGGACATCGTGGTGCGCGCGGCGGCGGCCAGCGTGCTGATCAACTGCGAATACGTGGGCGCCAGGCGCGTGGCATGCAGCTCGCGAAAGGCATCGGCAAACAGGCCGGAAACGATCAGCCGGTTCTCCAGCGCATAGCCCAGGCCGGACGGGGCTTCGGTACGATGGCCGACGACCATCCAGTTGCCGGTGGGCGCGCGGGCCAAGTCCACCGCCACAATGTGCAGGTACTGCCCGCCCGGCGGCGTAAAGCCACGCACCGCACGCAGATAGCCAGGATGGCCAAACACCAGCGCCGGCGGCACCAGCCCCTGGGCGAGCAACGATTGCGGCCCGTAGGTATCCGCCACGATGGCGTTGAGCAACCGCGCGCGCTGCATCACGCCCTGCTCGATCACCGCCCAGCTTTCGTGGTCAATCAGAAAAGGCAGCAAGTCGAGCGCCCACGGACGCGGCTCGCCCTTGTCGGCGTAGACGTTGTAGCTGATGTCGTTGTCGCGCACCTGCTGCGCGACGGAAGCGCGGGCCTGCTCCAGCCCGACCAAGCCGCCGATCCCCCCCTCGCGCACATGCTCGAAAAACTGCCGCCACGGCCCGCGCAACGCGCCCGTGGCGTCGCGCAGCTCATCCCAGTGGCCCTCCCGCACCGGCAACATGCGGAGGAGGGCCAGCACATCCGCGTGGGCGGCTGCGGGCTGTAGTGGATCAAGCGGCAGGGTCGACTGATAAGACAAGATCGGCTTGGCTGGAAGAGCTTGGCTGGGAAAAAATTAATAGCGGCGCAAATCCAGCGTAAACGGAAACTCCAGACTGCGCTCGGGTGCCCGCACTTCCATGGGCCCGGGCGTGTGCCCGATGGTGAAGAAGCGCGCGCGGCGGCGGCTTTCCGCCTCGTAAGCGTTGACTGGAAACGTCTGGTAATTGCGTCCACCCGGATGCGCCACATGATACTGGCAACCACCCAGCGAGCGGCCGGTCCACGTGTCGGCCAAGTCGAACGTCAGCGGCGCATGCACGCCAATGGTCGGGTGCAACGCCGACGGCTGCGACCACGCCCGGAACCGCACCCCCGCCACCTGCTCGCTCACGCGGCCGGTTGGTTGCAATGGCAAGGGAGTGCCGTTGACCGTCACCACGTGCCGGTTCTCGTTCAAGCCCAGCACGCGCACCTCCAGCCGCTCGACCGACGAATCGACATAGCGCACCGTGCCGCCCTGCGCGCCCTCCTCGCCCATCACGTGCCAGGGCTCCAGCGCGCCGCTGAGCGTGAGGCAAATCCCGCCCGTATGCAGCTCGCCCACCAGTGGGAAGCGGAACGAAAAATGCGGTGCAAACCAGTGGGGCTCGAAGGCATAACCCGCTTCACGCAGGTCGGCCAGCACGTCGTCGAAATCCATCTGCACAAAGGTGCCGAGCAGGAACCGATCGTGCAACTCGGTGCCCCAGCGCGTGAGGCGCGTGGTGTACGGCGTCTTCCAGAAGCGGGCGACCAGCGCGCGCAGCAGCAGTTGCTGCACCAGGCTCATGCGCGCGTGCGGCGGCATTTCAAAGCCGCGCAGCTCCAGCAGGCCGAGGCGCCCCGTGGGGCCGTCGGGCGAATAGAGCTTGTCGATGCAGAACTCGGCGCGGTGCGTGTTGCCGGTCACGTCGATGAGGATGTTGCGCAGGATGCGGTCGATCAGCCAAGGCTGAACGTTGGCCGCACCCAGCCGATCGAGCTGGTGCTGCAGCTCAGCAAAAGCGATCTCCAGCTCGTACACCTGATCATTGCGGGCCTCATCCACGCGCGGCGCTTGGCTCGTCGGCCCGATGAACAGCCCCGAGAACAGATACGACAGCGACGGATGGTTGTGCCAGTACGCAATCAGGCTGGCCAGCAGATCGGGCCGGCGCAGGAACGGGCTATCCGCCGGCGTGGCCCCGCCCAGCACGAAGTGGTTGCCGCCGCCGGTACCGGTGTGGCGGCCGTCGAGCATGAACTTCTCGGTGCTCAGGTACGACTGGTGAGCCGACTCGTACAGGTATTCCGTATGGTCGACTAACTGGTCCCAGTTGCTGGCGGGGTGGATGTTGACCTCGATCACGCCGGGGTCGGGCGTCACCTGCAGCAGCTTCAGGCGCGGGTCGCGCGGCGGCGGATAGCCTTCGATGACGACCTGCACGCGCAGTTCGGCGGCGGTGGCTTCCACGGCGGCCAGCAGGTCGAGGTAGTCGTCCAACACCGTCAGCGGCGGCATGAAGACGTGCAGCTGGCTGTGGCCAGAGCCGAAGGTGTCGTTCTCGACCTTGGGGCCGGCGGCGCGGGCGGGGTCGCGCGCTTCCACGCACACCGCGGTGCGGTGGACCCACGAGGCGGATTCGTTCTGCGCGGGCATGCGGGCATCGGCCCGCGAGCCGGTGCCGAGCGCGGCCGATGCGGCTTTCGCTCCCACTGCAGCGCCGGCAGCGTCGCGCTGGTATTGCATGCGCAACTCCGTCGCCGTGCGCAGCGGCGCGCTCGGGCCGAACGGATCGTGCGCATGCTGATACGGGTAGTCGCTCTTGCTGACCCACGGCAGTGAGTCGAGCGGCAGGCGATAGCCCATTGGTGAATCGCCGGGAATCAGGTACATGCGGTCATCGCGGAAGACCCACTGGCCCGTCACCCAGCGCGCGCCAGCCAGCGTGGCATCGTCATTGCGCGCGAGCGGCAGCACGTAGCCCGTCACGGCAGACAGGCCGGCGTCGAACACGCGGCGCAAGCGCACGCGCTCCATTTCATCGTCGAGCCGCGATTCAAACGGGTCGACATTCACCGGCAGGCGCCGCTCGCGCCAGAGGTAGTACCACGTGTCTTCGTAGCCGGGCTGGATGCATTGCTCGTCCACCGACAGCTTGCGCGCCAGATGGTGGAGGAAGCGCTGCGCGTCGTCCGACGTGTAGCGGCCGGGCTCGCGCTCGTCGGCAAACAGCGTTGGATCGCTCCAGCAGGGCTGGCCGTCGGTGCGCCAGTAGAGCGACAGCGCCCAGCGCGGCAACTGCTCGCCGGGGTACCACTTGCCCTGGCCGATATGCAGGAAGCCGTTGGCGCCGTAGCGCTGGCGCAGCTTGTCCATCAGCCCGACGGCGTAGCTGCGCTTGGTGGGGCCGAGGGCGTCGGTATTCCACTCGGCAGCATCGCGGTCGCGCACGGCCACGAAGGTGGGCTCGCCGCCCATGGTGAGGCGCACGTCCATGGCGTCAAGGTCGGCGTCCACCTGCGCGCCCATGCGCACGACGTCTTCCCAGTGCGCTTCGGTGTAGGGCTTGGTCACGCGCGGCGCTTCCAGCACGCGCGTGATCGACATGGTGTGTTCGAACTCCACCTCGCATTCATCCACCGCACCCGAGATAGGTGCCGCGCTGCCAGGCTCCGGCGTGCAAGCCACAGGGATATGCCCCTCGCCCGCCAGCAGGCCAGAGGTGGGATCAAAGCCAATCCACCCGGCACCGGGCAGGTAGACCTCGCACCAGGCGTGCAGGTCGGTGAAGTCCACCTCCGTGCCGCTGGGGCCATCGACGGCTTTCACGTCGGGCGTGAGCTGCAGCAGGTAGCCGGATACAAAGCGCGCTGCCAACCCCAACTGGCGCAGCGTCTGCACCATCAGCCACCCCGTATCGCGGCACGAACCGGAGCCCAGCGACAGCGTTTCTTCCGGCGTCTGCACACCGGGCTCCATGCGGATCAGGTAGCGGATTTCCTGCTGCAGGCGCTGGTTCAACTCCACCAGGAAATCGATGGTGCGGCGCGGCGTGCGATCAATGCTGGCGACAAACGCGGCAAAGTGCGGCGTCATCTCGCGCTTGACGAGGTAGGGCGCCAGCTCGGCAGCCAACGCATCGTCGTAGGTGAAGGGAAACGCCTCCGCCTCGGGCGTCAGGAAGAAATCGAACGGGTTGTAGACCGCCATCTCGGCGACCAGGTCGATGGTGACCTTGAACTCCCGCGTCTTGTGCGGAAACACCAGCCGCGCCTGGTAGTTCGCAAAGGCGTCTTGCTGCCAGTTGATGAAATGCTCGGCCGGCTCCACCCGCATGGAATACGAATGGATGGGCGTGCGGCAGTGCGGCGCCGGCCGCAGGCGCACCACCTGCGGCGACAGCTCGACGAGCCGGTCATAGCGATAATGGGTAACGTGGTTCAGCGCGACTCGGATCGACACACGGACTCCTCGGTGGCTCGTAATGACGTGCCGGCGCGGTGCCGGCGGGCAGTTCAAGCAAGGTTCATGCCGTTTGTGCGGCATACCCGGCTTGGGGCGACGGACCATCGTGCCACGCGTGTACGACCGTGCGTATGACACGCCAATACGGTACAACGCTTGCTGGATGGCTCGCCACTGCAACACCACCATCTTGGTTGGGAAGCCCCCCAAAAGCCAGCCCTTGCCCCTCCCTTGGAGCACCATGAAAACGTTCCACTGCAACCGTTGCCAGCAACTCGTCTTCTTTGAAAACGTCTTGTGCGAGCGCTGCAACGCCCTGCTCGGCTACCTGCCCGACGTCGGCGAGATCAGCGCGTTTGAACCCGCCGACGCGCCAGCCGAGGCCGCAGACAAGCACTGGCGCAGCCTGCACCCCGAGGCACAGGGCCAGCTCTACCGCCAATGCCACAACTACGCGGTCGAGAACGTCTGCAACTGGATGATCCCGGCTGATTCGCCCGACACCCTGTGTCGCGCCTGCCAGTTCACCGAGACCATCCCCGACCTCCACGTGCCGGAAAACCGCTTCTACTGGTACCGACTGGAGGTCGCCAAGCGGCGGCTGCTCTATACGCTGATGACGCTGGGCTTGCCGCTGGAATCGCGCCTGGAGAACCCCGAGACCGGGCTGACGTTTGCGTTTCTGGAAAACAAGGAAGACAGCGAGCCCGTAATGACCGGCCACCACCACGGCCGCATCACGCTCAACATTGCCGAAGCCGACGACGCCGCGCGCGAAAAAGCCCGCACCGAACTGGGCGAGCCCTATCGCACGCTGCTCGGCCACTTCCGTCACGAATCCGGGCACTACTTCTTCGACCGGCTGATCGCTGGCAAGCCGATGTGGGAAGCCGCTTTCCGCCTGCGCTTTGGCGATGAACGCGCGAGCTATGCCGATGCCCTCAAGGCCTACTACGACAATGGCCCGCCGGCTGACTGGGCGCAGCACTGCATCAGCGCCTACGCCACCATGCACCCCTGGGAAGACTGGGCCGAAACCTGGGCGCACTACCTGCACATGGTCGACGCCCTGGACACCGCCGTGTCATACGGCCTGGCACTGCTGCCCGACCACCCGCAAGAGCCGGAACTGACCGACCAGACCCCCGTGGAAGAAGCCAGCTTCAACAGCCTGATGAGCCGCTGGTTTCCGCTCACCTACGTGCTGAACAGCCTCAATCGCAGCCTGGGCCAACCCGATGGCTACCCGTTTACGCTGGCATCCCCCGTGATCGACAAACTGCGTTTCGTGCACCGCATCATCGCGGCATCGGCCAAGAAGCCCGCTTGATCGCACCAATATTGTGCGGCACGGGCGCCAGTTTGGATCGAGGGAATATTTCGGGTGGCTGCGGGGTTTACCATCTGGAAGGGTCAATCCCCGCATCCCCCGGAGAACGCCATGCCAAACCAACTCGGCAGATGGATCAGCCTGGCGGCACTTGCGCTGTGCGCGTGTGCCTCGCTCAACCCCGTGCAAACCGCGCAAAAGATGATCGGCCAGCCGGAAAGCGCCGTGCGAGAAACCTTTGGCGCACCCACCGAGACCTATCAGTTGGCCAACGGTACGCACCGCTGGATCTACTCCAAGCAGCCGCTCGGGCACGAGGTGTATGCCGCCGATTTTGACGCCAACGGCAAGCTCACCAACTACCGGCAAATGTTGACCGAAAAGGAAATCTACGAAGCCCGCCCCGGTGTATGGACCAAGCGCGATGTGCTCGAACGCTTCGGCACACCGAAAGAGCCGACGCAGTACTACCGGCTCATGAAGCGCGAGGCGTGGTCATACCGGATGTACGTTGCCGGCTATCAGCAAGCGCATTTCAACGCCCTGTTCGATGACAACGGCGTGCTGGACCGCACCATGATTGTGGTCGACCCACTGGGCGGCAATGACCGCGACGCCCGCAAATAAGGCCGGGCGCGTGTCAAACCGGGCGGCGCATTGCACGCCGCCCTTGCATACGGAGGGGTGTTAGATCAGCCCAGCGCCGAGGCAATCGCCTGTGCCAGTTCGTTGGCCTCGAACTTGGCGACATAGCCATTGGCGCCGACGCGGCGCACGTGGTCTTCATTGGCCGAGCCCGACAGCGACGAGTGGATCACCACCGGAATCGACTGGAACGCCGGCTCAGTCTTGATCTTGCGCGTGAGCGTAAAGCCATCCATCTCGGGCATTTCCAGATCGGTCAGCACCAGGGCGATCTTGTCGCGCACGGTCTTGCCCTCGCGGGCGGCGTCACGCGCGATGTTCTGCAGCGTGTCCCACGCCTCCTGGCCGCTCTTGGTCATCACGTACGGTGCGCCCATGGCTTCCAGGCCGTTGGCGATCAGCGTGCGCGCCAGACCGGAATCGTCCGCCACCAGCAGCTTGGCGCCCGGGGGCAGCTTGATGGGGCGCTCGTCATTGTCGGGGGCGAGATCGGTGCGGCGCGTCGGGAACACGTCGACCAGGATCTGCTCAACGTCGATCACCTGCGCCAGGCGCGAGTTCTCGGCATTGCCGTCCAGGCGCGCCAGGCTGGTGATGTTGCTGCTGCCCACGCTCGCCTCGGCCGGGAAGATCTGGCTCCATTCCAGGCGCACGATCTCGTCCACCTCTTCCACCGCAAAACCCTGCGTGGTGCGCGCGTATTCCGTAATCAACAGAATGTTGGCGCTGCTGTTCTTGGTGCCGATCACGCTGGCGAGGTCGATCACCGGAATGATCTGGCCGCGCACATTCACCGCACCCAGGATGTGGGCGCCGGCATCCGCCACGTGCGTCACGGGCGGCATGACCATGATCTCGCGCACCTTGAACACGTTGATGCCGAACATCTCGCGCTGATTGGAGCGCGCAGATTCGCCCAGGCGGAACAGCAACAGTTCAAAGCGGTTGTTGTTCGTCAGATTGGTCCGTTCATCGACTTCGTGGTGCGAATGCTGTGACATTGCGTCTTCCCCCGGTTCAAGCACACGTTATGTGGCGGTAAACGGCATGCCGCCAGCCAACTTGAAGGGTTTTACACATGTGAACGTCACGCCCTTCCATCGGAGGGGGAAAACAGCCGCCTAGGCAACCTTGACGTGCGCGACCAGAAAGTCCAGAAATGCCCGCACCCGGGCCGGCAAATGTGCACCCTGGCCAACATAGACGGCATGGATGTCTTCGGTCTCGCCCGGGTCGTAGTCTTCCAGCACGGGCACCAGGCGGCCGGCGTCGAGATCGGCGTGCACTTGAAACGCCGCCAAGCGCGCCACGCCCAGGCCAGCCACGGTCACCGCACGCAGGGCCTCGCCATCGCTGATTTGCGTGTTGCCCTGCGGTATCACCTCGGTGCGGCGGCCCCGCTTGGTAAAAGTCCAGCCGCTGACCGCACGCGCGTAACTGAACGCCAGACAGTTGTGATTTGCCAGATCGGCCGGCGTGCGTGGCGTGCCCATGCGTGCCAAATAAGCGGGTGCGGCCACAACCATCAGCCGCGTCTGCCCCAGCTTGCGCGCAACCAGCCGCGAGCTCTTCAGCGGCCCACTGCGCAACGCAACATCGGTGCGATCTTCCAGCAGATCGATCACACGGTCGGTGAGTGCGATGTCGAGCGACACCTGCGGATGGCACGCCAGAAACGCCGGCACGATCGGCAGCAGCAAGTGGGTGCCGACCGGCACATTGGCGTTGACGCGCAACCGCCCCGAGGGCTGCGCGCCGGATGAAGCCTCGCGCTCTGCCTCATCCAGGTCCGCCAGCACCGCCACGCTGCGCTCATAGAAGGCCGCACCTTCGGGCGTGAGCTGGAAGCGCCGCGTGGAGCGATTCACCATCCGAGCGCCCAGCCGTGCCTCCAACCGCGCCACCAGCTTGCTCACCGCCGACGGCGTCATCCCGCACGCCCGTGCAGCCGCGGAAAAACCGCCCTGCTCCACCACCCGCACGAAGACTTCCATCTCGCCAAAGCGATTGACATCGAGCCGCGACATTGTGATTTCAATTCATAGATGTTGTGCTTCAAGGCAGTCTATCGCACAGATACCTCGCTTCGCATACTGGTCGTCTTCCTTGCCATCCACCTCAAAAACCACACCATGGCTACCGGAAACAAAGTCGCGCTCGTCGTCGGCGCGCAAGGCGTGATCGGCCGTAACTTGATCGACCACTTGGCCACGCTGGACGACTGGCACGTCGTCGGCCTGTCACGCCGTGGCGGTGAGTCGGCCGAACGTGTGCACCACATCGCCGTCGACCTGCTCGATGTGGCCGACACGCGCGCCAAGCTCAGCGCACTCAGCCACGTCACGCACGTCTTCTACGCTGCCTATCAAGACCGCCCCTCCTGGGCCGAACTCGTGCCGCCCAACCTCGCCATGCTGACCAACGTGGTCCATGCCATCGAGGCCGTGGCACCCAGCCTTGCACACATCAGCCTGATGCAGGGCTACAAGGTCTACGGCGGCCACCTTGGGCCCTTCAAAACCCCGGCGCGCGAAACCGACGCGCACTTCATGCCGCCCGAATTCATGTTCGACCAGCAGACGTTTCTGCAGGCGCGCCAACAAGGCAAGGCGTGGACATGGTCGGCTATTCGCCCGTCGGTGGTCGGCGGCTTTGCGCTGGGCAACCCGATGAATCTGGCGGTGGCGATTGCGGTGTATGCATCGATGTCGAAAGAACTCGGCCTGCCGCTGCGCTTTCCCGGCAAACCCGGCGCGTACGTCCGCCTGCTGGAGATGACCGACGCCGGTTTGCTCGCCCGCGCCACCGTGTGGGCCGCCACCGAACCACGCTGCGCCAACCAGGCCTTCAACATCAACAACGGCGACCTGTTCCGCTGGAGCGAAATGTGGCCCAAAATTGCGCGCTACTTTGATCTGGAGGTCGCCCCGCCGCTGCCCCTGTCGCTCGACACCGTCATGGCCGACAAGGCGCCGCTCTGGCAAAGCATGATCGCCAGACATGGCCTGGCCGACACGCCGTATCGCGATGTGTCTTCATGGCGCTTTGCCGACTTTGTGTTCTCGTGGGATTACGACATGTTCGGCGATGGCTCCAAGGCACGTCGCTTCGGCTTTCATGACTATGTGGAGACAGAAGCCATGTTCATGCGCATCTTCGATGACTTGCGGCAACGCAGAATCATTCCGGGTTAGAGCGTCCGGATGCCTCTGCCCACCCCATGAACTGGCCGATCGGGCTAAGGGGATGTCCCGACTCGGGTTTCCTCAGGAAGGGTCGATATAGTGAACACGGGACGGTAGCTCATGGGTCGAGCAGTAGCGGACAACCGCTGCAGGCAGGCAGGTTCAACTCCTGTACGTCCCACCATCTTCTTATTCGCTTACGATCAGCGAAATCCGAAAATCGTCGTATTTCAAGGCTTTGCGGACGATCTTTGTTCGCTAACGTCCGTTGCCATAAGTTGGCAGCCGACGAAACGCGGGGGCAACATTTGGGGGCAACGTTAGCCCTCAAGAACCAGTTGCCCCCAAGATGCCACTCATCGATATCGCAATCCGCAGCGCAAAGCCGGCCGACAAACTGCAACGCCTGTTCGACGGCAATGGCCTTTACCTCGAAGTGTCGCCGTCCGGCGGCAAATGGTGGCGCCTCAAGTATCGAATCGACGGAAAGGAGAAGCGGCTCTCCGTTGGCGTGTACCCAGATGTCAGCCTGCGCGCCGCGCGTGAGAAATGCTGGACGCTCCGAAAGCAAATCTCTGCCGGCATCGATCCCGCCCTGGTTCGCAGAACCGCCAAGATCATGGCTCGCAGGGCCGCCGACAATACGTTCAAGGCGGTGTCGCGCGAGTGGCACCTCAAGTTCCTGCCCACCTGGAACACAAAGCACGCCGAAAACATCCTCACCCACCTAGCGGCGTGTTCGCCTGGACACACGTTCCGAGTGCACAACCGCCATTGCGAGTGCCGTCAGAGCGCTGACACTCCTAGCATGAGGCGCCTTCGGCAAGCACTGCCAACCGTATTGCACCGTGCGGAAGATATTCCCCTGTGCCGGGGGTGAAGCGCGTATGCTGAGGACTGCCATCTGGCAAGCGATGCAACAGGAGTATCACCATGGCCAAGAGTCAATTGCGTGGCAATCGCGAGGCGAAGAAGCCTAAGCAACCGAAGAAACCTGCTGTGCCGGCGACTCCGTTCAGCACGGTTCAATCGCGGGTCGGGACCGAAGGTGCCGCCAAGAAGAAGACGTAATCGAGTTGGCCGCAGACCTGCAATGCAGGGCCGACGCGTAAAGCGTGACGCTCTCTATCGCGACTCTAACCATCCGCATTGAAAGTCGAAAGCGCAGACCAATTCGGGAGGCGCACCATGATCCACAGCGACACACATCAGACATTCCGAGGGCTTCCGCTAACGACCGAGCAAGAGGCGGAAGTCCGTCATTACTTGAACAGGCAGCGCCGGCTGGGCAAACCATGGAATACCCCGGAGTTGCGGGCGATGCTGAAAGATATGCTTCTGCCGCCAAGCACCGAGGACGACGGCCGGAGCGCCGCCACTCAGGAGGCGTCGACCGCTGCGGAGCGCGCAGCCACGCTCGTGGATGAGACCATGGAGCCAATTGAGGCGTACGAGGAATGGATCGCCGCCATGGAAACCGAGAACATGAAGAAAGACGTGCACTAGGTGCACGCGTCGGCAATTTCGCACCGAGAGAGATTATTTTTTGATGGTGCGGATACGTCTGCGTCGTCGCGCGAAGCCTGATGGTCTGCTATCAGGCAATGGAGAGTTCGATGATGCGGATGGAAAGAGCGTACAGTAGGCTACCCCCGTTCGACGGAGATCACTGTGGATGACTATCCAACTTGCTGCTACAAGGGGTTCGATGTTTATCCCCTGATCTACCTGTTCGACGCGCCCCGTGAGTGGCATGAGCGGCGCCCTGACCGGTCTTACAGCGCCTCCGTGTTGATCTGCCTGGCAGGCGAGTTGCCAAATTCCGAGCATGCCCGCATCTTCCCGCTGCTGGCGATTCAATGGGAGAACATCGGAACAGCCAGACGGGCGGCTGCGAAGATGGCCGAAGACATCATCGATGGATTTGTGCCTGGCCAATCCATGAGTGCCGAGTAGCTGCGTCAGACCTGCGGCCAGCGCCGCGCTGCGTCGCCCACTACCTGCGTTCGCCGACAACCAAACAACGCTTGAGGCAGGCAGCAGGAGGTCGTATGGTTCGCATGCGTTATGCGGTCGGCTTAGCTTATGAAGTGCGCGACCCGACCGCCGATTTCATCTTCAATTTCCACGCCGCGCAAACAGCGCGCCAGACGGTCGTCACCGAGTCATTGCAATTGACCCCGGCGTTGCCCGTTGAGCCGCACACGGAACCAACTCTGCTCAATCGACGCCTGCGTGTCCGGGCGCCCAAGGGGCACTTCTCCGTCAGCTACGCTGCAACCGTCGACATCGACCATCTGCTGACGCCTCCTGAGCAGTTGTTCGAAGTCCCCATCGCGGATCTCCCGCTTGATGTCATCACTTACCTGGCCCCCAGTCGCTACTGCGAGTCGGATCGCCTCATGGAATTTGCGCTGCGGGAGTTCGGCGGTTATCAACGTGGGTACCCGCTTGTCATATCGATTCGGGACTGGGTCTGCGGCTACGTGCGATTTGCCCCGCAATCGACGAACGAGAGGACGTCTGCTGTCAGCACCCTCGTGGAGCGCAAGGGCGTGTGCCGGGACTACGCGCACCTCATGATCGCCTTGTGTCGCGCATTGAGTATTCCGACGCGGTTCTCCAGCAGCCTCGACTACGGTGCAGATCCGCTGTTAGGCCCCTCGGATTTTCATGCGTTTGTGGAAGTGTTTCTGGGGCAACGATGGTATCTGGTCGATCCATCGAATGTGTCGGTGCCCATGGGACTCCCGCGAATTGGTACCGGGCGTGACGCAGCGGATGTCCCTATTGCCATGGTCTTTGGCAATGTCAAACCGTCGCGACCGCTGGTGGAAGTTCAGGCCATCGCAGGCAGTGCTCCAGGATTCAACATGCCGCTCGACACCGCGCAGGGGATCAGCACGTGGTGAGGGGATGACCGTAGCTCACCACTCGTCCGTTGAGGGCGGCTCCTCCACAACCCCAAGGATCACGTCGATCGCTGCCCGCCCAGCCAGCTCGCCGATCAAGTGCGCCCAACGTTGAGAGAAGGGGCCGCCGTGGACTTTGATGCGTTTACCGATTGCCGCGACGCCAGGGGGCTGTATTGGGCCTTCGATACAAAACCACAAATCAAACATGTCCTCGGATGTGCCCACAAGCTCCAAGTGAATTTCGTAACCACGGTATTCGGTCGTACGAGTCATCACGCTACTCCCGTTGCTAGTCACGATCGCATCTGGAAGAGTATGAGTTCGAATTTTTTACTGCAATGACTTTTGCGATGCAAACAATGGGAGTTCTGTTACGTCGAAACTGATGCCTTCGCATGCCCGACAATCCAGAGCACCTTGTCGAATTGCGCTGCTTCCTATCGGAGGGAAATTCAAGCATACGCGAGCGGCCGCTTCAGCCGAACTGAGTCAGACGATCTGACGCAGTCTGTTGGTGCAGTCAGCAGTTGGGCGAGTTTGCAGTAAGGGGAACACCGCATAAGTGAGCCGCATCATTCCGCATAGATTGGCAAGGCTCATGAGCACTTGGTGGGCCCTGATAAAGGCTGACTTCGGAACAACTCCGCACGTGCATAAAAACCGTTCAATGAAGCGCGCAGGTGAGGCGGGGTCCCAACCGCGCGCGCTGGGCCGGTTTGAGCCCCGGGGTGCACCTCCCCCTACCGCTCGCCGAGGGCTCTGCCGCCGCGCATACGGGCCATAGAGCGGCGAACGCACGCCCGGCAGCTCGCGAGCTGTATGCGCCGCAAAAGCACCCATAGGGCCGCACGTGCGGTGTGGGTGAATGAGGGTCGCCAAACGGCCACAAACAGACGTTCGTCACAACGGAAAGGACGCGAGGGACAGCAACCGTCGCAGTGTGGGAGATATCCCCCACCTCAACGCAACTCACTGTACCAAGCCAAGCCCAGTTACTTAACGGACCAGAGTTACCGGAATGCGCGACAGGCGCATCAGCCGATTCGACAGCCTGGCCCTCATCAAAGAGCCCAGGGGTGTACGCGCTGCCGAGCCCATCACGATCATGTCGCATTGGTTGGCGGCTGCGGTTTGCACGATGGTTTCGGCAATGCGGCCGACTCGGACTTGCGCGACGTAGCGCGCCCCGGCGTCGTCGAGAATGGTGCGCGCTTGGCGCAGCGCCGTTTCGCCGTCTTGTTCTTCAAGCTGGCGTAGCGCCTCCAGCGAGTGGTAAGCGCTGGCGCGACTGCCTTCGATTGGCGATTGCACATTCAGCAGCACGATGTCTGACGCGCAGCGGTCCTGGCAGAGGAAGGCGGCGTGGCGCACTGCATCCAGCGCGTGGCGGGAGCCGTTAACTGGCACGAGAAGTTTCAGCATTGCGAAGTCTGATCACGTTGATCGGCCGGCGGCTGGGTGAGTCGGGTGATCGCCTGCAGGTGCCGGGATAAGTTGGGCTCTGAGCGCTTCGTTAAGACAGGTCCGCCGTGTTCGAGTCCGAGGCCCCATGCTGGTCGATCGCGCGACCATAGCGTTCCTCCGCGCGCCGATCCGTGAGGTAGACAGCGACGAACAATGCGATGACGGCGACCATGGCTCCGATGCCGAGCAACCATCTGGATAGGATTTCCATTTCGGTGATGGCGCACCGCGCCTGGGTAGTGATGACATCTGAAGCGTAGCCAGCCGACCGTCAAAAACGTGTAGAGAGATCACCTGCGCGTGAAAAAATCGCGTAAACAAACCACCCTGGATGCCCTGTTCAAGCCAGTTCACGGGCAAAGGCCGCCTTAGCAGGCATTGGTGGCATTTGTGCGGGGGCTGCTCTAGATTGAGCAGTACAGCCAATCCGGCCCCACAAGACCATCCGCTGCACGGAGACGCCATGGCGACCATGACCAAGATGTGGCAACTGCTGGTCGGCAAGCCACTGGATCCACTGGACCCGCGCACACGCCACGCCATTGCCGTCACACCCTTGCTCGCGTGGGTTGGCCTGGGTGCGGATGGGTTGTCTTCTTCCTGCTACGGCCCGGAAGAAGCCTTTCTGGCGCTGGGCCAGCACACGCCGCTGGCGCTGTTTCTCGCGCTGGCCACGGCGGCCACGGTGTTCATCATCGCGCTGGGCTACAACCAGGTGATCGAGTTGTTTCCGACCGGTGGGGGCGGCTACCGTGTCGCCACGGCACTGCTCGGGCCGCGTCCGGGTTTGGTGTCCGGGGCGGCGCTGCTGGTGGACTACGTGTTGACCGTTGCCACCTCGTTGGCCAGCGGCGTGGACGCATTCTTCAGCCTGCTGCCCGTGAGCGCGCAAGCGTTCAAACTCGGCACCGAGATCGTCCTGGTCGTGTTGATGACCGGGCTCAACTTCCGGGGCATGCGTGAATCTATCCTGGTGTTACTGCCGATCTTCATCGGCTTTGTGGTGCTGCATCTCGGGCTGATCGTCTATGGCGTGGCCGCGCACGGCGATCATCTGGTCACGGTCGTGCCCGATGCCGTCAACGAGGCACATGGCATGTCGCAGGCGCTTGGGCCGCTGGTGATGCTCGCCTTGCTGATGCGCGCGTTCTCGATGGGCGGCGGTACCTATACCGGCCTGGAAGCCGTCTCGAACAACGTCAACATGCTGGCCGAGCCGCGTGTGCCCGCCGGCAAGCGCACCATGCTGTACATGGCGACGTCGCTGGCCTTTACGGCGGGCGGCATCATCCTGCTGTACATGCTGTGGCAGGCCAAGCCGGTGGAGGGCCAGACGCTTAACGCGGTGGTGTTTGGCAGCGTGATTGACCACATAGGGCTCGACTCCGCGCTTGCGCGCAGTGGGCTGCTGGCAGCCGTGCTGGCATTCGAGGCCGGTCTGCTGCTGGTCGGCGCGCAGACGGGTTTTCTGGATGGCCCGGCGGTGCTGTCGAACATGGCGCAGGACTCATGGGTGCCGCGACATTTCCGTGACCTGTCGACGCGGCTGGTGCGGCAGAACGGCATCATCGTGATGGGCGTGGCCAGCGTCATCATCCTGCTGTGGACGCACGGCGAGGTGGCGGTGCTGGTGGTGCTGTACAGCATCAACGTGTTCCTCACGTTCAGCCTGTCGCTGCTGGGCCTGTGCACGTACTGGTGGCGTCGCCGTAAAGACAGCGGCAACTGGCTCAAGCACTTCGCACTGTCCGCCCTGGGCCTGTCGGTCACCAGCACGGTGCTGGTCATCACGCTGGTCGAGAAATTCACGGCGGGTGGCTGGCTGACGGTGCTGGTCACCAGCGCGGTCGTGGCGCTGTGCTTCCTGATCCGGCAGCACTACGACGAGACCCGCGCCCTGATCGCCAAGGAAGATGCGTTGTTTGGCGGAGCGCCCCCTGCGGTGGACGAAAACAGCGCCCCCGCAAAGCCAGACCCTTCACAGCCGACTGCCATCCTGCTGGTCGGCAAGCATCGTGGTGCCAGCATGCATGCGCTGCTGTGGGTGAACCGGCTGTTTCCCGGCCACTTCAAGAACGTGATCTTCCTGGCCGTGGGTGAGGTGGACGCACAGAGCTATGAAGGCGCTGAACATCTGGACCACCTGCGCCAGACCATCAGCGCATCGTTGGCGTACTACGTGGCGCACTGCCGGCGCCACGGCATGGCTGCGGACTACCGCATCGCCTTCGGCACGCACCCGATTGCGGAATTCACGCGCCTGGCCGAAACCACGATGAACGACTTCCCGAACAGCGTGTGCTTTGCCAGCAAACTCATCTTCAAACAGGTCAACTTCCTGACCGCTTGGTTGCACAACCAGACGCCGCTTGAGATCCAGACGCGGCTACACGTGCAGGGCAAGCAGATGGTGCTGTTGCCGATGAACGTGGGGTAGCTAAAGAGCGCACCGCGACGCAACGTGAATGTGACGCCAAACTGAGGTCCATTCAGATCAGACTTCAAATTCTTTCAGCAACCAGCGAAACCTGCGCCCGCTAGCATGTCGCGCCCAGCCCAATAGTGGCAGCATGTCCGCAGGTCAGCCCTTTATCGTCGTGGGAGACAAGACCTCCCACGGCGGCATCGTCATCACAGGCGATGGCACCTCTTCCATGTACGGCAAGCCCATGGCGCGCTCTGGCGACATGACGGTTTGCCCAAAGTGCAAAGGCACCTTCCCTATCCTCAAAAGCAGCAGCATCGTGGTCGACGGTGTGGGCAACACCTACGCCCGCCACATGGACAAGACTTCGTGCGAGGCAAACCTTCTTGCTGGCGCTGGAGATCAAGCCGGACAACCTCGAAGAACGCGAGATCGTTGCAGGAAAGTAAACGCTTGGCTCAGCTCTTTAGCGCCGCGTTCGCGCGCTGCCAACGCTCAAAATCAGAACTAAAAATCTTTCACGGGGCGCCGGATCGGAATTTTCCTAGGCTGCTGCTTGGGCGGCCGTCACGTGCGCACGCCGCCCGAACCGCAGCACCGTCGCACATCAAACTCACCACCAAGCAAGAGGTTTGAGAAATGAAAGCAGCCCAAACGAAAGCTGTTGTTGCCCTTATGCTCGCGGCCCTTCTCGGCATTAGTTCCCAAGCGCTGGCCGAAAAGAGCAAGAAGAAGGGTCCGGTGAGCAAGCAAGCCACTTACACGCTCATCCTCCTGAATAACACTGGTTCTGACATCACCATGACTAGAACGGCAAGCCATTGCATGCACGATGCTGGGCCCGCCTCTTACACCGTCAGGAACGGTGTGCCGGGCTACTTCAATATCGTCGATAGCAACAGCTTCGGCTCAGACTGTACGAACGCTTGGAAGAACGTAATCTGGCAACTCAACAATGGCACCACGCTGCAGTGGCGCCATGAGATCCAAGCGGGTTCGTGGCAAACGCAAGTTCAAGGCCAGGTAAAGTCGGCAGAGTGCGATGGCCAAAATTGTCTGGCGCCTGCTTATGCCGACAATGACCACGCAACACCAATTGCCATCACGTTCTAAACCCTAGTTCGACAACATAGCGGGATCCGTTGCCTGAGGCATCCGCCGCCTCACTGGCAACGGATTCACAACTACGCTAGAACTGGAGATCAACCCGGACAGGCTGGAAGAATTGAGTACGCCCCCCTTATGACTCAACTCTCGAGCTCGACAATCATGGCGTCATGAAGTCGCCGATCTTCCGCATCTTCGGACCTGTCTCTGTCGGCTTCCAGCTTTTTCCTCAGCGCATTTTTGTAGTCCACGGTGAACGCCCGCTTCATAGTGGGCAGTGTTTCGGAGAGCGCCTCCAGCACTTGCATTCGATCCGCGCCGGTTACCTCGTCTTCCAACAGGCCAGCAAGGGTCTCGTCAAACACGGTCATGAGCCCGGAATTCAACTCGGCGCGCGCACCATCAACAGCCTTGTTGTTCGCTACCTTCGGGCCTGTCGCGGCAAACTCTTCGGATACACGCCACCGTGCGCATCGACGATGCTTGACATTGACCGGGTGGTGCCACCGCCAAACGCAGCGACATGCGGCTTTCCCTGTCAGGGTGTTTCAGGCCCTTGTCGATACGCATGTTTGCCGGCACACGTCCGGCCCTTTTCTATTTCCTTGTCTGTGCCCTCCTTTTTGCGGGCACGCCCGCTTCCCCGTTCATTCGTTTTCTTGTTCGTTGTCTTGAGAGCTGACCGCAAGCAGCATGGCAATGCAGCACACCTCGATGAGGAGCATCGCACCGCAAATTCCGGCTTTGACCAGCAACGCCACTTCGGGATCCGGAATGCATGCAATGCACGCGGCGGCAGGCTTCTGGATGAGTATTCCGATCGCAGTCACACACAGGGCAAGCAGGAGCAACCCGCCGCGCAATAGCGGCGATGCTGACGGCTGGCCATAAAGATTGCTCTGCATCCTGCCTCCCGTGTGTTCTGCGTTGGAATCCGGGCATTGCAGAAAAAGTCGTCCGCTCACCCAGGCGTTTTGTGGTGACGGAGAATAGCTGGCGGAGTAATAGGCGCGCTAGAGTACGTTTGTACCTATTCCGAGGCGGGATGCATCCCAGCGAGAGACCAGCACGGCGAGGCTGGTCCGATTCGCGCAGCCGGTCTTCTCCATGATGTTGCTCAGGTAGTTTCTGACCGTGTTTTCAGAGATGCCGGCCAACACGGCAATTTCGGCATTGCTCTTCCCCGTGCCGATCCATGAGGCGACCTGCTGTTCGCGCCGGCTCAGGCGTGCCATGGCCGCCGATGCTGTGACCAACGCCTTTTCCGCGTCAGAGATCGCTCGCATCAGCGTGCGGTGCAATACGGGCGTGAGTTCCGACAGGATTACCTCAAGGGATGGCTCGTCCACCGCAGGCAGTCGGTGGAAGCTGAAGTAAGTGCCGATGCAATGGGCTTCATCGTAGACGGCATCGGCCACGCCGTTTCGCAGGTCGTTGGCGGTGAATTTTGCAAGCCACTCGCGATCAATGTCTGGCCAAGGGGCAGCCGCATTGAAGTACACAGGGCGGCGCGTCGCCAGCCAGCGGCGCATCAACGGGGTGTCGATACCGCCAGCCGTGTTCTTGATCGCCAGAAGGTGCGCAACCGGGTAGTCAACGAGGACAATGTGGTCCATCAAGACGCCCGAAGACGTGATGCGTCCATGACCACAAGCCAGACACGCGTTTCCCACGATGGGGTTCACATGGCTTCGGATCCACGCTTTGAAAGCATCTACGTTTTGGACATCTGCTGACGCTGCAATACAGCGCTCAAGGGCGGCGTTATGCATCTTCAATTTATGCTGCTTGATTACCGTTTCTTAATCGAATAACCAAGCCTCCTCCGGCGAAGCGGGGCGCCATGCTGCCAGCGAGGAAAACGGTTGTCAAATCGGTTCCCATCGCTGTCGATCCTCGCCCCCAAGGTCCCCTGCTCGCAGGCTGTCTCCGTCGTAGTCAACTCTCAGAAATGGTGGTCGTAGCGGATCTCGAACTTGTCGCCCTGGGTGCGGTTGCGCACCGCAAATTCCCGGTAGTAGTGGAAAAACAGGAAATCCTTGGGCGATAGCGCCACCATCGCGGCCGGCCCCAGCCCGATGACCTGCTCGCGCCGCCCTGGCACGTTGACGCCGTTGACCTTCGTATCCGTGATCTGCTTGAGCCAGTAGCCGCTCAGACCGGCCACCAGCCCCTGCTTGATCTCGTACTCGACAGCGAAATTGCCGTGCAGCGCCTGACCGGCTTGGGCGGACGTGGCCCCGCTGCCGAAGGCGACGTTCGGATCGGTATTGCGGGCATTCCATAGATAGTTGAAGCGGCCGCTGAAACTCAGCTTTGGCGTCGCCCAGACCGTCACGGCCCAATACGGGTCGAACGACCAGAAGTTGCTGCCAGGGCTGACGGCGGCGGTACGGTCGTAGTGACCGGTGGGTGCAATCACCTGCAGCTCGAAGCGCTGCGAGAACAGCGGCCCTTGTGCCCCCATGACCGGATCAAACTGCAGAGACACACCGGCGGCCAGATCACCAATGCCGCGCGCGCCCTTGAGTACGGCGTTGTTCATCCCATCATCGACGCGTGCTGCGGCCACCCATGGCAGCAGCAGTTGGAAGCCCAGTTGTTTGTTGCCCCACTTGGCGCCCTCAGGCACGAAGATCAGCTGGCTGATGGGCACCGTCACATCAAATTTCTGCTTGGGCGGAAAGGCGGACTGATTGCCGGCGTTGTCCATCAGCTTGCTGGCCGAATACTGGGTCAGGTATTCGACGAAGTAGAAGCCCGGTCCGCCCGGCAGCGGCGCGCCGTCAAAGAAACTGGTGCCGCCCATGTTGACGGCCGGTTGATCGAAGGCCCAGGTGGCCGATGCGCATGCCGCCAGACAAGTGGCCAGCAGGGTGGTCTTCAGGTTCATGTGGTGTCTCCTTCGTGGGCCCGCTCAAGCGGGCGCGCAGACTTCGCTCGCGCGCCATGCCTGGGGGCCTTTCGGTGTGGTTTGTGAGGTGGGGAGCGCGTTATTTGTCGAGCTCAACCGCCATGGCTGCCATGCCGGATGGGCGTTGGCGTGACGGTGCGGTTTCCAGCAGGAAGAGCGACACCATGGCGCCGTAGACGAAGCCGCCAAGCGCAACGTGCAACCGGGTGGCCGGCCCGCGCGAACGCTGGGAGGCAGCCTCCTGGCTGCCCAACCTCAAAACCTCAAACCGGGTGAACGGGGTACCGCGTCAGTAGTAGGTGGAAGCGAGCCCGCCATCGACGGGCACGTTCACGCCGTTGACCCACCGGGTCTCATCCGCGCATAGCAGCGCGATCACGGGGGCGATCTCGTCCGGATAGGCGGGGCGCTTCATGCGGTGCGCGTCGTTCTCCACGCGCTCGGCGCCCAGCATGGCTACAAAATCGCCCAGGATGGGCGTGAACACCGGCCCCGGCGCTACGCAGTTCATGCGCACAGAGCGTTGCAGGAAGATCTTCTGCGCTTGCGTGAGCGCCCAGACGATCAGCGCTTCCTTGAAGTACTGGTAGCAGGTGGCCTGCGGCACCGGTCGCTCCTTCAGCCACGCAGCGCCCCCATCAAAGCCGCGGGTTTCGGCCAGGGCCTTGTGCAGGTCGACGCGCCGCGGCCATTCCGCACCCAGGATGGACGCCACGTTGACGATGGCACTACCCTCCCCCATACGTGGCAGCAACTGCTCGGTCAGATGCCGCAAGCCGAGATAGTTCACACGCGCCACAAGGTCCACCGG
>JGI24740J21852_10000127_pt1 | contig 28717 bp, 20 predicted proteins | sample KBSCornC6_FD_21852 | JGI IMG/M metagenome (IMG submission 21852) | reverse complement strand
TGGCCCTCGACGTAGGCGAAGCGGTGTGGCTGGCCCATCGCATCGAGTGCGGCGGTCAGGTTTCGGGCGTCGTCGTGCTCGTAGGTCACCAGCGCATGGGCCCGCCCGCTCGCGTCGATCAGCGTCAAGGCGGTGAGCAGGCCCGCCCGATTGACCGGTTGGCGGCCCTGGCCTGTCGTGCATTCGATGATGCGTCCGGTGGCCGCCTCGCGCTTATGCTCGACCAGCCGCGCCAGGCTGCCGTCTGGCCTGCGCTCGAACACCCAAGCGTTGCCATTCAGATTGGCCATGCGATCAAGGTGCAGCGTCAGGGGCGCATCTTCCGGGAGGTCTTGCACGGTGGACTGCCAGCGTGCAGGCAAGGGGAATGCGTATTCGATGCCGGCGCGCGCGCGCAGGACCAGCCGGTCGTTCTGCAAGTACAGTGCATGTCCGTGCTGCCAGTCATAGGTGCGCCCTGGCCAACCACTGGCCTCGGGCATCGCATCGAAGGCCGTTGCGTGATCGGGGAAATACGCCGCGATACCGACCGCGCCTTCGTGCCGCATCAGCTCCAGACGGATGTCGGCCGGGCTCTGCCAGCCCAACCCGATCGCGCCACAGCGCGTGTCGTGGCTGGCGTAGTAGCGGTCCCACACCAGCGGCAGCCTGCCCGCCACCGTGAAGTCGTGCTGCTGCACGACCACCTCGCCTGTAATTGAATCGACTGGTTCCGCATCCAGCACCTTGCAGCGCAGGAAGCCGGGTTTCAGATGCAGCTTGTCGGCCAGCTTTTTTGCCCACGCCGAGCCCCGGAACGCCTTGAACAACCCCTTCGCCGCTGCAGCCATGTTGATGATCGGCGGCCCACCCACCAGCACCGGCCGTCCGACCGGAATCGGCAGCATCACCGAACTGGGCATCGACGGATAGGTCCGGTCCGTATGCGCACTATTGTGCGGAGGCGGCTCCATGCCGACCGACCAGCAGCTCAACGCCTGCAGCGCCATGTACGACATCGGATCATTGTTGGCAAGCACGGTCCGGCTGCCCATGAATGATTCCCCGTCGTTCGATGGCTCCGGATTTTCCGCCGGCGGCGGCACAAACGATTCGCCAAGGGGGAAATGCAACCCCGGCACGTGATAGGCGTGCGTCCCGGCCGTGGCCCTCAGCATTCCGTTCACGAAGATCGGCCTGCCACTGCTGCCTCCCGTGCTGACGCTGGAGCCGAGCGCATCATCTACCCGGCTCTTGATTGCCTTGCCTGCCTTCTCAAGCGTCAGTCCTTCTGCAACGATCGGGTTGTCCTTGAAGTCCGGCAGCTTGCCGTCCCCGGCCAAGTCGTTGAGCTGCTGCTGCGCTTCATCGGCCAGGTGCTCCAGCTTCTTCACATCGTCGGGATGATCAGCGATGTACTCGGTCACCTTCTCCTCGACAAGCATCATCGCGATGCTGCCAACCACGCCTTTCGCCGCTTCGACATACTCCCGCAGGTCGAGCATGAACCCGACATGGGGGTGCGGCAGGAACACCGGCGGCGTCCCCGGCGTGACCAGTACCGAATGAACATCGACCCCGACAACGGGATCCAGATGCTTGACCGCCAGCAGTCCCACGCCACTCTCCCCGCTCAGCGCCCGCTGCGCAACGCGGCAACCTTGTCGCTGAGTTCATTGCGCCGGCGGTCGAATTCACCGACCTGTTTGACCATCCACTCCACGACAAACCGCAGGTTGCTATTCGGCCGCATCGATTCATCCATCAGAAGTCCCGCATCAAGCGCATTGAACCCGGCTTCCAGCGCATGCTCGCACTCCCCCGCCTTCTCCCAGCACACCGCGCTCATGCGCCACGCCTCGACGGTCATCAGCGCGTCTTGCGCAGCCACGGTTGACGCCGCCGCGCGTTCGTAGCAATACGCCGCATGCGCGAAATCTTTGTGCATCAGGTGCACGCTCGCTTCGCCAAACAGGCCGTTTGCGACAAGCTTGTGCCCGGCCGGATGCCCTGCTTCGACCGCGCGCATGCCGCTGTCGGCAGCGCTGCGGTATGCATCGATCGCGTGCTCCCGGTCACGCCATTTCAGATATGCGGCCCCCGCAATCAGATGCACGACAACGCACTGGTCAAACCACTGCTCGCGTTCCGCAACCTTCATCGCCGCCGTGCGCAAGTCCTCGAGCCGAGCCGGATTGCCGCTTTCGATCGTCTCGGTCAGCATCACAAATTGCCGCCGGAATTCGCCGCTCGCCCCTCGCTCACCGGATTCCGCCAGCAATTCGCGCGGCACGCTCGCCATCGAATACTTGCCGTGCACGATGCGCACAGCGGCCGGTTGCCGTTGCATCAGTGCTGCGAACGGCGCGGTATCCATGCGCGGCAAGACAAAGCGCACACGTTCGCCAAGCTTCGGAGCGGCCGCGATGATTGACAATAGACCATCCATCCAGCGCACCCATGCTGCGTCGTTACGCACTTTCGCCGGCTCCAGCACGAACACCATTGACGGAAAAATGTCCAGATGGTGTTGCATCAGACTGTCGGCAACCTTGAGCAAATACAGCACGGGATGCGTTCCGTCGCTGGGCGGTGCTTGCCAATCGGCGCGCACGCCCTGCGCAAGGGATGCCTCACGCCGGCTGTCGTAGAAGGCGATGAGTTCGTCCGTCAGCGCCTTCGCATAGCTCGATTCATCGACGAACGATGCGCGCATCGTCCGCACCGCACACGACGTTTCATCTTGAACCTGGAAATACAGCCGCACGAGCTGTGCGTCCGTTTCGTCGGTCTGCCAGACCATCAACCGCGCGGCCTTGTCCTGCGCGAAACGCGTCCAGTCCGTATGCGCGTCCATGAATCTGCGTTCCACCGGATTGGTTGGCTGCCAGTTCTGCATTCGCGCGGGCCTCCGTCACGGATTCAATTTCAAGATGGTGCCTTCGACCGTGTGCTCGCCCGTGGCGGACGATGTCACCGTCTTGCCGTTCACGCTGTGGCTTTCCGTGCCGGTCGATGCGACGTTGACACCCTGGATCGTGATCGTGCCATCGCGCTTCATCACGATGCTCGACATCCCGCAGATGAGCGCAAGCTGGTCGCCCGCATTGACGAGCATCTGGTGCTGCACGCTGGTGGTGTGGTTTGCACCAACACTGACGGTGTGCTCACCGCCGACCATGAGGGTATGCGCGTTCGCAATCGTCGACGTCCGCGTACCGATCTCCTCGGTATGCGACGAAGCAACCAGCGTCTTCATGTCCTGCGACGTTGTCTGATAAAGCTGCCCGACGTTCAGCGCCTTGCCTTCGCCGATCGTTTCCGTCTTGCCATGCGTGACCGTTTCCGTGTGGCTGCCGCCAATCGTTGCCTCGCGATCCGATGTGATCGTCACGGTCTCCTTCTTCCCGACCGTTCGCGTCCGGTTCCCACCAACCCCATGCGTCTCATCCACTCCGATCTGCGCAACCCGGTTCTTGCCGATATTCACCGTCTCGTTCTGCCCGACGCTCCTCTGCCGGTTGTTCTTTACCTGCATCGTCTCGTTATTCCCGACTGTATGCGTATGGTTATTCCCCACCGACAGCGAATGATCGAGTTCCGTCTCCGCATCGAAATTCCGTTCCGCGTGCATCCACAGCTGTTCCGCGCCTTTCTTGTCTTCGAACCGGAACGCATTCGCATGCTCGGTCGTCCCGCCCGGCGACGACCGCGACAGCAGCCCGCTTTGCGTCGCACTCCCCGGCAACCCCCAAGGTGGCATCTTCTCGCCGTTGTAGACGCGCCCCGTCACGATCGGGTCGTCGGGGTTGCCGTTCAGGAAATCCACGACCACCTCGTCGCCGACGCGGGGAATCTGCACACCGCCGAACCCGCTGCCCGCCCACGGGCTCGATACGCGGACCCAGCACGACGAGTTCTGGTCCGACTGCCCATAGCGGTCCCAACGGAACTGCAGCTTCACCCGGCCATACTGATCCGTCCAGATCTCCTGCCCGGCGGGGCCGACGACCGTGGCCGTCTGCGGCCCATGCGTGCGTGGCACCGGCGTCGCGCGTGGGCTTCGGTAAGGCAGGCTCGACGGCTGCACCAGCATCTGTGTATCGTGCCGGACCTCGTTATCGCTATCGCTGTCGCTGTGGTCGGTGGCGTACGGGTTCTCCTGGAACCGGTATTGGCACCGCACGATCAGGTATTCACGGTTCTGGTCGTCGCGCGGGCAGCGTTCGAGCGTGAACAGGTAGCCGGGCGCCACGCCGCGCACGTTGGTGCTGGCGCTAGCGCGCTCATGCGCAGCCTGCAGTTCTTCGAGCCGCACACGGCCGTACTGCGTACCGGCCCCGTCATCGCGATAGCCTCCGGGCCACTCGAACGACGCATAGCCGTCGTGATCGTGCCCGCGCGGGTCCACCCGCTGCACCAGCAGATCGGCACGCGGCTTTGTGTAGTCGTAATCGCTGGCCTGGTGCTTGCCCGCGCTCACCTCCTGCGCCGGCAGCCAGCTGTCGATATGCTCCTGGTCGGCGATGGCCGTGCGGTCAGGGCCGATGAACGGGATCGTCGCATCCTGCGGTAGCGCGGTGTGGGACGCCATCGCATCGCACAGCATCAGCGTGTGCGCCTGAGCAGCGTGCTTGAAGTGGTAGTAGATGCCTTCAAACTCCATGAGCCGCGACACGAACGCAGCATCGGTTTCGTTGTACTGCACGCAGTATTCGCGCGGCACATACGTTTCCGTGAGCCGGTTTTCGATGGGGAACCCATAGGGCGCCAGAACTTCCTGCACGATCTGCGGGACGGTCTTGTCCTGGAAGATCCGGCAGTCCGAGCGCCGTGTGGCCAGCCACAGCCAGGGCCGGACCACCAGTTCGTAGGCATAGTGCCGAGCGGCCCGGCGGCCAGTCAGCGACGCGCGGGCAATCAGCCCATTCAGATAGCGCGGCGTGCCGTCCTGCTGTTCGACCTCCACGGTCACCGACTTGCCAAGCAGGTCGCGCAACGACAGGCTGTGGCTGTCGGCCAGCGCCTCAACGCGATACTCGAACAGATGCCCGAGCGCCTCCTCGCCTTCCAGCCGGTAGAACTTCAGCGAATCGCCTAGGGGGCTGATCAGTGTGAAAATTCGAGACATGCTGCCCTCTCTTCCTCGAACCCATAGGCGAATTCACCGGCGGCCGCGCTTACCTCGATCGCGGCCAGCGCACGCCCTTCGATTGTCGTGCACAGAATTTCTCGACTGATGCGAGGCAGGATGGTGTGATTCAGGATCGCGTCGACCATGCGGCCACCCGATTCGATCGTGCGGCATCGTTCGACAATCATGGCGGTGGCCGACGCGGTGCAGGTCAACCGAATGCCGTGGTTCGCTTCGATGCGCCGCTCGATGCGCCGCAGTTGCAGGTCAACGATGCGCGTGAGCATCGCATCCGACAAGGGGTAGTACGGAACCACGGTCAGCCGCCCGAGCAGCGCGGCAGGAAACACTTCCAGCAATGGTGCGCGCAGTGTGTCCGCAAGCGTCTGCGCATCCGGCGGCCGCTGCGGATCGTGGCACAGCCGCATGACCTGTTCCGTGCCTACGTTGGATGTGAGGATGATCACCGTATTGCGGAAATTGATGAACCGCCCCTCCCCGTCCTCCATCCAGCCTTTGTCGAACACCTGGAAGAAGATCTCGTGCACGTCGCGATGCGCTTTCTCGATTTCGTCGAGCAGGACCACACTGTAGGGCCGCCGCCGCACCGCTTCGGTCAGCACGCCGCCTTGACCATAGCCGACATAGCCGGGCGGCGCACCCTTCAGGGTCGACACGGTATGCGCTTCCTGAAACTCGCTCATGTTGATGGTGATGGCGTTGTGCTCACCTCCATACAGCACGTCGGCCAGCGCCAGCGCGGTCTCGGTCTTGCCTACGCCAGAGGGGCCGCACAGCAGAAAGACCCCGTGCGGCTTCACCGGGTTGTCCAGCCGCGCACGCGCGATCTGGATGCGCTCGGCGATCATCTGAATGGCATGGTGTTGCCCGATCACGCGCTCGCCAAGCGTGTCGGCCAGCCGCAGCACCGCTTGTGTCTCGTTGCGCACCATGCGACCGACCGGGATTCCTGTCCAGTCGGCCACCACGGCAGCCACTGCGTGCGCATCCACCGCGGGCAACACGAGCGGCGTCTCGCCTTGAAGCGCACGGAGCTCGCGCAAGGCTGCGTCAAGCTGAGCCTGCGCCGCGGCACGCTCAGATGCCTCCATGGCTTGCCGCGATACCGCATCGAGCAACTCGGTACGCCGCGCGACGATGGCGGACAGCGCCTCCCGCTCGGCCTGCCAGCGCGATTCCAGCTCGCCGAGCACGGTGGTTTCCTGGGCGATCTCGGTATCGAGGCTCGCCAGCCGCGACGTGTCACCCAAGCCGATCGAGCACTCGCGTTCGACCATCGTGCGCTCCACCTGCAGGCTGGCAATGCGGCGCCGGCTGTCCTCAATCGGCGCCGGCACACTGTGCTGGCTCACGGCCACGCGAGCGCATGCGGTATCGAGCAGGCTGATCGCCTTGTCGGGCAACTGGCGCGCCGGAATATACCGATGCGACAAAGACACGGCGGCATCCAGCGCTTCGCCCAGCACAAGCACGCGGTGGTGCTGCTCCAGCTTCGTCGCCAGCCCACGCAGCATGGTCAGCGCGGCGTCCTCTTCCGGCTCCTGCACCTGGATCAGTTGGAACCGCCGCGTCAGCGCGGGATCTTTCTCGAAGTACTGCTTATATTCGGACCATGTCGTCGCGCCGATCGTGCGCAGGTGCCCACGCGCGAGCGCCGGTTTTAGCAGGTTCGCCGCATCGCCTGTACCGGCGGCACCTCCGGCACCGACGAGCGTGTGGATTTCGTCGATGAACAGGATCGTGGTCCGCTCGCTCGACATCACCTCATCGATCACCTCGCGCAGACGGCTCTCGAACTCGCCTTTGACGCTGGCACCAGCCAGCAGCAGGCCGATGTCCAGCAGGTGCAGTTCAACGTCCTGCAAGGCCGGCGGCACATCGCCTGCCGCGATGCGCAGCGCGAAGCCCTCTGCGACAGCGGTTTTCCCGACGCCCGCCTCGCCGACGAGCAAGGGATTATTCTGCCGCCGTCGCAGCAGAATATCGATGATCTGGCGGATCTCGCTATCGCGGCCGACGACCGGGTCGATCTCGCCCGCGCGCGCGCGCGCTGTCAGGTCGACTGCGTAGCGGCCGAGCGCGGAACCGTCCCGGCGGGCTGCAGGCAGCGTGTCGGGCAACGGTGCTTCCTCGGGCGAGCCGGTCACGATCAGGTTGAGCTTGTCGGCCAGCACGTCAGGAACGATGCGCTCGAAGTCGCGTGCGATCGCATACAGCACGTTGCGTAGCGGCGGCGTCTTGACCAGACCGAGTAACAGCATCGCACCACGAATGTGGGTGGCGTCGTATTTGAGCGTGGCGTAGACCCACGCGCGCTCGACTGCGTCGTCAATGTGCGCGGACAGGTCCGATACCGAGCCGGCGCCGCGCGGCAAGCGCTCCAGCGTGCCGATCAGGCTTCGCTCGACCGCACCGGCATCGATCTCGAAGTGCCGCAGGATGCAATGCAGGTCACTGTCCTGGCGCTGAATCATCTGGTGCAGCCAGTGAGCAAGCTCAACATAGGGGTTGCCGCGCAGCCGGCAAAAGCCAGTGGCCTGCTCCAGCGTTTGGTAGAGGAACGGGTTCAGCTTGCCGAACAGGCTGACTCGGGCAATGTCGGACATAGTGGTATGCGTTCAGCGGAGTTCAGGGAGATGGAGGCCCGCCCGCGCGCGAGGCTAGGCCAGCCGGCGGCGGCTCAGGATGCCGAACCGTGTAGTCGAGCACCAGATCGCGCGCAGGTCCGGGAGCGAGGCGCGATCCAATCCACGTGCTGCGGCCAAGTTCATGCGTGCCGCCGAGCGCCAGCGCCGGCACTTCGTCGTGTGCGAGTTCGAGCTGGACATCCCAGTCGAATTCGATACCGGCATACTCGCGCACCCACTGCCTCAGTGGCCGTTCATAGGTTCCGCCCGGCAGAAATTGGCGGTATTGCGCGAGCGTCAGCGGCCCGAGCACGATACGCACGCGCGACTGCGCGTCCCGCACCGCGCAGCCCAGCACCATGCCGCCGAGCGGCGGTACCGACGCATCGGCACGCAACGCACTACGCTGGGCACGATCGACGCGTATCCACTGTGCGACGTGCTCGACCACACGGGCCGGCACGTCAAAGTGGCACCGCACTATCTGGACGAGCCCTTCCGGATTGCGCGTATGCCGGATCAGATGGCCGGCGTGAAAGTACCGCGCATGGGGGGCGATGCAGTCCGCGGCACGGCTGGTGGTTTCTGGCGATGAGCGGCCGATCAGGCTCGCGAGGTATGCATCGAAGCGTGCGCGCTCGGGGCGGTCGAGACTGACCGTGGGTTGTGCATCCGCCCAGGCACGATAGAACAGCACGATCAGCCGGTGATGAAACACATCCGCGAACGCGGTGAAGGTCGGGTCATCCCACTGTGTCAGCCGCTCGTGTGCATACTCGGTCAGATGCAGCGGCAGCGGCCCGTTCGGCCCGAACAGCCCGAAGCCATTAATCAAGAGATGGGGACGCTCGCCGTCATCGCGCACGGCTGCCAGCATTGCCGGCGCAAACGCAAGCGAGGGCGTCTCGCCGAGCCTGACAGGCTCATCCCGCGGATGTGTCGCCTGGCCGAGTGGAGCATGATCGGGCGAGAGTGCGTCCAGCCAGCGCAATGCTTGGAATAGATCGTAGGCATGCGGCGACTTCTGCAAGCCTCGGCACCAGGCATCGCGCCGTGCCGCATCGGCAGGTGGCAGAGAAACGGACGTCATATCACAGGCCGACAACCGACACGGGATGGCCATTGCGCCAGTGGCCCGCGCTGAAGGCTGCGCAGGGCACATTCGGCAAAGGCGTTGATCGACACATGCCGCGCGAAGAACTGTTCGAGCACCGCGCCTAGCAGATACGGACTCTCTCCGGAGAACGCCTGATCGTCGACCGTGACTTCGACCTGCACCCCACGCCCGAACATGATCGGCCCCGCCGCCGGAAGACGGCGGAAGACCGGCCGGAAGGCGACACGGTGTACGCCTTCGATCTGCTTGTGCATGGCTGCGTCGGTCGGGTCTGCGTGCAGGTCGAGCAACTCGCGCAGCACCCGTGCGCCCTCTTCGTCGTCGAGATCGGTCAGCGTATGGCGCGCGAGCCCCAGATGCGAGATCAGCCGCCAAGCGCTCTGCGCTTCGCCGATCGGCGCGCGGGGTCGCGTCGGCCCGCGCACTAGCGCAATCCGCTCCACTGGCGCCGAGACCTTCATTGAGAACCGACAGGCATCGCCCGGCGGCAGCAGCAGCGCGAGATCGCGATTGGTACACAGCGTGTCGACGCTGAGATAGCGCATCGCCTCATCGAACGGCGCGTACTGGCTGTCCACCAGCGAAAGAAAGGTCTCGCTGCCCGCATACCCAGTACGGGTGCCGTTGGCGCGGGCCTGCGCAGACACCAGCCGAGGTTCGCGGCGTGTCGCGTAGTACGCGTTGAAGTTGCCGCTGTCGCGGCCGAAGGAGGCATGGAATGGCCGGAATTCCCGCGCCTGTCCGTCTTCGCGTTGCTCGCTGACCAGGCGCTCGACTGCGTACACCTCATAGTCGAGCGGTCGGCTACGGTCCACCACCACATGATGCTCACGCACAGCGGGCGTGACCGCCAGGCGGTCCGCGCGCCGGGCGAACAGGTTGACCACCGGGGTACAGTGCAGCGCCAGGTGCCGCGTATCGACGGTGCTTTCAAGCTCCGCGTCATGCCGGCCCAGCAACAGGGTCAGATCGAACTCGTCGCCGCTGGCGCGCGCGAGCGCCGGCCGCAAGCCGTTGATGCTGAAGAACAGAAAGCGGGCCGGAAACGCGAAGTACTCGCGCAGCAGCCGATAGCCGTGGAAACTCCGGCCGTCGTCCGGCAACAGGGCCTCGTTGGCTGCGAAACCCTGATGCACGATCGCTTCCCGCCCCATGATGTGCAGCCACCGGGCAGGATGGCTCGGCTCATGGCACACGACGCCCAGCGTATGGGCCGTCGCCAGTTCCAGCAGTTGCAGTGCCGCTTTGTCCGGACCGGCACAATGGAATACCAACTGGTCGAGAGACAGCTGCGCCAGCTTCGCGGCGCCACGCACCTTGAGCCGGATGCGCAATGCCGCACGCACCGCGCTGCGCTGTGCGAACCCGGCCAGTGGCAGGTCTGCCGGTACCCCACTCAGCTTCACCCGCGTCAGTTCCAGCGGCCACAGCGTCAGATCGTGTGCCGTGCGGAATTCGCATGCGGTCTGCTCGCCTTCTGCCACCGGCGCCTGAAGCGCCGTCCCGGCCGGCAGCTGATAGCCTTGCGTGAGACTGCCCTCGTTCATGATCGGCGTGAACTGCGCGATGCCCATCGCCGGCAGCGGCGCAAGATACCCGGGGTAGACCGCCTCCAGCAGCGCTTGCGTGAAGCGCGGAAATTCCGCGTCCATCTTCAATTGCACGCGCGCGGTCAGGAAGCTGAAGCCTTCGAGCAAGCGCTCGACGTACGGGTCCGGTGGCCCGGCATCGTGCATACGCAGGCGCGCGGCCACCTTCGGGAACTGTTCGGCGAACTCGGCCCCGAGCTCGCGCAGATAGGCCAATTCGCGGTTGTAGTAATCGAGCAGACGGGTATCCATCAATTCAGGCACCAGTCACGGATTGCAGGAAGACCGCGCCTGTCTCCAGATCCAGGTCCGAACGCAGCACGAATTCCACGGGATAAGGCACTGACCACAGCGTCCCCCTGATCTCGAACATCAGCACGTTCTGGCGCCACCCCGGCGCGGCATTGCCCGCCCCGCCCTCGGGCAGCCCGCGCACCTCAACACTGTCCGGCATGATGCGCGGCTCAAAGCGCAGGATGGCATTGCGCATTGACGTCTCGATCTCCATCAGTTCGAGGCCCGATATCTGCCGCCCGGCAAGGGGACGTATGCCGTAGTTGAGGACAGAGGCACGCGCCTGCTCGAATGCGGACCAATCCGTCAGCCCGTCTTCCGCGTTGGCCGTATTGAGCAGCCAGGTCAGGTCGCGCAGCACTGCCGCACGCAGGCGCTCGCCGTCGATCATCTGTGCGTCAGGCGACTCAGCGCGCTGCTGCGGCGCCGTGTCGGTCAGGCGATCGAGCAGCGCTGGCTGGAGCCGGTCGTGGGCCTTGCTGGCCGCGCGCATGCCGATGCGCCCCGGGCGGCGGAATAGCGTGTCTTCCATGCGGCAGTCCTGTCCCGTCACATTTCTACGTTTTCCTTGATGTTCCAGCCCACCGACACTTCGGCGCCCTTGCCGCCGTTGTCGTTCTGCTGCCAGTACTGCTTCTTGACCTTGGCCGCCTGAAAGCCGTAGTGCATCAGCAGGCGATCGGCCGCGTCGCTCGGATCCACCCCCGTCACCTGGGCCGAGGTGACGAGTACCTCCTGCAGGGTGACGCGCATGAATTCGATCTGCGTGCCCCCCGTCTTGCAGGCCGAAATTTCCACCGTGCCCAGGTGCTTGCCGTTCGCGCAGTTCTTGATCAGCGCGGTGGTGCCTTTATCCATGTAGGCCACCACCACCAGATCATTGAAGCTGGCCTTGCCGGCGTTGCCGCCGCTGCCGCTGGCCATGGCGCCCGGTTGGCTCGCACCCCACGAGAACGATTGGATATCGGTCCAGCCCTTGTGTTGCGCGTCCGCTGATTCACCGGTCACGCCATCGACTTTCATAAACATTGCTACGCCCATCGCTTGCTCCGCTTAGGTGGTTGACGATTGAGAGACATCAGGCCGCGGCTTTGGCCGACGGCAGCTTCGAGACCAGCCGCAGCGATACGGTGAGGCCTTCGAGTTGATAGTGGGGGCGCAGGAAAAATTTGGACGCGTAGTACCCAGGGTTGTCCTCAATGGCCTCGACGACGACTTGCGCAGCCGCCAGCGGCTTGCGCGCCTTGGTTTCCTGCGATGAGTTGAGGGGATCGCCATCGACGTAGTTCATGATCCAGTCGTTCAGCCAGCGTTCCATGTCTTCGCGTTCCTGAAACGACCCGATCTTGTCCCGCACGATGCACTTCAGGTAGTGCGCGAACCGGCAGCATGCGAACAGGTATGGCAGCCGGCCCGACAGGCGCGCATTGGCCGTGGCGTCGGCGTCGTGATACTCCGTCGGCTGCAGCAGCGATTGCGCACCGATGAACGCGGCGAAATCAGAATTCTTCCGGTGCACCAGCGGCATGAAGCCGTTCTTTGCCAGTTCGGCCTCGCGGCGGTCGCTGATGGCGATCTCAGTTGGGCATTTCTGGTCCACTCCGCCGTCGTCGGTGGGAAAGGTGTGGCACGGCAGGCCTTCCACCGCTCCGCCCGATTCCACCCCGCGGATGGACGAGCACCAGCCATACAGCTTGAACGAGCGGTTGATGTTGACCGCCATCGCATATGCCGAGTTGGACCACGTGTAGCGATCATGGCTGGCCGCCTCGGTTTCCTCTTCGAAATCGAATTCGTCAACCGGGTTGGTGCGCGCGCCGTATGGCAGGCGTGCCAGAAATCGCGGCATCGCCAGACCCACGTAGCGCGAGTCGTCGGACTGGCGCAGGCTGCGCCACGCGGCATATTCCGTGTTCTGGAAAATCTTCGTCAGATCGCGCGGGTTCGACAGTTCCTGCCACGAATCCATCTGCATCAGCTCGGGAGACGCACCACCAATGAACGGCGCATGCGCTGCTGCCGCAATCTTCGACAACTCGCCGAGCATCTCGACGTCGGGCGGGCTGTGATTGAAATGAAAATCACCGACGAGGCATCCGAACGGCTCGCCGCCGAACTGTCCGTACTCTTCTTCGTACACCTTGCGGAACAACGGGCTTTGATCCCACGCCACGCCCTTGTAGCGCTTGAGCGTGCGCGCCAGCTCCGCCTTCGACAGCGGCAGCACCTTGATCTTCAGCAGTTCATCGGTCTCGGTGTTGTTCACGAGGTGATGCAGCCCGCGCCACGCACCTTCGAGCGCCTGAAACTCCGGGTGGTGCAGGATCTGGTTGATCTGCGCGGTCAGCTTGCCATCGATCTCGGCAATGATCCGTTTGACCGAACTGTAGGCATCGGTCGTCATGCCGACCGTGTTCTCCAGCGCCTGCTGCGCCAGCGTACGCACCGCCCGCTCGACCGATTCGCGGGCCTGCTCGGTCTTGGGCTTGAATTCCTTCTGCAACAGCGCCGTAAATTCGTCGTGGGCGATAGCGTCGTGGGCGCTCCCCTGCGGGGTGGTCTGTACCTGATTCGTCATGATGGCTCCTGATCAGTGCTGGTCACCCGGCGTGGCTTGCGTCTCGGTCGTACCGTCCGCCGGCTGGGACGGGCTCACTAGCGCCTTCAGCAACCCCGGGTCGTTGATCGCGTTTTCGATCAGCTGTTCCGCGCCGTGCTTGCCGTCCATGTACGACAGCAGGTTCGACAACTCTGTGCGTGCTTCGAGCAGGCGACGCAGCGCGTCAACCTTGCGCGCAATCGCTGCCGGCGAGAAATCGTCGAGGCTCTCGAACGTCATGTCGATGTTCAGCATGCCCTCACCCGTCAGCGTGTTCGCCACCTGCAACGCAACGCGCGGCGCGACGGACTTCATGCGCTCATCGAAGTTGTCGATGTCGACTTCAAGAAACTTGCGCTCGGCCAATTCCGGCAGCGGCTCTGCCCGTTTGCCTGCCAGATCGGCCAGCACGCCCATCACGAACGGCAACTGCACCTTGCGTTCAGCGCCGTAGGCCTCGACGTCGTATTCGATCTGTACACGCGGTGCGCGGTTGCGGGCGATGAATTTCTGCCCACTGGCCGATGCCTTGCGTTTGGTCTCTTTCATAAGGTCCTCTCTGTGGCTTGCGCGATGATGAATAGCGTTGCCCGTCACTCGCTACGCGGATGCCCACTCAGCAAGTCCAGGCGGGGCAGGCTTTCGGGTGCGATGTCGCGGATGATTTCGTAGAAGTCCAGCGTGAGCAGCCGCTGTACACGGCGCAGCAGGATCGGTGCGGGATGGCTCGGCTCGTGCTGCTCGAAGTACCGGCACATCTTTTCGAGGCCAAACCGGACGTCGTCGCGGCTGGCGAACTCGGCGGCGCGCCACAGGTGAGTGGTGCTCGCGGCCGCTTTGTCATGCGCGGCGGCGCTATCGCCCGGATGGCCGGACGCCGACCCCGCATCCGCTTGCTCCGGGCTGGCGGCGGACAACACCTCGGCACGGATGCGGTGCAATGCCCGTTCGAAGTCACTCACCTCCGGCGACCATTCGGCGCCGAGCTGCGACGTCACGCGCTGGCGAATCGCATCCAGCGTGTCAAGCGCGTGAAGGCCGGCGCGCAATGCTGAATGCTCTTCGTTGCTGGCGCTGCGCAGATCGGCCTGCAGGCGGTCCCGCCCGCCGGGGTAGTGCTCCAGGTCAGCGCCCTGGCCGTCCAGCACCTGCTCGATGCTCTTCACGCTCAAGCGATCGAGCAGGTGCTGGCGGCGCGCAGCCCGTGCGCAGTCGTGGGCACCGATCACTTCTGCCAGCGCGTTCATGCGCGGGGTGGGGTCGTGCTCGTCACCGCTGCCAAACTGCGGATGCACCCCCTCCCACCATGCGTCCAGCAACCCGGCCATCAGCGCAAGGCCGTCCGCATAGCCGACAACGCCGCGCAGTTCGGTCCAGCTACGTGTCAAATGTGCCGCTACACGCAGATCTTTGGTCCGGCGCATCAGGTCGAGGGCGAGGCGTTCCACCGCCGCCCAATCGGGCGCCTCTGCGGGAATCACGGTGTCGCCGTACTGCTGTTCGGGCTTGCCTGTGGCGCTCTGTTCGAGCAGCAGGTAGTCCGGCTCATATTCGAGATTCGGCCCGCAGGGTGCGTCAGGCGCAACCTCGGCGAGCAGTGATTCGATCAATTCAGAGCGAGGCATGGGTCTTCCTGTCAGTGGCTGGGGTGCCGATAGCGCCATCACTCGAACGCGTATTCGATGCTGATCGGTTTGCTGCCCGCCTCGATCTTCAGCGTGCGCCGCAGCGGGGCGAAATTTCCATTTCGGATCTCGATCACGTAGAGGCCGGGACTCAGTACAAGCGATTTCAGCGGTGGGCTTACCCCGCGTTTGACGCCACCCACGTAGATCTCCCCCCAGGGCCGCACGCGAAAGCGCACCGCCACGGCATCGATGGGCCTGGGGGGCTGCTGCGGCAGCACGCCGCCGGCGGCCGCTGCATCGATTGGGGCCGCTCCGGGGGCCGCCGGCATCGGCACGACCACTTCCGATGCATCGAGACTGGCTGCCAACGCGTCGCTTGCGCTGGCGCCTGCTGAGCCAGCGTCGTTGCGGGCAAGCGGTGGAGACGCGTTGGCTGCCGCCACTGCAGGAGCAGCGACCGACGGCGACGCGGCCGGTGCCGGCGATGCTGCCTCGCGTTGCACGCTCGGTGGCACGGTCGCGCCACCGGGTCTGGCGCTTTCCGGAGCAGGCGTCGCCCCCGTTTGCGCGACCGTGGTCGCGAACCGGTGCGGCAGCCGGACAAGATTGACAACCCCGATTCCGACGATCACCACCGCAAGCAACACGCCGGCCCCATAGCGCACGTTCCTCCGCTGTGCCACGCTGCTCACCCAGTTGAGCATCCGGCGGGAATGCCCATCGGTCGTGACGGTCGGCGACCCAGGCGGTGCGGCATCGGCATCGGCATCGGCATTGTTATCAATATCGGGAGCGGGATCAGCCGCTGCCGGCGGGGATGGCGCCGCTGTTGCAGAGGCATCATCATTTCGTCGCACCGCCGCGTCGGTGGCTGGCGCCGAGGGCGGTGTATCAGGCGATGCATCGGGTGCGGCTGAGCCAGACCCTTCGACGTACGGTGCCTCCGGCTTCGGTTGTGGCGCTATATGCGGCGCAGTCTCACTATTTCTGGAGGGTTCGGGCGGCCTCTGCGCCGGCGCATAGGGTGTGTACTCGATGCCGTGCAGGCCGAGTTCCGCCGCAAATTCGGCGACCGATTCGGGACGGTCAGCAATACGCAACTGCAACGCATGATCGACCGCCGCGAGCAGCGCCGGGCTATAGCGCTCATGGAGCGACTGCACGCGGGTCGCGAGCGGCTGATAGTGATCCTGGATGCTGCGCACCACCGCAGCCGGCGGCAGTTCACTTGTGATGAGCGCGTGCATGACTGCGCCAAGCGCATAGAGGTCGGTCCAGGGTCCCTGCGTGAATGCCGGGTCATCGGTGTACTGCTCGATCGGCGCATAGCCGGGCTTGAGCATCATGCCGCTATCGTCGACCAGATCGCCGATCTTCTTGCGCGCTGCACCGAAGTCGAGCAGCACCGGCCCGCCATCGGGCCGGATCAGGATGTTGTCCAGCGAGATGTCCCGATGGAAGCACTGCGCGCGGTGCAGCGTGTCGAGTGCCCCCAGCAGGGCCGCGACGACGTTGCGCAATTGGGTCTCGTTCATCCGCACGCCGCTGTCCAACAACTGCTTGAACGTTTGCCCCTCATGGAACGGGGTCACCATGTATGCGGTGCCATGGCTTTCCCAGAAGTGCAGAACCTTGACCAGCCCAGGATGATCGAACTGCGCGAGCAGCCGTGCCTCATTGAGGAACGCGCTACGCCCTGCGTCGAAGGCCTGGTTGAACCGCTCAGCGCGCAGCGCAACGGTGTGGTCGCCACCCCGGATGGCGAGCATCGACGGCATGTATTCCTTGATGGCCACAACCCGTTGCAGCGTCCGGTCGAACGCGCGGTAGACGATCCCGAAACCGCCGATGCCAAGCACGGCGTCAAGTTGCAGTTCTCCCAAGCGATGGCCCATTGGCAGCGGCCGGGCCGCATGCTCGCTCGAGGCGCTGCCAGCGCCAGACGCTTGCTCCTGCTCTCTCGATATCTGCTCCATCATGCACTGCCTCTCTCTCTTGCGTGCGGCGCTGCCTTTGCGCGGCACCCGATCCAACCCGCTTGCCCTGTCGTCTTCATGTTCGTGCGTACCCCCCGACTTCGCCTCATGTGCCCGATTGCGGGCCAAACAGTCGAAGGAAAAACCCGGCATCCGGCACCCCGGTATGCGCTAGCGTGCGCAGCGCGGACCCATCGGCGCGATTGGTCCACCAAAAGCTGGTAGCGCCGTACGGGTCGAAATACTGCGAAAGGCCGGGCCACCCGATCGGAGCAATCGGCGTGACCGGCTCGGCCAGCACGCGCGCACCCTCTCCATTACGGGCGGCAACCCCGGTGTCGGCGCACAGCCGGGCCTGCGCCAGTGCCTGCTCCAGATGTTCGGGCGCGCGTGCATGGAGAATGGCGTCCAGCAACGTCGTTCCGACATGCCAATAGAACGGATCTGCGACGTCCGGCAGTTCCCTGCGGTAGTCGGACACGCGCATCGGCAGCGTCACGACCACCGGGTAGTAGCGCCCGACCCGGTCGCAGCTCGGTGCCAGGCAGCCGGGCTGGACCCAATGCGTTCCCGCGCCTGCGGGAATCAGGAAATTCCAGACCGGAGCCACGGTGTAGTAGCGTTCGATCTCGCCATCACCACGCTGCCGCATCGCGCTCATCCCTTGCTGGAGCCAGCGTTCCCACCAGTTGGCGAGCGCCTGCGGGAGCCTGCGGTTAACAAAGTCGCCCGAGCCAGGAATCTTTCCGTACCAGGCGGGCAGCGTGTCGCCGTCATCGAAACACATGGCGGCCCTCACAATTTCGCCGGACACGAGAACGACTCCATCTGCGGCAAGCGGAACGGGCTGCGAATGCTGCTGGCCGTGACCTGCAAGACCAGCGGCTTGCCGTCCACTGTGAAACTCGCCACCGTTTGCTCGGGCGCACGCCCTGCCGACAGCGCGGCCCGATCGAACAACCGGTGCAGCGCCCACGGCCCCTCGGTGACGAAGCCGCCGGCCGCTCCCGATGATCCCGAGACCTGCAGCCGGACCTGATTGCTGCCGCGCGTGCCAGGCCACTGCACCGTGGTCGGCACCTGCGGCCCGTGCGCATAGCGAACGATCTGCCCATCGACATCCAGCACCATCTCCGAGATGGCTGGATCCATGCTGATCGGCTTGATCTCGACCTTCATCTGCATGGTGCGCGCGCCGCCCGCGAAATACACATCGCGGATCACCGCGGCCTTTTCGAACGAGGCCAGTAGCGACGGATTGGCGCTGGCTGAATCGTCCGACCGGCGGTTGAAACGCCAGGGCCGGACGGAGGTGTCCACCAGCGATTGCAGGTTCTTCTGGAAGAAGTCGTCCATCAGGCCACCGGGTGCGAATAACTGCGCGAAATCCGCTGGGGCGACATCGCGCGACGCGCCGCGCGAAAAGGGATAGCGACCGTTGATCGCCTGCCGGCAGAACTCACCGATGTTGGCATTCGCGCGCTGCGCAACGTTGCGTTGCTCAACCGCGGCAACATTGCCGTTGGCCGCGTTCGATAGGTCGTACAGCATCTCGCGCAGCGGTGTCGGTAGCCGCCCGGCCTGCGCGCGGATTCTGTCCGGCACGTCGGATGGCGGCGGCAGCGCGCCGGAGCGCAGCGCATCGTCAGTGGCAGTAAGGTAGGTGTACAGCGCATCGAGCATCTTGACGACGTCATCCATCGGTGCGGTGGATTGCTCGCCCTTGCTGTTTGGTGCCAGTTGCCGCAGGCCGGAGAAATGGCTGTCCACGATCAGTTCAGGCTTGGCGGCAGGCTGCGCCGCTCGCCGCTCGCTCGCCGCCGGTGCAGCGAATATCTGAGACAGCGAGCTGCGCGCCTCATCCACTTTGTCCTCGGCGCGGGCTGAGATCGCACTGTCATCGCCGCCGGCCGTGCCGAGAGCCGTCTCGCTGGCCAGCGCCTTGACCAGTCGAACCAGCGGCGAATCCTTCGCTGACAAGGTGCGCGCGATCTGAATGCTTTGCGTCAGTGTCATGCCGCGCTGCAGGCTGATGTCGGCCAGGTAGTCGTCCCACGTCTTGATGTAATCGTTCAGGTATAGCTGGCGGATACCGCGCGTCCAGGCGTCGACATCCGCGGTGCTCGGCGCCCTGGTCGCCCCCAGGTTCAGCACCCAGCCCTCCTCTTTCCCGAACACATCGATCGCTTCGGCCAGGCGCGGCTCGAATGCGTTCCGATAACCCTCGGGCGTATAGAGGCCGGGCAAACTGTCATCGAGCGTCTTCCCGCTGCGGCGCCGGAACACCAGGGATGCGTCCGGACCCACGGCCCGCGCAACGCTAAAGTCATAGGCTGCGCTGCTTGCACGCAGCGTCCGCACGAGCTGGCCGTAGAGGCGCTGCGGAAAAGGAACCTGCCGCAGGCGGTCGCGCACGTCGGCAACGAGCCGCTCGTTCATCGCAAACGGCGACACCACCACCCGCTCGCCGAACAGCGCGGCGAGATGCGCGCGCAACGCTGCACGCTGCGCCGCCGGAAAATCTGCGGGCAGCAGCGGCGCCATTTCGAGATCTGAGACAGCCTGCACGAAGGCGGCGTTGTAGTGCACGCTGTCGTACAGCATCAGATAAGCCTTCAGCGCGGCATAGGCGTACTCGTTGTCGCCGGGCTTGGCATCGCGCAACGCCGCCTCCAGCTGGCGTGCCACGATCGGCAGCAGCACCCGCTCCAGCGCACGGCGGTAAGTGCCGTCGGCAGCCTCTTCGATCTTCGTTCCCTGGAACAGCCCCCAGCGGAAGGCCAGCGGCGGGTTTTTCACATCCAGACCCCCAGCCCCGGGCAACGCCCGCAGTTCGTCCAGAGCAACCAACAACTGCGAAAAGTCGGCCGTGTCGGTGAACTTGGCGCGACCCAGTTGGGCGTCCACCGCAGGAATGCGAGTGGCGACCTCGTCCAGATACGCGCGATTGCGCGAATAGCTGCGCAGCCACGCTGCAAGCACCAGGCAGCACACCAGGCCAAGTGCGACATAGCTTGCCATCGTCAGCACACGCCGCTGCTGATGCCAACGCAGATTGCTACCGGCCAGCGCAGCCTCGCGAAAGATGTGCTCCTGCAGCAGGCTCTTAAGGAAGAAGCTGCGTCCCGTTGACCCGGGTTGCGCCACCGGCGGCACCCCTTCGATTTTCAGATAACGCTTGATGCCACCCATGACACGATCGAATACCGTGCCTTCCTGGGTGCCGCTGGTCAGATAGACGCCACGCAGCAACGGCATCGGCTCGAAGCTGGACGTCGAGAACACTTCCGCCACGAACTGACCCAGCACATCCTGCAGATCGGCAAACTGCTGCGGCAGCAGATAGGACATCTCCCGATGCCGGGCATCCGTCTGCGCAGCCATCAGTTCCGGCAGCGCATCGTTGAGCCGCCGATGCAGCAACTGGTATTCGCGATCGAACGCGGTCCGCAGATCGAAGCCCGGTGCGGTGCTATCGTCCAACGCGAAGGTGAAACCCCAGACCTGGGCGCGCTCGGTGCGGCCAAAGGCGCTGAAGTATTCGGCAAAACCGGCCAGCAAATCTGCCTTCGTCACCAGCAGGTACACCGGAAACCGGATGCCAAGCTGGGTGCGCAGCTCCTGCAGGCGGCGGCGCAGCACCATCGCGTGCTGCGTGCGCTCCGCCTCGGACACGCCGAGCAGATCGGCCACACTGATCGTCAATATCGCGCCATTCAACGGCTGGCGCGCGCGATACTTCTTCAGCAGACCGATGAAGCCATTCCATTCGCCTTCATCCAGCGTGCGATTGCTTTCATGGGTCGTATAGCGGCCAGCGGTATCGATCAGTACGGCATCGTTCGTGAACCACCAATCGCAGTGGCGCGTACCGCCCACACCGCGAATTGCAGCGCGGCCGAACTGCTCGGCCAACGGAAAGCTGAGCCCGGAATTGACCAGGGCAGTGGTTTTTCCCGAGCCGGGTGCGCCGATGAACACGTACCAGGGCAGCTGGTACAAATACTGGCGCGACATGCGGTCGAGCCAGCGCGATGCGCCCTTGCGAACCCCTTCGGTGGATGCAAAGCTGACCTTCTTCAGCAGCGTGGCAGCTTCGTCAAAGCGACCGCGCAGCTCTTCCAGATTGGGCTCCGCCGCGCCCTGTGCCGCCGGAGGGAGCGCGCCCGTGCGCAACTGGTTGAGCATCTGGGCATTAAGCTGCGCCGCCCGCCAGTTGCGCCAGAGCATGCGCGCCGCCCAGATGGCAAACAGTACCGCGATTGTCACGCAGCGCGTCCCCACCCCTTCGAGAGGACGATGGTTCGCAAATGCCAGCAGGGGGCCAGCTATCCAGATCAAGGCAGCCAGTGCAACCAGGCCGATAAAGGTGGCGACCTCGCGCTGTCGCAACTGCCCCACGATGCGTTCGAGAAAGTGGCTCATGCTTACGGCGTCTCCCGTGTCGCCTGTGGCGTGCTGCCCTCCGGGGCCAGCATCAAGGTGATTTCGACGCGCCGATTACGCGCGCGGTTGGCGGGGCTATCGTTGGGCGCAATCGGATCCGTTGCACCCCGCCCTTCGGCAACGATCCGCTGCGGCTGGGCAAGCCGAGGCGCCAACAGGCTGCGGACCGCTTCGGCGCGTTCGCGCGAGAGATCCCAGTTCGACGCAAAGCGCACGGTGCGCACGGGCACATCGTCGGTATAGCCCGCCACGCGGACGCCACCTGACACGCTGTTCAATGCCTCGGCGATCCGGAACAGAACCGGCGCATAGCGATCGATCACCACCGTCGAACCTGACTCGAACAAGCCGTCGCCACGCAATACGATCACGCTGCGGTCGATGTCATCACGCACCGATACCAGCCCCGCTCGTACTTCCGGTTCCAGAAACTTTGCCAGGCGCGGTGGCAACGCCGACCGAGGTGCGGGCTGAGCTGGCATCAATTGCGGCAGATGCAGCGCATCAATCGCGGCAAACAGCTGATCCGAATGGTTCGCCAGCGCGAGACGCAAGCCGGCGAACACCCCAAAACCAATCAGCAGCGCCAGCACTGCGCACACCCACAGCGGCACAGCCGGACGCCGCGTGGCGGTACGCGTAGGTACATCGCGCCAATGCGGCGAAAGCGCCGGATCGAACTCGCCGCGCGCCGTGCGGATGGTCTGCACCAACTGCCGCCGCAACCCTTCGAGCTGTGAGCGTCCGTTGTCGATGACGCGATAGCGGCCCTCGAACCCCAGCGCCAGACAGAAGTACAGCAGTTCCAGCAGATCCAGATGCTGGCGGGGCTGATGCGACAGGCGCTCCAGCACCTGGAAGAACTTCTCGCCGCCCCACGTTTCGTTGTGGAACGACACCAGGAGACTGTGCGAAGACCAGACGCTGCCGCCCCACGGAGTCAGCGCCGCCGCTTCATCGAGCGCCGTGCAAAGGCAGTAACGCGCTGCCATGATCGCCTCTGAAGCAACGCCGGCCTGTTGAGCACGGGCCTCGAACTGCCGGATCTCCGTGACCAGATGCTCACGCAGCCACTCAGGGTTCGGATGATGCACGGTTGAACGGATTTGCGGCACGAGGTTCAGCAGCGGATTGGCCGCCGCAACCAGCGGGTTGCTGCCGCTGGTCACCCATTGGCCAGACGGCGCGTGCGCGTCTGACGCGCCCGGCGTGCTGTTGGTGGCCGCCGGCTGCATGCCGCCCGGATTAGGTGGAACGAAGCCGCCTGCGCCGGCCGCAAAGGAATCGGACGAAGAGTTCATCGGTAATGCCGCCTCTAACCACGAATCGCCCAGAACGCCATCGAAAGGCCGGGAAAGTCACCGGCGATATGGAACGCCAGCCCACCGGAGCGTTCGATCTGCTGCCACAGCGCGTTGTCTTTATCGATTTCGAAATAGGTATGGCCGGCGTGATAGGGAATCTGCCGAGGTGCGACCGGCAACTGACGCATGCCGATGCCTGGCAACTGCAACTGCACCAGATCGCGGATGCGCTCGACGGGGCCGAGCTTGGCCTGGGCTGGGAAACGTGTGCGCAGACCATCGGCTGGCACGTCGGCATGCACGGCCAGGACAAAACCAGCGTGCTCCCGCAAGGTCGGATCTGCGATCGTCGCCACCCTCACGCCATTGCCGATGTCCTGAAGTTCGATTTGGATAGCGTTCTGCTCCAGCACCGTCGATAGAGAACGACGCAACTCCGCGATCAACGCGCCGAAGCACGCGCGCAAGTCGTCGTGGCAGTACACGGGCAGCACCAACGGGCGTCGCCCCGGTGCGGTGAAGGTGCTGAGATCACAGGCCAGCTTCAGCCAATCGCGAAAGAGCGACTCCGGGTGTGCTGCCACACTTTGCTGCGCATGCCACGACAGCGCGAGGTATCGGTTGACCAACTGCAACAGCAGGAAATCAGCCACCTCGGACACGCCCCCGCGGCCCGGCTGCGAAAGCCGTTCGGCAAGCGCCTCGCTGCGCTGGTTGAGCAGCCCATGCAACTCGCGCGTGTGGCGCAGCAGTACGGGATCGCGCCCCCCCACCAAGCGTGGAGGAATGTAGCTGTCATCGACCAGCAACGCCCCATTGGACGTGCGCTCAATGACGTGGATCACACCGAGCGCCTGCCAGTCTCCAGTCAATTCGGTTTCGAGCATCAACCTCACGTTGAGACGACCGGTCTGGAGAAGTGCCGGGCCCAGCGCGACCGTATTCGTATCGGCCACCTCATGCTCACGCACCACATAGCGGGCAAGCTCGGTATGCTCCGGCGCACCAAACGAGACTTCTTCTGCGCCACCGCGCCACAACGGGAGCGCTAGCACAACGCATTGGTCTTTCGCATCGGCCGGTACGTCGAACGGCTCTGGGCAGTCCTGTATGTGCGCCAGATTGAATGGCGTCCCATCACGCATGACCCCCGATGCGGCCAGCAAGGCAACCTTGCCGAGCGCGAGCAGTTCCCGATCGATCTCCAGTTCGTCGAATCCCCAGAAGAAGCTCTGGAAGGGTTCGCACCGCAGGCGAATGTATTGCTCCCAGTGGCGTTCGAGCTGCTGGAAATGCTGCGGACGCAGGAACATTCCCTCCGTCCAGACTACGCGCTGACGCAACGCCACCACGGGCGCCGGAGAAAACAGCGATTCGTTCATGGCCGGGCTTGCGTGTCGTGGCCGAACGCGATGCCGCCATTCCTGACGGTGATCGGCAGATTGATCTCGTCCGCCGAGCCCGACCAAAACCGGTAGGGGCTCGTGCGCTTGGCCTGCGGCAGAGGCAGGCTCAGTTTCCAGCGACTCTTTTCAAGCAGTCGGTATTCGGCAACCACACCCACCGCGTGCGCATCGACATTGCCGGAGTAGTGCAACGTGCGCGAGTCCCCCGGCTGAAGGATCACCCGCTCGACGCCCAGCAGTTCCCCGCCGAGTGCGCTTTCCGGCTTGTCCTGCAGCGAGAAGAAGTCGGCACTGTCGAATGCCGAGGCCGCCCTCAATTGAAATACTTTCAAGACGATCGGTGCAGGCTTTCGGTTGGAATCCGGATTGGCATCCGCGGCAACATTGAATGTGACCGAATACGGCACAGCGGTCCGCTCGGGGGTGCGACATCCGGTTAACTGGAGCACACCCACAGACATGGAAACAACACCGACAATAATGCACGGTCTCATTTACTTTCTTTCATGATCGAATTAATCACATTAGCAAAAGAACCATGTGACATAAAAAATTCTTTACACGGACTCAACAAATAGTAATCTCGGTAAAAATTGCAATCAAAAAATAAAAATCACATGGGAGAATTAGTCGTGTTTCTTTTTTTCAAAGAAAAGGAATTGCCTCCACACAAGGGGCGAGCGCGCGCCACCGCGCGCCCTTCCTGCCTCTGGAGGGGGGCCCGCCCCTTTATCGCTAGCTTCGCGAGGCGAGTGAAGATATCAACGCTATGTGAATGTGAGCTTGGCCAGATAAGCTGCAGCCGCCAAAAGTCAGGCAACTATAGTGCAACGTTTTCCGTCCGCAAGTCGAAGTTTGGAACTCACTAAAAAATTAGCGCGCACGAATGAAACAAGATGTACCTTAATTATCCGACCGCATATCGCCGGGGACTAGAATCCCGCTATCTTGCGATTTACTCTGCTCTCAGCCTCCATCCATTCCCGTGAAATGAAGCACTCGCCATTTTTCTATCTTGTTTTCAGCATTGCGCTAGGCACCGGAGGCTGTGCAACGACATCACCGACGCAATCCATGGCACGGGCACGGGTCGACAGCGCCCAAGTCGCATACAGCGCCGGCGACTACGCGCGCACGATTTCGCTACTGGGCCACGCCCCCGAGATCGACAGTGCGAATGCCGACACGCGAATCGAGGCGCACAAGCTCTTGGCGTTCAGCTATTGCGTCACGAATCGCGTCGCGCTATGCCGCAGCGAGTTCGCAAAGATCCTCGACATCAATCCCCGCTTTGAGCTGACCGCCGCAGAACGGGGGCATCCGGTGTGGGGGCCCGCGTTCGAGTTTGTGCGACACAAGCGCATGGCGGCGTCATAAGCAGCACAGACCGATTCGAACGCTCCCCCTATTCGACGATGTACTGACTATGCAACTGACCGTTATCGAGCACGCCGGTCAACCCGTGGGCCGCGACGATCGAACCGTTGTCGTGTTTCGCCCGCCCGGCGGAACCATCGGCAGAGATCACGACAACCATCTCGTGCTGCAGGATGACACGCGCCAGATCTCGCGGCTGCAAGCGCTGCTGCAGGTCGCGGAGGACGCCTGCTCCCTGAAGAACCTCAGCAGCGTCTCCCCGATTGAAATCAACCGCACCCCGATCGGATATGCGCAGGCTTCGCGCCTGAATGTGGGCGACATCGTCCGCATCGGCCCCTACCTGCTGCGCGCCGAACTGGACAGCGCCGCCGACCCGCGCATGATCGTGGACGGCGCTACCCCACACACCGGTGCGAAAAGCATGCGCAACAAGTTGCGCGATGTCCTGCATGCGCACTTCGGCAGCAAGGATGCGGCCGATGTAGAGTCAACCGCGCAACCACCGCTTCAGGTCGCCACGCCCGACCAGCGGCGTCCATCGGCGGCGCCAACGCACGATCTGCAGCAGTTATCGACCGACCCGCTCGATCTATTTGCGCCGACATCGCGGGATGGCGTGGATGCGCTGTCCGGCCCGGCGACACCCGGACCCGATCGCACCTTGCAGTTGGAGCAGCCTCCGCAGCGACCTCAGGCGGTACCGCCCATCACTCAGGCCGATCATGCCCCGGATTGGGCGAGCCATGTCCGCATTCCCCAAGCGGTGCCGGCACCGTCTGCTCCGCGCGTTTCCGACCATGCGACCGACGCGACCGCACCCAGAGCGGCTCCAGACCCAGCACAGCCGGTCATCCCGGATACCTTATGGCGCGCGTTCTTTGAAGGTGCCGGGCTGGATGCCTCTGCGCAGCCCCCACAATGGTCGGAGGAACAGTTATTCATCGCCGGTCAGCTACTGGCATTGTTTGCGAATGGCACCGTAGAGCTGCTGTCATCGCGCAGCATCCTGAAGCGCGAGGTCAAGGCAGACATGACGATGCTGCTGGACCGCGAAAACAACCCGCTCAAACTGCTGCCCGACGGCAGCGCGGTGCTAAGGCAGATGTTCGGCCTGCCATTCCCGGGGTTCATGTCGCCGCAGAACGCGGTGAGCGACGCATTCCAGGATCTGCACGCCCACCAGATCGGCATGGTGGCCGGCATGCGCGCGGCACTGATGGATTTGCTGGCCCGCTTCGCGCCGCCGCGCCTGCGCGAGCGCGACAACCCACCTCGGTGGTATGAGCTCGGTGTGCCGGCGCTGTACAAGGCACGTTTGTGGGATCGGTATGCCACGATCCACCGCGAGACCGTCTTCGCCATCGAAGATGATTTCGCATCCGTCTTCGGCAAAGCCTTTCTTACCGCCTACGATGCGGAAGTTGAGCGCTACCGCGGCCGCACCCGCGGCTGAACTGCGATCACATGAAGATATCGCACGCGCAGTTCTCCCATGCGGGAAGCCGGCAGGAAAACCAAGATGCAATCGGACATGTCAGCCGGGAGCCCTACAGTTGCTTCGTTATCAGTGATGGTGTGGCAGGTAGCCCCGGCGGCGAGGTTGCCTCGCAGTTGGCCATCTCGACCCTGCTGGCTTGCGCCGGCCAGTATGCCGGCCAGCCAGAAGTGACACTGCGCACCGCCATCGATACGGCGAATAGCGCAATCCTGGCCGAACAGAGGCGGGATTCTGCACAAGACCGCATGGCCGCCACCGTGGCGGCACTGCTCATCGATCGACAACAGTGCATCGCCCAATGGGCGCATCTGGGTGACAGCCGCCTGTATCGGTTCCGCCGCGGTCTGCTGGCCGAGCGCACGCGCGATCACACTCTCGTGCAGCAGCTTGCGGACGCCGGTCATGCGGTTCATGCCGACATCAGCCCATCCTTGCTGCACCGTGCGCTTGGTGCCCAGGCCAATGCCGAACCGAACATTGGCGAAGCCGTGCCAATACGCGATGGCGACGCCTTCCTCCTTTGCACCGACGGCGTCTGGCAGCAATTGCCGGATCGCACGATCGAACACTGCCTGCGCATCGTGCATACGGTCGATGACTGGCTTGTGCTGCTTGCCGAAGAGGTCCGCAAGCATGGCCGCGCCTCCGCACACATGGACAACTACTCGGCGCTTGCCGTGTGGATCGGCAACCCCGCGCAAGTGACACTGGCGGCAATCCCATAGCGATCGCCGCCGTCCATCAAATCAACGCCTCCATCGCCCGCTATGTTGAAAGCCTCCATGACCGTTCCACACGTGACCATCGACAGCATCCAAGCTCTTGGCGGCCCCGGAAATGGCCCTGCCGGACACTCGTTTGCCCTGCTGGCACAACTCAACGTGCGTCCAAGAAATCTCGGCGCCCTGGCTGGCGAAGGGATCGACTGCCCGCAACTCGTCTGGAGCGAAACCATCGAGTGGTTTGAATTCGACGCGAACGCCGATACGTGGATTCATCGCGGCGAGGAAACGAAGGACATGTACGAAGTGAACTCCGCCTCCAGAACCTTCCTGCATTGGAACGGCTACCGCTACACGTTCTCGAAAGACTCGCCCAACGCCCCCGCGGAATTGCGCGCCACCACGAGCGAGAAGGACACCAAGCATTGGATTGCCCGCAACGGGTTCCAGTGGAATCTGCCAATCGTCGATACGCCGCGGATGGGCCTGCAAGGCGGTTCGGGCGGGGGCGGCGGTCCGAGCCTCGTGATCGGACCAAGCCGCCGTCGCGTCATTCACTTCAACCTCGGGTTCACAGGCGGAGGCCCCCGGGCGCAGGCGACGCAAATCGTCGAAACGCTCAACGGCAACTTGACCATCCAGAAATTCGTCAATCGAGGGCTCAGCCGAGGCGAGACCAACGACCCCACGAATCTCGCTCGCTGGCGTGCGCAACTGAATGGCACACAGCATTGGGATCTTTGACTTACGCTTCCTTATGAGGCCCGCGAGGTCGCGGGCATTAGTGAACGACTGGTAGCGGCCTATCGATCCGGAGCCAGGCGGCGATTTCCAGCGCTAGGCATCTTTCTCACTCGTTGACCGCGTCTCGTTGTTGCCTCGTTGCTTCAGACGCCTGGTGATCTCATCGAACGCGGCCAGCTTGGCTTCGTCGCATGATCGAAAACCTGACCGTTTCCACTCAACGTCCTCCGTCTTTTTGGGACGAACAGTAAAA